>ERZ773005.318-NODE-318-length-40193-cov-6.378071_pt1 | contig 40193 bp, 41 predicted proteins | sample MGYA00580666_ERZ773005 | MGnify/ENA primary metagenome ERZ773005 (study PRJEB29015, sample SAMEA2737999) | human oral metagenome | biome: human oral; feature: human-associated habitat; material: dental | place: China | collected 2061 ...
TTACGGGCATGATCCAGACCTTCAGCGTGCTTGACAGCGGCGGCGGTGCGGCGGCGATCACGGGCGGCGTCGGCGAGGCTCTCGTCGCGACGGCGAGCGGTCTCTGCGTGGCGATCATCGCCTTCTGCTTCTACACGTACTTCGATCATCAGCTCGATACGCTCGTCACGGACACGGAGCGCCTTTGCTCGACCGTCCTCGGGGCGAAAAAAGAAAGTTGGGATCAGGCATGAACTTCAACAAATATCGCAAGGGGAAGAAGCCTGTCTTCATGATCATCCCGATGATCGACATCATCTTCTTCCTGCTCGTGTTCTTCATGATGAACAGCCTGCAGACGGTCGCGCAGAAGGCGCTTGCCGTGCAGCTGCCGCAGGCGCAGAGCGCGTCTGCGCCCGCACAGCTGCCGATCATCATGACGCTCGACGAGGAAGGCCACATCACGATCGACAACAAGCCTGTGAGCATCACCGAATCGGCGACGATCATGAAGAAGCACATGCAGGAGAACGCCAATGCGGCGGTCGTCCTGCAGGCGGACAAGCGTACGGCGCACGGTCAGGTCGTCGCCGTTATGGACATGCTCAAGACGGCGGGAGTGAAGCGCCTGTCGATTGCCGCCGAGCAGAAGTGACGGAGAGAAGGAAGAAGATATGGAGCAAAACCTTTCATGGAAAAAAGCGTACCTTGCTTCCGCCCTGCTTCACGTCGTGATCGCCGTGCTCTTTGCCATCGGGCTGGCGGAGATCGTCGCGGAGAAAGAACAGCAGACGTATGTCGTCGATCTCGCAGCCTCGAACTTCAGTCAGGGCAGCGGGCATGAAGGCGGGGGCGGTGGTGCGGCCGCCTTCCCTGAGCCGCTGAAGGAGGAAGAGGTGGCAAAGCGGGTGGAGACGGTGCAGCAGGTGCAGACGCAGCCGCAGCCGATCCTGCCCGACCCTGCCGCTGTGAAGACGCCTGAGGCCGTGACAGTTCCGGATTCAGTGACGAGCAACGCTCCGGCGACGGGCAGCACGTCGTCGAGTTCCGCTCCTGCGGCGACTGCCGGCGGTTCGGGCGAGGGCACGGGCGAGGGCACGGGCACGGGCAGCGGCACAGGTTCGGGCAGCGGCGCGGGAGCAGGCTCCGGTACGGGAGACGGACAAGGCTACGGCGAAGGCTCGGGCGCAGGCCAAGGTTCGGGCGACGGCAATGTCTCTGGAACGGGCACATCGCCCTTTGATGCGGAAGGCTTCCGCGCGGCAATTGATGCGAACAAGCAGTATCCCTACATGGCGATCAAGCGCCGCTTGGAAGGTTCGGTGTCGATCATCTGCACAATCGACACGAGCGGCAGCATCGTCAGCGTCTCGCTCGGCAGTTCGTCGGGCAGCGACATCCTCGACGATGCCGCGCTTGAAGCGGCGCGTGCAGTCGGCAGTTTCCCGAATCCCTCGGGGAAGGAGGTCACGGTGTCGACGCCCGTGAATTTTAACTTGAATTGAACTTGAATTGAATTTGCAGCATCGCAAACAATATAGCCTGCAGGGGATGTCGGGAGGAAAGATTAGAGGATTTTTTCTTTTCGACTCTTCCTTTTGCGGGATTATATGTTACAATATGAATATAAAATAAATTATATTCATGAATTCCATTCAGAAAAAGGAGAATCTTCTATGCGTACTATTGTTGTATATTCGTCCCTCACGGGAAATACGAAGAAGGTCGGCGAGGCGATTGCAAGCGGTCTGACGGCAGGGACCGAGGCGGTTTCCATCAAGGAAGTTCCCGCAGATCTTGCCGACTACGACTGCGTGTTCGTCGGCTTCTGGGTTGACCGCGGCACAGCGGATCAGGCGACGGCGGAACTTCTGCCGAAACTGAGGAACAAGCACGTGGCGCTCTTTGCGACGCTCGGCGCGAATCCGAAGTCGCCGCATGCTGCCGAGAGCTTGGACAAGGCGGCGGAGCTTCTGCCCGAGGGAAAGGCGCCCGTCGGCAGGTTCATCTGCCAGGGGGCGGTCGATCCCAAGGTCATCGAGATGATGTACAAGCAGTTCCCGAAGGGGCATGTCCATGGGCAGTCGCCCGAGCGCGACGCCCTCCATGCCGAGGCGGCGAAGCATCCCGACGAGGCGGATTTGGCGGCGGCGAAAAAGTTCGCTGAGGAGACGATGGCGAAGATTTCGCGGGGAGAAGCGTGATGGCTTATCAATTGGAAGATATGTTCGCTGCCGTCAGCGAGGAGCAGCGCGAGCTGCAGTTCGGCAGGGCGTCGGGTGATCCGCTGACGGAAGCGTTCCCGAGAAAGCGCGTTGTCCATGCGGGCGTGCGCGGCGAAGTCGTGCCGCCCGCCGAGGCGCAGGAGACGTGGCGCACCGTCATGAATACGCCCGCGAAGAAGGGCGAGCTGCAGACGGCCTACGTCCATATTCCGTTCTGCAAGACGAAGTGCCTCTATTGCGGCTTTTTCCAAAATGCCGCGCAGCAGTCGGCGGAGGATGACTACGTCGAGGCTTTGATCGAGGAGATCGAGTCGGCTGCGGACGCGCCGCGCCTCAAGGGCGGCCTCATACACGCCGTTTTCATCGGCGGCGGCACGCCGACGTCGCTTTCGGCGGAAAACGCCGCGCGCGTCCTCAGCACATTGCGCCGCGTCCTGCCCTTGGCGAACGATTACGAACTGACGCTCGAAGGACGCATCCACGACCTCGTTCCCGAGAAGATCGAGGCGTGGTTCGCGAACGGCGTCAACCGCATCTCGCTCGGCGTGCAGTCCTTCGATACAAAGGTGCGCCAGTCGCAGGGCAGGATCGAAACGCGCGAGGAAGTCCTCGAAAGGCTCAGGCTCCTGAAGTCTTACGAGCAGTGTTCGGTCGTGCTCGACCTCATCTACGGTCTGCCCGGACAGTCGATGGAGGTATGGCAGCAGGATCTCGACGATCTCATCGCCTCGGGCATCGACGGCGCGGACTTCTACCAGCTCAATGTCTTCGAGGGCAGCGACCTCAACAAGCGCATCGCCGAGGGCAAGCTCGCTCCTGCGGCGACGACGAAGGAGCAGGCGAAGATGTACGCCTTCGCGCACGACTATATGAAGAAGCGCGGTTGGCGTCAGCTCAGTATGTGCCATTGGGCGTGCAGCAGCCGTGAGCGCAGTCTCTACAACGCGCTGGCGAAGCGGGGTGTGCCGATGTTCCCGTTCGGCAGCAGCGCGGGCGGCTTCCTCGGGGGCTACGCCGTCATGCTGCACCGCGTGCTGCAGCCCTACGCCATGCTTGTGGCGAGCAATCAGAAGCCGATCATGGGTCTTGTGAAGCAGTCGGAGATCCAGCCGTTTTCCAACTGTGCAGTCAATATGCTGGAATACGGGCTTATGGATCTTTCGCGCCTTGAAGCGATGGATGAGCGTCTTACGGGACTTCGCTGGCTCTATGAACTTTGGGAAAAGCGCGGACTCGTCGCTTTTAACGGCGTACAGTATGAGTTGACCATCGCAGGCAAATTCTGGGAGGTCAACATCGCGCAGACGACGGTTGAGTGCATTCAGTATCTGCTGACGGGCGAGAATGCGATGAGCGTTGAGCGCATCGCGGCGCAGGATAAGAAACACGGGCACGAAAAGGAGAAGATGCACGGCGTCGGCATGAACGGCGTGCCGTCCATCGAGATGATGCAGCGTATGCAGAAGATGGCGAAAGGCGGTATGCCGTCGTTGAAGGCGCTCAAGGAATTCGCCAAGGAGGTCGGCATCCAGGGCACGCCTACGATGGAGGACATGCAGCGTTTGCAGAAGCTGCTGGAAGAGCGGAAAGCCGAGGAAAACTGAGGAATCCGAGGAGCAGGGCGACGGTCGTTTCACGGCTCGCCCTGCATTTCTTTTTCTTGACTTTTCCATTTCTTTCATATACCATTGGAAGTCAAAGGGGCAGGTTTGTCCCATGGAAAGATGAAACAATCAAGCGCCCCGCAGTCTCGAAAAACAGGCGAGGGGAAGAAGGGGGCAGAGGGATCTTGTTTTTCCTACAGAAAAAAACGGGCGGTTTTTCCATGCTTTTGGCGGCATCCGTTCTCTCTTTCGCCGTGTTCTTGAGCGGCTGCGGCGGGCAGCAGGGCATGCAGAAAGGACCTGCACAGGTCAAGGTCATGAAGGCCATGCAGCAGGACGTGCCGCTCACGAGCGAATATGCGGGGCAGATCGCGGGCAAGGACGAGGTCAAGGTGCAGTCGAAGGTTTCGGGCGCCGTCGTCGAGAAGTATGTGAAGGGCGGCGACTTTGTGACGGCGGGGCAGCCGCTCTACCGCATCGACTCGCGCCAGTACGAGTCTGCCGTCTGGCAGGCGCAGGCGGCGCTCGCGCAGACGGAGGCGACGCTGAGCAACGCGCGCGTCGATCTCTCACGCTACGAGGCTCTCTACGAGGCGGCGGCGATTCCCGAGCAGACGGTGGCGACGCAGCGTGCAAACGTCAGCGCTTATGAGTCGGCGGCTGAGGCGAATGCCGCTCTCTTGCGCCGTGCGCAGCAGGATCTTGCCGACACGACGATCTACGCGCCGATGACGGGACAGCTCGCCGTCGACGACGTTGCCGTCGGCACGTTTGTTACGGCAGGAAATACGACGCTCGTGACGGTCGGCACGAACGATCCCGTTTACGCGACGTTCAGCATCAGCGAGACAGATTATCTGAAATTCATGGGCGCCGCCATACGCGGCGAGGGCGCTCCGTCTGCACGCGTGTCGCTGACGCTTGCGGACGGCACCGCATATCCGATTGACGGACGCATCGTCGAGACGGATCGCGCTCTGAAGGACAATACGGGCACGCTGAAGATCAAGGCGCTCTTCGACAATCCCGGTGGCCTTTTGCTGCCTGGCATGTTCGCTCGCGTGAAGGTTTCGGGTCAGATAGTGCCGAATGCCATCCTCGTGCCCGAGCGTGCCGTGCAGCAGCTTCTCGACAAGTCCTTCGTGATGGTCATGGAGGACGGCAAGTCGAAGGCGCGCACTGTGACGCTCGGCGACAAGGCGGGCAGCTTCTACATCATCAAGGATGGCGTCTCGGCGAATGATCTCGTCGTCGTCGAAGGTCTGACGAATCTGCAGGAGGGCGTCGAGCTTTCTCCGACAGAGGTCACGGCAGCCGATATGGGCTTCTCGCTCGAAAACGATATGAAGGCATTTGACTCCAGTGTGAGCACGTTGGGCAAATAGGCATAGGAGGGCATAAGCTTGGCAAAGTTTTTTATCCATCGGCCGATTTTTGCCATCGTCATCGCGCTTTTGATCGTCATCTGCGGCGTCATCGCGGGGCTTCAGCTGCCGATCGCGCAGTACCCGCAGATCTCGCCGCCGACGGTCACCGTCGGCACGATGTATACGGGTGCGAGCGCGAGCGTCGTCAATCAGACAGTCGCGCAGATCATTGAAGATCAGGTCAACGGCACGCAGGGCATGGACTATATGAGCTCCAACTCGGACGATACGGGGCGCTACAGTCTGACGGTCACGTTCGAGACCGGGTCGGACGGCGATATGGATTCGGTCAAGGTGCAGAACAATGTCGCCGTGGCGACGGCGAGCCTGCCCGACGACGTCAAGACGGTCGGCGTCACGACGAAGAAGGCGTCGAACGACATGGCGATGATGGTCTCCATGTATTCGGATAGCGACCTCTACGACAGCACGTTCCTCAAGAACTATGCGACGATCTATCTCCTAGATAAGATCAAGCGCGTGCATGGCGTCGGCGACGTCCAGATCTTCGGCTCGGATTACTCGATGCGTGTCTGGCTCAATCCCGACAAGCTCGCAGAACTCGGACTCACGGTCTCCGATGTCGCAGCTGCAATCAAGGAGCAGAACATGCAGGCACCGGCGGGTACGATCGGTGCGATGCCCGTGCCCGAGATGCAGGAAAAGCAGGCGACGGGCAAGGTGGACGGCCGTCTCGTGACGCCCGAGCAGTTCGGCAATATCATCGTGCGCGCTGCCGAGGGCGGCAGCTTTGTGCGCCTCAAGGATGTCGCGCGTGTGGAGACGGGCGCGAAGACGAACAGCATCATCGCCAAGGCGAACGGACATCCGGCGCTTGCTATGGGCGTCCAGCTCACGAGCGACGCCAATGCCATGCAGACGGTCGCTGCCGTCAAACAGGTCATCGACGAAGCAAGGCCGAACTTTCCGCCCGAGATGCGATGCGATACGATCGTCGATAGTACGAACTACATTCGTGAGTCTATCACGGAGGTCGTCCACACCTTCGTCGAAGCGCTTCTCCTCGTCGTGCTCGTCATCTTCGTGTTCCTGCAGAGCTGGCGTGCGACACTCATACCGCTCTTGGCTGTGCCCGTATCCTTGATTGGCACGTTTATCGCTTTCATCGCGCTTGATTTCAGCATCAACACCTTGACGCTCTTCGCGATGGTTCTCGCCATCGGTCTCGTCGTCGACGACGCCATCGTGGTCATCGAGAATGTCGAGCATCACATGGAGGAGGGGCTGAACGTCATCGACGCGACGGAGCGCGCGATGGACGAGGTGCAGGGACCTGTCGTGGCGATCGCCTTCGTGCTCGCCGCTGTGTTCGTGCCCGTTGCTTTCCTCGGCGGCATGATGGGCGTGCTCTACAAACAGTTTGCTTTGACCATCGCCATCTCTATGGCGATTTCGGCATTTGTCGCTCTGTCCTTGACGCCGGCTCTTTGCGCCTTGATCTTGAAGCCGCACGCGAAGGACAAGGCGGACAAGAAGGGCATTCTCGACCGCTTCTTCGCCGGCTTCAATACGTGGTTTGACAAGACGAAGAGCGGCTACTTGGGCATTGTCGCCAAGATGATTCGAAAGTCGCGTTTCGCCATTCTCTTCATGGCGCTCGTCTGCGCTCTTACGGCGATCGTCTACAAGAACATGCCGTCGACCTTCGTGCCCGATGAGGATCAGGGATTTTATATCGTTTCCGTAAGTCTGCCGCCCGGCACGTCGACCAACGTCACGCAGGAGAGCATGGACAAAGTGCAGGCTTCTCTCAAGGAACTGCCCGGCGTCGATATGGTCATGGCCATCAACGGTTTCGATATCCTGTCCTTCGGCGCGAAGTCGAGCGCGGGCACGATCTTCGTCGGACTCGATCCATGGAGTGAGCGCACGACGATTGAGACGAATATCAGCATGCTCATCGGCAAGACCTTTGGCATCGGTGCGAAGGTCGCGCCTGAGGCGCAGGTGATCGCGTTCAACATGCCGGCGCTGCCGGGACTCGGCATGGTCGGCGGCTGGACGATGCAGCTGCAGGATATGTCAGGACATACGGAAGAGGAGCTTGATGCAATCACGAAGCAGGTCTTGCAGGCGATGAACCGGCGTCCTGAGCTGCAGGGCGTGCGGACGACGTACAGTACCGATGCGCCAATCTATAATTTCGAAATTGACCGTGAGAGGGCCAAGCAGCTCGGCGTGCAGCTGAGCGACGTGTTCACGGCTCTGCAGGTCAACTTCGGCGGCTATCAGGTCAATGACTTCAACCAGTTCGGCCGCACCTACAAGGTCATGATGCAGGCGGATATGCCGTATCGCTCGGAAGTTGAGGCGGCGCGCTTCATCTTCGTCAAGTCGAGCGCGGGCACGATGGTGCCGCTCGATACGCTCCTGAAGCCGAAGCGCGGCACGGGCGCACCGATCATTTCGCGCTTCAACGCGGCGCGTGCCGTTCAGATCCAGGGCAATGCAGCCTCGGGCTACAGCTCGGGCGACGCGATGCGTGCGGCGGAAGAGGTCGTCTCTGAGGTGGCTCCTGCGGGCTTCAACATCGAGTGGTCGGGTCAGAGCCGCGAGGAGAAGACAGCGGGAAGCTCGACGCTGCGCGTGCTCGCCTTGTGCTTTGTATTCGTATTCCTTTGCCTCGCGGCTCTCTACGAGAGCTGGAGTGTGCCGTTTGCCGTGCTTTTGACGGTGCCGACAGGTATCTTGGGAGCACTCCTTTCCGAGTACGTGCTCGGCATGGGCGGCATGATCCTGTTCCACCACATGAATTCGGGGTTGCAGGACAGCATCTACATGCAGATCGGCATCATCATGATCATCGGTCTGGCGGCGAAGAACGCGATCCTCATCGTCGAGTTCGCAAAGGTGCGCGTCGACCGCGGCATGGAGCCGGTCAAGGCGGCGATCGAGGCGGCGGGCCTGCGCCTGCGTCCGATCCTCATGACGAGCTTCGCGTTCATCATCGGCTGCCTGCCGCTTGCTCTCGCAACGGGCGCGGGCGCGTCTGCGAGAAACGGCATGGGCGTCGCCGTCGTCGGCGGCATGCTGTTTGCGACGATCCTCGGCGTGTTCCTGATCCCTGTGTTCTACGTCATTGTGGCATGGATTTCCGCAAAACTCGGCACGCTCAAGCAGGCAAAGAAGAAGACACCGCTCGATTATATGTGATAGTGTTGGAAGATGCAGCTGCACTTCCGAAAAAAGAAGCCGTCCTGCGGGGCGGCTTCTTTTCACGTAAACTATACATACAAATGTTCGCTTCAATAGCGCGAGACGGCAAAATATGATATACTGTACAAGTTGCCGCCCCTATACATGGCAATGGAAAGGGGGGTATCGGTGTCAATCATCACATTCATTCTCTCCATCTTGGCTGGCGTAATTGCCAATTACGTTAGCAAACGGCTCGATGAGAGGGAGACCGACGGCGATGAGCCTAGGGATTAAGCCCACCTGCAATAAGGGAACAGAAAAGCCCCCAAGGTGCAACTTGGGGGCTTTTCGTGTATCGGTTATGACAATCATCACATTTGCCACTCGTAGTATAGCATATTTCGCTAATCGTGTGCAAGTCGTTTTTCCTGCGGACGACGACGCTTCGTGCGTTTCCCTGTGCTGCATATCTATTTTCTCCTAAAAATATGGGCGAAAGGGAAAATTTGTGATAAGATAGAAGGGCAATCGTCGGAGCGGCGCAAAAAGCGATGCTTCCGAAAATAAGGAGAGAAATCTATGGAACAAATCATGGGGACGGCGCTCTTGATGACGGAGGGCGCACAGATCACGCTGGAAATCTTCTGCGTGACGCTCCTCTTGTCGCTGCCCTTGGGACTTCTCGTCGCGCTCTGCCGCATATCGAAGCTTGGGCCGTTGCGCCTTCTGATGGAGTTCTACATCTGGCTCATGCGCGGCACGCCGCTGATGCTGCAGCTTCTCTTCGTCTACTTCGCCCTGCCGATGGTCGGCATACGTCTGCCCGACATCGCGGCGGCGCTGCTCGCGTTTACGCTCAACTATGCGGCGTACTTCGCGGAAATCTTCCGCGCGGGCATCCAGTCGATCGGGCGCGGGCAGTATGAAGCGGCGAAGTCGCTCGGCATGACGTACACGCAGACGATGCGGCGCATCATCGTGCCGCAGATGATCCGCCACGTCCTGCCGCCCGTGAGCAACGAGACGATCAACCTCGTCAAGGATACGTCGCTCATCTACATCTTGGCGATGAACGATCTCCTGCGCGTGGCACGTACGATCGTCCAGCGCGAGTTCGACATGACGCCGTTCTTCGTGGCGGCTGTCTTCTATCTCGCGATGACGTTCGTTCTGACGTGGGGATTCAAGAAATTGGAGGCGTACTATGGCAAGTACGATGAATGAGCCGGCAATTCGCATGCACGGCATCCATAAGAGCTTCGGGGCGAACGAGGTGCTGCGCGGCATCGACCTCGCAGCCCAACGCGGCGAGACGCTTTCCATCATCGGGCCTTCAGGCTCGGGCAAGTCGACGCTGCTTCGCTGCATCAATCGCTTGGAAGACATCGACAAGGGTTCGATCGAGATCGACGGGGACTTCCTCGCTGCAGAGAACGATTCCGGTCATACGGAGTATGCAGCGAGCGGGAAATGCCGCGCCCTTCTGTTGAAGATGGGCATGGTCTTTCAGCAGTTCAACCTCTTCCCGCACATGACGGTGCTGCAGAATCTATTGGAGGCGCCTGTCGAGGTCAAGGGCATGAAGCGCGAGGAAATCCTGCCGACGGCGGAGGAGCTTCTCCGAAAGGTCGGGCTTTTCGACAAGCGCGACGCCTACCCTGCACGCCTTTCGGGCGGGCAGCAGCAGCGCGTCGCCATCGCGCGCGCGCTTGCCATGCGGCCTGAGATCATGCTGTTCGACGAGCCGACGTCGGCGCTCGACCCCGAGCTTACGGGCGAGGTCTTGAAGACGATGCGCGAGCTGGCGGCGGAGCGCATGACGATGGTCGTCGTGACGCATGAGATGGCGTTCGCGCGTGAGGTGTCACAGCAAGTGGTGTTCATGGCGGACGGTACGATCGTGGAGCAGGGGAAGCCACGAGACCTTTTCCAACAGCCGCAGGAAGAGCGCACGCAGGCGTTCCTGCGCAACATGCTTTGAGGTTTGACAGGAGGGGTTCGCATGAACGTGTCGTTTCGTTGGCTTTTCTTTTTCGTTTTCGCTGCAGGCGCTTTTTTCTTGAGCTTCTTGGCATCTCCGACGGCGCAGGCGGCGCCTTTGGCTCAGATCAAGAACGTGCGCGTTCATGCGGACAAGGAGAAGGTGCGCATCGTCGTCGATGCGGACGGCGAGGTTGACTACAAGTCGATGACGCTCGCCTCGCCCGGGCGCGTCGTTGTCGACCTCTCAGGCGCACGTCTCTCGCCTTCCGTTGCAAAGAGCCGGGAGATCGAGAGCCGGTTCGCGACGAAGGTGCGCCTCGGGCAGTTCAATCCGACTACGGTGCGCATCGTCGTGGAGACGGAGATGTACAAGAGCAGCAGCAATTACGACGTGTTCTCCTTGGAAGGCGGCTCTGTGCCGTACCGCGTGGTCATGGATTTCGGCAATCTTTCGGGCAGCGCGGGCAGTACATCCTCCGCAGGCGGAACTTCTTCGGGCGGTTCGAACATCGACTTCGAGCGAGGGGTGAACCCGTCGGGCGAGATGGAGACTGCGGAGGGAGCGGATGATGCGTCTTCTGCAGGGGCGGCCTCCGTGCCGGCGCGGCCGAGAAGCCAAAGCAGCGCAGCGCCGGGCATCGACGGCAAGCGCATCGTCCTCGATCCCGGGCACGGCGGCAGCGACACGGGCGCCATCGGGCCTACGGGCGTGACGGAAAAAAGCATCGCGCTCCGCATCGCGAAAAGGCTCAAGGTTCTCTTGGAAGCCGAGGGCGCGGAGGTCATTTTGACGCGCACGGAGGACACGGAGGTTTCGCCGAAGAAGGCACAGGCGACGGATGTGGAGGAACTGCAGGCTCGCTGCGACATCGCGAATCAAAATTCGGCGGACATCTTCCTCAGCATACATCTCGACGCTTTCTCAGGGCCTGAAGCGCACGGCACGACGGGCTACTACTACGAGATGGGATCGGCTGACAGCAGGCGGCTTGCCGACTGCATCAAGCGCGGCGTGCTGCGCCGCCTCGGCACGTTCGACCGCGGCACGAAGCCGTGCGCCTTCTATGTGTGCCGCCATACGGATATGCCCGCGACGCTCTTGGAGACGGCCTTTGTTTCCAATCCGCGCGAAGAGCAGATGATGAATTCGGAGGAGGGCGTGGAGAATGCCGCGCAGGGCATCGCGGCAGGAATTGCCGAATATTTCCAATGAAATGGGATGCGTTCGCTGCGATGGGAAAGCCGTCTTGAGAAAGGAAGACTTCATGGATAAGAAGGCAGGGCTTGATGGAATCCCGGCGGGAGGCAAGGAGCGCGGCGACCTTATGGAACACGGCGGCGGTCTGCTGCGCTTTCTCAAGCCGACGCGCTCCGCGCTCTCCGTGCTCGTCGTGGAAAGTCCCGCCTATCTGCCGAAACTGCGCGAGATGATGCCCGCTGCCGCTCTCTTCGCCGTGACGGCGGAGCTGGATGACGTCGATGCGCCCGAATTGCAGGGGCTGGACGTCTCTTGGTCTTTCCTCGACTACCGCGATACGCCCCTGCCGTTTAAGAGAGAGAGCTTCGACTATATCCTCGCTGACCGCTGTCTGGAAACGGCGGGAAATCCGCAGGACATCGCCGCAGGGTTTGGCCTTTTTCTGCGGCCGACGGGCTGTCTTTTGACAAGCTTCTTGAATGTGCGCCATTGGAGCGTCATCGAGGATCTGCGCGACGGGCACTTCTACGCGATCGTGCGCCGTCTCTTCGCCCTGCCCGAGATGGAGACGCTGCTCGCGGCCTCCTTCTATAAGGAAGTTTCTTTTCTTCCCGTATGGCGCGAAGCGCCGCAGGGCGTGATCGAGCGGCTGGAGGCGGCGGGGTTTGAAAATCCCGGGCGCGATCTGGAAGCGAAGTTCTGGCTCTGCCGTGCGCGGCGCACCTCGGACGAGGTGGCGCCTCTGAAGGAGTGCTTCACGCCCGCCGTGCGCCGAACGCTCGTGACGCTCCTGCGCCGTTTGGAATACGGCATCGAAGTGGAAGAAAATGCGGCGGCTCTCTGGCAGCTCTACCTTGAGGAGGGAATCTTTCCCGAATATCTGCTGGACTTTGCCGCGCAGACCATCGTGCATCAGAGGGATCTCCTGCGCGTGCTCCTGCAGACGGCAGGGCCGCAGCTGGCAGGAGAAATAGCCGAGGCGGCACAGCGCAGGCTTCCGCGCGGCGAAGTGCGGGACATCCTGCAGGGATTTGCGGCAAAAAGCGTGAAAGGAGCGGCGAAAGATGAAGGATGAGAGGGCGATCGCCTTCATCACCTGCGTCAACGACGAGGCATGGTACGCCGAGTGCTTGCTCTACCTGCGTCATCTGCATTTGCCCGAGGGATTTCGTGCCGAGTGCATCGCCGTGCGCGGCGCCTCGTCGATGGCGGCGGGCTACAACGAGGGCATGGCTAGGTCGAGGGCGCGCTACAAAGTCTACCTGCATCAGGACACGTTGCTCGTCAAAAAGGATTTTCCACAGGCGATGTTGAATATCTTTGCAGATGAGAGCATCGGCATGATCGGCGTCATCGGCTGCCGTTCGCTGCCCGAAAGCGGCGTTTGGTGGGACGGGCTTCGCTGCTATGGGCGCGTGCTTCATGCGTGCGAGGCGGAGAGCATCGTCGACACGCGCATGAAGGAGCCGGACGGCGAGAGCATCGACGTCGAGGCGGCGGACGGACTCTTCCTTGCGACGCAGTACGACGTGCCTTGGCGCGAAGATCTCTTCACGGGCTGGCATCTCTACGACACGTCGCAGTGCAAAGAGTTCTCCAGGCGCGGCCTTCGGACGGTCGTGCCGAATCAGGAAGCGGGCTTCTGGTGCATCCACTGTCCCGTGGAAAAGCCTCTTGCCAAAAGCTATAAGGAGTATCAGCGGATTTTCCTCAAGGAGTATGGCGCGGAGCTTTGCCCGGAGGTATAGGCTGTTTTCTTGGAGCGTGTATTTTATGGACGACAAAGAGAATTGGATCGGAATCGCCAACCGGTTCGCGAATCAGGGCGATTTTCGCGGCATGCGCGCTTCGGCGAAGGAGATTCTGCAGATCGTGCCGGAGGACGCGGACGCCTATGCCGTCATGGCGGAAGCCTCCTTCTATATGGATGAGCGTGAGAAGGCGAAGGAGTATATGGCGCGTGCCGAAGAGCGCGAGCCGGGGAATTTGCGTGCGCGTCTCGTACGCGCCGCATTCTTTTCTGCAGACTTCGCCTTGGAAGAGGAAATCAAGGAGCTTCTCGCCATCGTGCAGGCGACGGAGGCGATTGCCGAATCGCTTTGGACGCAGTCGCTTCGCTACGTGCGCTTCAAAGCGCTCGCATGGCTCTCTGACGCGTGGCTTCTCGCGGCGGAGCCGGAGTTTGCCATGAACACGCTTCTGGCGGCGAGCGAGATGCTGACGGGCGAAGAGGCGGCGGAGTGCTACAGCAAGGCGCTCTTCTGTTCGAATTATCGCGCAAGGACGCCTGTCGAATCGCTGCGTCTTCATCGCGGCTACGGAAAATTCTTCGAAGGCGTCAAGGTCTGTCATCCGTATCGTACAGATGCAGCAAGAGCGGGCGCATTGCAGCCGAAGGCGGCGCTTTCTGTCGGCGAGGCCATGGCGGCGGCCAGAGCGGAAGCCGATCGTGAGCGGCGCGGTGCGGCGCTTGTGGCACAGCAGGCGAAGCAGGAACGCGAGCCTCTTTCGCGTCTCGCGCAGAAGGCTTTGCCGAAGCCGCAGGAAGAGGAATCGCTTCGTCTTTGGGCGTGGGAAGCGCGGGCGAATCAAAGGCGCATGGAAGAGGAAAGGGAGTACGAAGCGTTCAAGAAGGAGATGGAAGAGGAGCGAAGAAGCAAGGAGCGGCGAGAGGCGCGAGCCGCTTCGCTTTTTGACGGCGGCGCACGTCTTTCGCCGCCGTTGGTGCAGAGATCTCAGATGCCGGCTGTCCGTGTTCAGCCGACGGCGCCGCCCGTGGGAAGGAAGCGCGTGCGCACCTTCAGCCGCAAATTGCGCATCGGCTACATCTCGCCCGATTTTCGCCTCCATGCGGCGGCGTATTTTTTCATGCCGCTCGTGCGTGATTTTGACGCCGCTTCTTTCGACGTCACATGCTATGCGCGGGGCAAGCGCGACCGCGTGACTTCGCTCTTTCGCCAAAATGGCGTGCAGTGGAAGGACGTCTCACGGCTCTCGGCGAGAGAGGCGGCGCGGCTTATCAGGAAGGACGGCATTGACATCCTCGTCGACCTTGCCGGGCACACGCAGGGAAGCGGTCTGCCCGCGCTCGCCTGGCGGCCTGCGCCCGTGCAGATGACGGCGATCGGCTACATGGCGACGACGGGGCTTCGTGCGGTCGACTACTTCCTTTCCGACGTCTATTGTTCGCCGTGGGACATGGGTGCGCGCGGCTTTTCAGAGAAAGTGCTGCGCATGCCGCACAGCCACCTTTGCTACGCGCCCGTGCTGCGCGATATGCCGAAGAGCGGCGGGGAGGCGCCGTTCGTGAAGAACGGCCGCATCACGTTCGGCAGCTTCAACAACTTCTGCAAGGTGTCGGACGACATGCTCGCCTTGTGGCGCGGCGTGCTCGAGCGCATGAAGGGTGCGCATCTCGTCATCAAGAGCAAGATCTGCAGCATTGCGGCGGGCAGGAAGATCGTAAAGGAGCGTCTGCACCGCTTCGGCATACCGCTCGCGCAGGTCGAGCTTCGCCCGTACAGTCCCGATTACCTTGAGCAGTACAGGGACATCGACATCGCGCTCGATACAGCTCCCTATACGGGCGGCGTCACGACGTGCGAGGCGCTCTACATGGGCGTTCCCGTCATCACAAAGGCGGGCGGCACGCACGGCTCGCGCTTTTCTGCCGGCATCTTGGAAAACGCAGGGCTTTCACAGCTCGTGGCGCGAGGCGATATGGAATACGTGCGAAAAGCCGTGGAGCTTGCGGCATCGCCTGACATCCTGTGCCGCCTGCACCGCGATCTGCGCATGCGCATGGAGGCTTCGCCGCTGATGGACGCGAAGGGATATATGAAGGACTTGGAGGGCATCTACCGCGAGATTGCCGATGACGTCTGATCCTGCAGGAGGCGCGGCAGGGATGCGCGAAGAAGAAAGGTGCGCGGCGCAGCATGCTCCGCCGTTTGGCAAGAAGAGGGAGGCGAAAGCAATGGGTGACGAAAAGATCACCGCGTTCTGCAATTTGTTGAAGGAAAGCAGCAACATCGTATTCTTCGGCGGCGCCGGCGTTTCCACGGAATCGGGAATTCCCGATTTTCGCAGCGCTGCGGGACTTTACAGCACGATGCTTGCACAGCACGTTTCTCCCGAGGAAATTGTCTCGCATACGTTTTTCGAGCGATGCCCGGAGGAATTCTTCGATTTCTACCGCAAGCGTCTCGTCTATATGGACGCGAAGCCCAACGACTGCCACAAGGCGCTCGCCGAGCTTGAGCGCATGGGCAAGCTCAAGGCAGTCGTCACGCAGAATATCGACGGCCTGCACCAGGAGGCCGGCTCTTCGCGCGTCTTGGAACTGCACGGCTCGATCCGGCGCAGCTACTGCATGGACTGTCATGCGCTTTACGATGAAAAATTCCTGCAGGCGAGCGAGGGCGTGCCGCATTGCACGAAGTGCGGCGGCATCGTGAAGCCGGATGTCGTGCTCTACGAAGAAAGCCTTGACGCCGATGTGCTCGACGCTGCCGTACGTGCGATCTCTGCGGCGGATCTCCTCATCGTCGGCGGCACATCGCTCATCGTCTATCCGGCGGCAGGGCTTCTGCGCTGTTTCCGCGGCCATCGGCTCGTGCTTATCAACAAGACGGCGACGCAGGCGGACAAAAAAGCGGATCTCGTGATTCACGACTCCCTTGGCAAGGTATTTCGCGAGGCGATGGCCGGCCTGACGTAAAAATCACGGGATGTCGCCTGTGCAGCAAGAAAAATTCAACATTCCTTTCCTGCATCTTTGATTATTTAGAAAAATGTGTTAAAATGAAGTTGCAGGCAATAGCCTGAATTTGGAAGTCGTATTGCCGTGGAGAAAGGAATGGAATTTGCATGGCGACATTATTGGAGAAAACGAGGAAGATCAACCGTCTGCTGCAGCGTGCGGAGAGCGTCGAGTACGACAGCATATCGCGCGTCCTGAGCGCGGTGATCGATGCGAATGTCTATATTGTGAACAAGGCGGGCAAGATCTTCGGACATGCCTTCATCGACGATTTCGAGTGCGACCTGATGCTTGCCAACGTCGTGCAGCAGGGAAGTTTCCCCAAGCGATATGTGAGCTGGCTGCTGAAGATGGACGAGACGTCGCCGAACTTGAAGTCGAAGACGGGAACCTGCGCCTTCACAGAGGATACAGACTGTCGATTTGAGGGAAAGAACACGACGATCGTGCCGATCTACGGCGTGGGCGACCGCATCGGCACATTGATCATTGCGAAGTATGACACGGATTTCACGGAGGCCGATCTGATTCTCGCCGAGTACGGCGCGACGGTTGTCGGCATGGAGATGCTGCGCGACCGCACGCAGCAGATCGAGATCGAGGCGCGCAAGAAGGCGACGGTGCAGATCGCTCTGGCAACGCTTTCCTTCTCGGAGGTCAGGGCGGCGAAGAGCATCTTCAACGAGTTGGAAGGTTCCGAGGGGCTGCTCGTCGCCTCGAAGATCGCGGATCGTGCGAAGATCACGCGCTCCGTCATCGTCAATGCGCTGAGGAAGTTCGAGTCGGCGGGCCTCATCCAGTCGAAGTCTCTCGGCATGAAAGGAACGCACATCAAAGTGCTCAATCCTTATTTGCTCGAAGAGCTTCAGCGGGTGGAGAACTGAAAAACAATGAAAAGCAGGGGTATGCCGAAGCGTGCCCCTGTCTTTTTTCTCTCTTGTTATAGGACTATTTTACAGTCGTTAAAAAAAACTGAGAAATGGAGTGAATCATTTACGATTTTATGGTAGAATAGAAAGTGCAAAATTACGATGGATAAATTTGTTAATTACTGTAGATAAATTTGGTGATTGCCGTGCATAAATTCGAATAATGGTTTTGTGCCTCAGAGGATGCATGTTTGGCTTTTGCCTCATATTTTTTGAAAAAGAAGGACGATGGAAAAGGATTTTTTCTCATCTTGTCGAAATTTAGAGAGAGTTAAGAGAAAGGATGTGGAAAACCGCAATGCTGGAGCAAATCGTAGGAGGCAAGGCGCTCGACGTCATGCAGCGCGGTATGGGGGCGGCGAACCTTCGACAGGAGGTCATCAGTCACAACATCGCCAACGTCAACACGCCGAACTTCAAGAAGAGCGATGTCATTTTCGAGGATCTTCTCGCGAAGGAGCTTGACCTCGATGCAACGGGCAGGCTCAAGGTCGTTCGCACGCATGACCGTCATATGCCGATCGCTTTCCGAGGCAGAGCTGCTGCGAAGGTCGAGCTTGATCCATCGTCTTCCATGCGATATGACAAGAACAACGTGGATATTGATGTCGAGATGGCGTCTTTGGCCAAGAACAGCCTTTACTTCAACGCTTTGGCCAGGCAGGTCGGAGCCGAGTTCTCCCGTATGAGGACTGTCGTCGCAGGGCAGTGAGTCGGGGAAGCCCGGGAGCTGATGTAGAGTTCGTGTGATGCAAGGAGCAAGGAGAGTAGAAAGATGAGCATGTTTGGAGGAATTGATGCTTCCGCTTCCGGACTTACGGCGGAACGTCTGCGAATGGATGTGATTTCGAACAATATCGCGAACGCGAATACGACGCGCTCGGTGGAGGGCGGACCGTATCACAGGCGTTATGTCGTTTTTCAGCCGCGTGAGAGGGGGAAGGAGGACTTCGCTTCCACCTTGCGCCAGAAACTCGACAACCAGGCGGGCAACGGCGTGCGCGCCATGAAGATCGAGGAAGACCGCTCCCAAGGGCCTTTGGTCTATGACCCCGGTCATCCCGACGCGAATGCAGACGGCTACGTCGAGCGCCCGAATGTCAACATCGTGCAGGAAATGGTGGACATGATCACGGCTTCGCGCGCTTATGAGGCGAATGTGACGGCAATCAACGCCGCGAAGGGCATGGCGCAGAATGCGCTGAACATAGGGAAATAAGAGCGCATGACGTATGCGGCGAAGATGTAGGCAGCAGTTACGGATCGAGGTGGGAAGAATATGCAGGTGGAAGCGCTGCAGATGACGCCGGTGCAGATGACCGGCCAGAGTCATCTGGGAGAGACCGAGCAGAGGGAAGTGAAACCCTTCAGTGAATTTCTTACGGATTCCCTCGGCGAGGTCAACGGACTGATCAAGGAATCCGATCGACTCAATATGGAACTTGCGGCAGGACGCATCACCGACGTGTCCGAGGTCGTCATCGCGAGCGAGAAGGCGGGCATTGCCACGCAGCTCACGATGCAGATACGGAATCGTGCGGTTGAGGCCTATCAGGAAATCATGCGCATGCAGGTCTGATTTTTGACAGGGACGGCCGGTCGTCGGAGGCAAACGGACTTCGGCAAGCACATTGAGGCGAAGGGATTGAGGAAATGGCAGAGTGGAAAGAGCGATACTTGGAGCTCTGGAATAATTACAGCAAGCGGCAACGGTACATGATCGTCGGCGCCGCAGCTCTCGTATTCATTGCCATTGTTGCCGGCAGCATCATCTATGGCGGCAAGCCGGACATGGTGCCCTTGTTCACGAACATGGAAGCGAAGGACGCCGGCGAAGTTGCGGCGAAGCTCAAAGAGAACAAGGTGGATTACGAGATACAGGAAGGCGGACAGGGAACGACGATCCTCGTTCCTGCGAAAAATGTTGACAGCACGAGGCTTGAGTTGGCTGCCGAAGGTCTGCCCAGAGGCAACAAGGGCTTCGAGCTTTTCGATGACAGCAAGCTCGGCGTGACGGAGTTCCAGAACAAGGTCAACTACTTGCAGGCCTTGCAGGGCGAGCTTACACGCACGATCGAACAGCTCGATGCGGTCGAGAAGGCGCGTGTGCACATCGTTCTGCCGGAGGACAGCCTTTACAAGAAGAACGAGAAGCCGGCGACGGCGTCCATCATGCTCAAACTCAAGGCGAATGCGCAGCTGTCCAAGAAGGAGATCAAGGGCATCGTGAACCTTGCCGCACACAGCGTGCAAGGATTGACGCCGGAGAACATCACGATCGTCGACGAGTCGGGCAAGATCTTGAACGATCCCGATGAGAACGGTGATGACGGCGTAGGCCAGAAGACGCTGACGCAGATGGAAATGACGAAGAAAGTTCAGGACAATCTGCAGAAGAACGTCCAGAGCCTCCTCGATGCATCGCTCGGCGAGGGAAAGTCGTTCGTGCGCATCAGCGTCGAGCTGGATTTCGACCAGAAGATGACGGACTCGCAAATCTATACGCCCGTCGTCGATGAATCGGGCATCGTGCGCAGCCAGCAGACGACGAGCGAGAGCTATGCGGGAACATCGACGCAGCCCGGCGGTCCTGCCGGCACGCAGTCCAATGTTCCGGGCTACGTTGAACAGAACAACAACTCGCAGGCGCAGTACGAGCGCAAGGAGAATACGACGAATTACGAAGTCAATGAGGAGAAACGCAAGATCGTTGCTTCGCCTGGCTCGATTCGCCGCCTGACGGTCGCCGTCCTCGTCAACGATGATGTGACGCAGGCGCAGCAGGAGAGCATCCTGCGCTCCGTGCGCTCTGCCGCAGGCATCAATCCCGACCGCGGCGATACGGTTTCCGTCGAGCCGCTGCCGTTCAGCACGGAGGCGCGTGACAAGAAGCTCGCCGATGAGCAGGCGGAGCGCGATCGGCTCGACCGTGAGTTCTACTTGCAGCTCGCAGCGTTCCTGCTCGTCATCGCGCTGATCGTCGGTAGCATTCTCATGTATCGCCGCAAGAAGCGCCTCGAACAGGAAGCCATCGAAGAGCAGCGCCGTCAGGAAGAGCTCGAGAGGCAGCGCCTCGCCGAGGAACGCGCCGCGCAGATCGAAGCGGGCGAGGTCACGGAGGAAGAGCTTACGGAAGAAGAGCAGAGACAGCTCACCGAGATGCAGGCGATCGAAGAGATGATCATGCATACGCCGGAAGATGCGGCTATGCTGGTCAAGCAGTGGCTGGCGGGGGATGATTGATATGGCTGAACAGAAGAATCCGCCCCTGACGGGGCGACAAAAGGCGGCAGTCCTCTTCATCGCGCTCGGCGCTGAAAGTTCGGCGCTCCTCTTCCAACATATGAACGAGGAAGAAATCGAGTCCGTAACGCTGCAGATCGCGAATCAGAAGAAGGTGCCGCCCGAACAGAAGAAAGCGGTCATCACCGAATTCTACCAGATGCTCATGGCGAAGAGCTATCTGTCGGCCGGCGGACTCGAATACGCGCAGAACATCTTGGAGAAGGCGCTTGGCGTAGAGAAGGCGAAGCTCATTCTCAATCGCTTGACGGCGAGCCTGCAGGCGCGTCCTTTCGACTTCCTGCACAAGACAGATCCGAGCCAGCTCATGAATTTCATTCAGAACGAGCATCCGCAGACGATCGCCTTGATCATGGCGTATCTCGACCCCGATCAGGCGGCGATCCTCATGGGATCGTTGCCGCCCGACAAGCAGGCGGAGGTCACGAAGCGCATCGCGACGATGGATCGCACGTCGCCGGACATCATACGAGAGGTGGAGAAGGTCTTGGAGCGCAAACTGTCCTCGCTCGTCACGCAGGACTTCACATCGGCGGGCGGCGTAAAGGCTGTCGTCGAGATCTTGAATCGCGTCGACCGTACGACGGAAAAGACGATCACGGAAACACTCGAGGTCGACAATCCCGAACTTACGGAAGAGATCAAGCGTCTCATGTTCGTTTTCGAGGATGTCGTCATGCTCGACGACCGCTCTCTGCAGATGGTGCTCCGAGAGGTCGACACGAAGGATTTGTCACTCGCCCTCAAGGCCACGCCGAAGGAAGTTGCCGACAAGATTTACAAGAACATGTCGAAGCGCGCCGCCGACATGCTGCGTGAAGAGATCGAGTTCATGGGACCTGTGAAAATTCGCGATGTCGAAGAGGCGCAGCAGAAGGTCGTCAATGTCATCCGCAGTTTGGAGGACAAGGGCGAGATCGTCGTTTCGCGCGGAAAGGGTGACGAGATGATTGTCTAGGATAATCAGAACTGCGCTGTGGCAGGAAGAAGCCTGCGTCGTCGAGCCGCCGCCCCCGCCGCCGAAGCCCAAGGTGCTGCCGAAGGAATTGGAAGGCGTCACGGAGGAATCGCTTGCCGAGCGCTTGGCGTATGTGAGAGAAAAGGAACTGAAAGCGGAGACGCTGCTCGAAGAGACGCGCGAAAAGTGTGCGATCATGGTGCAGGACGCCGAGTACGCGAGCGAACGAAGCGAGACGGACGCGCGCAACCTCGCTGAGGAAATCAAGGAAGAGGCACGTGAGGCGGGCAAGGAGGAAGGCTTTCAGGAAGGCCACAAGGATGGCATGAAAAAGGCGGCCGAGGATTGCGAGGACATCATCGCGGCGGCGAACGACAAGGCGGAAGCCTTGGTGAGCGCGGCTCTTGAAGCGCGCAAGGTCTATCTGCAGATGGCGGAGGAGGACGTTACGAGCATAGCGATGCACGTCGTCGAGCAGATTCTGCCGCAGCACTTTGTCGACGCTCCTCAGATCATCCTGCCTCTCGTGCGCAAGGCGTTGATGAAAGTGCGCGATCAGGCGGAAGTCATCGTCTACGTCGCGCCGGACTCCTACGAATTCGTGCTCATGGCACAGTCGGAATTTCAGCAGATGCTCGAAGGACAGGCGGTGCTCCTCGTCAAGTCGGATGCCGGACTCAAGCCTGGCGACTGCGTGCTTGAAACGCCGAACGGCAACGTCGATGCTCGTCTTGCCACGCAGATCGAACTTGTGAAGAAAGCGATACAGGATGTGTGTCTATGAATGACGTGCAGGAAGCCCGTACGGCTTCTGAATGGGAAACTTCATCATGGGAGGACGAGGCGCAGCCGGACGTCTTTGACGACGGAGGCGACGCTGTCCTGACGGGAGACGGGCGCTTGCGCATCAACGTGCAGAAGTTCCTCGATGCCGCCGATGCCTGTGAGTCGATCAAGATGAGCGGCAAGATCGTGCAGGTCATCGGGCTCGTCATCGAGTCTGCAGGGCCGAACGTAAGCATGGGCGAGCTTTGCTACGTGAAGTCGCGCTTCTTGCATGTCGAGCCGATTCCTGCCGAGGTCGTGGGCTTCCGTGACGGCCATGTTCTCTTGATGCCGATCGGCGAGATGCAGGGCATAGGCCCGGGGTGCGAGGTGGTTTCGGCGCAGAAGACCTTGCAGGTGCAGGTCGGGCCGGAACTTCTGGGACGCGTCCTCGACGGTCTCGGCGAGCCGATCGACGACAAGGGGCCGCTCCTTTGCAAGCGCGACTATCCGCTGCAGGCCGATCCGCCGCCGCCGCTTGAGCGGCCGCGCATTCATGATTCGCTCTACGTCGGCGTGCGTGCCATCGACGGCCTCATCACCCTCGGCGATGGGCAGCGCATTGGCATCATGGCGGGGTCGGGCGTTGGCAAGTCAACGCTTCTCTCCATGATCGCACGCAACACGGAAGCTGACATCAGCGTCATCGCTCTCGTCGGCGAGCGCGGGCGCGAGGTCAAGGAGTTTATCGAGCGCGATCTCGGCGAGGAAGGGCTCAAGCGCTCCGTCGTCGTCGTCGCCACGTCGGACAAGCCGGCGCTCGTGCGCATCAAGGGCGCGATGACGGCGACTGCCATTGCCGAGTACTTCCGCGACCAAGGCAAGCGCGTCGTGCTCATGATGGATTCCGTCACGCGCTTCGCGATGGCGCAGCGCGAGGTCGGTCTGACGATCGGCGAGCCGCCGGCGACGCGCGGCTATACGCCGTCGGTGTTCGCTCTCCTGCCGCGCCTCTTGGAGCGTGCAGGGACGAGCCGCAAAGGCTCGATCACGGGCATCTACACGGTGCTCGTCGACGGCGATGACATGAACGAGCCGATCGCCGACGCCGTGCGCAGCATCTTGGATGGCCACATTGTCCTGTCGCGTGCCATTGCCGCACAGAACCACTTCCCTGCCATCGACGTGCTCGCGAGCGTTTCGCGCGTCATGAACGAGGTTGTCGATGACGCGCACCTCGAGGCGGCGCAGAACTTGCGCGCTCTGATGGCGGTCTACAAGGAGGCTGAGGATCTCATTCACATCGGCGCCTATGTCAAGGGATCGAGCCGGAAGATCGATACGGCGGTCGCGAAGATCGACGCGATCAACGACTTCCTCTGCCAAGGCATCTTCGAGCAAAGTTCCTACGAAGAGACGGAAAAGGCCTTGGAGGCAATCTGATGAGGGGTGCGCCTGATGAAGAGATTTCGCTTCAAGTTGGAAACCTTGCTGAAGGTCACACGCTCGAAGAAGGAAGAGGCTGAGGTGCGGTTCGCCGAGGCGTCGAGGAAACTCGAAGCGGACAAGGAGAAGCTCGGCGAACTCTTGGCGGAGATGCAGCAAGGCAGGAAGGACTATGACCGACTGACAGACGGGCATACGATCTCTCTCGGGCGTCTCCTGACGTTCAACAGCTTCTTCGAATGGAAAAGGGGACAGATTGAAAATCAGCAGGAGCAGATTCTCAGAAGCCGCGCGGAACGGCAGAAAAGGCTCCGGACGCTCCTGCAGATCATGAACAAGCTCAAGAGCATCGAGCAGCTCAAGGCGAAGCGGCTTCAGCAGTACAAGGAAGAGGCGCTTCTCGAAGAGCAGAAGCTTTTGGATGAGATCGGCCTGCAGCTCTATATGCGGGGCGTGAACGTATGAAATAAGGAGAATGGACGCGATGGAACTTTCGGGCGTTGAAGCAATACAGGCGAGAATATCGGAAATCCAAAGAAGGTTCGGCATCGAAGGGCCTGTGCCGGGCGCAGCGGTCGGATTCCGGCAGACGTTGAATGCCGAGATGAAGAAGAACGACAGCGCAGCGCCGCCGCAGACGGTCGCAGCAGGAACTGCGGCGAAGGCGGACGGTGCACGGGCTGCGGCGGCAAACGCTTCTGCCGGACTTTCCAGTGCATCGAATGAGACGACGCGTTTCATCGAGGAAGCTGCGGCCAAGTACGGCCTTGATTCGCGCCTCGTCGCTGCCGTCGCGGAAGCGGAGTCGAGCGGCAACCAGAGCGAGGTTTCCGAAGCCGGAGCTGTCGGCGTCATGCAGCTGATGCCCGACACGGCGGCGGCGCTCGGCGTCAATCCCTACGACGAGAAGCAGAATATCGAGGGCGGGGCGCATTACCTCAAGCAGATGCTCGACACGTTTGGCGGCGACATGAAGAAGGCGATTGCCGCTTACAATGCAGGACCGCAGGCGGTCAAGGACTATGGCGGCGTGCCGCCCTACGCAGAGACGCAGAATTACGTGAACAAGGTTCTCGACCTGTATCAATAAAGAGACGCAGGGGATGGAGAAGGGGCTTTTCGCTGAAAAAGTCCCGCGCAGCCCCGAAAGGAGCCGAAGCCCGATATGAAGAAGATAGTCAAGATCGCACTCGCCGCAATATTGCTGCTCGTGCTTGTCGCGGGAGGGTTCCTGCTCGGCGTGTACTTGCAGATTTTTGATGCCGGTACGATGAATGAAAAACTGAAATTATACGATATGCCTATCATCGGGGAGTTTTTCGTAAAGCCCGCACCCGAGACGGGAGAAGCGCTGAAGGAAGACGTGTCGGGCAAGCCGAAGGAAGAGCTGACGGACAGCAAACCGGATCCCGACAAGGACAAGGGACAATCGAAGCCCAAGGTGCTGACGAAAGAAGAGATCGAAAAGCAGATGAAGGAGCGCGAGGCGCAGGAGAAGAAGCGCGTCTCGAAGCTCGCACGCGTCTACAACGAGATGAAGCCGCAGCAGGCGGCCGAAGTCATGAAGGATCTCGACGACGACCTTTCCGTCGCCATCCTGCAAAAGATGGATGAATCGCAGGCGGCGAAGACGCTCGCCGCGATGGACGCCGATCAGTCGGCTCGCCTGACAAAGCTCATGTATACGGGCGTGCCGAAGAAGGTCATCTCGCCCTTGGATCGGCAGGGGCAGAATCCGCAGAATGCAGCGGATGAAAACCGGCCGACAGATGAGGCGGCACAGTGAAAATAGCAAGCAGCAGGCTCTGCCTGATGCTATAGAACCTTATCTGAAAGGAGGTGAGAAAATGAACAATGTACAGACAAATCTCATGAGTGTCGCACCTGCGCCGAGTACAACAGCGAAGGCGAATGCCGCAGAGGCCGTGCGTCCTGCAGACAGGACAGGGGCGGCTACGGATCGCGGGGCGAAGAGTCCGTCCTTCGACAGGGCGCTTGCGAAACTCAAGACGCTGAAACGGAATCTTGCTGAGGCGACAGAAACCATGGAGAAAGATCCCTTGGTTGCATCATTTGCCGCTTCTCAGCAGGCAAAACCGACAGATTCCGGAGGTTCGACGGCAAAGACGGTGGAAATCGTGGAGAACGCTGAAGAAGGCGCTTCGGTGAAAGCCGTTGCAGACAAAGGCGTGCCGTCGGAGGCTTCTTCTTTGATAAGGTTGGCTGTCTTTGCAGAGGAGCAGCAGAAGCTTTCCGCTGTGCCGGTTTCGGCAGACGGAGTGCAGGATACGCAGGAGCTTCCCTTGCAGGAAGAGTCGTCGGCGGCTGAAATGAAGCCGGCGCCGGCACAGGATGAGAGCGGCGCGGTTGCAAAGGCGCAGCCGCAGAACAAGACGGCGGACATGAGCAGCCTTGCCGCCTTGCTCCCGCGCAGTGAGCAGCCGGATCGGAGTTTGCTTCAGGCGCTCCGGGGCAGGATCTTGCCGCAGATGACTCAGGCGATACAGCTGCCTCAAGTGACAGCGGACGACGGCTTCTCAGAAGCGATCGAAGCCTCACAGAAGACGGATATGAACTTGGCGGCGAGTGTGAAAGATGATGCAGTGCTGTCCGATGCGTTACTGCGCACTCTGGCTCAGCAGCCGGTCGTTTCCGCAGCGGCGGGGACGGCGCAGGAATCGCGTCCGACGACGCTGTTGCCGTCGGGTGAAGCTGCGCCTTCGCTTTCCACTGCGTCTTTTGATGCAGGGATTGCGGTTTCCCCGTCTGCCGGAACGACAGCGGAAGGCCGAGATTTGACGCAGACTTCTTCGCAGGAGGATTTCGCAGAACTCTTCAGCGAGCAGCAGACGCTGCAGGACAAAAAAGCAGAGGGAAGCAAGGCCCTTTCCCAGTCCGCAGCGACACAGCCGGAGGGAGCAGCGAGGACGAAGGCAAATGATGCCATGCAGCTTTTCACGGAAGCTGCGCAGAGCTCGCAGGGCGGTCAGGAAGCAAGCCATGCTTCTCAGACAAATCCCGGCGTGACGGTTCAGACGGCGCTGCAGGAAACGGTCGAGACTCAGCCGACAGCGCCCGCAGCCCCGCAGAAAGACTACGAGGTGGCGAAGCAGATCGTCGAGCAGGCGAGGCTTCTGCGTCTGCCTGAAGAAACGCAGATGGTCATCCGCCTGAAGCCCGAACACCTTGGCGAACTGACGCTCAAGGTTTCCGTCGCCGCAAGCGGCACGGTCAATGCAGCGTTCCATACGGACAACGCTTCCGTGCGCGCCATCATCGAAACCTCGATGATCCAGCTCAAGCACGAGCTGCAGGCGCAGGGTCTGAAGGTTGACAACGTCGGCGTCTATGCGGGGCTTGGCGACAGCTCGCTGATGAACCAGCAGGATGCGAACGCCCATTACGCGCAGCACGGCGGTCAGGGCAGCAGCCGGGGGCACGACGCCCGGCAGGCTCTTGCCTCCTTCGAGGAAGAGCAGCAGGCTCTTGCAGCGAGTGCGCAGCAGGGGGTGCTCGCCCAAGACGGCGTAGACTATCGCATCTGATGTTTCCACGACAATGAAGAAAGGAGAAAGGTATGAACGGAACGAATCTCAATACCGTCACGGTAGACGGCGTGAAGTACGATCGTGCCAAGTATGAGGCAGCGCAGCAGGGAAAAAACGTACGAAAGAACGACTCGCTCGGCAAGGACGCCTTCCTGCAGCTGCTTGTGACGCAGCTCAGGCATCAGGATCCCTTGAGCCCGGACGACAATACGCAGTACATCGCCCAGCTTGCACAGTTCTCATCGCTTGAGCAGATGACGCAGATGGTCAAGGGTTTCGAGAATGTATCGAAACTTGTGTCGAACATCGACAGCTCCGTGCTCGTCGGCTCTTTGAGCAACATGATCGGCAAGAACATTCAGTGGACGCATGTGACGAAGACGAAGGACGCAGAGGGAAATCCCACGACCAAGTCGGAAACCTTTGCAGGAAACGTCCGCGGCATCAAGGTTTCGAAGGGCAAGACGACGGTTGTCGCGCAGGATGCGAAGGGCAAGCTGCATGATGTCGATGTCTCGGAGATCGAAGCGATCGCCGATCCGCCGAAGCCGAAGACATCGGGAACGTAATGCACGGAGGAGAATATGGCTGACGCAAGAATCTACCTTTCGTCCCAGCCGCTCCTGCCGCAGATGCCCGCTGCAAAGCAGCCGGCATCGCAGAAGAATGTCCCGTCCTTTGCAGCGGAGCTTGAGAAAGCCAAATCCGAGGTCAGCTTTTCGGCGCATGCCGCAGAACGCATGAGAACGCGCGGCATCGACCTCAGCGAGGAGGAGCTTTCAAGGCTCGGCGATACCGTCTCCAAGATGGCGTCGAAAGGTGCAAGGGAATCCCTGATCTATATGAACGACGTCGCGCTCGTCGTGAGCATCAGGAACAGGACGGTCATCACTGCCATGGACGGCATGAGCGCCAAGGACAATATTTTCACGAACATTGACAGTGCAGCGATCCTCTGAGCCGGTCCTTCGGGAGGCTCCGGCTCGCCGACTGACAGAAGCGAGCCTAGGGAAGCGGCGTCAAGACAGACTGCTTCCCGAGCTGCACCAAATAAAGGAGATTGATACAATATGATGCGTTCTCTTTTCTCAGGCGTATCGGGGCTCAAGAGCCACCAGACGCGCATGGACGTCATCGGCAACAACATTGCGAACGTCAATACGATCGGCTTCAAGTCGAGCCGCGTGACATTTGCCGATACGCTCTACCAGACGCAGACGGGCGCCGCCGCGCCGACGAAAACCGTCGGCGGCACGAACCCCAAGCAAATCGGCCTCGGCGTCGGCGTCGCAAGCATCGACTTGCTCTTCACGGACGCCTCGCCGCAGGCGACGGGAAAGAACACCGATCTTGCCCTGTCCGGCAACGGCCTTTTCGTTGTCTCAACGGATGCGGCCGGCAAGGACAAGTACTATACGCGCGCCGGCGCCTTCTCTTTTGACGCGAACTACAATTATGTCGTTCCGGGTTCGGGGCATCATGTCGTCGGCTGGAATGCCGATGAAGATGGCAATATCGACACGAAGGGCACGCCGACGGGCATCCAGGTCAAGGACACGATGCGCAGCATGGGCGCCAAGGCAACGACGGAAGTCACTTACAAGGGAAATATGAATTCGTCCGTGCCGACGATCACGAAGATTACTACACAGACGGGATCAACCATTCCGGCTGGAAAATCTGCGATTGTTGGCGCAGCGACTGATTTTGAAAGCGGCACTTTGCCAGCAAATGTACTGCCCGCTACATCGCTTACGCTTACGCTGTCGGATGGTACGACGCGTACGATTACGGCGAAGAGCAGTTACCAGTACAAGGTGGGTGAGAGCTTGCCAATCACGACGATCACGACGGTGTATGACAGCTTGGGCAATGAGCACAAGGTACCGTTGCTGTTCACGAAGATTCCGGATACGTCATCGTTGCCTTTGGGTGCGGATAAATGGCGCGTCACCTTGAGCCCGGGGAAATATGAGAAAACTATTCCCGGCACGCCGCCTACGACAAAGGAGTACCTTGACCCCTACGATCCGACCGCTGCGACGGACAGCCAGAGCACGATCAAGGGCGTGGAAGGCAATACGAAGGTGACGATGAAGACGCAAGTTCTGTCATTCGATCAAAACGGCAAGTATATAAGCGGCTCGGGCACTCCGACGCTGACTTTGTCGAACGGCGCGGGTTCCATAGGAACCGGCGGCGGCTCGGTGAATACGATGAGCGTGAACGTCAATCTCACGAACCTTACGCAGTACAGCGGCAGTGATACGATCAAGGCAGACTACGACGGACATGCTGCAGGCACCTTGAAAGAGGTCAACGTCGATCAGAGCGGCATCTTGACGGGAACTTACACGAACGGCGAGAAGCGTTCGCTGGCGCAGATTGCTGTCGCGCAGTTCGACAATGCGCCAGGTCTCACGAAGAAGGGAGCAAACCTCTACGCGGAGTCGAACAACTCGGGTACGGCGAACATCAAGTCGGTCAGTGCGCTCGGCGTTACGCTCACGCCGTCGGCGCTGGAAATGTCAAACGTCGATATTGCGAACGAGTTCGCCGACATGGTCGTGACGCAGAGGGGCTTCCAGTCCAACTCGAAAATCATCACGGTTGGTGATGAGATGCTTGAAACCGTCATCAACATGAAGCGCTGATGACGTCCTGAGCTGAGAAGCTGCGGTGTATGCGGCGTCTTGGCTCATGGAAGGACGGGAGAGGGAAGCTTCCCCTCCCCTGTCCCCGCACTTATTCTTTGGGAATGCGGCCAGATTCCTTGTCCGTGCTCCCGCGGCGAAAGGATGGGCGAATGATCAAGCTGACAAAGTTCAAATCGGAGGCGCACAAAAAAGGGGAATTCGTCCTCAACGCCGAAATAATAGAGACAGTGGAGGAGACGCCCGATACAGTCGTCACCCTCACGAATGGCAAGAAGCTCATCGTGGAAGAACCCATGGAGGAGATCGTACGGCGCGTCATGGAGTATCGCCGCGGCGTGCATGGTTTGTGATTCCGGGGTTTCCTCGGATGATTGATGATAGAGAGAAGAGTTAGGAGGAGGAAATTTCATGGCGGAAGAAAAAGAAGTGCAGGCCATTGCTCCGGAGCCGAGCAAAAAATCCCCGATCATCCTGATCGTTGTCATCGTCGTCGTGGCTTTGGCGGCTGCAGTTGGTATTTCCTTTTTCATCACGCAGCAGATGATGGCGAGCAATGCCGGTGACGGCGGCCCTTCGAGGCTGAACCACGATCCGGGCGTCTTCATCAAACTCGGCGATCCCAAGGACGGCATACTTGTCAACGTCGGCGGTCTCAAGGCGGGACGCTTCTTGAAGACGAGCATCGTCTTGGAGATGAATCCCGGCAAGAAGGACAACATTGCCGATGGAAAGCTTCTGGCGCCGGCGGAGACGAAGGTCATGGATGTGACGCTGCAGACGTTGCGCTCCTTGAAGGTCGAGGAGCTTGATGCGGGCAAGCAGGATGAGCTGAAGACGACCTTGCGCGACAGCCTGAACAAGGCCTTGGGCGAGGGATCGGTGTATGAGGTCTATATCACGAGCTTCCTTATGCAGTGATGAGCCATTCGAGCAGGGGAGAAAGGAGGAGGAAGATTGGCAGAAGATGTCTTGTCACAAAACGAGATAGACAAACTTCTCTCAGCTCTGTCAACCGGTGAGGTTTCCGCTGAAGAAGTGCAGGCGGAGGAGGAAGAGAGAAAGGTCAAGACATACGACTTCAAGCGTCCGGACAAATTCTCGAAGGATCAGATCCGCACGCTGAACATGCTCTATGAGAACTTTGCGCGTCTCTTGAACACCCACCTATCTACCCATTTGCGGACGATGGTCAATGTGGAAGTCGTTTCCGTGGAGCAGCTCACCTATCAGGAATTCCTGCAGTCTTTGAGCAATCCGAGCGTCATCGGCGTCATGGCGCTGCCGCCCTTGAAGGGCAACATCATCATGGAGGTCAATACGGGCATTGCCTTTGCCTACATCGACCGCGTATTCGGAGGCTTGGGCGAGAATACGCTGAAGCCGCGCATCCTCACGGATATCGAAGAGGCGGTCATGCGCAAGTTCATCGCAAAGGCGAGCGAGTTCTTCAAGGAATCTTGGTCGAATGTGGTCGAGGTCAATCCGATTCTCGAGGCGATCGAGGCGAATCCCGGCTTCGTGCAGATCGTGCCGCCGAGCGACATGGTCATCATCGTCACCGTGAAGGTCAAGATCGGCGAAGTCGAGGGGCTTATGACTCTGTGCGTACCGTACCTTGTCTTGGAGCCTGTCATGTCGAAGCTTTCGACCTCGTTCTGGGTGGCGGCTTCCGTCGCGAAGGACAACAACCCGGACAAGATTCGTGCGCTTGAGAAGAAGATTCACAAGTCGCCGATTCCTTTGATCGTGGAACTTGGCACCATCAACATGACGATCCGTGAATTTTTGACCTTGGGCTTTGGCGATGTGCTGCAGCTCGACACGAAGGTCAAGGACGAGCTGAAGATACTCGTCGGGCAGAAGCCCAAGTTCCTTTGCCGGCCGGGCACCCAGGGCAAGCGTTCGGCAGTCCAGATTACACAAGTAGCCTTTGAAGGGGATGAAGATACGGATGAGTGATGATTTAATTTCGCAAGAGGAAATTGATGCGTTATTAAACGGCGGAGGCGACAGCACGGCAACAGCCGACGCCCCGGCGGACAACCCGGCGCCCACGGCAGGTTCTCCATCTCAAGAAGGGGATGCTCTGACGGACATCGAGCGTGACGCGCTCGGGGAGATTGGCAACATTTCCATGGGGAGCGCGGCGACGACGCTCTCGGTGCTCTTGGGGCACAAGGTTTCGATTACGACCCCGACGGTATCGGTGGCGACGCTGAGTTCCATCAAGGACCAGTACCCGATGCCTTACCTCATCGTTGAGGTCGGCTATACTGTCGGCATCGACGGCAACAACGTGCTCGCGATTCAGGCGCAGGACGCCTCAATCATCGCCGATCTCATGATGGGAGGCGACGGCACGAATCCGACGCAGGAGCTCAATGAGATTCATATGAGCGCTGTCGGCGAGTCGATGAACCAGATGATGGGGTCGGTCGCCACATCGTTGTCGACGATGTTCAACAAGAAGATCGACATCTCGCCGCCGAAGGTCAATATGATTGATCTCGGATCGGAAGACAAGGTCACGGAGATCGTTTCAGCGGACGACCCGATCGCGAAGATTTCATTCCGCATGGAAGTTGACGGTCTGATTGACAGCGAGATTATGCAGATTCTGCCGATTCCTGTCGCGAAGGAAATGGTAGGATATCTTTTGAGCAATGAAGCAGAGGAGGAAGAGCCAATGCCAGCACCAATGCCAGCACCGGCAGCGCCAACGCCGGCAGCAGCGGCTCCGCCGCCGGCAGCGCCGATGGCGGGCGCAGCTCCGGCTTACGGTGCACCGTCGACGCCGCATGTGGCGTCGAATGTGCCCGTGCAGCCTGCGATGTTCGCACCGCTTTCGACGGCTCCCGTGCAGGTGAATGATGCGAATATCGGCTTGATTCTCGATGTGCCGCTTCAAGTAACCGTGGAGCTGGGCCGCACGAAAAAGACGATCAAGGACATCCTGGAGCTTACGAACGGTTCCATCGTCGAGCTTGACAAGCTAGCCGGCGAGCCTGTCGACATCATGGTCAACGGCAAGTTCCTTGCGAAGGGAGAGGTCGTCGTCATCGACGAGAACTTCGGCGTGCGTATCACCGATATCGTAAGTCCGGTAGAAAGGGCGCAGCAGCTGCAATAAGAGCCGCATCCTGCTGGACATTTCCAAGCGATTCATATACAATAGGATGTGCGATGTTTTCACATCGCAGGCTGCGGCGAAAGACCTGCAGGGGCTTCTGACGCGGCTTGGTGCAGGTATATATGGACTGTACCTGCACGTGGCAGGCATAGAATTCAAATGAGGAGAGATATTTATGGCAAGCAGAGTTTTAGTGGTGGATGATGCGGCGTTCATGCGAATGATGGTCAAGGACATCTTGTCCAAGAACGGCTACGAGATCGTCGGCGAGGCGGAAAATGGCATGAAGGCCTTGGAGAAGTATCAGGAGCTCAAGCCCGATCTCGTGACGATGGATATCACGATGCCCGAGATGGACGGCATCAGTGCGGTCAAGGAAATCAAGAAGGTCGATCCGAACGCGAAGGTCGTCATGTGCAGCGCCATGGGGCAGCAGGCGATGGTCATCGAGGCGATCCAAGCGGGCGCGCGCGACTTCATCGTCAAGCCGTTCCAAGCCGATCGCGTCCTTGAGGCCGTGCGCAAAGCGCTTGGCTGATGTTGGGAAGAAAGGGCGCTGCCCTTTGCCTCCTCGTCTGGGCGTCCTTGACGCTTCTTCTTCCGTCCGTTGGCTTGGCTGCGGACGGAGGGGGATACCTTGCCGGTTATGAGAACCAAGATCCGATGCCGAATGGTACGCCTGGCGTTTCCTGGTGGTCGACCATCGCCTATGTCGCGAGTCTTGTCGTCGTCTTCCTCTTCGTGGCAGGCCTTGCCTATTACGCTTCAAAGATCTTGGGCGGGCGTTTCGGCCGTGCCGTATCGGGCGGCGGGCGCGTGCTGGAGAACCTGCCGCTTGGCCCAGGCCGTTCGGCGTGCATCGTCGAATTGGCGGGAAGGCTTCTGATTCTCGGCGTGACGGAGCACTCCATCACGCTCCTTGGGGAAATCGAGGATCCGGCGGAAGCGGAGCAGATATTGAAGAGGAATCTGGAGGAACGCTCTCAGGACTCGTTTCCTGGCATGAGCGGATTCGAGAGCCAGATCGGCTCGCTCGATCAGCTCGCGAAGAGGATTCCGACGATATTCAAGAATGATGCATTTCGGAAGTAGAGGGGTTGTGAAGCGTTGATGGAGAAGCGGCCGATTTTGCTGGGAAGCCTCCTTTTCTTTTCCTTGCTGCTCATCGCGCAGGAAACTCTTGCGGCGCCGCTGGTTCCGAATCTCAGCGTCAATGTCGGCGAGGCGACGAATCCGCAGGATGTTGCGACATCGCTTCAAGTGCTGGCTCTCCTGACGATCCTATCGCTCGTGCCGTCGATCTTGATCATGACGACGTCGTTCGTGCGCATCGTTGTCGTCATCGGCTTTTTGCGAAATGCCATGTCGACGCAGAACGTGCCGCCAAACCAAGTGGTGCTGGCGCTTTCCCTCTTCTTGACGTTCTATATCATGCAGCCGTATTGGAGCGAGGCGAACCAGCAGGGAATCCAGCCGTACCTCGCGGGGCAGATCACGCAGGAGCAGGCGATTGACAACACGCTCGCGCCTTTACGCGAGTTCATGTTCCGCCAGACGCGTGAGTCGGATCTTGCGCTCTTTGTCAATCTTTCCGATGCCGAGAGGCCCGAGTCGCAGGCGGACGTCTCCACGGCGACCTTGATACCGGCGTTCGTCATCAGCGAGCTTAAGACGGCGTTCCAGATCGGCTTCATGATCTACATTCCGTTCATCGTCATTGATATGATCGTGGCGAGCACGCTGATGTCGATGGGCATGATGATGCTGCCGCCGGTCATGATCTCCCTGCCGTTCAAGATACTGCTCTTCGTCATGGTCGATGGCTGGCATCTTCTGATCAAGTCGCTCATCGTGAGCTTTAAGTAGGAGGGAAGCGGATGTCCGGCGATCTCGTCATACAGATCGGGCAGAACGCCCTTTGGATCGTGCTCTTGGTGTCCGCGCCGATGCTCGGCCTCGGCTTGGCCGTCGGCCTCCTCGTGAGCGTCTTTCAGGCGACCACATCCATTCAGGAAGCCACGCTTGCCTTCATTCCGAAGATCATCGCGGTCTTTGTCGCCATCTTGATCTTCGGCCCGTGGATGCTCAGCATCCTCGTGGAATATTTCACGAACGTCTTCGTGAATTTGCCGCTCTATATCGGATAGCGAGGAGAGATGCGCCGTGGATTTCTACACCTTGCTCCAAGGGCATGCGGCAGTCTATCTGCTCCTTTTGACGCGCGTTACGGGGCTTTTCGTCATCGCGCCTTTTTTCGGCAGCTTGAACATTCCTGTCCGCATCCGCGTGGGGGTTGCCGTTGCGTTTTCCTTCGTGCTGTTCCCCGTTGTGGACGGCTACGGCCCTGTGACAGCGCCGGACAATGTCCTCCTCTATGCAGCGGCAGCGGCAGGAGAGCTTTTTGTCGGCTGGCTGATCGGCTTCGTGGCATACGCGACGTTTTCGGCCATTCATTTCGCCGGCAAGGTCATGGATATGCAGGTTGGATTCGCTATGGTCAATGTGATGGACCCGACTTCCGGTCAGCAAATTCCGCTTATCGGAAGTTTTCTTTATAATTTGGCGATCATCGTCTTCCTTGTCGTCAATGGACATCACATGCTCATTGCGGCGCTCTTCGAAAGCTTTCGGAACGTGCCGCTCCTGGGCGTTTCGCCCGCTCCGACACTCGCGGGATTCGGTGTCAATCTCGTCAACGGCGTCTTCGTGACGGGCATGAAGCTGGCGATGCCCGTGACGTTCTCCATTCTGCTGACGAACGTCGGTCTCGGCATTTTGGCGCGCACGATGCCGCAGCTCAATATCTTCGTCGTCGGTTTGCCGCTTCAAATTGTCATCGGCATGTTCGTCCTTTCGATCCTCATGCCGTTCTACGTCTTGTTTCTGGATGTGTTGTTCAATGAAACGTATGCACAGATCGCTGCAGCCCTCCATGCAATACGATAAGGAGCCGCTTGCGTTCGTCTTCGACCTCCAGCTCTTTGCGGGAGAGAAGACGGAAGAACCGACGGCAAAGCGACGCAGCGATGCGCGTCAAAAGGGGCAGGTCGCGAGGAGTCAGGAACTCAGCGGCGCTTTCGTGCTGCTGGCGGGCTTCTTCGTGATGCGTGCGCTCGGCAGTACGATCCTCTCGGAGATTGAGACGTACACGGTTCATATCTACGCGAACATGAATCAGACGATTGATGCGGAAACGGTCATGCACCTCATCATCGACGGCATGATCGTTCTGGCGAAGACGGCGTTCCCCGTGATGATCGCCATCCTTATCATGGGGCTTGCTGTCAATTTCTATCAAGTAGGCTTCATGTTCACGACGGAGCCGCTCTCTTTCAAACTCGACAAGCTCAATCCCATCACGGGCTTCGGACGCATCTTTTCCAAGCGTTCCGTCGTGGAGCTTTTGAAATCGCTCTTGAAGATCGCGATCATCGGTGCATTTCTCTATATATATCTGTCAGGAGAGATCATGCACATGCCGGAGTTCATCTATCTCGATCTCAAGAGCAGCATGGCGCGCATGGGCGACATCATCTTTTCGCTCGTGTTCCAGATCATCATCGTCTACTTCATCATGGCGGCAGCGGATTTCGCCTATCAGAAATGGCAGACGACGCAAGATCTCAAGATGAGCAAGCAGGACGTCAAGGAGGAGTTCAAGCAGACGGAAGGCGATCCGCAGATCAAGGGAAAGATTCGCCAGAAGCAGCAGCAGATGGCGATGAACCGCATGATGAAGGAAGTGCCGGAAGCCGACGTCATCGTGACGAACCCGACGCATTACGCCGTCGCCTTGAAGTACAAGACGGGCATGAAGGCGCCGGAAGTCGTTGCCAAGGGGCAGGATATCGTCGCTCAGAAGATCAAGGATATCGCGAGAGAGCACCGCGTGACGATCGTGGAGAACAAGCCCCTGGCGCGGGCGCTCTATGCGGCGGTGGACGTCGGAGGCATTGTGCCGCCCGAACTTTACCAGGCGGTCGCCGAGGTGCTCGCGTACGTCTACCGCTTGAAGAAGAAAAAGTTTGCTTGATGATAAGTTTCGACGAAGTTTCCCGGGGATAGAGGAGCAAGAACAGCATGGCGACAGAAAATCCAACGCTTTCCAATGGCTTCATAACGAAATACAGCGACATCTTCATAGCTGTGGCAATCGTCACGATCGTCATCATGATGATCATCCCGCTGCCCACGGCTCTTCTTGATTTGTTGATCTGCGTGAACATCACGCTCGCGCTCGTCATCGTCATGGTGACGATCTACAATGTGGAAGCCTTGGATTTTTCCGTATTCCCGTCGCTGCTCCTCGTGACGACGCTCTTTCGGCTCGCGCTCAACATATCGGCGACGAGGCTGATCTTGCTGAACGGTTATGCGGGCGACGTCATCATGGCGTTCGGCAACTTCGTCGTCGGCGGCAGTCCGCTCGTCGGCTTCATCATTTTCGTCATCCTCGTCATCATCCAGTTCATCGTCATCACGAAGGGCGCGGAGCGCGTCGCGGAAGTGTCGGCGCGCTTCACGCTCGACGCGATGCCGGGCAAGCAGATGGCGATTGACGCCGACTTGAACCAGGGCGCCATCACGGACGCCGAGGCGAGCAAACGGCGCCTGAAGATCCAGCAGGAAGCTGACTTCTACGGCGCGATGGACGGCGCCTCGAAGTTCGTCAAGGGCGACGCCATCGCCGCTATCGTCATCATCATTATCAACATCACGGGCGGCTTCGTCATCGGCATGCTGACTCGCAACATGACGGCTCTGCAGGCGCTGCAGAGTTACACGCTGCTGACCGTCGGCGAAGGACTCGTCAGCCAGATTCCCGCGCTGATGATCTCGACGGCGACGGGCATCCTCGTCACGCGCTCGGCGTCCTCGAAGGGGAATCTCGGACTCGATGTGGCGCTGCAGCTTTTCAATCGCAGCCGCATCTTCTACATCGTCAGCGGCGTTCTGCTGTTCCTCGCCATCGTTCCCGGCATGCCGGGCGCTCCTCTCGGTGCGCTTTCCGTCCTGTGCTTCATCGCGGCGCGTCGCCTCAAAGGCTCGGAGAAGGCGGTCGAGGAAGTTCCTGAGCAGAAGAAGGCGGAAAAGGCGAAGGCGGACGCCACGAAGCCCGAGAACATCGTCAACTTGCTGCAGGTCGACCCGATGGAGCTTGAGATTGGCTACAGCCTCATACCGCTCGTCGATACGGGGCAGGGCGGCGACCTTCTGGAGCGCATCGTCATGATCCGACGGCAGTGCGCGTTGGAACTCGGTCTCGTCGTGCCGACGATTCGCATACGCGACAACATACAGATCAAGCCAAACAACTACATCATCAAGCTCAAGGGCATCGAGACGGCGCGCGGCGAGCTCATGCTCGATCACTACCTCGCGATGAATTCGGGCACGGTGTTCGAGGAGGTGCCGGGCATCGAGACGACGGAACCGGCCTTCGGACTCCCCGCGCTGTGGATCGCCGAAGATCAGCGCGAGCAGGCGGAGCTCAACGGCTACACGGTTGTCGACGCCGTATCCGTGCTCGCGACGCATCTGACGGAAGTCATCAAGATGCATGCGGCAGAGATCCTCGGACGTCAGGAGACGCAGAACCTCCTCGACAATCTGAAGAAGACGAATCCGGCTCTCGTCGACGAGGTCGTTCCCGAGGTTCTCGTCGTCGGCGAGGTGCAGAAAGTCCTCGCAAACCTCTTGGCGGAGCGCGTCTCCATACGCGACATGGAAACGATTCTCGAAGTGCTCTCCGACTACGGGCGCGCGACGAAGGACACGGACATCCTCACCGAGTATGTGCGCCATGCGCTTGCGCGGCAGATCTCGCAGCAGTACGTGCAGAACAATGTGCTGCCGTGCATCACGCTCGATCCGGCCTTGGAGAACAAGATTGCAGGCGCGGTGCAGCGAACGGAGCATGGCTCCTATGTCAGCCTCGATCCCGATACGATGCAGCGGCTTCTGGCTTCGCTCAACGCGGAGCTGCCGAAGCTCACGAACATGGGCTACGAACCGATCGTGCTCACAAGCCCCGCTGTGCGCACTTACTTCCGCCAGCTCGTCGAGCGCTCCGTGCAGGGACTCGTCGTGCTCTCACATGCGGAGATCGAGCAGACGGTCGAACTTCAGATTCTTGGGACGGTGAGAATTTAATTGCGCATCAAGGTGTTCCAGGCCGCCACGATGAAGGAGGCCATGGCTCAGGTGAAAGACGAGCTTGGCGACGACGCGGTGATCCTGCATACGAAAAAAATAAAGAAGGGCGGCATCCTTGGCTATGGTGCAAAAGAGATTTTCGAGGTGACGGCGGCTCTCGACGAGGTGACGCGCCGCCCGCCCAAGAAGCGCGCCGAACGTCTGCCGACGCTCGCCGAACTGCAGGCGGAGGAAGCGGGAGGAGGGCAGAAGCCGAAAAGCTCAGTGCCGCTGCCGCAAGGTCATGCGGCTGCACTGACGCAAGCGGCGCCTGTTGCTCCCGCCCAGCAGGCGCCTGTCCCAGTTCCTGCAGGTTCGCCGGTCGCTCCTGTGCTGCCGCTTATGCAGTCACAGCAGCCGATGCAGCAGCCTCCGCCGATCGAGTCACAGCAGCCGATGCAGCAGCCTCGGCTTTCGCAGAGCGCGGCCAAAAGCTACCGAACGGCGGGCACGGAAGCTGCGGTTGCTGAGGCCGCGAGGCAGGCGCGTGCAGCATCGCCCGTCGCGCATGGTGATGCTTCGGCTGAGCCGTTCGTACCATCGTTTCCTTCGGGAAAGACGCCGGAAGCCCCCTTTCAACCGCTCGTGCCGTCTGCCGGGGAAGCCCCTCAAGAACCGCCCGTACGCAAGGCGCGGCGCAGGAAGCCTGCACAGCCAAAGCGAAGAAAAGTGCATGCAGCGGAGGCGAAAGAAACTGCAGGAGTAGAGGTGGAAAGGGAGGCGTCATCTTCGCGCAGGGGGAAGCGTGAGGAGGACGAGGCAGCTGTATCTTCACAGGAAAAGCGGCGAGAAGACGAGTCGCCGTCTTCCAAGAGTGAGGAAGAGCGCCAGCGCGAAACCATCGAGGAATTGCAAAACGAGCTGGCTCAAATGAAGGCGATGCTCGTCCAAGTCGTCAGCAAGGAGAAGACGCCCGAGGACGAGA
>ERZ773005.320-NODE-320-length-40053-cov-5.434672_pt1 | contig 40053 bp, 40 predicted proteins | sample MGYA00580666_ERZ773005 | MGnify/ENA primary metagenome ERZ773005 (study PRJEB29015, sample SAMEA2737999) | human oral metagenome | biome: human oral; feature: human-associated habitat; material: dental | place: China | collected 2061 ...
GCGACCGAAGGGAGCGGGAGGTTAGTGAGAATTATACCTAAGCACTTGATGAAGGCAAGCAAAGCCTGCGTTTCGTGATCAGGTAAAATAACACGAATGTTTTCGCCAGGAGCGGAAACCATATTTTGAATAAGGATGGGATGGAAGAATGGCGGAAACAGCCTGGGCAGTTTTCCCGCCGGTGCTGACGATTGTGCTGGCGCTGGCGACTAAGGAAGTGTACATGTCGCTTCTGATCGGTATTTTTTCGGGAGCTATGCTTTATACGGAGGGAAACGTTCTCACCGCGATTTTGACGATGTTCGCGGTCATGGAGGAAAAAGTCGGGAAAAATGTCAATATTCTCGTGTTCCTTGTCGTTTTAGGGATATTGGTTGCGGCGATTACCCGTTCGGGGGCGACGGCGGCGTATGGCGAATGGGCGAGCCGTCACATTAAAGGAAAGCGCAGCGCCCTCCTTTTGACGGCGCTTTTGGGCATGGTTATTTTCATCGACGATTATTTTAACTGCCTCACCGTGGGGACGGTCATGCGTCCGATTACCGATAAATTCAAAGTGGCGCGTGCCAAGGTTGCCTATATCATCGACGCCACGGCGGCGCCGGTCTGCATTTTAGCGCCGGTGTCGAGCTGGGCGGCGGCGGTCGGCTCATCACTTCCCGAAGGGAGCGGTATTGACGGCTTCGCCCTCTTTTTGCAGACGATTCCCATCAATCTTTACGCGATTTTGACGATGTGTTTCATGCTCTTTATCGCTTGGACAGGGCGCGATTTTGGGGTGATGGGGCAGGCGGTGCGGAAGAATCAGGAGAGCTTCGTCATCGCGGAGGAATATGCCGACGCGGAACGGGAATATGGGGCGAAGCACGGGAAGGGAACTATTCTTGATTTGCTTTTGCCGATTTTTGTTCTTATTGTCGCCTGTATCTTTGGGATGCTTTATACCGGCGGCATCTACGAAGGGAAAACGGTAGCCGAGGCTTTTGCCGACTGTGATTCGTCAAAATCGCTGGTCTTAGGCTCGTTTATCGCTTTTGTCTTTCTGGCGCTTCTTTATCTGCCGCGCAAGATCGTTTCCTTTAAGGCGTTTTGCGAATGCTTCGGATTGGGATTTAAAGCGATGGTTCCGGCGATTTTCATTCTCTGCCTGGCGTGGACGATGTCGGGCATTGTCAGCGATAAATATCTGAATCTGGGCGGCTATGTGGGGAACCTGGTCAATGCGAACGCTTCGCTGGGGCTTTTCCTGCCGGCTATCTTTTTCCTGGTAGCGGCTTTTCTGGGCTTTGCCACAGGCACGTCATGGGGAACTTTTGGTATTTTGATTCCCATCGCGGTGGCGGTTATTGGCGCTGAAAATTATCAGGGGCTGGTCCTTTCTGTGGCGGCCATTCTTTCTGGAGCCGTTGCCGGTGACCATGCATCGCCGATTTCGGATACGACAATTCTGGCGTCGGCAGGCGCGCAGTGCCATCACATTGATCACGTGAGCACGCAGCTCCCTTATGTTTTGCTGCTTGTCGTCTGCAGTTTTATAGGGTACGTCGTCGACGGCTTTACACAGAACGGCTTTGCCGGAATGGCCGTCGGTTTCCTGCTTCTGGCAGGGATTTGTTCCTTCCTTTGGATACGAGTGCCGCCGGGGGAAAAGGACGAAGCTTAATACGGCGGGAAAATAAACAGGTCATGATTCTTTTTGGAATCGTGACTTGTTTATTTTGGGCGGCGCTTGCGGGAAATTTGATTTCCTGTTATAATCTCTCTGTGCTAATACTTTAATAGAGGAAAGTAAAAGGAGGGGCAGAAGATGAGAAAATTTTTCACGATGTGTATGCTGCTGGCAGCGGTGATGGGGATTTTAACGGGCTGCGGCAGCGAGCCGAAGGCGACGCCTGAGAAAAAGGACGCGGGGAAAAAGATTGTCCTTGGCTTAGACGATAATTTCCCGCCGATGGGCTTTGTCGATGAGAGCAACAAGATCGTCGGTTTTGACATCGACCTGGCGACCGAAGCGGCGAAGCGCCTGGGCGAAGAGGTGGAATTTAAGCCCATCGACTGGGCGAGCAAGGAAGCGGAATTAAAGAGCGGTCGTGTCGACATGCTGTGGAACGGGCTGGACATCACCCCAAAACGCAAGGAAAATATTCTTTTTAGCGATCCCTACATGAATAACCGTTCGATCATCTTCCGGGCGGCGGGGCGCAATCAAGACATCAAGGACGAGGCGTCGCTGGCGGGGAAAATCGTCGCCACGCAGAGCGGCGGCGGGACGATCGAGGAATATCTGGAAGGAAATCCGGAGTTGACGGCATCGTTCAAGGAGTTTAAAAAGTATCAGGATTATCTCGCGGCGTTCATGGACTTGGAGAACGGCCGCATTGACGCTGTGGTCGGCGACGAAATCATCGGACGCTATTACATGAGCAAGCACCCCGATAAGCTGGAAGCCGTCGCCGTCACGGTCGGCCCCACGACGCAGTTTGGCGTTGGTTTCCGAAAAGACGACCAGGCGCTGCGCGACAAGGTGCAAAAAGCCCTCGACGAGATGCGCGCCGACGGCACGATGACGAAGATCTCCGAGAAATGGTTTGCGGCGGATATCACGAAGCTGAATAAATAAGTATATCTAAAATATCCCGGCCGTGCGGCCGGGATATTTTCGTGGGCAAAATCCTTCTCGGGCGTTTGCCGTTTATAAATCCAGTTTCATATAGATTGCGGTATCCATTGGATTATCGTTATAGCGTTCGATTTCATAAAACCCAAACTTTTTATATAGACGGATTGCATTTTGAAGAAAGGGAAGCGTATCTAATAACATATGGGAATATCCGATTTCCCGCGCTTCCGTTATAATTTTTTCAACCAAAATCTCGCCCAGCTTTTTGCCCCTGAATTTTGGTCTTATATAAAGACGTTTCATTTCACAAAGCTGATCATTGATTTTTCTTAATCCGATACAGCCTGCTGCTTTTTCATCGCAGTAAAGCAAATATAATCTTCCGTCAGGAATACCATACTTCTTTTCCAAATGCTTTATTTCTTCGTCATAGTTTTGGATGGCAAGGTAGCCTTTGATTGACGCATTCTTTTCAATTAACATCTTGATATATTCTGAAAATAAGATGGTTACTTCTTCACGCTTTTGGCAACCATATAGTATTTTGACATTCATTACTCCTAGCCTCCGTATGGTTCTTTTTTATACATACTACCAGGCAGTATACCATCTTTCAGCTATTTTTTCATTGCCGATTTCCTATGTATCTCAGCTGACCGTGGGGGATTGAACGTATGTATGATAAAGTCGCGGGAGCGGTTCAGCTTAGGCGCGGCGTCTGCTTGTTTGTGCCGTTGGTTTTGTGTATAATAGGCAGGAAAAGAGAGGATCAAGGAGGCGGCTAAGATGAATTTCATCGCGGCGCTTAACGACGCCGGGACAGCGTGTCTTCTCGCGGAGAGCGAAGTGGCGATGCAGCGGATGATGGGCGGATTTGGCCGCCGTATGCGAAACGCCACGGAAGCGCACGAGGCGGCGCTAAAGCGCTTATTCGAAACGCTGCGCGCCAGCGGGTATACAATCGCCGCCTTAGAAGCTCTGCGTGATGAACACGGCGCTTCGCCCCTTGTTTACGGCGTACTGGAAATATTGAAACGGGAATACGGAAAATACTAAACGAAGAGAAAATGCCTGGCGCTCATAGGGTAGCCGCGAGGTGCCTGGTAAACTTGCCGTAAGAACAGGGAAAACACTAAAGTAAAGAGGGAAACGGGTATGACAGGAAAGATCATGGTATATAATACGATGACGCGGCGTAAGGAGGAGTTTTTGCCGCTGGAACCGGGAAAGGTAAGCATTTATGTCTGCGGCGTGACGCCTTATAACGAGCCGCATATTGGCAACGCTCGTCCTTTCGTTGTCTGGGACGCGATTCGCCGTTTTTTCGCGAAGGCGGGCTACCGGGTCCATTACGTTCAGAATTTTACGGATGTCGACGATAAAATTATTCGCGCTGCGAATGAACGGGGAATCCCGGCAAAGGAGGTCGCAGATCGTTATATTGAAGCGTATTTTCGGGCGATGGACGCGCTGAATGTACGTCATGCCGATGTTTATCCGCGCGTATCGGAGACGATTCCTGACATTATCGAGATGGTGCAGGGACTGGTGAATGAGGGTTACGCTTACGAACTGGAAGGAGACGTCTATTACAGCGTAGAGAAGTTCGCCGGGTACGGCAAACTGAGCGGCCGCACGCTGGACGATATGATGGCTGGGGCGAGGGTCGAGGTGGATGAGCGCAAGCGCAACCCGATGGACTTCGCTCTTTGGAAGGCGGCTAAACCAGGCGAGCCCTCCTGGGACAGTCCGTGGGGCAAGGGACGCCCCGGTTGGCATATCGAATGTTCGACGATGTCGCTCAAATATTTGGGCAAGGTCTTTGATTTTCACGGCGGCGGCAGCGATCTGATTTTTCCCCACCACGAGAATGAGATCGCCCAGTCGCAGGCGTATTGCGGCGATTCGAAGAGTTTTGCCCGGTATTGGGTGCATAACGGCTTTATTACTATTCACGCCGAAAAAATGAGTAAATCGCTGGGGAATTTCTTTACCGTAGCGGATATTTTGAAAAAATATTCGGGAGAAACGGTGCGTTTTTTCATTCTTCAGACGCATTACCGAAGCCCGCTGGATTTCAGCGATGAACAGCTCCAAAACGCGCAAGCAGGTCTGGCTCGCTTATCGACGGCAGCGGAAAACGCCGTTGTGCTGCTGGGGCGTGCGGGCGGCGCGGATACGGCGGCAGAAATGGCGGCGCGGGCGGAAACGGCGCAAACGTCGTTCTATGAGGCGATGGCGGATGACTTCAACACCGCCCTCGCGATCAGCTTTTTGTTTGCGGTAGCGAAAGATATTAACGTCTACTACAATGAAGTGGTAAATCGCGGGCTCGCCTTCGATGCGGCGAATTTTTCCAAGGTGCAGGCAATCTTCTCTGATATGGCGGAGGTCATCGGGATTCTGGAAGCGTCGGGAATGAACGCTTCAGAGGAGGACGACGAGATCGAGGAGTTGGTCGCAGAACGGCTGGCGGCGCGTCAGGAGAAGAATTGGGCGCGGGCGGATGAGATCCGCGACGAGCTAAAAGGCCGGGGCATTGTGCTGGAAGATTCGGCGTCGGGAACCCGGTGGAAGCGCGCATGAAATTTAACGCCTTACAAAAACGCCTGGCTTTAGTGTTTGAGGACAACGGGACGGGCGGCGCGCAGGAGCGCTACGCCGACGTTGATGGGAAAGCGCTGGCTCCCCTGGTGAGCGCTTATATTGGCGACGCCTATTTTCACTTGTTCGTGAGGGAACGCCTGCTTTCCTACGAGCAGAGCCGGGTGCAGGTGCTCAATCAATTCAGCGCGCGGATCGTGTCGGCGGTCTGGCAGGCCCGGGCGTATCAAGCGATCGAGCCGATGCTGACCGCTGAGGAACGGGACGTTTTCCGCCGGGGGCGAAACGCCCCCAGCCACGCCCCGCGTGCCGCCAGCGTACAGGAATATCATATCAGCACCGGCTTTGAAGCGCTCTTAGGCACGCTTTACCTTACGAGACAGTTTGCGCGCCTGCAGGAAGTGGCGGAAGCTTCGTTTCAGGCGATTTCCCGCCAGATGATGGCGGAGCGCCGGGAAAAGAAAGGAGAAGATTGATTTTGGAAATAAAACTGCTCGCAAAGACGCCGAATTATTTAAAAACTTGCTGGGTCGCGGCACGAACGTGTTACAGCGCGGATTCCCCCATCGAACTATGGGAGGAGAAAAAATCAGAAGAGGACATGCTGCGCCTCCTGGATCGTATTCTTACCAGCCAGCATCTTAGCGTGGTGGAGCATTGCAGCATGACGTTCGCTGTGAAAAACGTCTCGCGCACCCTTTTGGCGCAGTATTCGCGGCACCGGATCGGCGTATCGCTCTCCGTGCAGAGCCAGCGGTACGTTTCCGAACAGTCGGCAAAGCTCCCGGGCGGCCTGTTTGCCTATGCCGTACCGGCGACAATCAGGGAAAACGCCGCGGCAAACGAGCGTTATGAAACCGCGATGAGGGAGATACAGAAGGCCTACGATGACCTCCTGACCATGGGGGGCGCGAAGCAGGACGCGCGGTTTGTACTTCCCGGCGGGATTGGTACGAACTTCATTACCACGCTCAATTTGCGTTCCTTTATGGACGTGTACCATAAGCGGGTGACGACGCCCGGGGCGCAGTGGGAGATTCGCGATATGCTGCTGCGTATGCGGGCGCTTCTCGTCGCCGAAGAACCGTGGCTTTCCGATTATATTAAAATGCCGGAGAAATAAACGCCGCTAAGAAGGCGAAACGTAAAACTGAAATATATCTCGAGGGATTGAAGGCGGTTCAACGAAGTGAGCAGGCGACAAAGCGATTGGGATAAGGCGCATAAATTAAATAGCGGAGCGCCTCCGGCAAAGGAGCGGGAACAGTCGCGGGAGAAAGTTCGTTCGCCGCGTTCCGAGCGCCGATCTAAAGCGGCGGACGCGACAGCGGGATATGCACCGTCCATGGGGGAACTGCCCGACGATGTGGTGGTGGGACGCAACGCCGTCCGGGAAGCGCTGAAAAGCGGGCGCGGTATAAATAAGCTGCTGCTGGCCGATGGTCAGCATGGGGAAGCGTTTCGCGAGCTTCTCGCCGCGGCGCGATCACGCGGCGTACCGACGGAAACGGCGCCGCGCGATCGGATTGAGGCGCTGGCCGCGGGATACCGTCATCAGGGAGTGCTGGCGTACGTCGCGCCGGTTCCTTATGCCGAGTTAGAAGATATTCTGGCTAAAGTTTCCGCGAAGGAAGGCGCGCCCCTTCTGCTGCTTCTGGACGGGCTGGAGGATCCTCACAATCTGGGGGCTCTTTTGCGTACCGCTGACGCTGCGGGAGTGGACGGCGTGCTGATTCCTCAGCGGCGAAGCTGCCCGCTTTCGGCGACGGTGGGCAAGACTTCGGCGGGAGCGGTGGAGTATGTGCCGGTCGCCCGCGTCGGAAACGTCGTGCAGACGATCAAGAAGCTCAAAGCGGCGGGATTTTGGGTGGCCGGGGCGGATATGGACGGCACGCAGGTTTATTATGAAGCTGATTTTACCGGCGCGCTGGTTCTGGTGATTGGCGGGGAAGGGCGGGGCCTCTCCCGGTTGACGAGGGAAAACTGCGATTTCCTGGTGCGGCTCCCCATGGCGGGGCATATCAATTCTCTCAACGCCTCGGTCGCAGGAGCGATTCTTCTTTACGAAGCGCTGCGGCAGCGCCTCGTAAAGCCGCGCCTCTGAAGAAAGGCCTTTTTATGAAGCGGAACCGAGAGTGTTTTATCTTAGACGGGTACAATGTGATCCACGCCTCGACGGAACTTTCCCGAATAGCGGAGCACGAGCTGGCGGAGGCTCGCGACCGGCTCGTTCACCTGATGACAGAGTATGGCGCTTTTGAGCAGTACGAGGTGACGATCGTTTTTGACGCTTTGTTTACCACAGACGAAGCGCACGAAGAGAGGCGCGCGCCTTATCTCACTGTCCTTTATACGGCGGCGGGGGAGACGGCGGACAGTCGGATCGAGCGGCTGGCTTATGAGTTGGCGCGGGCGGGGCGCGAGGTTCACGTCGTAACCTCGGACGGCGCGGAGCAGAGCGTTATCTTAGGCGCGGGGGCTTATCGCCTGCCATCCCGGGAGCTTTGGCGGCGTGTACGAAAATTTCAGAAAAAGCTGAAAAAAGAGTATTTAGTCCCGAACGACCCTAAAATCGCCCGCAGTGAGCTTTCCGCCCGCATCGATAAGGGCGTGGCGGCGCAGCTTGATTCGCTTCGCCGTCGTCGGGATTAGGAATTAAGCGTTCTTTTTCCGTGGAGAATCCTTGACGTACGTGGCTTCGTACTGTATAATTAGCTTCATAGCACAGCTATAAGGCATGTTCAAATGTCCTTATAGGACTGGGAGGATGATCGGGTTGGACGCGGACGCAAAGAGGGAAGAGCGGGAAAATATCGGCAGCGAGTTTGACCGCCTGACCGATGAGGAGATTGTCGTCGCCGTCAAGGACAGTGAAGATCAAGCGGCGCAGAATTATCTGATCAATAAGTACCGGAATTTCGTGCGGGCTAAGGCGCGGTCGTATTTTTTGATCGGCGCTGATCGCGAGGATATTATCCAGGAAGGAATGATTGGTCTTTATAAGGCTATTCGTGACTTCCGCAACGATAAGCTGTCCTCTTTCCGGGCCTTTGCCGAGCTTTGCGTGACGAGGCAGATTATTACCGCCATTAAGACGGCGACGCGGCAGAAGCATATTCCGCTCAATTCGTACATTTCCCTGAATAAACCGATTTACGACGAAGATTCCGACCGGACGCTTCTCGACGTATTATCCGGCGCGCGGGTTTCCGACCCCGAGGAGCTGGTCATCAGCCGGGAGGAATTTGGCGATATTGAAGGAAAGATGGAGGAGATCCTGAGCGATCTTGAGTGGAAGGTCCTCATGTCGTATCTCGACGGTAAATCTTATCAGGAGATCGCGGCGGAGCTCCGGCGCCATGTAAAATCCATTGACAACGCGCTCCAGCGGGTCAAGCGAAAGCTGGAAAAGTATATGGAAAACCGCGGCAATGATATTAATCTCAGTACGATTTACCGGGGACTGACCTCGATTAACCGACGGCTGCACGATTTGGAGTGAATAAGAGAAAGGGAGCCTCTAAGGCTCCCTTTTTTACCAGAGGACGAAGCGTGTTTTGTAAAATAAAAAGGCTTGCATTGCGCAAGGCGGCGATGTATACTAGTTTTCGTAGTCGTTTTTAATAACGAAGGCCATTTGTTTCTTTGCGAAAATATATTGGCCGGAGAAGGAGAGAATGAGCTATGACGACGGAGACAGAGCGCGCTCTTTCGTTGAAGAAAATAGAGGGATTACGGCGGTTATCAGGTTTTTGTGCCTGATAGCCGCTGTTTCATATCAAGCGTTCTGTCTTTTGTATACATAAAATTATGAAAGAAATAAGAAGGGGGTTCGATTCTGATGGGAGAATATGACGGATTAGGCGTCTTTTTCATAGTAGCGTTGATTTTTCCCGTGGCCGCGCTGATCCCGGCATTTTTGCTCCAGCCGCGCCAGCCGGGGGGCGAGAAGCGTATTCCTTACGAGTGCGGCGTTGATACGGAGGGGAAAACGTATGTGCAGTATCGGGTCGGCTATTTCCTGTACGCATTGATTTTTATTGTTTTTGATATCGAGGCCGTTTTTCTCTATCCGTGGGCGGTGCGTTTCGGAGCGCTCGGTCTGTTCGCCCTTTTTGAGATGTTTGTTTTCATCGGAATTTTGGCGCTCGGTCTCTGGTACGCTTGGAAGAAAGGGGCTTTGTCATGGAAGTAAGAGATCTGGTACCGCCGATACTGAAGGATAATGTCGTGGTGACGACGATAGATTCACTGTTTAAATGGGCGCACGGAAATTCGATATGGCCGCTTTCTTCGGGTTTGGCCTGCTGCGCTATCGAGATGATGAGTACGGCGGCGGCGCGGTTCGATCTCTCGCGATTTGGCTATGAGGTTTTTCGTCCGTGTCCCCGACAGGCAGATCTTCTCATTGTAGCGGGGACGCTGACGTGGAAGATGACACCGCCGCTCATTCGCCTTTACGAAGAGATGCCGGAGCCGAAATACGTCATCGCCATGGGAAGCTGCGCCATCGCAGGGGGGCCCTTTGCCGATTCGTATTCCGTGGTACCGGGCATCGACGAGGTATTGCCGGTAGATGTGTATATTCCCGGCTGTCCGCCGCGCCCTGAAGCACTGATTGACGGTATGCTGAAATTGAAGGAAAAGATCATGCACCCGGAGCGGGTCGAGCTTAACGATCCGCAGCGAAAGGGGCAGGTGGCGAAGGGATGAAGAACTATATTGACGCGGCGCGGCTGGCGGTGCTAAAAGAGAAATTTTCGGCCATCGAATATGACGCGGCGGAAGAGTGTCCCGCCGTTTATGTTCCGGCGGAGACGCTGACGGAGGGGCTACGTTTTCTCAAAGAAGACGGGCGGTTCGCTTTTAACCGGTTGGAGAATTTGACTGCTGTGGATTATAAGACGTATTTTGAGATGGTGTACCATCTTTTCTCCTGGGGCGAACGTAACGATTGGCTGACGGTTAAAGTGAAGCTCGATCATGACGCTCCTACAGCGCCGTCGGTTACCGGGGTGTTTCCCGGGGCGGAGTTTGAGGAGCGTGAGGTTTACGACCTTATGGGAATCAACTTTACCGGTCATCCTGACTTGCGGCGCATTTTGCTGGCCGAGGATTTCAGCGGACACCCCCTGCGCAAAGACTATAAAGCGGTTGCGCCGCCGCATGTGCCGCGAATCCGGAGAGAAGGAGGGCGCAACTATGCCGCGTACTGAAACGTATACGTTGAATATGGGGCCCCAGCATCCTTCGACCCATGGCGTTTTGCGTGTCGAACTGGAGCTCGACGGAGAGAACATCGTCCGGGTGAGGCCGATCATGGGGTATCTTCATCGCGGCATTGAAAAGCTCCTGGAGGCGCGTACGTACATTCAGGGCGTCCCCTTTACGGATCGGCTCGATTATGTGTCGTCGATGAACAATAATCTCGGCTACTGCCGGGCGGTGGAGGAACTGGCTGGGATCGAGGTGCCGGAAAGGGCGGAATATTTGCGCGTCATTATGGTGGAGCTGAACCGTATCGCAAGTCATCTGGTATTTATCGGATCCCTGGCGATCGATCTGGGTGCCAGTACGGGAATGCTCTATACCTTCCGGGACCGCGAGGATATTCTCGATCTTTTCGATCTCGTCTGCGGGGCGCGCATGACCTTTCATTATATTCGTATCGGCGGCGTTCACCACGATATTCCCGCCGAGTTTATCCCGAAATGTCGCGCGTTCTTGGACAAAGTGCCGAAGTTTATGAAGGAATACGAGGAGATCCTGATCGGCAACGAAATTTTCCAGCGTCGTCTGCAAGGAACGTCCCGGCTTACGCCGGAAATGGCGCTGGCGCATAATATGACGGGGCCGAATCTGCGAGCGGCGGGGGTACCTTTTGACTTGAGAAAGGTGGACGGGTACGGCGCTTATCCCAAGTTCGAGTTTGATGTGCCAACGGGGAAAAATGGAGATAACTGGGATCGTTTTCTTGTTCGTTATAACGAAATATTTGAAAGTGCCAGGATCGTCCGACAGGCGCTGGATAATCTTCCCGAGGGGACGGTCATGGCGAAATTCCCGAAAGTTTTGCGTCCGCCGAAAGGAGAAGTTTACAGCCGAACGGAAAGTACGCGGGGGGAATTGGGCTTTTACATGGTCAGCGATGGCTCGGCTAAGCCGTATCGCGTACATATCCGCCGGCCGTCGTTTATCAACATGCAGGCGCTTGACGATATGTGCCGGGGTTATCTCATCGGCGACTCTGTGGCCGCGTTCGCGGCGATCGATCCGCTGATGGGCGAAGTTGACTGCTGAAGGAGGCGGCGATGATGGAAGAAGTCTTGAATAATGGTGTCGTCGTTACCGCCGCCGGCTGGATTCGGGAAATTCTTTTCCTTGTGCTGGGCAATGAAACACTGGTTGATATTTTTATGAAATTTGTCGGGATTGGCGCCGCAATCGGGGTCATTTTGACGGCGGCAATCGTACTTACTTATGCCGAGAGAAAGGTCTGTGCGCTCATTCAGGTTCGCTTGGGTCCCAACCGGGTTGGCGGGCGGTTCGGCGTTTTGCAGCCGATTGCCGATATGCTCAAGCTGCTGAGCAAGGAGGATATTATTCCCCTTGGCTGCGATCGTATCGTTTGGGCACTGTCGCCAATGCTGCTGTTCATTCCTTCAGCGCTGGTTTATGCTTTTTTCCCTTTTGATAAGGGAGCGATCTTCGCTGACGTTAATGTAGGGATATTCCTTCTGCTTGCGATTTCCTCGCAGTCGGTGCTGCCGTTTCTTATGGGTGGCTACGCATCGAACAATAAATACGCTTACATCGGCGGAATGCGCACCGTGGCGCAGATGCTTTCCTACGAGGCGCCGATGGTCTTTTCCCTCCTGGGCATCGTTATGATTTCCGGCTCGCTTAAAATGAGCGATATTGTGGCGGCGCAGGGCGAACATGTCTGGTTCGTTTTTCTTCAGCCCATCGCCTTCGTTATCTTTTTAATTACGGCGACGGCGGAAACGAATCGGACGCCCTTTGATCTCGTCGAAGATGAGTCGGAGATTGTCGCCGGGCCGTTCACGGAGTATAGCGGGATGCGTTGGGCGCTGTTTTTCCTAGCGGAATACGCGAATCTTCTCTCCGTGTCGATCTTGGCGACGACCTTTTTCCTCGGCGGTTGGCAGGGGCCTTTTTTGCCGGGCGTCGTCTGGTTCTGGCTCAAGGTTTTGGTGATGGTGTTCGTGTTCATGTGGTTTCGCTGGACCTTTCCACGCACTCGCATCGACCAAATGCTGGCCTTTAGCTGGAAGGTCCTTCTGCCGCTGGCTATCGTCAATATGATGTTCACCGGGATCGGCGTTTACCTTTACCGGTGGCTGTAAGGAGGCGAAGGGAGAAGTATGTTTGGCAAAGGACTTATCACAGGCCTTGGGGTGACGTTGAAGCACTTTTTCGGCAAGAAATCGACCTTCTGCTATCCCGAGGAAAAATTACCGATGACGGAGCATTTTCGCGGCGGTCATCTGGCGCTGGAATATAAAAAATGTATTGCCTGTACGCTTTGCGCGCAGGCCTGCCCGAATCAGGCGCTGAAATTGAAGGTAGTCGTCGACGCGAATAAAAAACGTTACTTGTCGGAGTATATCTATCAGATGGGACGCTGTCTTTACTGCGATCTTTGTGTAGAGGCCTGTCCTACGAAAGCGCTGTCATGGGACAAGGAATATGCCATCTCAACCTGGCATAAAGCCGATATGACTCACGATGTGCTGACAGATGAGGATCGCGCTTATCTAAAGCAAGCGATGGCGGAGGCGGCGGCGAATCCAAAGCCGCCCGCTGCGCCTCGGCCAAAGCCGGCGGCGGCGCCTGAAAAACCGGCGGAGACGAAGCCAACGGAAGCAAAAAGCGTGGGAAATACCGTGGTAAAGCCGTCGGCAACAGAAGTGACGAGAAAAGAGTCACCGGGGCAAACTGCGAACGAAGCGGTGCCGCCTGCGAGACCGCCCGTTGAAGCGTCGGCGTCTGAAACGGAGGTGAGCGCCCGTGAATGAGCTTTTGCAAGGCCTCCATGCGCTGGTCAACGGAGGCATGGAGCTGGCGATGTCCTTAGGCGTGCCGGATCTTATAACGACAGGTGTATTTTACGCCTTGGGCACGGTGGCACTTTTAGGTGCACTGGGCGTGGTGTTTTTCCGCAATGTCGTCCACAGCGCCCTGTCGCTGACCGCCTCTTTCCTTGGCATTGGCTGTCTTTATATTTTTTTGGCGGCGGACTTTATGGGGGCGGTGCAGTTTCTCGTCTACGGTGGGGCGGTGGCGATTCTTATCGTCATGGCGATCATGCTGACACGGCGCGAAGATATGGCGCGCTCTAATCCTTCCGCCGGCCTCCTCGTTCAGGCGGGAGCGCTGATCATTGCCGGTTTCTTTGGCCTTATCATGGCGGGCGTCGCGCTGCTCTCGCCGTTTTCTTCACAGCCGGTTGATTTAGGCGATACGGTGACCGGCCTGGCTGATCTCATGCTGACAAAGTATATTCTGCCCTTTGAAGTGGCGGCGGTATTGCTGTTGATCGCGATGATCGGCGCTATTATTTTGGCGAAGGGAGCGGATGAGTCGTGACGTTTTATGATGTTTTGGGCTTTTTCCTCCATGTCGGGCTTCCGCATTGCCTGCTTTTATCGGCAGCGCTTTTCGCCATCGGGCTGTTTGGCCTTTTGACGCGGCGGGGGCTGGTGCCGGTATTAATGTGCGTCGAACTGATGCTGAATGCAGTTAATATCAATTTCATTGCGTTCAATCATTTTCTGCCGATGAGCGACCTCTCGGGGCAGCTTATGGCGATCTTTTCCGTCGCGGTGGCGGCGGCTGAAGTCGCCGTCGGCGTGGCGCTGGCGTTTCGTATTTATCATGACCGGAATACGGTTAATGTCGATGAACTCGATCAGCTGAAAGGATAGGGGGGGAGATACGCATGTTTACTGAATTTGCCCTGACACACGCCTTCCTGATCCCGTTATTTCCGGCGCTGGCTTTTCTCGTCATCGGTCTTTTTACGCGGGGGAATAAAAATATCTCGGCGCTGGTGGCGATCGCTATGAGCTCGCTGAGTTTTCTTCTGGCGCTGGGCGTTCTTGGCGCGGTGATCACGGGGCCTGTCGTGATGGCGGAGCCTTTCGTCATGAAAACGTTGTGGGCGAAAATCGGGAATATAGAGCTGGCGATGGGCGTTCTCGTCGACCCCTTGACGGCGATGATGCTGATTGTCGTTACTACGGTATCGCTTTTGGTGCAAATATATTCGGTCGGCTACATGGCACATGATCCCGGCGCGGGGCGTTTTTTCGCCTTCCTGTCGCTGTTCGCTTCGTCTATGCTGGGGCTGGTCATATCGGTCAATTTCCTGCAAATGTACGCTTTCTGGGAATTAGTCGGGCTGTGTTCCTATCTGCTGATCGGCTTTTACTACTACAAGGATTCAGCGCGCGAGGCGGCAAAGAAGGCTTTTATCACCACTCGGATCGGCGATTTCGGAATGCTGCTCGGCATTTTGCTTCTCCAGCTTACCGTCGGGTCGCTTGATTTTGTGGAGCTCCGGGCATTGGTTCCGGCTTATGTCTGGGCATCGGGGACGAGTTTTTTGACGGTGATTGGCCTCCTGCTCTTTATTGGTCCGATTGGAAAATCGGGGCAATTTCCTCTTCACGTCTGGCTGCCGGACGCAATGGAAGGGCCTACGCCGGTTTCGGCGCTCATCCACGCGGCAACGATGGTCGTGGCGGGGGTGTATCTGGTGGGGCGGGCGTTCTTTATATTCAGCGAACTGCCCTTCGTCATGAATGTTATCGCCTGGATTGGCGGCTTTACGGCGTTCTTTGCGGCGACGATCGCTGTTACTCAATGCCCGCTTAAACGAATTCTGGCGTATTCGACGATCAGCCAGCTGGGCTACATGATGCTGGCGCTGGGCGTCGGTTCTTTGACAGCGTCTATGTTCCACCTGATGACCCACGCTTTTTTCAAAGCCCTTCTTTTTCTCGCGGCGGGAGCGGTCATTGAAGCCATGCACGAGGAAGCCGATATCTTTAAGATGGGAGGACTGAAAGAGCGGATGCCGGTGACGTTCAGGTGTATGACCGTCGGCGTTCTGGCGATCGCCGGAGTGCCGCCCCTGGCGGGTTTTTTCTCTAAGGACGCCATCCTCGCTGCGGCGGCTGAGGTCAGTATGCCGCTGTATTTGCTCGCGGTGCTTACCGCGTTTATGACCGCGTTTTACATGGCGCGTCTCCTGTTCGTGGCGTTTTTCGGCGAGCTCCGCCCGGACTGCCCGGCACAGGAAACGAACGGTTGGATGCGCTGGCCGCTCATCGTACTGGCGCTGCTCTCCGTCGGGAGCGGTCTGTGGGGACATTTCGCGGGCTTTGGCGAATGGGTTCGCTTTGGCCCTGCGGCGGAGGAAGGGATTGACTGGATGATTGCCGGGACCTCGACATTACTGACCTTTCTTGCCTTTGGCCTGGCGTATGAAATATACGTTGCGAAGCGGTTTTCCGCTTATGAGATCAGCCAACGGCTGGGGATTTTCTACACGCTAAGCTATAATAAATATTATATCGACGAGATTTACACGCTTATCCGCGAAACCTTTGTGGATAAACTGGGAGAGATCCTTTACTGGATCGACCTTCATATTGTCGATGGCGTAGTCAATGGTTTAGCCCGGGGCGTCCGCATCGTCAGCGAGATTCTGGCGTTGGTGCAAAACGGGCAGGTGCAGCGCTATGTGGCGGTATTTTACTGCGGTGTTATCGTGTTGGCGGCTTACGGTCTCTTCTATGCTTTTCGCGTACTATTGATGGTGGGAGGTGCATTCTGATGGGCTTCCCGATCCTTTCTACAGTGTTGCTGGTCCCTTTAGCAGCGGCGCTCCTGTTGTGTTTTTTGCCGCGTGAAGCACGGGACATGATACGGCGGACGGCGGCGTTAGCGATGCTGCTGGCGTTTGGCCTGACACTTTATGCGTATATTTCTTACGATACCGCTCTCGGCGGTATGCAGTTTACAGAGGAAATACCGTGGATAACGGATCTTGGCGTTTCTTATGCGCTGGGCGTTGACGGAATTTCTCTCCCAATGCTTTTGCTGACGGACGTCATCGGTCTGGCATCGGTATTCAGCTCGTGGCGTATTGAGCACCGGACGAAGGAGTTCTTTGTTCTTCTTCTGGTGTTAATCTCTGGTGTGACAGGGACCTTCATCGCCCGAGATTTGTTCATCTTTTTACTGTGTTATGAGGTCGTGGTCATTCCCATCTACATTATGGTGCTCATCTGGGGATCGACGAAACGGGTTGCGAAAGAGTATGCCGGCATAAAGCTGACGATATTCCTTTTGATGGGATCGGCCTTTATGCTGGTCGGCGTGGTGGCGCTTTACCTTACGGCGTATCCGGCGGGCGAGCGCACCTTTGATATTGCGGCACTGGTGCGGGCGAGCCAGATGGGAAGCTTTAGCGCGGAGTTTCAGATTTTTGCCTTTTTGCTCCTGCTCCTGGGTTTTGGCTCCTTACTTTCGATGTTTCCTTTCCATAGTTGGTCCCCGGATGGCTATGCCGGGGCGCCGACGGCAGTATCCATGATTCATGCAGGCGTGCTGAAAAAGATCGGCGGTTACGGACTTATCCGCCTGGGACTTGTCGTTTTACCGCTGGGAGCAAAATTCTGGGCGCCATTAATTGCCGGGCTCGCTATGATCAATGTTCTCTATGCAGCATACATCGCTTTGGTTCAAAAGGATCTCAAGTACATCATCGGTTATTCGTCTGTTTCACACATGGGCTATGTCCTGCTGGGCTTCGCGGCGCTCAACGTGGTAAGCGTTACTGGTGCGGTTGCGAATATGGTGGCGCATGGGATTATGGCGTCGCTGTTCTTCTCGCAGATCGGCTATATTTACGAGCGAACGCATCTCAGGAGTATTCCTGAACTCGCCGGTCTGGCGCATCATTTGCCCCGGCTGACCGTTGGCTTTATGTTGGCAGGGTTGGCGTCCGTAGGTCTGCCGGGACTTATCGAGTTTGTGCCGGAGTTTACGATCTTTGTAGGGACGCTTGACGTTTATCCTGTATTTGCTGTTTTGGCAATCGCGGGGATCGTTTTCACGGCGCTTTATATTCTCCGGATGTTGGCTAAGGTGTTGTTCGGGCCGCGCTCGGAGCGCTTCGTAGGCGTTCCTGACGAGCGGGGCGTCGATCTCGTACCGCTCATCCTGCTGGGTGTGTTTTTGGTGGGGTTTGGCATTTTTCCCGAGCTTTTGATGGGGGTCATTCGTTCCGGCGTAACGCCGCTTGAGCCGCTTTTGAAAGGATTAGCCGCGGCGCCAACAATGCTGGGAGGTGGGTTCTGATGGATTTCTGGGCAATCAGTACGGAGATCGAGATCCTCGTCCTCATGCTGATCACAATTCTGATGGATCTCGTTTTGCCGAAGGCGGATTCCCGGCGCAGCGTGGGCTATATCACGGCAGCGGGGCTGGCGGCGATCCTCTTCGCCGCGATTGGTCGCTATCACGCGGGCGTGAGCCCGACGTTTTTTGCCGGACTGTTTTTAGTGGATAATTACGCCCTGTTTTTTAAGCAGATGTTTATTATAGCGATTATTTTCGCGGTGCTGTTCTCTCTCGACTACGTGGAAAAGTGCCTGCGGTATCGCGGCGAATACTATACGCTGCTCTTGTCGGCGCTTCTGGGCATGTGCGTGCTGGCGTCGGCGAACGATTTCCTGATGGCTTTCATCGGACTGGAACTGATGACGGTATCCTTCTATATTCTTGTCGGGCTGCGGATGGATTCTGCGGCCTCCAGCGAGGCGGCAGTCAAATATCTGGTTGTCGGAGCGGGATCGACCGCGGTTCTCTTGTATGGCATCAGTCTTGTTTACGGCGCGGGAGAGAGTTTGCGCTTCGAGGAAGTTTGCCAAAATATCCATCTTTTTTACGCGGCAGGGCTAGTTGGGGCGATCCTGGTGATGATCGGATTTTTCTTCAAATTATCCGTTATTCCTTTCCACATGTGGGCGCCGGACGTTTACCAGGGCGCGCCGACGCCGGTCACAGCGCTCTTGGCAATGGCGTCCAAGGCGGCGGGAGTCGCCGTTTTTATGCGGGTTATTTACACGGCGTTTGTTTTCATCGGTCAATACTGGCTGCCGCTGCTCTCCGGGTTTGCAGCGCTTTCGATGATCGGCGGCAATATCATGGCGATGCGCCAGACGGATATTAAACGTATGCTCGCTTATTCATCCATCGCCCAGGCGGGCTATATGGTGGCGGGTATGGCGGCGGCGGATTATGCGGGCATGAAAACGGTCATGTTCTACGCGATGCTCTATGTTTTCGCGAATGTCGGCGCGTTTGCCGTGCTTTCCGTCGTCGATACCGAACGGGGCGGAACGACACACCGCCATATTACCGGGCTGGCACAGGCCGCGCCCCTTTTGGCAGCGGTTATGACCGTATCGCTCCTCTCTATGGCGGGAATCCCGCCGACAGCGGGATTTGCCGGGAAAATCTACATTTTTACGGCGGCGGTAGAGCAAGGATATCTGTGGCTGGCCTTTGTCGGTTTTATCATGTCGATGATTTCTGTCTACTATTATCTGCTCGTCGCCAAAGCCATGTACCGCGATCTTGCGGCGGAGGAAGAAGGCTATGCCGCTCCCGTGCGCGTTCCCACGGCGGTTCGGCTGACCGTCCTCGTTTCCCTCGTCATGACGCTGGGCATCGGTATTTGTCCCGAATTTTTAGCCAACATCACGAATATTGTTGCGCAGACGTTTATGCGGTAATCGCGGTGTCTTTGTCACCGGAGACTGCTAAGGAAAGGGTGCTCCACGGGGATGACCGTGAGGTAGACGTCTTCGCCGTGGCACGTGATACGCTTTACGGATGATGTAAAACAGGCAAAAAGTCCTGTTGCAGAATGAAAAAAAGATGATAGAATGCAGTTATAAGTGATTTTTAATATTAATGATTCATTTTTTGTATAATCGATGAGGTCGAGACACTGACGGCGATTCGGGGCAGGATTCGCTGGGAGGATCTCGGCGCGTCGCTTGTTTAGCGTTTTGGCCCAGGGGAAGGGCACCGCGACAATTTTATAGCTGAGAAACGGCCGTGTTATCGGCTTAGAGTGGGGAATCCGGTGAAAATCCGGAGCTGTCCCGCAACTGTATGGGGAGTTTTGCCATTGCGTTTCTTTCACGGGGAAATGGCAAAACGGTGAACTGAGCCAGGGTGCCACTGTTTTCTCGTCCATTTAACTAACTTGCGAGGCATGGGTTAGATGCGTAGAAGAGTCGAGAAGCGAGAATCGCTTTCGGTCTCTGGGGTATGCTTTCTACGTATTTATCATCGTGCCTCGCTTTTTAGGGCATGTTTTGTCAGGAGTTGTCGCGAGTTATCGTTATTCGAAAATAGAGGCAGATAGGGTTACTTTCATGTGGAGGGAAAATCATGGGAATTTTTTCGGTCGCCGTGGATTATTTCCAAAGGGGCGGCATCTGGATGTGGCCGCTTCTGTTTTCGTCGTTCGCGGCGGTTGTGATCGGGGTTGAGCGGTACTTGTACTATCGGGCGAATTTTTCCAGCACAGCGTTTGTCAGGCGATTTTGTGCGCTTCTCAGCACAAGAGAGTTTGACGAGGCACGCATTTGCGCCGAGGAAGGCCGTGGCGTTGCGGCAAAGCTGGTACAGGATATTTTGGCGGTAAAAGGCGCCAGGGGAAAAGCGAGGGAAGCAATCATTTACGCGAAAGCGGATCGTGCCATTGACGGCCTGGAGCAGCACCTTGATTATTTAAGTGTTATCATTGGACTTGCCCCGATGCTGGGACTCCTGGGGACAATTACCGGCATGATTGGCTCTTTTAATGCGTTGAACGAGCGTCTGCAAAACCCGTTGGCGGTCACTGCCGGGATCGGAGAAGCACTAATTACGACGGTTTTTGGGCTTTCGATCGCGATTTTCGGCATGTGTATTCACGCTTATCTCTCTGCCAAAGTGAAGACGGCGTCGCTGGATCTCTATGAAGTCGCCGAGGCTTTGGTCAGTGGGTGGGAAGAGAACGGGGATTGGGAGAAAGACATATAAAGTTCTTTTCCGAAGGGAGCGCATTTTTCGTTCGAAATAAAATGCGGCGAATGTTTTAATGTATGGGGATCGCCGGAAAATGCGGCGAATGAGAAACCTGGGCAAGGGAGGGAAAAACTATGCGGCGACGACCGCGAAAGGTAAAGCAACCGCCTTCGCTTATGCTGAGTCCGATGATTGATATGATTTTTCTCTTGCTCGTCTTTTTTATCGTCAGCACGATGTATATGAGCGAGGTCAAGACTATCTCCTTAGCGCTTCCCATGGCGAAATATTCTGAAACGCTTAAGAAAAGCAACTTCACGGTAAGCCTGAAAAAAGACGGAACGCTTTACTTGGAGGATGCACCGATTGATCTGGCGCTACTTCTTGACCGAGTGAAGGCAGAAGCGAAAAGTGACACAGCTTTTTCCGTAACGATTCGTGCCGATGAAGAAGCAAGTTATAAACGCGTGATCGCCCTTATGGACGCTTTGAAAGGAGCGGGCGTAACGCACTTAGGGCTGGCGACGGATCCGGAGGGTTCCCGATGACAGCGAAAACGCGGCGGATTTTTTCGGGAGCAGTTATCTCTTTGCTCTTTCACGGGATCGTGGCTGTTTTTCTTGGGCTTTTCGATTTTTCGCCTGCACCGCCGCTGCCGCCGATTTTGACAGTCACCTTAGAACAAGGGCGTGGAGGATCGGCGAGCGGCACGGGAAAGGCCGGCGGAGTTTCGGGACAAGGAGAAAGCGAAAGGGAAGGCGGAGCTTCGCCGGTTAGAAACGAAGTACGGGAGGAAAAAAGCGAGGCAGCCGAAGCGAAAAGCGAGCCCCTTTTCCCGGTACGTGAGATTCAGGAAGAAAATGCGGCTCCGCTCGATTCGGCCGTTGCTTCTACGTCGCCGCGAAAGGAGCCGACAGAAGAGAAGGTTCTTACTCCATCCGCTACGGAAACCATTGATCAAAAAGCTTCAGGCAATGTGGGGGTACCGGGAGAAGGCAGCAATAGGGGACGCGGTGAAACCGGAGGAAAGGGTGAGGGCGCTGGAAGCGGGCAAGGCGCCGGAAAAAGCGATGACTTGGGAAGCGGCGATGGGGCGGCGGGCGAAGGCGACGGCAGCGGCGAGGGAAGCGAAGCAGGCGCAGGCGGCGGTATGGTTACCGCTCCGCGTCTTCTTCATTATACGACGCCGCCGTATCCGCCTGGCGTGAGGGATCGCGAAATCGAAGGGAGCGTCTACGTAAAAATTCTAGTATCGGCCGAGGGAACCGTAGAGGATGTTGCCCTCTACAAAAGCAGTGGGAATAACCTTCTCGACGCAGCCGCTATGGAAGAAGTCTATCAATGGCAATTTGCTCCGGCAAAAAACGGGCAGGGAGCTCCAGTAGCGGCGCAGGTAACGCTGGCAGTAAATTTTGTGCTGTACTAAAGGGAAGGCGTTTCCCTGTGCTTTGCACTTTATAGAGGGAAATGATACGCTTTAAAAAACGGGGAACGGGAGGATATCTAAAGAATAGGAAATGAAACGATTTTTTCGGTATACCGTTCCGTCAATTTTCGCGATGTGGGTGTTTGCTTTTTATACGATGGCGGACGGATATTTTGTGGCGAATTATGTGGGCGAACTGGAGTTCAGCGCGGTAAATATTTCGCTGCCGGTCATTACCAGCTTTTTCGCGTTGGGGATTCTGCTAAGTATTGGAACGCAGGCGAAGGTGGGAATCAACCTGGGAAAGGGGAATATTTCGGCGGCGCGGGAGATATTCACTACAGGTTTTTTCAGCCTGGCGATCTTAGGGATCGTCTATACGGTACTTGCCGGTTTTTTCATGGGAGATATCATCTCGTGGCTCGGTGCGGGGAAGCTGACGTTTTCCCTGGTTCGGGAATATCTGGGGATACTCATGCCTTTTGGGGTATTCTTTATGATCACGTATCAGCTGGAAACGCTCGTAAAGGTGGATGGATTTCCTCATTTTGCTGCTTTTTCGGTTTTTTTAGCGGCGGCGGCGAATTTAGTCTTTGATTATTTTTTTATCGTGCAGTTCTCCTTAGGCCTTTTCGGGGCGGGGTTAGCAACGGGATTGGCGCAGGTGCTGAGCACGCTTTTATTATTGCTGCATTTCTTTCGGCGGCGGGGCAAGCTTTGCTTTGTGAAGAAGACGGCGTTTTCTCATCTAAAAAGCTTGCTGTCTATCGGAACGGGAGATTCTCTGTCGGAGCTCGCGATCGGGTATACAGTGTTTTTGTTTAATACGACGCTGCTTCGCCTTTTGGGGCAGGAGGGCGTCATTATATATACGGTTATTTCCTATATATCCATTTTTGTGCAGGTGACGATGACGGGAATCGCGCAAGGGGTCGCGCCGTTATTCAGCTATGATTACGGACGGGGGGAGTTTCGCCGCATTAGAAGATCGATCGCAGGCGGGCTGGCGTTTATTACGCTGCTCAGCCTTTTTTTCATGGCGGGAACGAAAGGTTTTTCGCTTCCGTTAACGGGCATATTTTTGCCGGACAATCCGAGGCTTCAAGGCGCAGCAGCGACAGCTTTGACTCAATTTTCTCTGTCGTATATTTTTGCCGGGTATAATGTTTTTCTGGTTACTTTTTTTGCCAGCCTGGGAAGGGGCCGGACGGCAGCTTTTATTTCTCTGCTCAGGACGCCGATCCTGATCACCGGCGTGATGCTTTTTTACGAAAAGTTCATTGGCGGTGATTTTATCTGGTACGTTCTGGCGATATCGGAGGGGTTAACGACGGTTATCGCCGGGTATTTGCTGCTCGGTCAACTCCGGCTTCTGGGCTGGCGGCGGGCAGCGGAGAATTTTTCGTTTAAAAGCGAGGGCTAAAGCTCATATAAAGTATGTTGTTCGGGAAGAGGAGATTTTCTCAGGTGAATAGTAAAAAAATTTCTTTTTAATGCTTATAAAAGTCTTTGCCTATTCCGCCTTCTGAACGGATATGATATACTAAGACTGCTGATGTTTTATGCCGAAAGCTCTTTGCAGGCGCTTTCGGCGGATAGCGGCGGTCTTTTTCCTTATAAGATCGCTGATTCGGCGGCAGAAAAAGAACAGGAAGAGATTTCGGGAAGGAGTTTTTGACAGAAATGTGGAGCTTGTTTGGTGGGTTTGCCCGCGATATGGGAATCGATCTGGGGACGGCGAATACCTTGGTTCATGTCAAGGGACGGGGCATTGTACTGCGCGAGCCGTCTGTGGTAGCGATAAAAAGTGAGAACGGCGAAGTGCTGGCGGTCGGCGAGGAAGCGAAAAGGATGATCGGGCGCACGCCGGGGAATATCGTGGCGATCCGCCCGATGAAGGACGGCGTCATCGCGGATTTTGACGTGACGCAGGCAATGCTTAAATATTTTATCCGTAAAGCGATGAATTCGAAATCGTTTATGCGCCCGCGGGTTGTTGTCGGCGTCCCGTCCGGGGTGACCGAGGTGGAAAAGCGGGCGGTCATTGACGCGGCGCAGCAGGCGGGGGCCCGTGAAGCATATCTAATTGAGGAGCCAATGGCGGCGGCGATCGGCGCCGGGCTTCCGGTCGAAGAGGCGACGGGCAGCATGGTCGTCGATATTGGCGGCGGGACGACGGAGATCGCGATTATTTCGCTGGGCGGCATCGTGACGAGTCGCTCGATCCGTATTGGCGGCGACGAGATGGATTCGGCGATTGTGCAGTATGTGAAGCGTATGTATAACCTGATGATCGGCGAGCGTACCGCAGAGGAAATCAAGATTTCCATTGGATCGGCGATCGTGTCGCTGGAAAATGATCGGACAATGGATATTCGGGGGCGGGATCTGGTCAGCGGGCTTCCTAAAACGCTTACGATTAAGGCGAGTGAGGTGCGTGACGCTCTGCATGAACCGGTTTACAAAATTATCGACGCCGTAAAGGGAACGCTCGAGAGGACACCTCCGGAACTGGCGGCGGATGTGATGGATCACGGAATCATGATGACGGGCGGCGGTGCGCTCTTGACGAATCTGGACAAGCTGCTCAGTAAGGAGACCGGGATGCCGGTGCTGGTGTCGGAGGACGCATTGTCCTGCGTGGGAGAAGGAACCGGAATGTCGCTGGAAAATATTGATCTTTTGAAGCGTGTGGTCATGACGACGAAGAAGCTGAGGTAAATGAGCAAGATAAGACGCGAAACGGAGTCCGGTCGGATCATATGGGTGCTGGCGTTCGTTGCGGTCAGTGTGTTTTGTATCGTTTTTTTTGCCGCCCAGGGACGTTTTAACGTGCTGTTTTCCAGTCAGGCAGTGATGACGGTCTTGGCTCCGTTCCAGCGCGCCGCGGCCTGGGCGGGCGATCAGGTTAATGGTACCCTGATCAATTTCGGGGATATCATGGCGGTGCATGAGCAGAACAAGATGCTGCGCCGCGAGGTCGAGCAACTGCGGGAGCAAAACGTTAAGGCGGAAGAGTTTTCCGCGGAAAATGTACGCCTTCGAGAACTTTTAGGCTATAAGAATCTGGCGACACAGTTCGATTTGCTGATGGCCCGAGTCATTGGGAGGGAAGCGGCGACGTGGACGCGTATGATTACGATCGATCGTGGCACGGAACATGGCGTACAGAAAAATATGGCGGTCGTGACGGCGCGCGGACTGGTCGGCGTCGTGACGGAGGCAGGGCTTATTTCTTCGAAGGTGCAATTGATCCTCGATCCACGCATATCGGTCGGCGCGCTGGTACAGCGTTCTCGCGTGGCGGGCATTGTCGAAGGGAACCCGGATAATGCGATTCAGCCGCGGCTGGTAAATATTCCGCGCAATGAGGATATTGCGGAAGGCGATGTAGTCATCACCTCGGGGTTTGGCGGCATTTATCCCAAAGGGATCATGATTGGTCAGATTCGTTTGGTGAAGAACGATTCTACAGGTCTTTTGCATCTGGCGGTGCTGGAAACGGCAGTTGATTTCCAACGTCTTGAAGATGTGGCGGTTATCGTCGCTTCCCGGGAAGCTCCGCCGGAGCCTTTGTCGCCGCCTGTTCAGACGGCGGGGACGGAGACGGATCCTCGAGCAGGAGAAGCAGTGCAAGCGGCGACATCGGCCGCCACTGCCGCGGCGCTTCATCAGGCGGCGGAAGATTTTCACAGCGCACCGCCGTCCGCGCCGACCGTGTCGTCACCAGTTACGCAGCCGACACAAGTTACGCCGACAGCACCTGCGGAACCCTCGGGCGAAACTTCTGCCGACACAACGGCGAGGCGACCGGCTGCCCGGCGAACGCCGGGGAGGGCGCGATGAAAGCCGTTTTGACGTGGGCAGCGTTCATGCTGGCGCTTTACGTTTTACAGTCCTCGCTGCTTCCTTTGATCGCGTTTTATGGCGTCAGTGCGGATCTGATGCTTCTTATGGTCGTGTCTTTTTCGTTTTTGCGGGGATATAAACAAGGCGCTCTTTTCGGGTTTATGGCGGGGCTTTTGCAGGATCTTGCCACAGGAACGTTTTTCGGCGTTAACATTTTCACTAAGATGATCATCGGCTGTGGCTGCGGTTATTTTTCCCGGCGCCTCTTTAAGGAACAGATGATGCTGCCGCTGATGGCGGTGGTGGCGGCGACCGGCATACAGTATCTGATCCTGTTGATTTTTTTCTGGCTCCTGGGTTATCCTGTTGAGCTTTTAAGCCACTGGCGCCGTTCGCTGGCACCCATGCTGGTACAGAATATCGTTTTTGCGCTGCCGGTGCATGTCGGTGTCTCCCGGCTGTCGGAATGGTTGAAGGCGAAGAACTGAAACGGCGTTGTTGTCGTCTGTTTAGGTGGTATAGGGGCGATTTTCTTTGGGCGTAAACGATTTTGAAAACCGGCTGAAGTTCCTCGGGGGAGTCGTCGTCCTGATCTTCGTGGTTCTGTTTGCCCGCGTCGGCTATATGCAGATATATCAGGGCGAATATTATGAACGTCGGGCGGAGGGGAACCGCATCCGCCTGATTCCTACGATGGCGCCGCGCGGCACATTTTTTGATCGCAACGGCGAAAATATTGTCACGAATCGGCCCGGTTTCACAGTTTCTCTGCTTCCTCTTACGGCGCCGATTGCGCCGGAGGTAGTGGCGCGTCTGTCGGAACTGCTGAAGGTGCCGCAGGCGGAGATTCAGGCAAAGATCAAAGCGCATGTGGGGTTTGAGCCGATTCGGATCAAAACCGATATTGGGCCGGAGATTCTGACGATTATTGAGGAACAGAAGGAATTATATCCGGGCGTAATCATTGAGATACAGGCCATTCGCGATTATTTGTACCGGGAGCAGGCGGCGCATGTGTTGGGGTATGTCAGCGAGATCAGTGATGAGGAGCTGGAAGCGAAAAAGGAGCAGGGGTACCGAACGGGCGATATCATCGGTAAGTCGGGATTGGAGCGTATTTATGATAAAGAATTGCGGGGTACGAACGGCGGCCGTCAGGTCGAGGTCGACGTCACCGGCAAGCCGGTTCAGGTTTTGGGACAGAAAGACGCGGTGCCGGGAAATGATTTGATTTTGACGATTGATTGGAAGCTGCAGGCGGCGACAGAAAAGGCAATTGACGAGCAGCTGCAGCTTATCGGTTGTCAGGCAGCAGCTGCCGTGGTCATGAATCCGCAGACCGGCGAAGTGCTGGCGATGGTCAGCCGGCCTTCTTTTAATCCGAACTTGTTTGTACACGGGATATCGGAAAAGGAATGGAAAAAAATCAATGAGAACCCCTATTTCCCGTTGGATAATAAAGCGATTACCGGTGAATACCCGCCGGGCTCGACGTTTAAGATCGTGACCGGCGCGGCAGCGCTGAGTGAAGGCGTTGTGACACCGACGGAAAAAATTTACGACGGCGGCGAATATATGGATAAGGGAAACGCTTCCGGCGAGGTCTTGGGCTGGCTTGATTTTGTCGGAGGACTTTCTTATTCAGACAACGTATACTTTTATATTTTAGGGCATCGGCTGGGCATTGATCGATTAGAACATTATTCCCGAATGTTCGGGCTGGGGGAGAAGACGGGGATCAATCTGCCATACGAAGCGGAAGGCCTGGTTGCCAGCCGGGCGTATAAAGAGCGGGTTTTTGAAGAAGACTGGTACGTTTCGGAAACCTTGGACGCGGCGATCGGCCAAGGATTTAATCTGGTGACGCCGCTTCAGGCCGCTATGCTTATCAGCGAGATCGCGGCTAATGGCCGCCGCTACCAACCGTATTTAGTGCAGCGTATCGTTGGCCCCGACGGGAAAACCGTGCAGGAGTTCCAGCCCAAACTGGTATCGACGCTGGATATTCCTTTCAGTGTGATTCAGCTGGTACAGCAGGGATTGCGGGATGTTACAAAGTACGGTACCGCGGCCGGAGTCTTCGGACCGGGATTTCCTATCGATATTGCGGGCAAGACGGGGACAGCGGAAAATCCGCATGGCCGGGATCATGGCTGGTTCGTGGCATATGGTCCCTTCGATAATCCCAGCATCGTCGTGGCCGTAATCGTAGAAAACGGCGGCTACGGCTCGCAGTCTTCTGTGCCGATCGGCAAGAAAATTTTTGAAGCGGCCTTTGGGCTTGACCAGCCGTCAGGCAGTGGAAATTTAACAGCAAAAACGCCGTGAATTAAGCTGAAAATTTGGCAGGAATTTTGGCGTGAAGAACGAAATATTTAATGTTAAGCAGGTAAAATAGGTGAGGCGGAGACATGATGCGTGGGGAGATCGTGCAGCTAAAAGGAAGCCGGTTTGGGCTGGAGCTGGTCGCTGCGCCGGGAGAAACATTTGCGGCGGTGAAGGCGGACATCCAGCAAAAATTGGAAACAGGGTCAAAATTTTTTCGCCGGGGGACGGTTATTCAGACAGCGCCGGGGCGTTTTTCTGCCAGGCAGGAAGAAACGCTGCGCAAACTGTTCCATCAGCATGGGGTTATGTTTCGGGTGGAAGCCGTGGAAAAGGCAGGGCAATCACCCGAGTCAAAAGAAAGTGCGCCAGCCGCTGAACCGGCCGCGCCGGCCGCCGCAGGGCAGAATATGCTCGTCATTAACCGGACGGTGCGCGGCGGGCAGGAGATAACGACCCCAGGATCCGTTTTAATCTGCGGGAATGTGAATCCCGGAGCGCAGGTCATCGCTGGCGGCAGTATCGATATTCGCGGGATCTGCCGGGGGATGGTTCATGCCGGTGCTTACGGCGATACGACGGCGTTCATTATTGCTGATCGCCTGATGCCGGTGCAGATACGCATCGCGGACAGAATCGCCCGCTCGCCCGATGGCGAATTGAAGCCAAAGGTGGCGGAACGGGCTGCTATAAAGGATGGCAAGATTATCATTGAATCGATAGAAAGGTAGGGCCAGACGGATGAGTGAAGTAATTGTTATCACCTCAGGCAAAGGCGGTGTTGGAAAGACCACGACGACAGCGAACCTGGGCGTTGGTTTGGCAATGCGAGGGAAAAAAGTCGCCTTGGTCGATACCGACACTGGTCTGCGCAATCTTGACCTGCTGCTGGGCTTGGAGCGTCGTATCGTTTATACGCTGGTCGATGTCGTACAAAAAAGGGTCGGTTATGGAAAAGCCCTGGTGCGTCATCGAAAGTATGAAAATCTCTGCTTGTTGCCGACTTCTCAGGTAGCGGACAAAACTGCTATTGAGCCGGAGCAAATGCAGGAGATTATACAGGTCATGCGCAGCGAGTTTGACTATATCCTGATCGATTGTCCGGCGGGCATCGAGCAGGGATTTCAGACCGCTATTATCGGGGCCGATTGGGGCATCGTCGTAACAATGCCGGAGATCGCCGCCGTGCGCGACGCCGATAAGATCATCGGAAGGCTGCAGGCGGAAGATAAAGATATCCGGCTGGTGGTGAACCGGATTCGCCCGCAGATGGTTAAAGAGGGAACGATGCTGGATATGGAGCAGATTGATGAAATCCTTTCTGTTCCCTGCATTGGGCAGGTTCCCGATGATATGAAGGTCGTCGATTCGGCGAACCGCGGAGTTCCCGTCGTCGAGTGGGAGGATTCTGCGGCGGGGCAGGCTTATCGAGATATTGTCGCCAGGGTGTGCGGCGAGGACGTTCCGTTCCGCCCGTTTGAGACGGAAGGCTTCTTATCCCGTCTGAAACATGTCTTTGGCCGTTAAGGGGGAAGCAGCATGCTGGAAGCTCTGAAGAAACTATTTGGCAGTTCCGGGGGCCATTCTTCCAAAGTGGCCGAGCAACGGCTCAAATTTGTTCTGCTCAATGATCGGGCCAATATTTCACCAGAAATCATGGAACAGATTAAAAACGATATTATCCAGGTGATCTCGCACTATATGGATATTGATAAGGAAGCCATGGATATTTCGCTGGAAAATGACGCGAATTCGGTGGCTCTAGTCGCGAATATTCCGGTGAGCAGTATGAAAAATCATGGCGCGGAAAGGCAGCGCCGTTAAGGAGCGGAAGAAAATGCCGGCGCGCGGCTGTGTGCCGGTGTTTTCTTTTCCCGTCGCCGCGTGAGCGATATGAAGCAGCGTGCTGATTGATATGCGCGGTAAAACGTGGGAAATACGCCATTGGAGGAACCTGTTGTATGAATAAGCGATGGCTGAGGCGGATGGATTTCACGCTGATCATAGCGACGATCGCCATCATCGTCATGAGCTTGGTAATCATTGGCAGCGCAACAAACAGTGAGCCGGAAGGTATACATTTCGTTCAGCGGCAAGGGCTGTTTGCTGTTTTGAATGTGGCGGTAGCAGTATTTTTTATGAATTTTGATTACAAGATGCTCCAACGGTACGGGAAAAAGCTGTATATTTTTAATCTGGTTCTTTTGGGGGCCGTCATGTTGGCAGGTCATTCCGCGCTGGGGGCGCAGCGATGGATCCAGATGGGACCGATTACCATTCAGCCGTCGGAATTTGCCAAGCTTATCATGATCATCTCGTTGGCGTCTCTCCTTGAGGAGAAAATGGGAAAGCTCAATACGTTGAGCGATCTGCTGCCGGTTATTGCTTTCGTTGCCGTTCCGTTTCTCTTAGTGTTGAAACAGCCGGATCTAGGAACTTCGCTGGTTTTTATCGCGATTTTTCTGGGGATGATCTTTGCCTGCGGGGTGAACTTGAAACTTTTAGGGTGGATATTTGGCAGCGGATTGGTGCTGGCGCCGCTTTTTTGGTTTTTTTTGCTCAAGGATTATCAAAAAATGCGTATACGGGTTTTCCTTGATCCCAATGTAGATCCCCTGGGCTCAGGATATCACATCATTCAATCGGAGATCGCGATCGGCTCCGGGATGCTGTTTGGTAAAGGCCTGTTTGAAGGGACACAGAGCCAGCTGAACTTTTTGCCGGAGAATCATACGGATTTCATTTTTGCCGTCGTGGGCGAAGAATTAGGCTTTATCGGCACCGCTGTTTTGCTCCTTTTGTATTTGATTGTTCTTTGGCGGAGCATTCGTATTGCGCAGGAAGCCAGCGACACTTTCGGTATGCTGTTGGCCGTTGGGATTACGTCTATGTTGGCGTTTCATGTTCTGGTTAATGTGGGTATGACAATGGGCATTATGCCGGTCACCGGCATTCCTCTGCCGCTGATGAGCTATGGCGTCAGTTCCTTGACGACGAATATCATGGCAATCGCTATTTTGCTCAATATTCACATGAAAAAGCAGAAGTTGCTTTTCTAGGGAAAAGAAAGGGGCTGTCGCACGCTGAAAAAGCGAGCGACAGCCTTCAATATTAGCAAAAGAAAACTCCCGGAAGCATTTTCATGCCCGGGAGTTTTGTGTAGAATAAGCTTATGACAAAAACAATACGTGGTCTGGGTGAGCGAAGGGTCACAGCCAATAGATATGACGACGCTCATTCCGTTCCTTCTGGAGATGGAGCGGCGCACAGGAAAAAGATATAAGAACATCCTAGCGGATGCGGGATACAAGAAAAGCGAGCCGAGGCACTGGCACGGCTCATTACGGACAAGGGAATCGTCCTGCGGGTGAACCGAAGTATTCAGGCGGAGGGAGCATTTGGGGAGATCAAGGGGAACATGGGCTTTTGAAGATTCCTGAGCTTTGGCTGCCGAAATGTATTGGTGGAGATCATGCTTTTAGCCATGGGACATAACATAAGCAAGCTTCACCACAAGATACAGGCAGGTCATGCGGGACGCTATCTGTTCCCTGTGACTGGAGTGGCAGAGGAAAAACAAAATCAAGAGCGCACAAAAACAACGGCTTTATTGACCGTTTGTTTTTGTGCGCTCTTTTTTCCGAGAGGACAGATTTCTGTTGATAAATTTTCCATAGTCGATTGTTATAGTCAAAATAAGGGTTGCCACTGAAGCGAAAGTTGCTTCATGCGACACCCTCTTTTCGTGTCCCAAGGTGCAGATAGCGACACACCCGTTATCCGCACCTTGGGACTTTCCCCTTGCGAAAGCCGGCGTTATTTGATACGATGAACGAAGCCGTGAATGTTATCTGGAAGTTGTTGCTAAAATTTCCTGCGTAGCATGGCTTTGGGCTTGGTGTATTTTTCTGCGGCCAAGCGGTTTTGCTGCGTGCGGGAGAAGAGGAACGTCTAAGGGCGATGCCCGGAAAGAGGAAGGAGAATGGGAATGAACATATTTCACCGTTCGGCGGCCATGTGGGCGGTGCTGCTTTTCGTCTTCTCGTTTTTGCTCGGCGGCTGCGGCGGAGAAAAGCCGGCGGCTTCCGGGGGGACGAGTGAGAAGCGGATCTTGCAAGACATCAAGGGAAACGAGGTGGCAGTGCCGGCGGATCTCAAGCGGATCGCCGTGGTACCCTTGCCGTGGGCCTCGGTGGTCGATGCCTTGGATGGCGGTTCGACGCGCATGGCGGCCATCCATCCCGGGGCGATGTCGGCCTATCGCGGGCATTTCCTCTCGACGAAGGACAGCCACTTCGGAACGCTGGACACGCAGCTCATCGGTCAGGATTTTTCCGTGCATGTGGAGGGGATGTTGGAGAAGGGCATCGAAGCCGCCATCCTTTGGCAGTATCAGGACGAGGCAGCCGCGAATCTCCGGCAGGTGGGGATCGCCCCCGTCATGATCAACAATGCGAACGTGGAGGAGCTGCAAAAGAGTTTCCTGATCGTCGGGCGGCTCTTGGGCAAAGAAGCGCGGGCAGAGAAGGTCATTGATTTCTACCAAAAGACGTACGAGGAGATCAAGGGGCGCGGCGGGGAAGTCGCAAAGGCGGCGAAGCCGAAGGTGCTGTTCCTTCGCACGCAAAAACTGCGCCTGCAGGGCAACGATAATTTCATGCGGGAAGCCATCGCGATGGCGGGCGGGGACAATCCTACCGCCGACGGGACGCTCAGAAACAATCAGGAGCAGAATATTTCCATGGAGGATATTTTGCGCATCGACCCAGACATCATTCTCCTGAGCAATTTTGACCCCTTCGTTCCCGACGATCTATACGAGAACCGCTTGCCGGGGCAGGACTGGAGCACGGTCAAAGCCGTGCGTGAGCGCCGCGTCTACAAGGTGCCGATGGGAATCTACCGCTGGGACGCGCCGGGGGTGGAAACGCCCCTCATGATGCGTTGGCTCGCTCGGCTGTTTCAGCCGGAAATCTTTTCCGACATCCAAATTCGGCAGGATACGAAAGCGTTTATGAAAGACTTCATGGGGTATGAATTGAGCGATGCTGATTTAGCGCAGATCTTTGCCGACGAAGCCAATAAAAACAGTCGGGAGGCGCTGTAAATGGAGTGGCTCAAGCGCCTCCAGCGAACCGCTGCCGGCGTGGCGGCCAGCCGGGTGAGAAAACTGACGACGGGGGAATACGCTTCTCTCATGCTGCTTTTTACGGTGCTTTTGGTTGCCATGACGATTTTCAGTATCGGCTCGGGTCGGTTTCCCATCGCCCCAAGCGACGTTTTGAAGATCTTGCTTCAGCCGGTGTTTGGCTTTGAGACGACGTGGAGCCCGCAGGCGGAGAGTGTCATCTATTCCCTGCGGCTGCCGCGCGTCTTGGCGGCGATCCTCATCGGCGCGGCGCTGTCGCTTTCGGGGGCGGCCTATCAGAGCGTCTTTAAGAATCCCTTGGTGGCACCCGATATGTTGGGCGTATCTTCCGGGGCCTGCGTCGGCGCTTCGCTCGGCATTTTGGCCGGCCTCTCTCAGTTCGGCGTACAGATCGGTGCCTTCTGCGGCGGCATGTTGGCGGTAGCGGCCGCCGTTTTGATCCCGCGCATCATCGGCAAGAATTCTATCGTCATGTTGGTTTTAGCGGGCATCATCGTCGGCGGTCTCATGAGTTCCCTCATGGGGATCATCAAGTATGTTGCCGACAGCGAGACGGAGCTTCCTGCCATCACTTACTGGCAGCTCGGCTCCCTCGTCAACGTCGTCTGGGAGAACATTGTCTACAACGGTCTGCCGATCTTAGTCTGTGGCTTCTTCATGTTGCTCCTGCGCTGGCGGATGAATATTCTCACCCTGAGCGAGGAAGAGGCTCACATGCTGGGGCGTCATACCGGCTGGATGCGCTACGCGATCATTTTCTGCGCCACGGTGCTCACGGCCAGCTCCGTCTGCATCAGTGGCACCGTCGGCTGGATCGGGCTGGTGATTCCGCACTTTTCCCGTATCCTCGTCGGCCCGAATAACCAGCGGCTTCTGCCCTTGGCGGTGGTGCTGGGGGCGCTGTTTCTCTTGGTGGTGGATACGCTGTCCCGCGCCTCGATGCGCACGGAGATCCCTCTCAGCATTCTCACCGGCCTCATCGGTGCGCCGTTCTATTTCTACCTTTTGCTGCGGCAGCGAATGGCGGTGACGTCATGAAGCTCATGGCGCAGAACTTGTCATTTTCCTACGACGGGAAACATGTTCTCTGGGAGAATGTTTCCCTGTCCGTAGCAACGGGAGAGATTTTTTCCATCTTAGGTGCCAATGGCGCGGGCAAATCTACGCTGCTCCGCTGCCTCATCGGCTTTTTGCCGCCGCGTTCTGGGCGGGTCTGGATCGAGGACGACGACGGGACGGTGTACGACGCGCAGGAGAACGCCCGTGCTTTTTCCAAGCGCATCGGTTATGTGCCGCAGATGCAGAACACCTCATATTCCTTCACGGTGCGCGATTATGTCGTCATGGGACGCGCCCCGTATTTGCGATTGTTTCAAAAGCCGGGAACGGCGGATTACGCCCTCACGGATGAAGTCCTGCACGAAATGAATATCTATGACATCCGCGAGCGGGCGATCAATACCCTGTCCGGCGGACAGCAGCGTCAGGCAGCCATCGCTCGGGCCATCGTCCAAGAGCCGCAGCTCATCCTGATGGACGAGCCGACGAATCATTTAGATTATGGCAATCAGTTCCGTGTCGTCGAGATGATCCGGCGGCTTTCCGAGCGGGGCATGGCGGTACTGCTCACCACGCACCTGCCCGATCAGGCGATCTACCTTGGCGGGCAGGCGGGGATTGTGACACAGAATACCCTCATTGTCGGGAACGCCCACGATGTGATCACAGAAGATCGGCTGCGGGATCTTTATCACATGAACGTGCAGATGGTGTATGTTCCCGAAGCCGGGCGAAAGATCTGTATCCCGGGAGAGACGGGAGCATAAGCGGGATGTGCAGCCTTTGGGGGCTTTTTGATGGAAATTAAAATTCTTCATACGTTCCAGACGATCCTTCGAACCGGCAGCTTTACCGGCGCGGCGCGGCAGCTCAACTATACGCCCTCCACGATTACATTCCATGTGGCGCAGTTGGAAGCGGCAGCCGGCGTTCAGATCTTTGAAAAGAGCGGGCGGCGCATGATTCTCACGAAGGCGGGAGAAGCACTGATCCCCTATGTGAAGGAAGTGCTGGCGGCGGTGAAGAAGCTGCAAAATTTTCAATACGACAGCGCCGAATATCAGGGTACGCTCTCCATTGGCGCGCCGGAGTCGCTCCTCTGCTTTCGGCTGCCGAGGCTGCTGAAAAGGTTTCATCAGCTCGCCCCGCGTGTCGATCTGTGTCTGCGCTCCATTACCAGCCGGGGGGTGGTAGCAGGGCTGAATGACGGGCAGTTGGATATCGGTTTTGCTTACCGCGTGCCGGATAAGGCGGAATCGCAGTTGGCATTTTTCCCCTTTGAGCAAAGTCCGGCGCATTTCTATGCGTCGGTAGCGGCTTCTGCTCGGTGTCCCGATCTGCGGGAAGGACACCGGGTCGTGCGGGAGTTGCCGCGCATTTCCACGCCGCTGCCGGGAGGGATACGTCGTCTTTTGGACGATTACCTGCGGCGTAAATCCATTACGTTTACGAATACCATCGAGATACGGAGTACCCAGACGATCATCAACTTGATCGAAAACGATATGGGGCTTGCGCTGCTGCCGGATTTCGCGGTGGGGGATCGGGTGGAGCAGCGAAAACTCTCGGTCATTCCGGCGGAAAAGTTCAGGGTGGACTCTTTCTACGGAACTCACAAAAATAAATGGCACAGCCCGGCGATGCACTTGTTTTTCGACATTATCGCGGAATATAAGGAATTGCCGAGGGAGTTTTAATTAGCTCTTGTCGAAGGTTGGCCGCATTCTTTGAGGAGCATACGGAATGGAACCAATTTTAGCGGGAGAACAAGACGATTTTCCGGCAAGTTTAGAAACACTGTGGCGTCGCCGCGATCTCGTCCTTGTGGCGACGGGATCGCTTGTCTGCCTGCGTGCGGTCTATCAGAGCGCCAAGGTGACGGGGGCGCTCTCGCGCTTTCGTTACGCCGTTTTGCGGGCTGCGGATTATGTCTTAGGGACAGCAGAAGACGAGATACGTCGTGCCGTTTTGAAGGCGGCGGCTCTCCCCGGGGCGCGGGTCGTCGTCGTCTATCTCTCCTGTCTGGATATTTTGACTCGGCTCGATTTTGATGCCATGGAAGGCCGCCTTTCGGCGCAGACGGGGTGCGTGGTGAAGTGCTTCTTTCGCGGGCCGCTGGCCAAAACCGACGCCATCCCCCATGACTCGGCGGCGGCGATTTTAGCGGGTCTGCCGCCGGAAGCGGGGGAGGTCAGGGCGGGGGCAGTTCTGCCGCCGCCCATGGGCGACATCGCGGGGGTATCGGATCTCTTGCGCGGGGCGGGGGCGGCCAATGTCCTCGTCACGCCCTCCGGCTGCCGCCGGGCATTGACGAGGCTCGATATGATACCGGGGCAGTCCGGCGTCTTTGCCGCTATTCCGCACCCAGAGGATTATATTTTCGGCATGGAGGATACCCTCGCGGCGGAGGTGGAAATGATGACCCGTGAGGGGCAGTATCGGGAAGTCAATCTCCTCTCCTCGCCGGTACCCGCGTTCATGGCACTGCGGGAAGAGGAGGTGTTGTCGGCGGCGTCATCCAACGTTTTGCGGCGGCGCGGTTTTTCTACGGACGGGTTTCAAGATGCCGTATCGGGGGTAGCGGCCGCCACGCTTTTCCTCGTTCAGGAAGCCGCTGCGATGTGGCGGGAAGAGACGGCGACGGTTCTCGTCGTCGGCTACACGGCGCTTCTCTGCGGCGATTTTGCGCCGTTTCGTGAAGCTGCGGCCGATTTGGCACCCTTAGGGTATGGGGTGTGCTGGGCGGGGCGTGACGATCTGGCGCAGCGCCCGGCACTCCTTTGGGTCGTATCTGCCGCCGGGATGTCGGCTGCACAATGGCTGTGGCGTCATTACGGTATCCCCGCTGTGACGGCACTGCCGCTAGGGGAAGCGGGGCGGGCGGCGTGGCTGGGGGCAGTGCGCCGCGCCCTCTCCCGAGGGGCGGCAGGGGCTGCACCGGAGGAAAGAACCACGGTACGAGATCGCGCCCGGCGGCTCCTTCTCATCGGCGATCCCGTGGCGATGAGAGCCGTCGGTGCGGTGCTGCGCCGGTACGGGTTCGGGAAGCTGCGCTATGCGGCTTATGCTTGGACGAAAGAAACGGCGGAACTTTTTCGCCAAGCCAATGGAGACGAAGCACTCTTCTGTTTTCAGTCGAAAGAAGAATTGCAGGCGGCGTGGGATGTGGCGGACGTCGTCGTGGCAGATCCTTGTTTTCTTTCCGTCATGGGAGATAAGACGCTGCTTCCTTTGCCGGATGGTCTCTTGTCCGGTCGCGAAGCTGCCGGGGCGGGCAGCGGGGTACTGGGAGAGAAGTTCGCTGCGGCATTGCGAAGATTTTTGATGCCGGGTGCATGGGTAAAACGTTTCAAAAATAATGAACTATTGTTTTGAATCTGTTTGATTGTATTCGACTATCAACTATGATAATGTTCAGGTTAGATTGTATATGATTTCAAGGAAGCGCTGATAAAGTCAGCGCCGTCAATCTGATGGATTTCATTTTATCAGCGCTTCCGTAAGCAAAGGAGATTGAACATGATCAGACAGAAAACATTGGCGGTTTTCGTGTTGCTGTCTTTGGCCAGTGGCAGCTACGCGACTGCGGAAGCGGGAAAGGCGGCTGACGAAGCAGCGGCGGAGAAGGCACGGCTGGAGACCTATACGATGCCTACGCTCACGGTGACAGGTGAGCGCAGCGCTTATGATGCCTATGGCCGGGCGTTTTTGCCCGGTGGGTTTCAGACGGAAAGCACAAATTTTGGCCTATTCGGGGATCAGGATCTCATGGAGGTGCCGTATACGGCGCAGAGCTTGACAGAGAAAAATTTTGCTACCTTTGCAGCCCCCGCCGGAGACATCAATCAGGTGTTGGATAATGTTCCGTCGCTTCGTACCGGCACCTCGCTCATCAAGACGGATTTTTCTGCGCGAGGCATGTTGGCGAACGGCTCGGCGCTCTATCTCAACAACGTGCCGGGGTTCTTCATCATGGCGGCAGGGCCGGTGACGAATACCATCGGACGGGCGGACGTCATGGTAGGCCCGGCGGCGACGCTTTCCGGCTCGGTGCAGTCGTATAACGGGCCTGACGGCGGTCAGCCCGTTTCCGTGTACCTTTATACGAAGCGCCCGGAGCAGGAGGATTTCACGCGCTATCGCCAGACGGTCAGCGGCTATGGTCATTACGGCGGTTATCTGGACATCAATCGCGGCCGTTTAGGGGGCGACGGCTCTCTCGGTGTCCGGCTCTACGCGGAGTACAGCGACGGCGGTTTCGCGGTCAGCGGCGCGAGCCGAAAAAAGCGCAACGTCTTCATCGATGTGAGCCGCGAGACGGCGCGCAGCCGGACGAACCTTTTCGGCGGATATTACGATGATCGGTTGTGGGGTACCGAGCGGCGCTTCAACATCCAGCGCAGTGTGTCCGCCGTGCCGACCGCGCCGGACGCGGGCAAGAGTTACGACGACCCAAGGCTCATGCACAGCGATTGGCACGGCTATCAGCTCACCCTCAACCATGAACAGCAGATCAATGACCATACGAAGTGGTTCCTAAACGCCGGGATGAACGATATGACGAACCGTCGCTTCATTTATTGGTCGCAGATCACCATTGACGGCCTCGGCAATCTCAAGGGGAACCGCGTTTGGTCGCAGTATTTTTACCTCAAGAGTCGCTACGGGCAGGTAGGTCTCAATACGAAATTCCGTACCGGCGCAGCTGAGCATGATCTGACGCTGGCCGTCGATCGCTCTTGGCGCGTCCAGTATAACAATACGCGCCGGGATGCGCCCAATGCCCACGTGACCGGCAATATTTATTCCGGGATCCTCTATCGCCCCTCGATCTATACCTACGATATTTCGGCGAGCCTCGGCAAGAAATTCCAGTATCAGGAGATGGACACCAGCGTCAATCTCATGGACAAGGTGAAGCTCGGCAAGGGGTCGCTCTTGGCGGCGGTGACCCGCCGCGCGGGAAATTATCGCGGCGCGGCGGCGGGCAATCAGGTGTCGGATATTCAGTACGCGCCCACCTTTGGCGCTTCCTACGCGCCGACGGATCGCCTGTCATTTTACGGTGCGTACGCCCAGTCCACCACGCGGGGTCAGATTGTCGGGAGCGGTTACGCGAACGAGGGCGAGATGTTGAGCGCGGTGAAGGTGACACAGAAGGAAGTCGGTGTCAAGTATAAATTCGGCGCCATGTACGCGGCGCTCGCCTACTTCGACGTCACGCAGCCGAATTACCTCGACGTCGCCAACCCTGCCCCGGGGGGGTCGCCTTTCTATCGGCTGGATGGCGAAAATCACTACCGGGGCATTGATCTCAGCTTTACGGGTGCCGCCGCGCCGAAGTGGAATCTCTTCGGCGGCGTTCAGTACCTTCACGCTCGGCAGCAGCATACGGCGGGCGGGATAAACGATGGTCTGCCCACGGACAGCTCGGCGGACTGGAGCGCCGTCTTGGGTGTCGAATACATGCCGGACAAAGATTGGAGCATCACGGGGCGGATGAATTATGTAGGGGCAGGCACCATCATCGGCACGAATCGTCGCCAGCTTTCCGTACCGGCGTCCACCGTATTTGACCTCTTCGTCAATTACAAGACGAAGATGGGCAAGACGCCCGTGTCCTTACAGGCCTCCTGCTACAATCTCTTTAATTCGAGCCATTGGATTTTGCAGCCGGGGCAGGGCAGCAAACTGCTCCTTTCCATGCCGCGCACCTTCATGCTTTCCGCGACCTTTGATCTTTAAGGGGACGCCTTGAAAAAGCACGGCTCCCTTTCTCGCCGCACGCTTATCGCATCGGTTCCATCTTTTCCGCAAGGAAAGGGGCTGTCGCACGCTGAAAAAGTGAGCGACAGCCTTCAATATTAGCAAAAGAAAACTCCCGGAAGCATTTTCATGCCC
>ERZ773005.325-NODE-325-length-39650-cov-5.826165_pt1 | contig 39650 bp, 39 predicted proteins | sample MGYA00580666_ERZ773005 | MGnify/ENA primary metagenome ERZ773005 (study PRJEB29015, sample SAMEA2737999) | human oral metagenome | biome: human oral; feature: human-associated habitat; material: dental | place: China | collected 2061 ...
TTGGGGCGCGCCGTCGTATTTCCGCGCGGCTGCGCCGACGGCGCGGCGCGGTACGTCCCGCCGCCGATACGCGGCGCGGAAATGCGCGCTCCGCCGCGGGCGGCGTCCGCTGTCTCCGGTACAGCCGCAATCGCCGTCAAAGCGATAAATACCGCTCCCAACCCGGCCAAAATACGCTTTCTCATCCTTCATCCCCCCGGTACGCTTTAATATCCTCCGGGAAAGCGTAAATTTCGCCCAACGTATCGAGCTCCCCCGACAAATAGCGGTCAATATCGTCAACATCGATAAACAACTTGCACTCGATATCAAGATACCCCGTCTCTTCGCCATGGCTCACATCCCGCACCGCCTGCAATTTCTCGCGCAGACGCTCACACTCCGTCCGCGTCGCGTGCACATCCAGCCGAAGCAGCGGCGTTCCAAATTCTTTCAGCACTTCCGGCATCGTCATCCGTTCTGACATCCCTTTTGCCCCTTTCTCTCCCAGAATTTTCCGATTGACTTTTTATTTTCCCTCTGCGGAATGATTTTTCCCTGAAACTATCCCTTTCCCGACTGCACTGCGCTCTTAGCCGCCCGGTCTAACACGCACTGCAGCATGCGAATAGCATGAAGATGCGTTTCATAATCGAGGTCGTTAGAATCGAGCGGCAAACGTTTTTTCAGCTCGTCAATCGTCCGCTCGATCCCCGCTCGCGTCTTTTCGTCCAATGCCACCGCGCGCTCCTCTCACTTTCTTCCGAAGGTTTCCAGCACGGCGATGGCGAGCGGCCAGCCGAGGACAATCGCCAGATAGAGTAAGAAATTCAGGATAAAATGAATACGGCGGTGCGAACCCCGCGGACGGAACCGAAAAGCGCAGAGCGCGTCGATCGCCAGGTAGACGAGAACGCCCAAGCTCCCAATCCCGAAAAACGGCAGGAAGAACGCCAGCGGTGAAGGCTGGCGGCGCACCCCGCCTGCGCCGCTGTATGCGTTTTGTACTTCCGTCGCCCCGTACAAAGAAATAAATAACGTCAGCACGCCTAACCCCGCCGTCAGGAGATAATACCATTTGAGCCGGATATTCCAGCGGCCTTTCTCCGGCGGCGCCACGTCGTCTCTTAAGCGTTCCAGCTCCTCTTTCGCCAGCGTGGAGTCCAGGAGCGGTGCGCCAGGCGCTTCGGGATCGACTGGCGCCTGCGGGTCAAACCGCGGCCATTCGTTCGTCTCCGTCGGTACGCTGCCAGAAGTCGCTTCTCCCTGCTTCTGCTCTACCTCTTTTCCCTTATCTATATCGTTCGCCATCATATCGCCCTCACTTTCGGCGGGACTGCTGTTGCTGCTCTGCCAGGCAACTCTTCCGCCTAGTCAAACTCTTTTCTTATACTTTACTTTACCCCGCTCCTCCCGTCAAGGCGGCTATTGCAAGAAGGAACCGCCTTTTGCTTCCTTGAAAAAAGGGCAAAAATATGCTTAACTATATAAATCAGGAGAGTGATTTCATGTCCATAGCTTACCTTCTCTTAGGCGCGTTTGCCGCCTTTTTCCTTTGGGAGCAATATCGGCAGATAACGAAGCTTAATTTCGTCCGCCGCCTCATCGATACCTACGAACACGACGTCAATAATCCGGCGCTCATCGACGCGATGTACGATTTCTGCCGCCGCGACCGCAAGCTCAAAAAAATCGTCGCCGCTCACCAGGCGACGCGCGAGGACTTTCTCATGCTCTATAAAAAACTCCTCATTCGGGGCAATTTTCGAAAATACAACCGCTTCGTCCCGATTTCTTCTTTTTTTGCCGTCTACACCCTTAATTACCTGCTAAAAAACAAAGACGCGGATGAATTTGATCTCACGAAGCGCATGATGAACTTTTTCAACATCTGAAAACGTACGACGAAAGGATCGCAGCATGGAGCTTAAAGCCGTATTAACCATCGCCGGGAGCGACTCCATCGGGGGCGCCGGTATCCAGGCAGACATCAAGACCATGTTAGCCAACGGCGTATACGCCATGAGTGCGGTAACGGCTCTGACGGCGCAAAATACCCGGGGCGTCACCGCCATTATGAATGCGTCGCCGGAATTTCTGGCGGCCGAAATCGACGCCGTTTTTGACGATATCCGCCCGGCGGCGGTAAAGATCGGCATGGTTTCCGCCGCGGCGCTGATTAAAGTGATTGCCGGGCGCCTGCGCGCCCATAAAGCGGAGAACATTGTCGTCGACCCGGTAATGGTCGCGACCAGCGGCGCACGCCTTCTCGATGAGAACGCCCGCGGCTCCCTGACGGCAGAGCTTTTCCCTTTCGCCGCGCTCATTACGCCGAATCTTCCCGAGCTTGAGCTCCTCACCGGGGCCGCGATCACCAGCCGCGAGGAGCGTATCGACGCCGCCCGAAAGCTCGCTGCCAAATGGGGGTGCGCTGTGCTGTCTAAAGGAGGGCACGCGGAAAAAAGCGCCGACGATATTCTCGTCACCGGCGGCGAAACTACCGTATTTCCCGGAGCGCGTATCAACACCAAAAACACCCACGGCACCGGTTGCACCCTTTCCAGCGCCATCGCCGCCAATCTGGCGAAAGGCGCCAGCCTCACCGCCGCCATCCGCCAGGCAAAAGACTATGTCACCGGCGCCCTTTCCGCCGATCTGAAAATGGGTAAAGGTCACGGTCCCCTGCACCACGGTTTTGATCTGAAAAGCCGCTTTCTCGCGCCGTTTCCCCCTGGGGAAGGAAAATGATCGTTCTATTGGGGAAAGAAAAGCAGTTGCCCCGGGGCGCAAAAACAGATATAATAGAATAAATTATATTGTCGGTCGCGCCTGCGGCTGACACAAGAAAGCGGGGCGCAGAACATGCCAATATCACCAGCCATCATCGGCGGTCTTGTCGTCATTTTGATCTTCGGCATCGGTTTAGGAAATTATGCCATGATGGCCTACTATCATCTTCACGACGGCGACGATTTAGAATGGCTGTCCAACGGGCAGGTCAGCAATCAGGTCACGCTGGCTATCATTCAGTTCATTTGCCTGGTATTCATCATGGGCGGCTTCTGGGTTATTGATCTGACGGGGTCCGCTCTCTAACCGACCCTGCCGCAGTCTCTTCTCGAAACAATTTGCCGCTGTCCGGCAGAACAGGGACAAATTTCTCAAAAGGGCGTGTCCTTTCCGCAATGAAGGACGCGCCCTCTTTCTTTGTTCGCCCCCTTATGCTATACTGTAAAGAGAAAAGATCCCGCCGGTTTTTCCTAAAAGACGCAGGAAAAATATTCGTGTATCGGCAGGACTTTTTCCTCTCTCGTCGAAATTTTACCAGACGGAATCATTTGACAGCCGACGCCTGTCCTCTTTCCGTCTTGCCGGGTGGTGACTGCGTTGTCGTATTTTCTCATCACGTTCGCCGTCATGGCCGTCAGCCTCCTGCTGATCTACCGGGCCGCCCGTTTTTTCGGACTGCAGGTGGATCGCCGGGCGCTGGTTTTGTGTGCGTTCATGGCCGTCGGCGTGAATTTCGCTTCCATTTTTCTTTCGAACGTCTTAACGCTCGATCATCTGCTGGTCATCATCGGTCTGGTTTTGCTTGCCGCCGCTCTGGTCACTATTTTTAACGAATATCTTCTGCGGCACCAGACCGCGGCTCTTGTCGGCGTCGATGCCCCGCTGAGCGGAGCCCTGGCCTTCGCGACAGAGGTTACAGAGGATACGGAAATTTCCCCGGCAAAATATATGGGGCACAGTGAGGCCTTGGAGCCTCCTCTAGCAGCTCCGACCGAAAAAGCCGACGAACCTTCCCCAGGGAAGCTTTCTCTCCTTCCCGCAGAAACATTGCCCGCTAAACCGAAGGAAGCGACGCTTGAAACAAGCTCCCTGCCGAACAAAACGGAAGACGAGAAACGCGGCGCACGGCAGGCGAAGAAAAACGACCGCGACGGGGCTAAAGACAGGCCGTCGGCATTTATAGACGCAACCGAAGCCTTAGTTGCCGACGCCCGTCAAACATTGAAAACACACCGCGCTTCACCGAAAACAGCCGCGCCTTTTGCCGCTCTCGAAATAAAAGCGGAAAACGTCAGCCAAAAGGGGAGCGAGAAAGCCTCTGCCGTGCTCTACGAAAACGTGGACGGCGAAAGCGGCGCCGATCTTGCCGCGGCACTGGCTGCGAGCTTTTCTGCCAAGGCGGAATCGACCGTCGCCATTTCGCCGAACCGGTCGATTCCGACGGTCAGAGCTACACCTGCCAGAGGGCGATCCGCCAAACGGCAACCCGGCGCCTTATCGGCTAAAGCTTCCAGGGGCATCAACCCGGCAAAGCCTTCGCGGAAAGTCATCTCCTACAGCCAGGAACCGCTTCCCGACAAAACAGCATCTGTAGGCGTTGCGCTATCTCGCCTCCACTCGCTCGACGATCATCTCGACTACGCGTTCGAGCAGAAAAGCCGCCGCCGTTTTGCCAACGCGATTCTTGCCTATCGGCAGGCTTTGGAAAAATTTCGCAATGATCCTTATTCCCCTTTCATCGCTATTGAATTGGGCAATATATATAAGGAAACCGGCGCTTACGCGGACGCCATCAGTATCTTCCGCAACGCGCTCCAGCTGCCAGCCATCAAGGGGCAGGACGGTATCCGGGCTGAGTTCCAGAAGAACATCGCCTATCTTGGTACCGTTTTACATATACTGACCCGGCATCGGAGACCGAATACTCCGTTCTCGGAAATTCCCCCGGACTGTCAACGCGAGATTGAATCCGCTTTTGCCGCGGAACCGTCCGGAAAATATCAACGCACAGGAGGAAAAACCAATGACCAAAAAAAGCGTAGAAATCCTTAATCTGCCTATCATCAGCATCACGGAAGGGCGCGAGCTCGGCATGAGCAAAACGCTCCTCATCGACGCCAAAAACGGCGTTGTCGCGGCCATCACCATCGAGGACGAGGACTGGTACCGCGGCGTGAAGCTGCTCCCCTACTCCTCTGTCATCGCTATCGGCCACGACGCGGTTACCATCACTTCCAGCGAAAACATCCTGACCCTTGAAGACGCCAGCGATTACGAGGCAATGATGGACGCCAATATCCGAATTATCGGCACCAAGGCCATCACCAAATCCGGCACGATTCAGGGCAAGGTTTCGGAAATCTACATCGGCGACGGCGGAAAAGTCGAAAAATGCGCCATCGTCGCTCCCGACGGCTCCGAATCAGAAATTACGGCTGAACAAATCTCCATCTTTGGAAAGCAGGTAACTGTCATCGACCCCACGGAAGAAGAAGAAAAAAAAACTAACCCCGTGACGCCGACACCAAAACCTGCTCCCGCTCCAGCTCCTAAGCCGGCGCCAGAGAAAGCGCCGGAGCCGACCCCCGCGCCGAAAGCGGCGGAAAAACCGGCGCCTGCGCCGGAAGTTAAGCCGGAGCCGGCAAAGGCCGCGGAAGCTGCCGACAAAGCCACAGAAGAGCGTCATCGCCGCTTTTTGCTTGGCAAAAAAGCCGCCCGCGATATCAAGACCGACAGCGGCGTCCTGATCGTCAAAGCGGGCGCCGACATTACCGAAGAGGTTCTTCAGAAAGCCAAGCTTGCCAACAAGTTTATTGAGCTTTCCATGAACATTCAGTAAGCCACGCCGCATTTCTAAGGCTGCCGTGACCGTGCGGCAGCCTTTTTATCATTCTGCAGTCCCAGCTACATGAAGGAGGATCCACACAGATGAAACCATACCATCCATTGGCCTTCTTTGCCATGTTCTGCTCTCTCATCACGCTGCTCCTCCTCATCTCCTTCGGCGGGCTCCTCATCGGTTTTATCCGACAGGATCTCATGGCCTTTGGCCTGACATTTGCCGGACATCCCCTGACCGGTCTGACAAAAGAAGAAGCGCAAAATGAAATCGTCCGGCACGTGCAGGAAGAACTCACCTCACCCGCGCTTATTCTTTCCTATGGCGACCGGCGCTGGGAAGCGTCCCCGACCGATATCGGTCTGACCGCCGATATTCCCGCTACCGTGGAGCAAGCCTTTGCCGTCGGGCGCAGCGGCAGCCTCCCGCGGCGGATTGTGGACGCGCTTTCCTGCGCCCTCCGTCAGCGTGAAATCCCGCTGGTCCTTCGGCAGGATGCGGTACAGCTCAAAAAATGGCTTGATCCCGTGGCTGCCTCGATTCATGAACCGGCCCGGGACGCCTCCTGCACTCTCACACCGGACGGAGCCGTCCACCGCCTTCCCAGTGTGACCGGAGTCACTCTTGATACCGCTGCCCTGGCAGATACCCTGACCCTCGAGCTCACAACTCTGCGCTTGCCGCGCCGGGAAGCTCTCACTCCCGCCATAAAAGCCCCCGCCATCGCGACAGACGATCTTGCCGCCGTCGACACTGTGCTGGGCGTCTATACCACCTATTACGATCCTAACTCAAACCGCGGAAAAAACATCGAGCGGGCCGCCATGGCGCTCGACCATGTTCTCATCAAAAAAGGCGCGGCCTTCTCCTTTAACGCAATCGTCGGCAACCGGGTCGCCGACGCCGGTTACCTCAACGCGCCCGTCATCGTCGACGGAAAAATCGAGCAAGATATCGGCGGCGGTGTCTGCCAGGTCAGTTCCACCCTTTACAACGCTATTCTTTTGGCCGATCTTACCCCTACCCAGCGGACGGCGCACTTCTACCCTTCCTCTTACGTCCCGGCAGGATTAGATGCTACCGTAGCCGACGGACAAATCGATTTCTGCTTTGCCAATCAACTTCCGCACAACGTCTACCTTCTGACTTCCGCGGAAAGCGGGACGCTCACCATCTGCGTTCTCGGCGCCGGCTCCGATGTCCCCGCCGATATCCGTCTGGAAACCGCTGTCATCGGTCCCAATCCCACAGTCGAAAGCTACCGCATCTATGAGCGGAATGGGGAAGAAACCGGACGGGAGTTTCTTCACACCGACGAATATGACATTCCCCCACCGGATCCCCAACAAGCGGAGCAGGCCCCTGATCCCCCGGCGAGCCGTCCTCTGCCGACGGTAGATACAGTTCCCAGTGAAGAAACGGATCCTGCGCCTCGTAGACAGGAACGGCGTTCTTCACGGGGCAGCGTCCTCGCCAGGCACGCTTCTGCAGAGGACGCCGCCTGACCCCAACCGCCGCGCTTCAAAAAACTTCGCTTTTAACGCTGTTTTGTCCCCTAGCGAATGAGCCTCTGCTTTACCGGACGTTCACAATCCTCCCTTCCAAACTTAAAGGAGTGTTTATTATGAGTGATTTTCGTGAAATTTCCCCCGCAGAACTTACCGACAATCCCTTTACGCTCATTGGACAAGACTGGCTTCTTGTCACCGCCGCCGCAGAAGGGCGTGCAAATACCATGACCGCCTCGTGGGGCGGCCTGGGCGTCCTCTGGAGCCTCCCTGTCGCTACCATCTATCTGCGGCCACAACGGTATACAAAAGAATTTGTCGACAAAAGCGCCGCCTTCTCCCTCAGCGTCCTCGACGACTCTCACCGCGCGACGCTTTCCTATCTGGGCGCGGTCTCCGGGCGGGACGAGGACAAAATCAAAAAATCCGGCCTGACGATCGCCCACGAAGGCGAGGTCCCTTACTTCAAAGAATCCCGCCTCGTCCTCATCTGCCGAAAACTCTACCGGCAGGCCATGAATCCTGAAAACTTTGTCGTCCCTGCCCTCATAAACCAATGGTATTCCCAAGAGGACTATCACACCATGTATGTCGGCGCCATCGAAAAAATATTACAGCGCGGGTAAAACAAAAACGAGCCGCGTCAATAGAGAAAGCCCGTGGATATCAATGTATCCACGGGCTTTCTCTATAAAAGGTCGGAAAAAGTTTACGCCCTCATCGCATCAAGAGGCCGCGCCCACGCTTAGGTACGCGAAGAATACGGGCGCTGTTGAGGACGACGGCGAGAGTCGAGGTATTGTGAATAATGGCCGCCCAGAGGGGATTGATGATGCCGAGGGCCCCTAAAAGCATGGCCGCCGAATTTACGGTGATCGTCGCCATGAAATTCTGGTGAATGAGGCTCATGGTACGCCGACCAAGGCGCAACGCGGTCATCAGCTCGCCGGGGTCTTCGGAGCGAATCGTGACGGCGGAGGATTCAGCGGCGATGTCCGTCTGCCGCCCCCCAAGACTGACGCCGACGTTGGCAAAGGCGAGGGCCGGGGCATCGTTTATGCCGTCGCCGACCATCATGATACAGCCGCGTTCCTTGAACTTTCGAACGTAGTCCGCCTTATCTTCAGGCAGAACTTCCGCATAATAAGCGTCGATGTCCATTTCCCGGGCGACGTCCTTGGCGACCTCTGTCGAATCTCCGGTGAGCATGACGATCTCGTCGATGCCGTAGCGGCGCATCTGGTTGAGCGTCTTTTTCATCTGCGGGCGAATGGGATCGTTGATGGCGATGACGCCCAAGAGCTTCTTATTGCGAGCGACGTAAATGCGGCTCGGTGCAATAACTTCCTGACCGATCGCATCGATCCCTGTAACGCCGGACTCCTCCATAAATTTTCGACTGCCAACGAGGACATTACCGCCCTTATATGCACCAAAATCCGGCACCCGCGCCTGCATCCCGCGGGCGACGATCGTCTTAGATGATTTGTGCTGCGGCACTTCCCAGCCCTGCTCGCGGACGTACTTCTGGATAGCGACGGCCAGCGGGTGGACGGAGTGCATTTCCGCCGAAGCGGCAAGAAGGATCGTTTCTTCCTCCGTGACGCCTTCCAGTGTCTCCACAGCAGAAATCTGGGGGATTCCCACGGTAATCGTGCCGGTCTTATCGAGAACCACGGTGTCGGCTTCTGCCAAGGCTTCAATATAGTTGCCGCCCTTGACGAGAATACCGCGCTTCGCGGCGGCGGCAATGGAAGCGGAGATAGCGGTTGCCGTCGAGAGCTTAAGCCCGCAGGAAAAATCAATGAAGAGCAGATTCAAAACGCGCTGCCAGTCCCGGGTCGCGCCGTAGACGATAATCGCGCCAAACAGCGTGACCGGGACGAGCAGATCAGCCATTCTATCAGCGAAATTCTGCACCGGGGCGCGCTGCGCCTGCGCTTCCTCAACGAGATGGACAATGTGGGCGAGGGACGTGTCCTGCCCGACCTTTTCCACGCAAATAACCAGCTCTCCCGCTTCAACGATACTGCCCGCGTAAACGGGGGATTTCGCATGCTTCATCGCCGGATTCGATTCGCCGGTGATGGAGGACTGGTTGACCGCCGCTGTTCCCGCGATGACTCGCCCGTCGATACAGATTTTTTCCCCGGTATGCGCCGCGATTTTATCTCCAGCTTTGAGCGTCTCAACCGGCACCTTGCGCTCGACGCCGTTTTCCATCAGCCAGACATAGCGCTGATTGAGGTTCAAAAGGCCGGAGATCTGCCGCCGGGCGCGCTCGGCCGCGTAGCAGGTGAGCATTTCCGCCCCGTTGGAGAGCGTCAAAAGCGTGAGACTAGACTCGGGGCGGCCGGAAAGCACCGAGGCCGCCACCGCCGTAGCAGTTAAAGTGTCGGCGTTAGGACGCCGGGTGCGAAGAAGGCTGCCGTAGCCGTTTTTGAAAATGTTACGCGCCATGACGAGAACCAGAAAGCTGCGGACGATCTTCAAGCTGGCGTAGGCCGCCGGCGCGTTCTTTTCGAGGAGCTTCATGGCGGCGAAGGTAGCGAGGGAGATGAGGGCGTCGCGCCGGTAATCGGCCATATCCGGCTCAGTTTCGCGCCGCTCGGCTTCTTTCTGGTAGCGGGAGAGGAGCCTCTCCCCCGCCGGATGAAGACGCGCTCCTGTGTGCCAGACACGGATCTCTTTTTCCTCGATGATCGCCGAAACAATACCCGCCACCGCCCGCAGGCGCACCCCCGCCATGATCCGCTCCTCCCGCGCGAGGGGCGCGGCCAGCGGCACAGTCACACAAGCGCAGTTCATACGATTCGCCACCCCCTCAGAAGGGAAAACGCCCACCATAACAGTTGCGGTCCCGAAGGAAACTGACGGAGCAGCAAAATTTTCTGCACGCCGCGGACGATGAATATCAGCGACATCAAAGACGGCAGATCGAGCCAGCCGTGCGTGGCGACTTTCAGGCGGTGATTGAGGTCAGCCGCCGTACAGCGCAAGCTCATACCAACCGCCGCCAGCCCATTACCAACCGTACCGGGAAGGGACGGCAGCGTAGACGTCTCCATCGTCTCCGCCATGACCTTTTCCATCACTCGATCGACAGCGGTCTCGTCCCCATGATAGAGAAGCAGCAGACTGCCCGTCCGGAGATTTACCTGCGCTTCGTCGATCCCGTCCTGCGCCGTGAGTTTTTCTGTCAGGCGCTTCGCCAACGCTTCGTTATTCTGAAGCGCCGCCGCATAATAGCGACGCCGTCCCGGGATCGCCCGCGCTAACGTAAGGGAAGGGGGCAGCGCGTCGCTTTGGAAAAAAGGCGATCGTACGCCGACCCTCGCCATCCTCGCGCCGCCAGAGGCAAGGAGCCGCCCCGTGAGGGCGCGGCGCAGACCTTTGCCTAAAGCCAGCCCCATCATGATTCCCGACATATATGACATACTATTATCCCTTTCTCTTTTTCACGTGGGTGCGGATATATTCCTCCGCCCGGCAAAGCTCCGGATCGCGCCGCAGCGCCTCCGGATCGTATTCGATGAGGATAGAGCCGGTAACTTCGCTGGCGTGGACGCTTTTTATCCCCGTCCGGCCGGAAAGCCGCGCTTCTGTCTCCCGGGCCAACGGCGCGCATCCCTGCAGCGAGCGGCTGTAAAGTCGGATACGTCCCGGAATATAGGAAGCAACCTCCACAGTGCGCAGGAAGAGTTCCATCTTTGATTGCGGAAACATTGCTATATCCATCGTTTTGAAACCCTCCCATTCTCTCCTTGCCCGCACCCCAAAAAAGGCGAGCCGATAAAAAAAGAGACTGTCCGAAAGGCAGCCTCCTCTTGGCCGAAGATCAGTTCTCCTGCGCCTTTTGCGCTGCGATGAGGTCCTCCAGTTCCTCTTTCTGGCGCTCCAGCTCCTCCAGCGGAACCTGCCCTCCCGGCTGCCCCTGCTGCAAAGCCATCATTTGCTGCTCGCGCTCCTGCATGAAGCGATAGCCAAAAACTCCCGCCACCGCGCCGATCGCCAGCCCAATCCAGAAATCACTGCGTGTAAACATGATAGACCCTCCATTTGCAATATGCGTAAGCAAAATTCATTCTTACTATAAAATATGATACTCACTCCTGAGAAAAATGTCAATCACGCGCAGGCGAATTTCCTAAAATTGGTGCGATTCCTTGACCTTTTTCCTCAAGTATGAAAAAATAAGCGTAACAGAAACAAACAAAGCGTGCCCGCGACGCAGCGGAACGCTTTCCCGGGGGAGGGCTGAACATGGAAGAAAAAGGACAAACCGCGGTAACGGGAGCGCCGCCAGCGGACGGGGAACTGGAAACGAAGCCTGCCAACACGACAGAGAACTTGACCAACGTCACGCCGGAGGGAGAAAGCAGCGATTTCCAAAAGGAAACGATGGCTTCTCCCGCGGCGAACGGGAAAAGCGACGCGCGCCCCGAGAAAAACGTCAACGGGGACACGAACGCAGTAGGAAATTCTTCTGCCGCACCCCAGGCAAAACTGACCCCGGAAGAATGGCGGCGACGTCAGCGAAACCTGACGGAAGACCCCTGGTGGGCGGTCGCGGTCAAGGGAGTCTTGGGGCTGGTCGCGGCCAGCGTTATCCTCTATGGACTGAACGCCGTCTGGACGCAATGCCGCCTGAACGCTTTCCGCGCCCAGGTACAGGAAGCGGTAACTACGTCTGGCGGCATTGACCAGCTCTCGCGGATAAGCGATTGGCGGGTGCGCGAGATCGGCGAACACACCTTGCAGGTATCGCGCAGCGACGGCGCGTATATTGTCTACGTCTGGCGCCTCTCGAACGGCAGCGTCTTCGTTGACACCATCGACCGCATCCGCTGACGGGAAAGGAAGATCCCCGCGTGACTATCCGAAGCTTTATACGGCGTTTTTTCATAGCACTGCCTGTCATTTTCCTTTTCACCGGCTGCGGCGCGACGGCGGTTTCACCTTTCGCTGCCCCCGCACCGTCCGCCCCCGCCTCAACGGAGGATAGAGTCTTGGCGCTTGTGGAACGGATGGGCCCGGGAGAAAAGGTCGGTCAGATGATGATGGTCGGCCTCATGACGCCGGTCTATGACGAAAACTGCGCCTATCTCCAAAACGAATTCACCATTGGCAATTTTATCCTCTTCGATCGAAACGGCGACACCGCGGAAGACGTCCGCGTCCTGACCGCCGCCCTGCGGCAGGGAAATTCCTCTCCCGTGCCCCTTGCTATCGCCCTCGACGAAGAAGGCGGCGCCGTCTCCCGCTTCGAAAGCTTTCTTCCCGCGCCACCCGCGGCGGCAGAGCTTGGCGCTGCCGGCGACAGCGAAGCCGCGCGACACGAAGCGCAAACCACCGCCCGTGAGCTTCGCGCCCTCGGCATTACCTGGAACCTTGCTCCCATCGCCGATTTAGGGCTGTCCGACGGCCGCTCCTACGGCGACGATCCTGAAACCGTCATCCCTTTTCTCCGCGCCGCCGCCGCGGGCTACCGGGAAGAGAACTTTCCCTTCTGCCTGAAACATTTCCCCGGGATCGGCAAAGGATCCGCCGACACCCACGACAGCGCGGTCACCGTCGACATCCCTCGCGATGAACTGCAAAGAGAGGATCTGCGCCCCTTCGCCGCCCTCATCGCCGAAACCCCGCCCACGGACTTCGCCGTCATGGTGGGACATGTCCGCTATCCCGCTCTCGACGACGTCCCCGCCAGCCTGTCCCCCGCCGTCATTACCGATCTTCTGCGCAATGAACTGGGCTATGACGGCGTCGTCATTACCGACAACATCACCATGGGCGCTGTCGCCCAGCACTACCCTCCCGGCGAAGCCGCCCGCCGCGCCATAGCCGCCGGAGCCGACATCATCCTCGTCAGCCACGAGTACGGAGCCGCAATCGAAGCCTACAACGCCATCCTCCAGGCCCTCAAAACCGGCGCCATCTCCGAGGAACGCATCGACACCTCCGTAAAGCGCATCCTCCGCATGAAGCTCGCGCACGAGGAAACGACAAAAGAACGATAAAAAAAGACCCTGCCTTCGACATGATCGTCTATGGCAGGGTCTTTTTTGTTTCGGACCTATCCTACTTTTCGCATCAAAGCTCGACGTGCGCGCCCAGCATGAAAGTACGGGATTCCGCCGGCAGAAGCTGACTGCCCTGATTCGCGGTAATCCAATATCGTTTGTTGAAAAGATTGTAGCACATCGCCGTGAATGTCACGGGGATATGATCGATCGTCGTCTTATACTGCGCCCCGAAATCAAAGCGCGCATACCCGGCCACCCGATACTTGCCAAACTCCGTCTGGGCGCTGCCCACATAGACGAGCCGCCCCAAGAGGGAAAGAGCGTCATTCGGCTTATAGGTAAAGCCGATGGAGCCGTTCCACTTCGGGATGCCGTTCGCCGTCATGCCCTCGTACTGTTTACCGTATGAAGTCCGCACCCACGTCCACCGGGTGTACGCGATGCCGCCAAAAACGTCCCACTTCTTGGCAATCGGCCCGGCAAACGTGTACTCCGCCCCGCGATAGAGGTTCTCCCCCAACGGCACGTAATAATTATCGTCCGTCGTCAAATAGGACGGATTCGTGGAGCGGAACAACGCCAGCGTGTGGATCATGTCCTTGTTTTGGTATTTAAGCCCCAGCTCATCGGACTTCACCTTCGAGGGCGGCAAGAGCTCTCCGGCGTTGGCGTAACGGGTTCCAACGACCGTACCGGCGTCGAAGGTCTCGGCGTGATTTGCGTACAGCACCAACTGCGGCGTAAATTTATAGACCGCGCCATAGGTGGGACAGGTGGCGTTGTAGCTGGCGGTTTGGCGCCAATCCCCACTGTTGTAGGTATAAGGCTTATAGGTATGATGATGCATCCCCACCGTGAGGAGCAGCTTGTCGCCGAAGAGGTTCAGGGTATCCACCGCCGAAAGCCCGCTGACGACGGTCTTTGAAGACAGACGCAGCGGCGTACGATCGTACGTCGGTTCCGCCCATCGATTCTGCCCGTAGAGATTCCCCACGAGGGTCGCCAGTGTTTTAGAAGAAGCCGACCAATTCTTGACGTACGCCGTATCGACCCCGACGACCAGCTCATTTTTCGTCTCCCCGAAATCATGGTGCACGCGCACACCGGCGCCGAGGTAATGTTTTAGGGACTTAGAAGCGCTGAGGGTGACGTTTTCTCGAAAGCGCCCGGTGAAATTCCCGGCCCCATCCGCCAAGAGGGAGGTGTTGCTGTTTGACATGCTCACCGGACGCTCGTAGGATTTCACCCCTGCGTTGAAAAACGCCGTCCAATGCGCGTCGAACCGCTGCTCATGGCTGAGGGTCGCCAATTTTGTCGTGGATTGAAAATAACTCCATTCCGGCATCATATTCGCATCGCCGTCCGGCGGCGCGGGCAGTGCGTTGAGATTCTTTCCCGGCGCAAAATAGAGCGTCTTGCCGCTGACCTTCTTATACTCATAGCCCAGGAGGAGATTCGTCCGGCTGTGCGTATCGTAATGGTCAATGTTGATAAAAAGATTGCGCGCTTCCCGCTTTTCCCCGAAACGCGCCAACGTCCCGCCCTGATTCAGCGCGTTGACGCGAATGCCCCACGCCGCATTCTTTCCGAAGCGGCGTCCGATGTCGATGCCCTCCGTCACATTTCCGGCGCTCGCGTAGCGCATGTCCACCGCCGTCAAAGGTGTCTTTCCGGCTCGTTTCGATTGCAGGTTGATATGGCCGCCCCCGGCGCGCCCCGCCGTCGAGCTGCCGTTGTAGACGATCGCCGGCCCGGAAGTGACATCGACCCGTTCCAAAAAATTCGTCTTAACATCCAAATCGTCCAGCATGCCCGGCACGCCATTGATTTGCAGCATGGAGGCCGGCGTGTAGAAACCGCGCACCGACAGCGCGCTGGTACTGCGCCGGACGGTAGGAATGACGGTCATGCCGTCTTCCAACTCATGCCCCGGCATCGCGAAGACCGTGAACGCTTCTTTACTCACCGCCTTCGTATTCATCGGGACATCCATCGTGTCCTTTTCACCCAGCATATTGCCGACGGCAGTCGTCGACCCGATGATTCCCCCATGGTAGCGCGAACTGCTGACCACCATCTCCGGAAGATCGTATGTATCCATCCCGCTCTCTTGCGCCTGTGCAGTACCCGGCCACGGCACCATCCACAGCGCTATCGAGAGAGCCAACGCCGTTTTTTTCATTTCCCTCGCCCCTTTTCCCGACCTGCCTTTAGATTACACATCCATGGTCTACTACGTAATATAGCATGTAGGGCAAACGATGACCATGGGCTAAAGGACTAAATAATGAATTTATTCATTATTTAGTCCTTTGTTATTTTTCCTGGAGCAAGCACTTGCACATTTTTCCCCCTGCGGCAGGAAATTTTCCGGTTGTCAGCGAACTATACAGTGTATATATTGCTGAGGAGGGAGCCAAATGCAGGAATATGTGAGTGCGCATTTACGCAATGTCGCCGTTATCGGGCACGGGCGTTCCGGGAAAACGAGCCTTTTGGACGCCTGCCTTTTTAACGCGGGGGCCGTGAAGCGGCTGGGAAGCACGGCGAACGGTTCGTCATTTCTGGACGTCGAACCGGAAGAACTGCGGCGCGGCTTTTCCATCAGCAGCAAGCTGGTGGCGATCGAATGGCACGGCTGCAAGCTGAATTTCATCGACACCCCAGGCTACCCGGATTTCATCAGCGAAGTCAAAGGGGCGCTCACCGCGGCAGATTGCGCGCTCATCGTCATCTCGGCGCCCTCGGGCATCGAGATTGAAACGGAGAAAGGCTGGCGCCTCACCGAGGAAATGGGGCTGCCGCGGGCGTTCTTCGTGAACAAGATGGATCGCGAACACGCCGATTTCCAGCAGGTTGTCGACGAGCTTCGAGTGCGGTTTGGCAAGGGCGTCGTCCCCGTCCAGCTCCCCATCGGGGCGGAGGCTTCCTTCCAAGGCGTCGCCGACCTTTTAACGATGAATTTGAAATTCATGTCCCACGAGGACGAAACCATCGTCACCGGGATTCCCGAATATATGGAGGAAACGGTGGAAACGGCACGGCAGGCGCTCATCGAGGCTCTCGCCGATTTCAACGATACGCTTCTCGAAAAATTTCTCGGCGGCGAAGCCATCGCCCAGGAGGAAATCGGCCAGGCGCTCTCGGACGGTATCGCCGCGGGGAAAGTTTTCCCCGTGTTTTGCGGCTCCGCGTCCCAGAATATTGGGATTCGAAAGCTCATGAACGGCATTATTTCCTATCTTCCTGCCCCGGGGATCTCCCCCGCCGTCGGCACGGAGCCGGGGAAAGAGGATTCCCTTATTGAGAGGACGCTGGACGGGCCATTCTCAGCGCAGGTCTTTAAGACTATCGTCGATCCCTTTGTCGGGCGTCTGACCTTCCTGCGCCTGCGCTCCGGCGAGCTCTGTAACGACGACAGCGTTTATAACGCCAGCCGCGGCGCATTGGAACGGCTCGGCGGGCTATTCACCATGCAGGGCAACCAGCAGATCAAAGTGACGAAGGCCTTCGCCGGGGATATCGTCGTAACGTCGAAGCTCACCGCAACGCAGACCGGCGACACGCTGGCGGACAAGAACGATCCTATCCTCTACGAGCCTATCGCCTACCCGGGCTCCATGCTGATCATGGCCGTCTACCCGAAAAAGAAAGGCGACGAAGAAAAAGTCTTTGGTTCCCTGGAAAAGGAGCAGGACGAGGATCCGACCATCGTCGTTTTCAAGTTCCCCGAGACGAAGGAGACCCTCGTCCGCGCCCAAGGCGAGGTGCAGATTGAGATCCTCGGCGAGCGGCTCGCCCGCAAATTCGGCGCGGAGATCGAGTTTCGCGAGCCGAAAGTTCCTTACCGGGAGACAGTCCGCAAAAGCGTTAAAGCCGAGGGCAAGCATAAAAAACAGAGCGGCGGCCACGGGCAATACGGCCATGTCTGGTTGGAAATCGTCCCGCAGCCCGCAGGTGAAGGGAACGTATTCACGGAAACGATTTTCGGCGGCAGCGTGCCGCGCCAGTACATTCCTGCCGTGGAAAAGGGCACAGCGGAAACGCTGGCGGAGGGCGTTCTCGCCGGCTGCCCCGTCGTCGACATCAAGGTAAATCTCTACGACGGCTCCTATCACACCGTCGATTCCTCTGAAGCCGCCTTTAAGGCTGCGACCACGATCGCTTTGCGCAAGGGGATAAAGGAAGCCCAGCCGGTCCTTCTGGAGCCGATTTATAACATCTCCATTTCCGCGCCGGAATACTTCATGGGCGAGGTCATGGGCCAGCTTAACGCGAAACGGGCGCGCATTATGGGGGTTGAGAGCCAAGGGCGGGACATGAGCGAGGTGAAAGCGCAGATCCCTGCCACCGAGCTTTATAAGTATGCCACCGACCTGCGCGCCCAGACGAAGGGACGCGGCACGTTTACCACCGAGTTTTCCCACTACGAGGAAATGCCGCCCAAGATGGCAGAGAAGGTCATCCAGGCGTATCAGGAGGCGCGTAAATAAGCACAAAAAAGACAGGCTTGCCGAAATTTCGGCGAGCCTATCTTTTTTCGCACTTTACTTCTTTTGATTTTTCGTCATTTCGAGCGCGTTGTTGAGGAAAAATTCGCCGTCCATGGGCGACGTGCAGTCTTTTTCCATCAGAACGTCTCGGTTCTCGTCGCGAAACGTCAGCCGGAACGCGCTGTCCTCCGGCGACGCCGCTCCGGGAAGCGGTGTCACAAACGCCGTAACCCCCGGCGCGTAATCGCGCCGATAGTAGACCTCGCGGACAGGGTTCAGCCCCTTATCGTCCTCGCGCCGGCGAAAGCGCAGTTTGAAAACGAAAACATCATCTAAGCTCATGATATTCCCTCCTGTCACGGTCGCTTTCCCGTATAACAAAATCGACGCCAGTGGCAAATCCCTTGCCGAAAAGATGCGTGATGCCGAAAACCAAAAGCTGCACCGACCGCCTGTTTTAACTGCGCGCCGGCGGCCTGTCCTTCAGCAATCCGATGAACAAGTAGATCAACTGCCCGGCAAAAAATGCCGCCCCGGCAAGGAGCATAAGCCCTGCCCCCAAGCCGAGAGAATCTTGACCGGGCCCAGTATACGCCGCCCAGCTACCTTCCACCTCATCGGCGAGAACGTGCCACGCCAACAGGCTGAGCGCGGTGACAAGCGGGGCGAGGACCGCCCAGAAGCCCGATCGGCCAAGCGCATGGAGGCGGCGCGCGGCAAGGACCGTCCGTGAAGCATATAATAGCGCGGTGAAAACAAGCCATGCGGCGCGAATGAGAAAAATACAGGACCCCCTGTCGCCGGAATACCCAAACACTAAAGACATGAGCAGGAAGGAACCGAGCCAAGCCATCGCGATTTCTGCCGCCAAAAGCACCGCCCAGGCGTCAACATAAGTCTCGCGGGAGATCCTTCCGCGGGGAGAGAAAAAGAACTTTAGCATATTATACATCATTTTCTCCTCTCGGCGCCAAGCGCGGGCGCGCATTCAATTTGCCGCGGCGCGTCGATGCGGGGACGGGACCTTATCATCCGCTCTTTCCCGTGTAATATGGGTTTGTCAAACTTACGGATACGCCAAGAGCCGTCAATCGAAACGCGCCGATAGTAGACCTCGCGGACAGGGTTCAGCCCCTTATCGTCCTCGCGCCGGCGAAAGCGCAGTTTGAAAACGAAAACATCATCTAAGCTCATGGTATCCCCTCCTGTCACAGTTCTCCTTCCAGTATAATGAAAATCGTTTAAGGCGGCAAATAAATTTTACCGCTGTAGGTTTTTTCTCGCTGCGAAATGTGCTACAATAAGAATACAATGATTGTGTTTATTTTTCACAGGGAAGGAGATTTTCCTTATGGCAACGATTTTTTCTACTGCCCGGCAGACCTCGATGATGTACCAGATTGCGAACCGCGGCCTCGCATTCGGGCGCTTATCAAATGCGCCGGATTTTCTCTGGGGCGCTCGCGCGAATCATTCTTCGCGCCAAAATAATTATAACGCGCTGTCGTCCCTTTACGGTAACAACAGCGCTCAGCTCCGAAGCTTGATGAAACAGTATTCGTCCGTTAAACAGCAGTTCGGCACGGAAACGAATAAAACGATTACGGATCTGAAAAAATCCTCGTCCGCGCTGAAAACGGCAGACTTCAATGTCAAAGGGGCTACGGAGGCGGAAACCGCCGCCAACATCAAAAACGTCGTCGACAAGGTCAGCGATTTCGTTGGAAAGTATAACGACGCGGCTAAATTCTTTTCCGACAACGCCGACGTTTCCCGCCGCGTCGGTCAGCTCGCCGATTCCTTCAAGGATGAGCGGCCGTTTACCCGATCGCTCTCCGAAGTGGGTATTACCTCCGACACGGCGACAGGAAAGCTGCGTCTCGATACCGACGCACTGACGAGCGCGCTGAAAAAATCCCCCAAGACTGTCGAAGCGGTTCTGGGGAAGAATGGTCTCGCCGGACGCGCCGAGCAAAAGGCCGACCGAGCGGCGTTCCAGAAGGAGAACCTTTTCCCGAACTTTTCGTCCCTGCTGGGGCAAAAATCCATCGACCCATCCAAGCTGACATATTCCAACCGGGCGCTCGCCCAACAGGCGAATTATAACCACATCGGTACGCTTCTCAATATGTATTTCTGATAACATCATATTAAAACGCGCGGCAGAACGGGAGTTTCTCCCTCTGCCGCGCGTTTTTTTGTTCGTTTTCGCTTATTCGACCGCTATGACCTGATAATCCTTTGCTTCCACGGTTTTTTTCAGCACGTCATCGGCGACGTCGCCGGTCAATGTCAGTACCGCCGTTCCTTTTTCGTGGCTGACGACCGCCTCTTTCACTTCCGGCAGCGCTTCCAAGGCCTTTTTCACCGTGGCCTCACAATGGCTGCAGGTCATGCCCTCGATTTTCATGGTCTTATTCAATTCCCGTTCCTTCCTTTCTTCTGTAAACAAATTTTCGGACAGCTTCACGGGCGACCGTCCTTCATCGCGCCCCGCATCATAAAGGCGGAAGAAGTTCAGCCGCAGCGCGTTTGATACGACGGAGAAGCTCGACAAGCTCATGGCCGCCGCCGCAAACATTGGGCTGAGCGTCCAGCCAAAGAGTGGGATCCACACCCCCGCCGCCAGGGGGATTCCTACCACATTGTAAAAGAACGCCCAAAAGAGGTTCTCGTGGATATTGCGGAGCGTCGCCCGGCTGAGGCGGATCGCCGCCGCCACGTCCGAGAGACGGCTCTTCATCAGCACGATGTCCGCGGCGTCGATGGCGATGTCCGTTCCCGCGCCGATGGCAATACCGGTATCAGCCCGGGTCAGTGCCGGAGCGTCGTTGATGCCGTCGCCGACCATTGCCGTTTTTCCCGCCGTTTGCAGGGTGCGGATCACTTCCTCCTTGCCGGCGGGAAGAACGTCGGCGATAACCTCGTCCACCCCCGCCTCGCGGCCAATCGCTTCCGCTGTCCGGCGGTTATCGCCCGTCAGCATGACGACGCGCAGCCCCATACCTTGAAGCTCGGCAACGGCTTGGCGACTGTCCTCCTTGATGGTATCCGCCACCGCGATCATCCCCAGGCACCGGCCGTCCCGGGCAAAAAAGAGCGGCGTTTTCCCCTGCTCCGCCAGTGCATCGGCTTCCTGCGATAATTCCGGGGAAATCGCCGCCTCGCCGCCGATGAATTGGCGACTGCCGCCGAACAATTGACGCCCGTCTATGACGGCGCGCAGTCCATTTCCGGGAAGCGCCGCAAACTCCTGCGCTTCCTCCAAGCTGAGATCCATCTCCCGCGCCTTTTGCCGCACTGCCCGCGCCAGCGGATGCTCGCTTTTCGCTTCCAGCGAGGCCGCGAGGCGCAAAAGCTCCCCTTCGCTCATATCGCCCACAGGGCGAATGTCGGTGACGACGGGCACGCCGCTGGTCACGGTGCCGGTTTTATCGAGGACGACGATCTGCGTGCGCCCCGCGGCCTCGAGCGACGCCGCCGTTTTGAATAAAATGCCATGGCGCGCCCCGCGCCCGCTGCCCGCCATGATCGCCACCGGCGTCGCCAACCCCAGCGCGCAAGGGCAACTAATGACCAAAACAGCGATCCCCCGCGCCGCCGCTTCCCCGGCAGACGACCCCAGCGCCAGCCAGACCGCCGCCGTAAGCGCGGCGAGAGCGATGACCACCGGCACAAATATCCCCGAAACGAGGTCGGCAATTTTTGCGATGGGCGCTTTCGTCGCCGCGGCGCTCTCCACAAGCTGAATGATCTGGGACAGCGTCGTATCCTCGCCGACCCGCGACGCCCGGCAGCGCAGAAAGCCCGACTGATTGAGCGTCGCCGAGGTCACTTCATCCCCCGGCGCCTTATCAACGGGCAGGCTTTCCCCCGTCAGCGCCGCCTCGTTCACGGCGCTCGTCCCTTCGAGCACGATGCCGTCGACGGGCACCGTCTCGCCGGGACGCACGACGAAAATATCACCGGGCCGCACCTCGCTCACCGGCGCCGTTACTTCGCCGCCGTCTCGAATCAGCGTCGCCGTCTGCGGCGCGAGCTTCATCAGGCTTTTCAGGGCGTCCGTCGTTCTCCCTTTGGCGCGCGCTTCCAGCATTTTCCCCACCGTGATGAGCGCCACGATCATCGCCGCCGATTCAAAATAGAGATCGTGCATGAGTTCCCACGCCAAGGCCGCGTCGCCCGCCGTCATCCGAAACAGCACCCCGACGCTGTAGAGGAAGGCCGCTCCCGACCCCAGCGCCACTAAAGTATCCATATTCGGCGCTCCGGCAAGAAGACTCCTGCCGCCGCTAAGGAAGAACTGCTGGTTGATCACCATGATGATCGCCGCCAGGAAAAGCTCCAAAAGAGCCGTCGCCAAGGGATTGCCGGCGAAAAAATCCGGCAGCGGCCAGCCCAGCATCGTATGCCCCATGGAAACGTACATCAGCGCCGCTAAAAAAAACAGCGAAGCGATGAGACGCCGTTTTAAGAGCGGCGTTTCCTTATCCGCCAGCAGGTCCTCCGTCACGCCCCCTTCCGCCGCTGCGCCTTTTTCTACCGCCCCGTAGCCCGCCGCCTCGACGGCGGCGATGACGGCCGCAGGGGATGCGTCGCCCTCGACGCCCATGGAATTTGTGAGCAGGCTGACCGCGCAGGACGACACGCCCGGCGTTTTCGCCACCGCCTTCTCTACCCGGGCGACACAAGCCGCGCAGCTCATGCCGGTGACCGTATATTGTTTCATGCCGTAACACCCTCAATTTCCGTTACCACATAGCCGCTGCCTTGCAGCGCGCCGCGAATTTCCTCATCAGCCACGATACGGCTCATCGACACGACCGCCTGCTGTTGGGCCAAATCCGCCTCCGCCGCCGCGCCGTCGATCGCCTCCAGCAGAACCTCGACCCGTCGCTGACACTGCGCGCAGTGCATGCCCCGCAGATGAACGATCTTCGTCCCGATCTTCGCGCCTTTCAGCTTCTTTCGCGGCGGCAAAAGCTCATTGTCATCACAGCAGCCGCTTTCCCCGCGCAAGTGACGGATCACCGCCCGCAGTGCCAACGCGCCAAGCGCTGTAAAAACAGCGGTGATAATTATCCCTGACATAGTATATACCCCCGAAGATTCATTTTTATTCAGCTCTGGGGTGAAACTTACTCGCTCACACATTCCTTTTTATTTCATCAGCTTTTGCAAGAGGACAACCAATTCGTCTACCGTCTCGTCCTTCCCGGCACGGAGATCCGTCGCCACGCAGCTTCGGATATGGCTGTCCAAAAGCTCCCGGTTAAAGGCCTGAATCGCCGCCGTGGCCGCCGCCGACTGCACCAGAATATCAGGACAGTAGGCGCTCTTTTCCACCATCTTCCGGATGCCGCGGATCTGTCCTTCAATGCGGTTCAGTCGGTGAACGAGGCTCTTATATTCGGCTTCCGGACGCGTTTTTGTTCTCTGGCGGCACCCACACCCGCCCGCTTTTTGCTCATCCATTTCCTTTCACCTGATCCCGTGGACTCTCTTCTCTTTTTCTAGCGTTTTCATCATATACCCCATCAGGGTATTTTGTCAAGACAGGCGGTGAATAAACGAAAGAATCGTTCAAACATATGCGCAAAAAACAGGGCTAAAGGCTTGCTTGACGGTATTGCAGGACGTATGGTAGGGTTAATGCAAATGAATTTTTTATGAAAATTTCATTACACCGCAATGAAGCAAGGGGGAGCAGTACAATGCGTTTGTTCAAGTTCTGGCGGCAAAAGGAGCGGCGCCTGGGGAAAAGCCGCAGCCGGGCCGTCTTGATGCTCATGGCGGGGCTCTTTGCCCTGCCGACTGCGGGGTATGGTGCTGCCGACGCGCAGGAAGCGGCGGAAATTGAAACCTTTGACTTGGATGAGATCGTCGTCACCGCGACGAAAACGGAACAAAAGGAAAAAAATACCAATGCCAGCATGGCCGTCATCACCGCTGAAACGATTGCGGATCGCCATTTTTCCACCGTCGGGCAGGCGCTCAATACCATCGCCGGGGTCAGTGTTCGCAACAAGGGCCTTACCGGCGGGACTTTTGCGGATAACACGATTTATATCAACGGTTCGGACAATGTGGTTCTCTTAGTGGACGGCATGCGGCTGAATCAGAATGGAAATACGAACGAGCTCTTTTCCACGGCCACGCTCATCGATATGGACAACATCGAACGCATTGAGGTTTTGCGCGGTTCTGCCGCCACGCTGTACGGTTCTGACGCGGAAGGCGGCGTCATCAATATTATTACGAAGAAGAAAAAGAAGAATGGGCGAACAACGAAGATCGGCGCACAGGGCGGCAATTTTTCCCAGTATGCCTATAAGGTCGTGCATCAGGGTCGGGAGGACGGCTATTTTTGGAACGTCGATGCCATGAAGCAGCATACCGGCGCTTTTCGGGAGGGCAGCGGACGAAAAATTCCCGAGGCGACCAATTCGGAAAATGTCAGCTTCACCGTCGGCAAGGATTTTGGCGATAAAGGAAGTCTCAGCCTTTCCGGCAGCTATTTTCATTCCGATAGTCATCGGGTAAACTTAAATGATGCTGGCGGCAACCCCAGCGCGGATCTCTTTACCCTGCCACAGCGCTTGGGACGGCGATATAATCGTAAATTCAGCTTAGATTGGACGTATCGGTTTAATGATCGTGTATCCAACACCTTTAAGTTCCTCCAGAACAATAACGATATTCGCAACGATTATATGGGGTCAAATACCGCTAAGGGAATTTATTATATTAAGACCACAGATATCAACGACTATCTCTCTTGGCAGATCGGGGACGCCCATCATATTCTTTTAGGGTATGAATATACGAAAGACAACTTGGATTACATGTATTATTCCAATCAGAATTACAGCGGGATTGATTTTACCAATCATGCGCTATACGCCCAGTGGCGATGGGACGTAACGCCGCAGGTGAATTTCACTGCGGGGATTCGCCACGACAATCATTCAGAATTTGGCGGGCATAATTCCAAAAGCTATTCTTTGGGATATACGCCAACAGACAAGACGAATGTGTATTTGAATTTCAATGAATTTTTCATCGCGCCGCGGGTGGTGCAAATCTACAGTACGCGCTGGGGGAACCGCCATCTTCGGCCGGAGTACGGTCATACCTGGGAGATAGGGGCGGATCATGCCTTTAATAAAAATACGTCGTTGAAGGTGAGCCTTTTCCGGCGGCTGGCCCACAATCGGATCGGGCTGCGCCGGAATCGCTACACGAACTTCAATCATGAGGACGCCCGAGGTGCCAACATAGAGCTCTCCCATCGCTTTTCTGACCGGCTGCGGACGAGTGCCGGATACAGCTACATGTATATCAAGGCGCAGGATAAAGCCAACGCGAACCGCAACGGATATGTGCCGCGGTCTGAATGGAAGCTCAGCGCCGACTACACGCTGGACAAGTGGCAGATCGGTGTAACCGGACGGGGTACCATCCGCCGGGATGGTCGACTGGCAAACAAGGTCGATAAGAAGGCGACGACCTTTTGGGTTTGGGATGCCAATATCAATTACCGCCCCACGGAACAGATCAACTTGTTTCTGCAGGTAGGGAATCTGTTTAATCAGGACTACACGGAGCGGGTTTACGAATTGGATCCAAATTTCTGGATCGCCTCGCCGGGGAGGAGCTTCCTCGTCGGCATGGAGTATACATTTTAGGGGTTACAGACAGAAAGGGGTTTTATTGTGGCAATCGGACATTCTTTCACGCGGTTCTTCACGCGGACGGCCGCGGCGCTGGCGGTTTCTTTTGGGGCGCTTTTCTATCCGGGATTTGGGAATGCACATGCCCTCTGGATCAACATGACGGATTATCATCCCGCGTTTGATACAGAGAAGGCGCTGGCCAAGACGAAGCTGTACATGGGCTGGGGGCATCACTTCCCGGTGGATGGCTATGTTTCGGAGGATGAGTTCAACCGTATCTGGCTCACGACGCCCGACGGAGAGGAGAAGACGATCAAGTTAGAGACGACAGGATTTGCGGCCAGCGAGCTGAAGCTCACGGAGGAGGGTATTTATCTCATCGGTGTGACGCGCCATGCTTCCTATAACACGAAGTATCGCGACGCGGAGGGTCAGAGCCATCTTGTCAAGCAGGATATGACCGGTCTGTCCAACGTTTTTTCCAGTACCTATTCCCAGCAGTTCGCTAAGACTATCTTTTGCGTGGGGGATCGGACGGCGGGGGCGTTTGACCGGCCGCTGGGGCAGACGTTAGAGATCGTCCCTCTCGTCAATCCCTACGAAATCATGAACAATACCGGCGGGGATCTGCCCGTGCGGGTGCTTTTTGAAGGCGAGCCGGCGGCACATGTCAAGCTCTCCGCGAAGTACGAAGGATTTTCCCAGACCGACGAATCGTCCTGCGCCACCATGACCGATAGAAACGGCGTGGCACACATCCGCATCACCCACTGGGGGCCGTGGGTCATCAAGGCCGGCCTGACCATGGAGCCCCGGGGCGATTTAGCGGGGCGGGTCATGACGGAGAGCTATTACGCTTCGCTGACGTTTTTAGTGCCCTGACGAACGAGAGCGATTTCGCTCTATCGGCGCAGCGCGTTGTTCAACATGCGTGTCAAAGTGGATTTGCCTTGACGAAAGCGCGCGTTTACGCTCGCGGCGCGACCGAAAAAGGCAAGCGCGCAGGATAACGGAGGCGTTTCCATGGCAGATTTTTTCTCGCCCCGCTGGGCGGCGCGGCTGCTTTTATTGACGGCGCTTTGGCTGACGGCGGTGCGGGGCGCGGCGCAGCCCCTGCCGTCTCCCCCTTTGGAGGAGGCAGGGGATCCTTTTTTGCGTTTTTCGCTAACGTCCCCTGTCGATCAGTGGGATGGCTCGGCGACGGCGGATTTTCTCCTCTTCGATGGAGATCGTCCCGTTCCGGCGGCGGAGATCGACGTAATCGCCGCCTTCTGTCGCTGCCGCGTGGAGGAGGAGATCCATGTGCTGCCCCTCTCCCTCGAGACGCGCGACGGCAGCGCCGCATTTTCCCTCGTCCTGCCGCGCGGAGCCGCGTGCAGCGTCATCGCCAAGCTGCGCTATCGGGGCGCGCTTTACGTCGTGCAGGCGATGCGGCGGGTCTACGCGCGGGGACGCGATCCGGCGGATTGGGAGCAGGACGTGTCCATCCCGAAGGATGTGCCGTACTTTGCGGCGGAGGAAGAAAGCTACAATTTTCGCACCGGGATCCCCATGACCTTCACGCTGCAGCAGGGGGAGAGCGCCCCGACGACCGTCGCCGTGTACGATAAGGAGCGTCGCCTTTTGGAGACACTTTCGGTACAGGAAGCGTTCACCTATGAGGTGCCGCCGCTCCCCCCGCTCAAGGTGCCGGGGCGTGGGAGCCGGGAAGACGTGTTCTTCGCTGCGCAGTTGAGGGAGGGCGAAGAGCCGCTGCACCTCTTCGCGCAGATCAGCGTCGTCCACGACCGTCGCCTCTATCTCAATATTCTCCACGGCGCGGCCGTCTTTTTCCTGGCGGGCGGTGTAACGGCAGCGGGGATCCTTATGAGGCGAAGGAGGCGAGGGGCGTGACGGTTTTTCGGTGGCGGCAGTTGACGCAGGCCGCGAGTTTCCTCCTCCTGACCTACGGCGGCCGTGCGGGGATCCATTTGGGCTTTGCCCTGCCCTGCTTTAGCTGCCCCTATGTTGGCGGCTGCGGCGGGTATTGCTTTTTGATGTTCTTTCAGCGGGTGGGCCTTTTCGGCCTCGCAGCCTATGATCAAATCTTCACCTATAACGGCCTGCGGAATCTGATGTGGTTCATCATCTTCATTCTGCTGTGTCTGCTCTTTTCCAAGCTCTGGTGCGGCTGGATCTGTCCCTTCGGGACGGTGCAGGATCTCTTGAGCGCCCTGCGGCGGCGCTTGGGCGTTCGCGAAGTGGTCTTCTCAGCGCGGGCGCTGGCCGCCATCCGCCCCATCAAATACGTCTTTTTGGGGATCATCGTCGCGCTCCCCTTCCTGCTCCTATTCTCGCTCCTGCCGGAAGATTGCTTTATCCTCTTTTGCAAGATCTGCCCCGCCCATCCCCTCATGCCGCTCTTCGCGGGGGATCTGCGGCGCTTGGCTCTCGACTACACGAACGTGACGACGCTCGTCCTCTCCGTCCTCAATCTCACCTTCGCAGGGATCACTGTCGTCGGTGCCTTTTTCAAGGATCGGTTCTTCTGCCTCGTCTGTCCGATGCTGCCCTTGATCCAGCTTTTCGGCCGGTTCAGTCCATTTCGTTTCCTCAAGCGCGCCGGGCGGTGCAGCGGCTGCGGGAACTGTCGGCGGCTCTGCCCGATGGCGATTTCTGCGGTACACGAGGCGCGCGAGGACGGCGCGGTGATGGAAACGGACTGCATCCTCTGCACGGAATGTGTGCAGGCCTGTCCCGCCGAAGGGGCGCTGCGCGTAGAGGGCGGCGGGAAGACCGTCGTTTCCTCATCTCGGGAAACTTTCCTACAACGATTCCAAGGAGGCAATCCTCGTGACTGACACGCATTTGGCCGGAGACGACCGCGCCCGGCGGCGCTACGAACGCATGAAGGGGAAAGCGGCGAACGAATACGGGCAGGAAGCTGCCCGGCTGAGAGAACGCGCCGATTTCCTCGATGTGTACGACTATTTCCTGCGGCTGGCGGAGGAACCCTTCTCCGCCGCGGCACTCTCTCAAAGGGTCGGCGCTCCCTTGGCGGGGCTGTTTTGCCTTCAAGCGCCGCTCGAAATTTTCTTGGCGCTCGGCCTTCACCCCGTGCGGCTCTGCGCCGGCTCGCAGATCGCGCAGCAGGCGGCGGCCTCGTCGCTGCCCGTCCTCATGTGTCCCATGCTGAAATCTTTCGTCGGCCATACGCTTCTCTACGAAAATGATTTTCGCGCCTTTCAGACGGTGGTCTTGCCGACGACCTGCGATTGGGTCGTCAAGATTCCCGAGATCATGGGAGAAGACCTCTCGGCGCTTCACTACATGGAGCTGCCCCATTACCGGGACACGGAAAAGGCGCGGATCGCGTGGCGCGAAGAAGTGGCTGCCCTCGTCAGGGCGCTGGAAGAACAGACCGGCCGAAAGCTCACCGCGTCGCATCTTCGCGCCGCCGTGGAGACGCTGACGGAGGTGTGGGCGCTTTGGGGCGCGCTCCTTGATTTGCGCCGCAAAGGCGTCTTGCCCGGCATTTGGACCCTCTTGCTGGCGAATACCTTTATGCTGGATCGGTTGGACGTTTGGACGGAACATCTCCGCCGCGTCCTTCGCGCCGTAGAGGAGCGGGGCGCGTCCCCTGTTTCCGCCGGGATCTTCGTGGCCGGATCGCCCATCGTCTTTCCGAATTTCAAGATGTTGGAGATCATCGAGCAGGCGGGGATGGCGGCCATCGCCGACGATCTCTGCACCTCGGAGCGGATCTTTCCCGGGGGCGTGGCCTTTGGCGAACCATCGCGGGACGGGCTGCTCCGGGCGCTCTCCGAGCGCTATCACACGGCCTGCCTCTGTCCCACCTTCATCGACAACGACCGGCGCGTCAACAACATCTTCCTCGCCGCCGAGACATCGCCCATCCGCGGCGTCGTTTACCATCTCCTCAAAGGCTGCCATCCCTATGATATTGAAGCCATCACCATAGAGCGGCGGCTGCGGGAAAGCGGCCTGAAGTTCATCAAGATTGAGACGGACTACGGGCGGGAAGACAGCCAAAACATCGCGACGCGCTTAGAAGCGTTCCGGCAGACACTGGACTGAGAAAGCGCTTTTTTAGCGGGCGTCTTAAAGCGCACGATTTCATCATAAGGAAGGGATTTTCATGGGCTATTTCGTAGGCATCGACTTGGGGAGTACCGCCATCAAAACCGTCTTCGTCAAGGACGGCGCGTTCGCTTGGTTTAAGGCCGTCCCCACCGCGCCGGGGCAGGAGCGGCTGGCGCAGGCGGTGATGGAGGAAGGCCTCGCCGCCTTGGGCGCCTCTACGGCGGACATCGACGGCGTCGCGACCACCGGCTATGGAAAGAGCCTCATCGCCGGCGCGAACCGCATCATCGACGAGGTTTCCGCGAACGCCTTGGGCATGCACATCCTGAGCGGTGGCCATGCCCGCACGATCATCAACATCGGGGGGCAGGACATCAAGATCATTCAGGTGGGAGAAAACGGCAAACTCCTCGATTTTCGCATGAACGATAAGTGCGCGGCGGGGACGGGGCGCTTTTTCGAGATGGCGGCCCGCATTTTGGACACCTCCATTCATGACTTCGCCGCCCTGTCGGAACAAGCGCCGGAGGCCGCTGTCATCAACAGCACCTGCGTCGTTTTCGCGGAGAGTGAGATCGTCTCCCTCGTCGCCAAGGGGACGTCCCGGGAAGCCATCGTCAAGGGACTCCACGAATCCATCGCCCGCCGCATCGTCGGCATGATGGAAAAGACCGCTTCCGGCGGCATTTACTTAGACGGCGGCTCCGCCAACAACCGGGGTCTCGTGGAAGCCATCGAGGACGAGCTCATGGACGACGTGAATGTCCTCGACCACCCCCAGTTCACCGTAGCCTTCGGCGCCGCCAGCGCGCTGGCGCAGTAAAGAGGCGCGCGTACGTAACTGCCAGCGAAAAAGCGTCTCGATCAGGCGCGGCGTTCGCTGTTTATCATATATCAGGCAACACGATAGACGATGAGGAGGAATACATGATGAAACGATTGGCCTTGCCGCTTTGCGGTTTGCTCTTGGCGGCTCCCTCGGTGGGGGCGGCAGAAGAGCTGTCCGAATACATCCTTGACCCGATTTACGTCACGGCGTCGCGCTACGAGAAAAAAGACCTCGACATTCCCGCCTCGACGCAAGTCTTCACGCAGGAAGATCTTCAGGCGATGAACGCCAAGAGCGTCATGGAGGTTTTGGCGCACATTCCCGGGTTTTCCGTCAGTGAATCGCCTTCGGGAAACGGCTCCCCGGGTATACGGGGCATCACCGGTCACCTCTCCATCCTGATCAACGGGATTCCCCTGTCTACGGAATCTTACTATCAAATGGGAACGCTCTCCATGGGCGGCATCGAGCGCATCGAAGTGGTCAAGGGCGGATCCGCCGTGCTCTACGGCAGCCGAGCCTCGGTCGGCGTCGTCAATATCATCACGAAGAAGGGCGGCGCGAGCAGCTTGGCCGTGGGCGTCGGCAACCACAGCCAAAAGGCGGTGTCGGGGAATTTCTCCTCGGAGGGGCTGTCCCTCTCCTTAGATTGGTACCACACGAAGGATGCCGGATTGGTCTATGATTCTTCCACGCAGTATTACCGAAAATTTTTGAAGCGCCGTTCCCTCATGATGCAGTATGAGCCGAACGAACACTGGAATTTTATGTATCTTTACAACGATAAGGCGAATCTCTGCACCCGGTTCGTGAAAGCGACGGGGAAAGAAGATTCGCCATGGCGCAACGATACGCGGTACACGATGCTGCAAGGCACCTACAAGGCGGACGATCTGCGCCTGACGGCATACTATCAGGATCGAACGTGGGATTCTCATTTAGGCCCCAGACATAATACGGATAAAGGCAAGCACTACGGCATCGACGTGGTGAACCAGTGGCATTTCAAGGGGACGAACCTCACCGTCGGCGGCACGTACGAAGCCATTCGGGCGGCGCAGCTTTCGCCTGGGAGGGGGTGGAACGACCGCAATCGCAACCACGGTTCGCTCTACTTCATGACGGAAACGCCGGTGGCGGAGCGGACGACGGTCTTGGTCGGGGCGCGCGAGGTCTTTACCGGGGACTCGGGGAATGCGTTCTGCCCGCAGGTGCAGGTGCTGCAAAAGCTCTCGGATAAGGAATCCGTATACCTGAACGTGAATAAATCCCTTTTGGAGCCGGCCCTTTCGCAGCGGTACGGCTACATGTCGACGACGACGACGCCGAACCCTGATCTAAAGCCGGAGATCGGCTGGATGTACGAGGTGGGCTGGAAGCGCAGCGTCAACGACCATGGTTTGGTCAAGGTCGGACTCTATCACATGAAGATTGACGATCGCATTTCGACGCGGCGGCTGGCCGATGGGACGAGCCAGTATTACAATGTGGCCAGCTATAAAAATACGGGCGTCGAGGTCAGCTACGAGTGGGCCGTGCCGAAGGGACTCTCCTATGGCGTCGGTTTCTCCTACGGCGATCCGCAGGCGCAGACGAGCAGTACCAGCCCGTGGGCGCGGACGGACCAGCGCCTCGGGGCGCATGGCGAGGTGCGCTACACGATGGGGAAGACCTCCGTCAACCTGTTTGCCAATTACGCCAGTCAACGGTATAATTCTGATGTGACAGGATCGCTTCTGTCGGTGGACATGAATGTCCGCTATCAAATGACGGCGCAGGATGAACTGTCCCTGAAGGTCAGCAACCTTTTGAATCGGAGCGATTTCCGGGCGACAGGAAGCGCCGTTCTCCCCGAGAGAAACATTCTCCTCACCTATGAGCGCAGCTTCTAAGTGCATCCGTGCTTCCTTTGAAAGCGAGGGTTCTCTCCCTCGCTTTTCTCATCATGCGGCGGAAGAACACGCCGATCGAGAGGGATTTTTATGAAAAAAATGATTTGCTTGACGATGTTTCTGCTCTCTCTGGCCGCGTTTGGCTGCGTCCACGCGCCTTCGGGGGCGGGCGGGGGCGCATCGACCCCTGCTGCCTACACGGCGGAGGACAGTCGAGGGAAGACGATCACGTTTGCCGAAAAACCGACGCGCATCCTCTGCGGCTTCGTCTTTGCCGACGAGGTCCTGCTGGACTTGGTGGCCCATGATCGGATTGCGGCCCTCGACAAGTGGGTGCACGACGAGGGCCTGTCCAGCGCGGTGCGGGAGGCCGCCGACGTGAAGACCGTCATCGAAATGAACACGGAATCCATCGTCGCCCAGCGACCCGATCTCATCTTGCTGCCGGAAGGCTCCCGGGGGGATTTGGCGGCGACCTTGGAGGACATGGGTTTTCGGGTGTATGTGTATAAAAATGCCCGCCGCTTGGGCGAGGTAGAGAGCATGATCCGCTCCATCGCGGCTGCTGTCGGGGAAAGGGAACGGGGGGAAGTCTTGATCGAGGCGTTCCAAAAGGATATGGCGCAGGTCAAACACATGAAAAAGCCCGGCGATCCCAAGGAGAAGGCGCTGCTCTTCCTGCGGTTCGGGGCGATTGGCGGGGAAGGGACGGTCTATCACGACGCTTTGACCGCCCTGGGCTTTTATGATTGCTACAATGAGATCCGCAAAGTCAGCGCCGTCGCTCAGGCGAGTTCCAGCATTCTCTCGAAGGAGGAAGTGATCCAGGCGAATCCCGACGTCTTTTTGCTGGCGCGTTGGACACAGGGCGATGCCTACAAGGACAGCGAGGCGCAGCTCAGGGAGATGTATGAGGACGCGGCTTACGAGAGCGTCAGCGCCGTGAAGAACCGGCGGGCCTACATCTTTCCCCAGCGGTATGTGAATTGCCTTTCGCATCACGCGGGGAAGAACCTTTTGACGCTCGCGAAAATGCTGCAAGATGCGCCCGCGGGCGGGGTTCTTTCCCCCGCGGACGACAGAGGCGGACAGAAAGCGCTATGATACGAAGCTCCAATCGGAAAAAGATTCGCCACTGCAATTTCATGCAGGCCTTTTTGGCGGCGGCGCACGATCCGAAGGCGGCGGTGGTGCTGCACAACACCCGCACCTGCTCGAACATCGCCCTGACGGCGTACCGATCCCTTCGGGAGCGGCCCACGGAAATGGCGAAAAGCGAGGGCGGCGGAGACAACCTCTTTTCCACCGCGCTCGACGATCGAGACGCCATCTTCGGCGGGGAAGAGAAGTTGGCGGCGTGCCTGACGGACATCTGCGCGGTGCGCCGTCCCGATTACATTTTAGTCGCCTGCGGCTGCGTCCCCGGCGTGACCGGCGACGACGCGGCGGCGGTGTGCCGTGCGGTGCGCGAAAAGACCGGCGTTCCCATCCTGCTCCTCCCGGGGCAGGGCTTCATGGTGCCGGAGGGCATCGACATGACGCTGGCCGCCGCCGACCTTTTGTTTGAAGAATTTACCTATCCGCGGCGGGGCGAAGGTTCGCCCGTTTCGGATACGGCCGTACTCGTCGGCTCCGGGGCCTATTACATCGAAGGGCCGATTTTCGCGGAGCTTCGCGCCTTTTTCGACGTCTTTGGCATCACGCGCCTTTACACGCCTCCGGGCGGCATGACGAAAGCCGACTACGAGGCACTGCCCGCCGCCCGCGTCGCGGCGGCGCTCTCCATGGGCGTCGTCAAGAAGGACGCGGGCGCCGCGCTGGCGGAAAAATTCGCGTCGCGCCTCCACATGCCGCTCCTCAACCTCAATGAGATCGATTCGCCGGAAGAGTTGGCGGCGGCCGTCCGGGATGCGGGGGAAACGCTGGGGCAGCGTTTGGCGGCCGAGGCGTACGTCGAGGCGGGGCTGCGTGATTACCAAAAAGCGCGTGCGGCGGCGCAGCGCATCTTGACGGGCAAGCGCTGCCTCGTGGCGGCGGGGCTGCCCTTTCAGATCTTTCAGCCCCACGGGATCATCCGCTGGCTCAAGAGCCTTGATCTCGCGGTGCAGGGCTTTTTCCTGCCGTCCATCGTCAGCGAGGCGCGGCGAAAAGAGTATCAGGCATTTACCGCCGCAGAGTATCCCGAGATGATTTGCTGCGGGCCGGGGGTGGAGGAGACGGCGGCAGATTTTTTGGTCACGACGGGGGAAACGGAGACAAACCTGCCGCAGTTTCGCCTCTTGCCGCAGCATTTCACCTTTGCCGGATGGGGCGACGAGGCGACGCGCCTATCTGACTTTTTCGCGGGAGGTGGCTCGCATGGCGCATGACCCCTTGGCAAAGTGGCGGCCCGCCGAAGCTCTTCCGGCCATCACAGGGGCGGCTGCCGCGTTTTTATCCATCGTGGGGGCGAAGGTGATCCTCCACTCTCCCATGTGGTGCGCCGCCATCACCGAGATGCGCTTAGAGGCGGCCGGGGTGCCCTGCGAGGGCCTTTTCAGCACCTTTGTCGAAGAGGACGATCTCTTCTTCGGCGGGGAGGAAGCGCTGCGGCAGGCGCTCCTTGAGGCACAGATGGCACGGGGCGACGCCCTCCTGGGGATAGCGATAAATTGCGCCCCAGCGCTCATCGGCGATGATGTGCGCGGCGTCGCTGTCGCCTTCGCCGACGGAGTTCCCGTAGCGGTGGCGGAGGCGGGCGGCTTTACCGGAGAATTTGACGACGGCTACGCGAAAGCCTTTCTGTCAGTGTTAGAGGCGCTGGCGCCCCCACGGGTGGACAAGAGACCGAATACCGTTAACCTCATTGGTTTTTCTGCCGTCGATCATGACGCCACCGGGACGCTGCAGGAGTTGAAACGTCTCCTCTCGCTTGCCAAAATCAAAACGAATCTGATCCTGGGCGAACCTGAAACCAGCCTCGAAAGTATCCGGCAGGCAGGGTGCGCCCAGCTGAACGTGATCGTCCATGAGGCGCGCGGCGGGGAAATCGCGCGCTCTCTCAAAACGCGGCTGGAACAGCCTTTCATTACGGCGCCCATTCCTCATGGAAGCAAAGAAACGCGCGAATGGATCGCCACGATAGCGTCATACTTTGGGCTTCCCCTCCTTCCGGCGCTTGAAAAGGAAATTGACCGGCTTAAAGCCGATACTCCGCATTGATAAACCGTATCGACCACCCGGTATCACCTTTACCAGGCAAACAAAAAGCGCGAAGCTTCTTCGCTTCGCGCTTTTTTGCGTCCCGTCCGTCATTCGGGGGCGCCTGCCTTCGTCCGCGCCGCCGCGCCTCATCCGTCCGGGCAGTCAAGCAGGACGCGTATCACGTCATCAAAAGATCCAGCAAGTTAAGCCGCGGCACCGCCTTCATTTCCGGCTTTCCGTCCGGCTTCAGCGGTTTCGACATGTCCGGCACAAAGTGCATGGCCGGGCGTTTCTTATAGCGATTAACGACTTTATTTCCCTGCATTTCGGTGATCTCAATACTGCCGTCCGGCAAAAAGCGCCGCCGCTTTACGATCGCTTTCTCGTCCTCGTCGGCGGCTTTCAGCCGATCGGTCGCCTGATTCAGTTCCTCGATCGCGTCCTCTCCGTCGGCCATGGATAAGAATATCTTTCGAAATTCCGCACTTTCGCTTTCCGCCGCCACCTGCCGCGCCAACTGCGCCCGCGCCGCGTGGTTCGTCTTTCGTTCCACCTTCATTCGCATCCCTCCTTTCTGTTATTTCCTATTCGCCGCCACCGAAAAAATCCCTGCCAGAGATCTGAATTGAAATTTATGCCAGCCTTCCACAAAAATTATGCCGATCCATAAAACACTTGCAAGATTCGATCCTGTGAGGAGGAAATTCTTTTCTTCACGCCCTTCTTCCCAGCAGATAGCCGGCTTGAAGGGCTTTTTTATTGGCCTCTTCCGTACCTTTTGGGACACGGTCTAAGACAGCGCGCTCTAAGGAAGCGGACACGACGCACTGGGTTAGGGCAGCGATGGCGCCCAAGGCCACGATGTTGGCGAAAAGGGGCCTGCCGCAAACCTCGGTGGCTGTATGCGTGATGGGGAGATCGACGCGGCGGGCGCCATTCGCGTCCAAACGGTCAACGAAGAGACTGTCTGTAATAACGAGGCCGTCAGGCGCGGCGTCGTGAGCGAATTTATCCGCCGCTTCCTGGCTCATGACGAGCAGCGTCTGCGGCCGCGTGACGCGGCTGAAATGAATCGGCCCGTCGGAGATAATGACCTCGGCCTTAGAAGCGCCGCCCCGCGCTTCCGGGCCATAGGACTGCGACTGGATAGCCATTTTCCCATCCAGGAGCGCCGCTTCGGCCAAGATGATCCCGGCGGTGATCAGCCCCTGCCCGCCAGTTCCGGAAAAACGGAAGGTCTGTTTCATTGCCCGTTCCCTCCCTGGGCCCGCCGAATGATTTCTGCATAAGCCTCGGTATACTCCGTCACGTCATTGCGCTCAAAAAGAACGCCGATAGGAAATTTCCCCTGCCGTTCTTCCTCTGTCAGCCGGTTCCACACGGAAAGAATGACGCCGTGTTCCTTCTGCCATTCCATCATCGCCGCCGGCGCGCCGATCTTATTCTGCCGGCCGAAATTCGTAGGGCAGGCGGTAATCGCTTCAATAATACTGAAGCCCTTATGTCGTATCCCTTTCGCAACGACGTCAGTCAAAAGCGGCGTGTGATACGTCGTAGCGCGGGCAGTGAAGGTCGCCCCTGCCGCCCGTGCCAAATCGAGAATATCAAAGGTCGGTTCAATCGTCAGATACGGCGCGGTCGTCGCCCAGCTTCCTTCCGGCGTGAGCGGCGAATACTGACCGCCCGTCATACCGTAAATGCTGTTATTGAATACGACCAGCGTGAGATCAATATTGCGGCGTGCCGCGTGGATAAGATGGTTGCCGCCGATGGCGGCGCAATCGCCGTCGCCGCTCGCCACGAGAACGGTAAGCTCGGGGCGCGCCATTTTAAGACCGGTAGCGATGGGAAGCGCCCGGCCATGCAGCGTATTTGCCGTGTTGAAATCGACGTAACCCGACGCCCGGCTGGAACAGCCGATCCCGGAAATGAAGGCCACCTCGCCCTGCGTGAGCGCAAGCCGCTCGACTGCTTCGCACATGGCCGCCGTGACGATGCCGTTGCCGCAGCCGGGACACCAAAGATGGGGAAGCCGCCCGGGGCGGAAATATTTCTCGACCAGCGCTTCTTTCATGATTGCCCCACCCTTTCCCACATATTTTTTATAGCCGCCAGCATTTCTTCCGGCGTCGCCGACTCGTTATCATACTTAGCGTAAAGCTCCACCGGCGTCCGCCCGGCGACCGTACGCTCCACCTCAAGGACGTATTGACCGCAGTTCAGCTCGTGAACGAGGATTCCTCTGACCTTTTCAAGAAGCGCTGTGATCTCCTTTTCGGCGAAGGGCCAGATGGTAATGGGGCGCAAGAGCCCCGCCCGGATTCCCTGTGATCGCGCCATATCGACGGCGTCGTAGGCGGTGCGCGCCGCCCCGCCGAAGGCGACGACCGCCAGTTCGGCGTCGTCGAGACGATAGCGCTCCGCCGTCACAATATCGTCAAGATGATCCGCGAGCTTTTGATAAAGATGATCCTGCGAAGCTCGCGTCGCCGCCGGCGTGCCTTTGGGGAATCCCGTTTCATCGTGTACCAGCCCCGAAACATGCCAGCGGTAACCGCTTCCAAACGACGCCATCGGCGCTACATCGGCTTCGTCAACGATCCGATAAGCGCGGTACTCCTCCGGCGGCTCTGCCGGCGCTTTACGACTGACCGCGAGCAACTCGTCATAGTCTTCCAGGAGCTCGATACGCTCGCGCATGTGCCCGACAATCTCATCCATCAGCAAAATCACCGGACAGCGATATGTCTCGGCGAGCGCCACCGCCCGCCGCGTCAGATCGAAGCACTCCGGCACGCTGCAAGGCGAAAGGACGATTACCCAATGGTCGCCGTGAGTACCCCAACGCGCCTGCATGACGTCCCCCTGCGACGGCGACGTCGGCTGCCCCGTCGCCGGACCGACGCGCTGAACATCGACGACTACGAGGGGAATCTCCGCACTGCACGCCAAACCCAGCATTTCCTGTTTGAGGGAAAAACCCGGTCCGCTCGTCGCTGTCATCCCTTTCACGCCGCCCAGCGACGCTCCGATGACCGCACCGATCCCGGCGATCTCGTCCTCCGTTTGCAGGAATTTCCCGCCCACCTCCGGAAGACGCTTCGCCATCCCCTCGGCAATCTCCGTCGAGGGCGTGATCGGATAGCCGCCGTAAAAGCGCACCCCTGCCGCAATCGCCCCCTCGACGACCGCCTGGTTGCCCTGCATAAGCAATACCCGCGCCATGTTCACGCCCCCTCCCTGCGAACAAAAATCGCAAAATCGGGACAGCGCATTTCACACTGCCCGCAGGAAATACAATCGTTTTCCCGCCCGGGCGCGATGGCCGCTTTATTGCGTTCGGTGATCAAAAGCACCTTTTTCGGACAGAAGTGCGCGCATATTCCACAGCCTTTACATCGTACTGTGACAAATTTCAAGCTCATACGAATCATCCTTTCGCGGCCGCCCCAATCCCCGCGGTCGTCCGTCTTGCTCATGATAACACAGTAAACAGGCGCATTCAATAGTTTTATGCTTTTTTTATATAAAAACTATACTTTTATCACATATCCATAAAAAACAATCGTATTTTTCTCTGCTTTTATCCACAAATCGGTATCGTTTGCTTCATTTTTTACCAAACACGCGGAAAATACTTTCACGCTTGTATCTCCCGCTTGAATTTATCTCTGAATAAATTGACAAATCAGTTTACTCATCATATAATTTTGGCAACGTATCCAGGGAATTTTCATCTTATTTCAGGAAAGATTCCCGTAAGGCGGAACGAAAGGGGAGGAACAGCGGATGATGAAAAAACGGTTGATAGTCGGCGTGCTTTTAGGGATGACGACGGCGAGCGCAGGGGGATTTTTATTCCCCGGGGAGGTCGCGGAGGCGAAGGATTCCATTGATACCTATACGCTGGGCGATCTGGTAGTAACGGGAACGCGCTATGGCAACGAGCTGCCGGGCGGCTTCGTGAAGGAGAGCTCCACAGTGGGCCTCTTAGGGGAGAAAGAAGCGATGGACACTCCCTTTCAGTCCATCAGCCTGACCCAAAAGACGATTGATATTTTCAGCGCCAATCCCAGTGAAGCATCCACGTCGATCCTGATTAACGCGCCCGCCATCCGCAACGCGGGCAGCACCATCTACAACGATTTCTCCCTGCGGGGGCAGACGGCAAACGCTTACCAATTCCGAATTAACGGAATTCCAGGGCTGCTTTCCCAGACGAATATCCCCATGAATTTCTTCGAATCCGTCGATGTCATCAGCGGCGCCAGCGTGGGCATATCGGGGGTCGCCGCCAAAGAATCAGCGGGCGGCACCGTCAATCTGCAGACGAAGCGCGCCCATCAGAACAT
>ERZ773005.328-NODE-328-length-39596-cov-17.941150_pt1 | contig 39596 bp, 44 predicted proteins | sample MGYA00580666_ERZ773005 | MGnify/ENA primary metagenome ERZ773005 (study PRJEB29015, sample SAMEA2737999) | human oral metagenome | biome: human oral; feature: human-associated habitat; material: dental | place: China | collected 2061 ...
CAAACTTATCGACATTCATCGTTTTCTTAAGCTCTTGCGCTACCTTGATTGATGTTTCGTATCTGTCAGAGCCTGCTATTCTTACCGGCTCCTTTGGTGGGTCATCTTTATTCTTAAGCTTTATTGTCAGGTCTAGGAATGCAGTTGGTGGAGTATATGTGACATCCGTCTTGCCGTCCTTATCCTGATACATTCTAGATCCTGTTTTTAATCTAATTTCAAAGTCTTCATCGTCCAAAGTAAGCGGACTCTTATTGTAATCCAGATACTTTGTTATATCTCTGGTCTTACCGGTGCTATATACAGCTTCTACCTTAAGCCCGGTAGGATCAAAGGTATCTCCCACAGTGTACTCAGTCTTCTTTGGCTTGCTTGTAATCCTAATCTCCTTGATTGTAGGTCCTATCATGAACATATGTGATGAATCATTCTTGAAATATATATTTCCGTACTCATCAGCTATAGGGCTACAAATTACATACTGCGCATGAGCACCTGACGGTGTGAAAAGTGTTGGCGCAACCGTATGTTCTTTCTGGTCGTTAGTTTTCTCGATTTCAACCTCAGAAGGCTCAGTCTGACCCGGCTTATCTTTAATAACTCTCATCTTTCCCGGTGTCAGGTTCTCAAAGAAGTATACATATACACTCTGATCATCCTTCTCGTAGGCTGTAGTCAGCAAGCTGCTAGCCTGTGGATATCCTCTAGTCTCAATCGAGTAGGCAATGGTGTTGCTCTTCAGATCGATTACCGAGATATTGTGACCGCTGTATGCCGAGAAATTACCACTTCCGGCGACTCCAATATATGCTCTTCCATTATGTATTACAGGTGTAGATGAACTCATAGGTATGTATGATTTTGAGCTGCCTGAAAGGTATTTCTGGTAGTTCTTTGGCAGGAGCGAGAGAGTTTTGATTGAACTTCTATCAAAGCTTCCGTCCTCGTTTAGTTTAACCGAGCAGAAATATCCTCCCTTTGTAACAAAGTAGTACCTAGCAGTATCCTTATCGAACATTATTGTGCTTCTGATATCGCCAATAAATGTATCCTTGATTGAATCGATTACTCTTCCGTTTATCGGATCAAGTGAAAGAAGCTCTCCGTAAGCTGTTCCCGTACTCTTGCCATCATCTGAACCGACAACTACATAGGTTCTGGCCTGCTTTGATGCAATCTCTATTTCGCCGGCATTACCGTTTCCTACATAGGCACCTGCCCAGTAGTAGCCGCTTCCCTCGTGAACCCATGAAGCTGACTTGACTTCGTCATTTCTTGTCGGATCCTCGTCCGTAACAGATAGGCAAACAAAATCCGCTCTGCTCTCCTCACCAACCCAGAAGCCTGTATATATGTAGCCATCCTTGTAAGTAATCGGACAGTTTGGCTGTCCGCCGTGAGGTGCTTCATAGATCCACAGAGACTCCAGAGTCTCTGCATCAAAGGCCTGAATCGTTCCATCCTCCAGTCCTACGAAAATCATACCCTCTGCATAAGTAGGCGAGTTTATAGCAAATGAAGACTTCTTCTTCATAGGTGCAGTTTTTACGATTTCTCCTGTAAAAGAATCGAATTTCAGAAGTGTTGTTCCCGCATAGTTATATATGTATCCATCTACCATGATTGGGCATCCGAGCGAGCCGTACATGTCAGCTGTTCCGAATTTTGTTGCCCAATATAAGGCTGTTTCTGAAGAATTTCTTGGAAGTGGATAGTTCAACACGCCGTTGTTGTTTGTATCGTATCTGAAATTTGGCCACTCCGCCTTGAGATTCTTGTTTAGCTTCGTATTTACGGGAGCCTTAATCAAGGTAACATTTATCTCTGTCTGATCTTCCTGCTTAAATGTCTTTGACTGAGAGAGGTAATCAGCATGCGTAATGGTATAGGTATAAGACGTTCCCTTTACGAGCAAGAAACTTCCATCAGCCTCAGGATTTACAGTTTTACCGCTTTTCTTGTTCTTTAGGCTTATGCGTGAATCCTTAGGATTGGTGTTAAATCTCAAAGCTACAGGCTGCCTCTTCGTAACCTTTACAATGTACTTATTGCTAACATTTCCTGTCTCTGCGTTTACAACCTCGATTTCAACATCTTCCTCAGATTTGTTTTTGTCAAGCTCAAGCTTCACTTTGACAGGCTTACCGTCTTGCGTGCGAACATATTCCTTGCCGCGAATCTTCGCAACATACTTGCCGACAAGCTCTTCACTTTCGTCTTCTCCCGGGAAAGTAAAGCTTACATCAATTGAGCTTACATCACTAGAAACCTCGGTCTGATACTTGTTTACGGTATCGCTATAGCCTGTCTTTCCATTTGCATAAAGTTCTACAGCCTTTCCGAAGTTATCTGTGATATCTAGCGAATGAAGCGATGTACTTCTCGCTGTGCTAATCTTGTATTCCTGATAGTATGTTACATTGCCGGAGGTCTTTGATGCTGTCATATTCACAGAATTATTGAGTCCGCCGACATTGATAAACTTGCTGATTTTCTGTGTATTAACGCCATTTAGCCATTTTTCAGCCTTCGTCTTTGTTCCATCGTAGGTAGTGTAGTCGCCCCTGGAAATTGTGACATCGCTATCAGCTTTTTCAATCTTTACATCAAAGATGCTCGAATAGTCCGGAACCACATACTTATAGCTGTGATCCTTCCAGTCAAAGGTCTTTCCGTTCCCTTCCTTGTATGGGTTAGGTTTGCTTATATTATAGTTTCTCGCTGTTGCAAGTGACTTTATCAAAGCTTCCTTGACCGGAGTCTTTGCCTCAAAGGTGTTGGTTTTACCTGCTTCAACTTTGATTGGCGCCTTTGCGTGATAGTCCTTATCTATGGTTGAAATCCACTCGTAGTCACCGGCTCCGACATTAAAGATCGCCTCCGTATCATTGACCTTATCAGCCTTGATTGAGCCGCCCATGCGGTTTAAAAGCTTTACTTCGACACCCTTTGCCTTCTTTACCGTAACTTTGTGGCTAGGTACCCTCTGAATGCCAATCCTATACGTATTCTCGGTATATGTATTCAGGTTCATTACCGAAATAGTTACGTTTCCTTGAGTAGCATCTACCTCGTGCTTGCCCGCCTCAACGAAATTATCGTTAATTTTGATTACGTATCCTTCTCCGGCACTTCCGTAGCTCGCGTTAGCATTCTTTCTCTGCGTAGCCAGGTCAAATGTCAGCCTATCATCCGTTGTATCGAATGTATAGCTTAAAGTCTCAGGATCAAAGCTAATAGGTATGGTGTTTCCATTTTTGTCGGTTACATTCAGCTTACTCAGCGTTGGAATCCTCTGAGTGTTAACCTGATAGTACTGCCTCTGCATGTAACCGCTATCCAGCTTATGAACCACCTTAATCTTAAAGTTGTCTGCCGACATTCCATAATTTATAACATTCTTTAGCTTTCTGTTGTTGCTCGACCACGGTATTACATTTTTTGATTCATTCTCGTCACCGTAGTCCCTGCCATCATAGACGCCCTTGTAAACAGCATAAAGCTTGTACTTCCATGAATATCCCTGCACTGACGTTCCCGGCGTAATATTCGCATAGAGATCGGAATCAGCGTCGTATGCCTTTACACTTGCATCAAATCCCGACTTTACAGTATTTAGTTCGGTCCTCCCCGGATTTCCTGACATGAACTTCATGTCATCAATCATGTTATCGAGCATCAAAGGAGCCTCGATAGTCTTGTTCTCCGCAGATTTTACCGTAAAAGTTCCGGTCACCTCGTTCTGCCCGTGGCTCACGACAAACTTGTATTCACCGCTGTTCAAAGCAAGCGGAGCTCCGCTCGTGCCCTTGAATTCCTTGCCATACTTGTTTACAGCAGAAATATTGGCATCGTTAACAGCCTTACCATCCTTACTTACCTTAAAACTTACCTTTGCCTTTTCCTGTGATGTCCATTCCTTGTATTTCTGATATGCGCTTTTAAGTTCATTTGCCAGAGCTACAGCCTTTTCTTTGTCCGCCTTTGGCAGCTCTCGTATAGCCTTATCATAAGCAGCCTTGACATCGTCAAACTGCCTCTCCTCTTCAGGCTTACTCTTATGATCAGCAAGTAGTGCAACAAGTGCTTGATATTCCTTTGTTTTTACATCCTCATCGAGCCTCTCGGTGAAAACCAGTGCACCGGCATCCTTGCCAAGTCCACTCAAATCATACTTGTCGCCATTGTAATATCTGACATAGTTTCCGACCTTGCCGTCAATCTTCTTAATTTCAGTGTCCAGGCTTTCAAAATTGTGCCCACTGTTTTTAAGTGCAAGCCATATCGGTTCATTATCCGTCACCCAGACATTATGTGGCTCAAATATGAGTCCGTCCTCTTTATTCATTGCAACAACAGCAAAATGTGGCTCATCAAGAGAATTCTTGGTCTCATCCACCGTAGAAGGTTTGCCGGATGCAGCGCGCGGCTGCGCCGTTCTCTCGCTTACCTGATTTTCACCGGCAGCAGAGTTATTCGCATTCTCTCCTGTATTCGCAAACGCGAACTGAACACTGCTCAGTGTCATTGCAAAAAGTAAAACAAATGCTAATAATTTTCTAGTTTTGTTTTTCTGTTTCATTTGTCGTTCCTTTCATAAAATAATTTAGTTTTTAAAAATAAAAAAGTCGCTTAAATGCGACCGTATTTACGCACCAAAATCACAACTCCCATGTACATCGCATGATGGAGTTAAAGGTATCTGGCTTGTCATAATAAAATTAGACTCACAGTGGCGGGACCGCACAGGACTTGCACCTGTTTCCCTTATATAAAAAATTATATAATAGCTTTCTACCCACCGTCAAATGAATTATCTTAAGTTAAATATAGATTCATTAGCTTGAAATCAATGTATTTTTTGTCTATTTTGAAATAGGATTTATACACTCCAAATTCTTTAAAGCCGTGATTCTCGTAAAGCCTAATCGCTCTCTCATTGTCACTCCTAACAGCAAGTTCGACAATCTCAATACCACTTCCCCTAGCATAATCAATCACAGTTTCCATGAGCCTATTGCCAAGACCCTTACCCCATTCAGACTTCAAAACGGTAATCCCCAGTTCAGCGCGGTGGCTCATCCTTCTCGGAAGCCCGTTCAAGCTGACCGTACCCACGACTTCATCACCTCTCACGGCAACATAAAAAACCGAGTGCGGTGACTCATGCATCATCTCTAAGAATTCTTTTTCACCTTCAAGCGAAATTTGAAAGCCTCCCTCTCCAAATGATAGGTTGTCAGTCTCAGATCCTACCTTTCTCGAATACTCCATGCAGGCTGCCGCATCGGATGCATTCGCTTCTCGGATTATAATATTGTGCATAGTTTTCTCCTTTTTAGTGAAGATATGTGCTATATTAGAACATATCTTCTTATAACGAAACTCTATACCATTTAGCAATATAGTTATCCTTTAAAATCTGTGGGTGTTTATTGGCTAGAGAAATAAATAATTTAGTCAATCCATCCCAATCATCTATATCCCCTTCTGGGTATAGCTCCCATCCAAGCTCATCAAGTGACCAATTGCTTTTTATGGCATTTTTCTTCATTGATGTAGTCGCCCAATTTTCTTTATTGTCCTCTCCTCCTCTGGAAATAGGAACAATATGATCAATTGTTGGTATAAGCTCCATATATGCCATATGTGTGTCTGTCATTTTCCAATGTGCATGATAAGGAAACTCTTTAGGATAGAAAAAAGATATCACCTTCAACACGCCCGGATTTACTAACTTTTCGCCCGTATATCTATCAATGAAACCATCTCTCTTAAACTGTTCCATTTTTTGTTTTTCGCTATATTGTCTTGTATGAATAAGCGTTGGCTGAAAAGGATATTCCTCTAAAATAATCCGACGTCCCGTTTCTATATTATCTCTTTTTATTTCTTCTAAGATATCTTCAATTATTTCTACAGGCATGGAATGATTTTTCTCCTTTTATATATTTAAAACACATTTTTCTACTAAATTTAATGGCATAATTGCACATTTTTCTCTTATATTTTAAAAACTTTTGAACGTTTTTCTTATTTTCGATTTATTTTATACTATATATTCTCCTTTGGACTTTTAGAAAAAGTGCGATTGCGAAACATTCAGTACACCATGAGACATTGCTAGCAAAAGCCCCTTATAAGGCTCTAGCTGAGCAGTTGGTTATGGTTTTTTCAGGTGCAGAAGGATTCTTAGGCATTTTAATTTCAATCAGGTAAAGTGTATTTCCTTGTGCCATCAAAAGGTATATCTCTTTCTAGTTGTTATCTTTATTATAATATTAATGTCTGCAAAAAACTGACAATATCCCTAATTTACTATCAATACTCTGTTTCTTCAGCGACGTGAAAATTTCGTTAAGCAAATGAGTTTTCTCTGTAGATGTTTTTTGTATCTATTTCTGCTCCTTTCGTACGGAAATCCTCAATGATTATGCTTCACTCATCTGCAGTTCTGCACAACATATCTATTTGCCAATTTTTACACATCGTCTACCCTTTATTAATCTACATTTTGTATCATTGACCTTTCTATAAAGTTGATGTACACTATATATGCGAACACTAGTTCATAAAGTTATTCGCTAAATAATCATAGAAAGGAGATGATAATATGAGTACTCCTATTAAGCCAGGTACTGATAATAAACCTGCTGGGACTTACCATGAAACCGGTGTAAACGGTCAAATTCTTAAAACAGGCAGAACCGTTCACATTGACCAGGGCGATAGATTGCCTCCAACACAAAAGCCTGGTCGTGGTTGGAAAAAGTAAGTTCATGTAAATGCCGTTGTTCCGCAACGGTATTTATATTTCAACTTTTGCTAAAAGCAAATTGCAATATCAAATATATTTCTTTAAATCAACTTTAAGCATATTTTTTGCCAGCTAATATGCCCTATATCTTATAAACATACGTTATTTCAGCGAAAAATAATGTTATAGCCTTAATCTTTGCATCCGTTCCTATTGCTGGCCCTTAGAACTTCTAACCTATAACCCCATATTTAAGACATAAATCGTGTACAGAAAATTTGGCACACCTTTACCCAAAATAAAATCCCAGGAATTACTACCTGGGTCTTGAATTCACGTTCGGGCTGTAACTGCTCTGATTTCAACAAGTTTCATCAATCGCAGACATCCCTAGCGAAAAAGCTGCCTCGCCGCTCTGGTTAATCCAGTCGCGGGGCAGCTTGTTTTGGTGGAGATGGCGAGAGTAATTTTGTAGTTTTTCTTATTTTTGTTTGCATTCACAAACGCTCATTTTCCAACGTTTTCATATTCACTTCTTTATATTTGAACATGTAATATTTACAAAAAACGTGTACAAATCGTGTACGGATTCCTCATTTATAGCAATAAAAAAAGAGGGCAAACGCCCTCTTATCTGTAGTATTTTGCAAGTTCGTTTTGCACGTCCTCATAGCGAACGCCTGCAGCTGTAACTGCCTTTACTCTATCATTTCCGGTACCCCAGTTTTGACCATATCCATACCAAATTTGATGTGCGATTTCTGCTGCCGTCAGGCTTGTATTTGAGCCTGTCTTTTTGATATGACTTGGCAGCATTGCTGCTGTTACAACTCCACCTCTGCCGATAACGATGCGATTTGCATTTGACACCTCGATTACCTCATACTCGCCACTTACAGCAAGCCCTGTGCCGTTGACATCGATAGGATTTGTCACGACAACCTTGTCGCCCACTGCAAATGTGTCGCTTGGAGTAGCAGCCGGTGCAGTCTGTGGAGCTGGTGCCGTATCTGATAGGTTTGTGTGATTAAAGCCTTTTGACTTTATCAAAGTTGGATAGTCAATGTTGGCTACATTAACATCCACGCGTCCTGATACGCCAGCAACACTACCATCAGAGCTATACTGCCACATGCCACATTCGTAGCTTGGTGCACTTGTTCCCCACTGTGCAAGCCACAGATCATACTGCTTTACCGCATCAAAATCAATCCTTGATTGTATATAGTCAGGATTGAGGTAGTTTGACACGTAGTAGCCATACTCTTCCATGCGTTTGCAAAATGCATCAATGATAGCGGTATTTAGTGCTGTACTTGGCGCTACCCCGCTGTCACGCATATAGCGTTCTGAGTCGTATTCAAAATCGCAAGCTACCGGCATGTCAAATGTGCCTTTATATCTTTCGAGTAATCCTGCAAATACATCTGCATTTGCTTTCGCTTGCTCCTCGTTCAGGGCATATATAAACCAATACGCACCAACATGCAAGCCTGCTGCTTTTGCTCTTTCTACATTCTGCGAAAATCTCTCGTCTTCATATCCGTAGCCGTAGCCAGCTCTGACCATGACAAAGTCGATTCCACTTGCCTTGACCTGGTTATAGTCTATGCTGCCGTTGTGACTTGATACGTCAATTCCTTTCATTTTGCCTCCTTATTTTTCTAAGTCTTTGAAGTCCTTGACTTCCTCAGTTTTATCTAATTTTAACAGTTGCTTAAACATTTGATGCAGTCCTGTGCTTGCAAGACCGCTAATTGCACCTCCAACAATCACTTCTAATGTAATTGACCATGTGCTTATGCACCCCAGCAATGCGCCCACGATTGCCAACGTTGTTGGAATGTACTTGTTGTCCGAAGGCAAGTACATTTTCATCAGATATCCGATGATCAAGCACGCCACGAGAACAAGTGGCATAATAAGTTTTAATATAAATTCAAGATTCATAGTTTACCTCCTTCTTGAATAAAAAAAACGGCATTTAAGCCGCAACGATTAACTATTTATTATCTTTAAGCGGTAACCGTTTTACCTCATTTATCACCTTTTCGGCAGTACCATTGCCACCCAGTTTTTTGTACGGTATATAAAGATAATCTACAAGATTTTCGTATTCATCTCTGGTTATAAAGCCTCGCTTGATGTAAGACTCTCCAAGATAGCAAATGCGATCATGTCCGAGCCCACGCATCATTATTGCATAATCACTCTTACGCTCAAGTACTCGCTGTACAATCATGCTTATAAAGCTCCAAAGCCCCGTCGAAGCAAATACCGCTATTATTATTGCTTTTTCCATATGCCCTCCTATTTCCACTTACCTATCGCGTAGATTTGTAAGTTGTTTATCCCTGCTCCTGCGCCTTGACTTCCTGCTGCCATCAGTCTTACGTTTTCTTTAGTGCTCGTGGTTTGACAAGCACCGGTATATCCTGAACCGATGGTCACGGAAGCTGTCACGAAAGGCGTGCTGATAAAATAATTTTTAGGGAAATTAAAAGTCTTACTACTCCACAGCATTCCATTCCACTGTCCTGTGCTCCAGCTTGACGATGTATCGGTGTCTGCAAGTTTTAGTAGCTCAAGTTTGCCACCTTTCCATTTTGTATACTGCCAGCCCTCTACAGTCCCCGTCGCTAAAACATAATCCTGAGCTCTGCCACCTCCGTTATAAAGTTCGTTGATTGCATCTGCAAGATTTCTTGCACTTGTTTTTAGTATGTTGACATTTCCCATGTCATCTTTAACGCTTTTTATCTGATCTGCATACTTTTCGTCAGTTGCCTTAATCTCTTGCTTGAGGTCCTGGGCAAGCGTGCCTGATAGCGCCGAATTAACTGTTCCAAAACTATCCTTGAGCTGTAGCCATAGATTATCAAATAAACCGCGATACTCAACTGCCGGAACGACCCAACCACAAAGGTTTGAGTCCATTCTTGTATCAGAGATATTGACTGATTCGATTGCGGTTGTACGAGCTGGAATATAAACATCAGCGATTGCTAGTTCGTAATAGTTTGATTCACGGATTAAATCCTGGGCAACAGGATTTGTTGCAGCAACGCCCTCTTTGAGGTAAATGTCGATGTCTCGCCTATCCTCTGCAGTATCAAACCTCAAAACGATTCTGTCGATACGAGGTAGGCTCGATGCCGGAGATAGTGTGATTTGTCTATTGTTACTCTCTTTAAAGACTGCACCCTCGATGATTGCTCCTCCTGGCTTTACATTGACAGTCATGCCTCCGTGTGCTGTGACCATCAGCCCATCGATTGGGTTAATAAACACGCCGTTTCCCCAGCACAATTTATTAAAATCTCTCTCATCCTGGGCTGTGATTGCTCTGTCCCACTCATTGCCGATTATTTTTTTTGATTCAAATGGAAAACTCTTTGCCATATTATACGTCCACCTTTCTGTATACTTGTCTGTTTGGAGTGCCAAAGACAAGTTCTATATCTACTTTATTTTTTGCATGCACTTCGCGAACCTCAACGAGTCTAGAAGTAAATTCTTTTTGTATCGAGTCAATATTTATCGTACAGATATCCCCGAGGTCATAGTCTTTGAGGTAGTAAAAACGATGCTGCAATACATCTACCGAGATAGTTTCTTGCTTGTAATTGTTCAACATCTCAAGCTTTGCTGCATCTCTCATCTTTGACCTTATAAGTGACTCGTTCTCGCTCTTAATCTCAACACCGCTGATGCTTGCGTTAAAAACTTTGAGCGGCACACAATGCCCGAGATTGCTTGGCACATTGCTATCAAACTGCACGTATTCATGTATTGCTCTGACCTTTTTACCGTCCTTCCAATAACTGTGGACCTCGTTTGACGTACTGAAGTCATCTGGGATTTCCTGACTTGCCAAAAAGCCACTGTATATGCCACTTTCGTCACATGCGTATTCGCACTTTGAAATGTTGCCCCAAGCTTCTCCAAAAAAGACATCGTCTCGCAAATCGCGTCCCTTTTGAACGTGCAGCTCAATGCCTAGAAGTGGTTTGCCCGGTTCCTCTTTTGCCGAGAAAATCGGTCTGCAAATGAGTGTATATCCTGCAGACCTTAAGGCTTTCCGCATCGCAGAACCTGTGCTCTCACCGAGTTCTGCGCTTATAGATAGCTCGTTTGGTACATCACTATCTGCACTGAGCCTTGCGCCGTTAACAGTGCCTCCTGCCACATTCCAATGTGGTTCGCCGCCTACATCTCCTGGTTCGTAATACTTGTCGCTCACTGTCTCAAGCAACCACTGTTTAATTCTTTTCTTGACCTCAGCTTTACCCTTAAACGTTACGGTTGAGATTGGTATCGTATAAGCACTCCAATCAAGCACTTTATCGATAAAAAAGCCCGACAGCGTCACAAATTCGCCGTTGTTCTTCTCCTCGTAAACAACTTTTTGTATCATCGCAGTTTCCGAACGCCCAACGCACTGGATGTACTTTACGTCCGGATCATAATCTTTAGCTGCCATGTATAGTACAAATGACCCGCACTCATAATATTTCCTACTCCATTGCAGTTCGATGAAGTCAACCATTTTGAGCTCTTCGCCGAATTTATTTAGACACTTGATCATTTACACACCTCCGTATCTTCCCGTAAAGCTTACTTCGGCAGTAAATGCTGTGTTACCGTCTTTGGATATTTTGATTTGATTGTCTCCATATCCTAATACTATCTGCATGAGGTCTCTAGCGTCAAAATCGCTGTATGGCACGTCTTTACCATTCTTTTTGACCGTTCGCTTGTCGCAGTCAATAACGAGGACGTCAGCCGCACTTAAGACCGTTTTCACGCTAGTCTTAATGTCACCCATCTCGATGTCGATGCCAGGAACATACCCTGTAGCCTTTATCGTAATAACGACCGGAGCTGGCTCACTGCCGAGATAATTGATTACCTTTGTGTCGGTCTTAGTTATTTCACCAAAAACAAGCTTTCCCGCATCTCCTATATAAGTCCTTGTCCAGTGCCACATAGGAGTCACAGAGCTAAAGCTTGTCGTTTTTTTGCTGTCTCCAAATAGATCAGCATGAGGGGACTGGAATAACAGCTCAAGATTAGGCTTGCGATAAACATTTCTCGATGGATAGCTTGCTGCTTTGATAATGCAATCTTTTGCTATTTTCGTGATTCCCGCATATGTGATATACAAATCATAAGTATGGTTCGCGTTGTGAAATCCGATTACTTCCGCTCTTAAGCTATCATTAGATCCGTTAATTCTTGCTGTCAATGTAATCTGTCGTCCGTGCTTTCTTATGCCGGTGATAATGTCACCGTGGCCAAACCCTCTCGCCTCTGAAAATACCTCAATTTCGGGAAAGTCAACGCCTTCAAGTGTCAACATTTTCCAACCATTTTTGTTATAACTAAATCGGAGGCCATCACTTCTGACCGCCTCCACGTTTACTTGTTTACTCATATGTTACCTGCCAATCCAAATTTTACCGCCTCACTTCTCAGCACCCTTGCATGCTCGCCCGGAGTCTCAACTGGCTGATTGATGTTAATGGTTTGCATCACAGTTGTCTCTCCTGCAGCCACGCCATTACGACCAATCTGATTGTATCTTGCTCCAGGAGGCAATGTTATTGCGTCTCGTTTTAACCTTGCTCCATTATATCCACCGTTTACAGTTAAGTCAGCCTCAACTCCTTGCATATCGCTCGCGAAACGGTCTTTTACGCTGCTCGTAAAGTCTGATACGACGCCAAGTGCATACGCGGTCTTTCTCGTGATACCATTAGCAATACCGTAGATCAGATTGTTACCAATGTCCTTTTCGCCCCACCGTGATGGAGATTTGATACCAAAAAAGGACTTTATTTTGCTCTTTACTTTGCCAAAAAAACCACCAATCATATTCATAAGCCATCCAAACTTATCGTTAATTCCGTTCCAAAATCCGCTTATGATTTGACCACCTATTGATACAAACTTGCCAGGCAAACTCTTGATACCATTAACGATACTCCTTACAAAATCAGCCATTCCGCTTACAGCTCGGCCAACTAAATCTGCAACCCACGCAACCACCTTCGCAATGACTTGCGCTAAATATATGGCAATCCGGATAGGCAAAGTCTCCCACCATATCAAAAAGTCTATTGCTTTTGATATAAAAGTTCTGATGCCATTCGGGAGAGTTTCGGTAAAAAATGTCACAATTCCCATTACCACAGATGTAACAAAATTCTTGATACCGGTCCACAGATTTATCCAAAACGCTCTGAATCCTTCAGACGTTTTCCACAAATAGATAAAACCGCCCACAAGCGCCGCAATCGCCATTATGATTAGCATAACAGGATTCACAGACATAGCCGCATTTAACAGAATTTGAGCTGCTGTTACGGCCGTCATGACTGCTTTATAAGCGACAAAAGCAGATACAAGCATAACAATTATGATTTTAAATCTGTCAAAATTGCGGATTATCGCACTCAATATAGATGTTATCGGACGCAATAGAGGTACCGCATCACCAAGTTTTCTTAAACCTTTAATGACTGCTGGAACCAAGCTTTTTGCAAACGCCTTGCCGAGGCTTTGCGCAACGATTTTGATTCGAGGGATAAGATTCCCGAGAAAGATTGCGACAGAATCAGCAAGATTTTTCATCGCCTTATCGACATCGCCACCGCCCGCAAATGCTGTGAGAAGGTTTGCCCACGCAGCCTTCATTTGATTCGCACTGCCCTCAATAGTTGAGTTTGCTTCCCTTGCGGTTGTACCAGCAATCCCCATGTGGTCCTGTACAACACTTATGGCATTAACAATATTTCCGAAACTTATACTATTTTCATCAACGGTTATTCCGAGCTTCTTCTGCACGTCTTTCATTTTTGAAGCATCTTTAATAAGACGCTCCATTTCCTCTTTAGTACCACCATAGCCGAGCTTGAGATTGTCCAGCATAGTATAGTTTTGCTTAGCAAAGCCTTGATATGCAAATTGTATCGACTCAATAGATGTTCCCATTTTATTTGCATTGTCTGACATATCAGTAACTGCTCTATTTGCGTACTCAGCAGACTTTTTCGTATCTCCGTCAAGCGATTGCAATAGCGATGCACTAAAGCTCGTTACTGTCTCCATGTACTTATTAGCACTCATGCCCGCTGTTTTGTATGCATTATCTGCATACGCCATGACTTCTTTGCTGTTCTTCTTAAACAAAGTCTCTACGCCACCCACGAGCTGTTCGTATTGCGCAAATGACTTTATAGCCAAAGTTCCAAGACCAACTGCGGTCGTTACAAGTGCGGCACCTATCATCGCTGCACCTCTGCTCACGCTCCCAGAAAGACTGTCAACACCTTTATCTACACCTGTCGTATCAAGCAGGGTTTTTATCTCTAAAACATTTTCATTCATTTACTATCCCCACTCTTCATTAAACTTGCGATACTGTTCTTCTTCCTCTTCCGTAAGTACCGTCGGAAGCTCCCACGCGTTTCGCTGTTCCCTAAACTCTTTATCGGTTGACGCTCTAAATCCTATAACTTGGCCAAGCAGTGTCTTATCCGTGATGCCTTTTAACAGAGCCTTAAATTTGTGCCAGTGTAGGTCAATTTCGAGAATATCTATTCCGTACTGCTGTAAAAAAGCGCTATAAATAAGTTCTGCATCAATGTCAAAGTCTAATGTATCGACCCCTGAATCACTTTGCTTTGGTACCGGACAAGGATTAGTGTAAAATTCGACGAGCGCCAAAAAAATCTCGTTAGGTACGCCCCAGCCTCCTTCGACCTGAACACAAGGTGAATTGCCTTTAAATAAAGGTCTGAAATCAGTACACTTATGAAAGTTCAGCCAGTATCTGTAGTCTGTGTTTAAAAAAAAACGCCTCCCACGAACCTCAATTGAGTCGGGGAGACGATTTGTTAAAGTTAGCATTATTTAAGCTTCGCAATCTTGTCCACGCTCTGCGCTACGTTCTCGATAACGTCAAGCGCAGGTGAATTTAATTGCTCTGCCTCTCTTTGTCTTTGATGCTCGCGGACTCTCTGCAGATAAGCATCAACGATGGAGTTGTAGCAGATTGTTAGGGTCTGCAAATCAACATCATCCACCTTTTTTGCGTCAAGAACTACTGCTAAATTATCCTTGCCCAAAAGCTCTGAGCAAAATTCAAACTGCTTACGATAGCACTCAACCCCCTTGTTTGCGACGCTCAAATTCCCAATCTCGTCCATTTTTTTCTGCACCGCCAAGGTTTTCTTAGGAAGGACGTATTCGGCTCCATCCCATATTAAAATATCTGCCATATCATTACTCCTTTATTACTGTCCTTTAGTGAATGTTGGAACGCCAGCCTGAAGCTTTGCTGTTCCTTTTTCGACTGTGCCACCAAATGGCAAGTCAAAGGTAATCGTGCCTTCGACTGCATTCATTGAATCGATGCTTAGTGTTGCCTCTGTGAGCCACGCTTTATTTGCACCAGCCTTTTCGTCAAAGATGAACACGATCATTGCCTCGACTTTCGCATCTGCTCCGGTTGCAAGTCCATAGAACTTATCCCAAACAAAATCAAAGTCCGGCTCGCCTTTATACATCGTGAGTGGCATTCCGTCAATGCCGGGCTTGTAGCTTTCGAGCTCCGTGGTTGGTGACTCATCTGAGATGTAGTCGTAGTCCTGCTTTTGTGGATCAAGTTTAATCTCAAGCTTTGTAGCTTTCTTTATTCTAATCCACTTGGGAGAGTCTTTTGTTCCTGTATTGATAAACAGTGCGATCATGTGTTTTTTAACACGCTTAACCTGTTCTGCCATTTTACCTTTCCTTTCTGTAAGTTATCCCTACACTAATCTGATAGACGGCTTGCTCGCCGTCTGTTTCTTGCATATAAAATGAGCTTGCGACCTTTATCTCCTCAATGTTATACCCTTTCGGATAATTTGACTTGAGATTTTGTTCCTCGATCCATTGTTCAAATTGTTCCAGGACCGCTTGATTCGATACCCTGTCGCGCTCTTCCTGAGCCTCTTGCCTTGCAACGATATAAAAATAGTCAGTACACAATGTGCTGCCATCTATATAGTCGACTGTTTCGTTTGTCGGTTGCTTGTATATGCCCAAGCTTTCCGCTTCAGCTCTCAATCTATCTGTGTCAAAATCATCGCAGAGAGTGAGACCAGGACATCCCCTCATCCATTTTTTAATCGATTCTGATAATGTCACCGTCAATCACTTCCTTTCGCCATGATTTTTTTTGCGCCACGTGCTATCGCAGCAGCACCTCCCGCTTTCTTCATTCGTTCAAACCAATAGTTTCCACGCTTAGGCGCTCCTTGAAATTGGGCTGGCATGTAATACCATCTCCGGGCATAAGGTGCTACATATCTTACTGTACCACTACCTATGACCGTACCAATTTGTCCGCTTTTTATAAGGTCGCTTTTATCCTGTGGGACATACGGTACGCAGCGCCTCAGCACTTCCGAGTCTATAAACATCTGCACCTTCCCTTGCTTTTCAACAAAGAATCGACGCTTTATGTCCTCGCTGCTCTGTAGCTTTAATCTCAAGCTTACATGCTTCATTACGCACCTATCACCTTCCAGTTCTTCAAATGATCTCGGTTTGTGTTATCTGATAATGATTTCAGAGTAACTACATCCGAATAATCTCGCTTTAGGTCTTTCACCCTATAGCTATCACCTATTTGTTTGTCGCACTCTCCCAAGACAGCTACGCTTAGGTTTGACGCAGTTTCGATTGTCCAATGACTCAATCTGTCACTGGATGATAAAAACTCTTTATACGGCAAATATAGGGCTCTATGTGGGATGGTGATTGAGACGGTATCAACAATGTTCAGCTTTCCGTCTATATTGACGGATTGAACCCTCTTACGTTTCCACATTACTCTTTTTAAGACTTTTCTATGCCATTTTTCAGCGCCGTTATCCTTGTAGTAAATATAGATTGTTATTGTGTCTGTGAAAATCATTACATACACCCCATCAATCCCGTGCCGGACAAGATGTCAAAGATAGTGCTTTTTAGCTCAGACTCGCGGTCTTTAGCTGACGCATACGTCTCAGAGTATCCGTCATTCGACACAGATACAACGCCATCATTCGCGTTCTGGCTGACAAGAAAATGGATAATGTGAATAATAGCGGATTTTACTTGTTCATATCGATAATCAGCTTCTGATGTCACCTCATCAATTCGTCTTGCCGTCCAACCCCGGAGCAATCCTTTTGCTCTCTCAAAAAGACGCTGATATTCTGCCTCTTCCTTGATATCTATGTAAATGACTTGATACTCTTTTAACGTAACGTCTATCATCGCTATTTACTACCTTTCTTGTCCTCTTTCGTCTCATCAAGAACATTTGTAGCTACAGCATCCGAGACGATCTCGTCAGCTGTAGTAGTGTTCTCATCTGTCTTAACCTTTGCAACGCTCTCATTCGCGAGAACCTCCTCGTCAAAGATTTCAAGACCTACAATTCTACCCATTGTTTACCTCCTATGCTTTATACATTCCTGCGATACCACTTAGCTTATTCTCGTAAGCGTCAGCTATACCGACCTCGCGGAAGTTGAACTGCCATCCGTCAGCATCCTTGTTGTCGTCTGGAGAAATCGCCTTATTGACGTTCCTCTTCTGGAACTGGATTACTGCAGAAGGTTCAACGATAAGGAAGTCAAGAGCTTTGCCTGCTGCTGCCTTCTTGAAGCCACCCTTCTCCTGTCCGCCCGTCTTACCATCAAGCTGCTCGATTGCGGTATAGAATCTGCCTGATGGCACGCTCTGAACCTTTGCGAACATTCCGATAATCTCCTTTGACTTTGTAGTGTCAAGGTCACGAATTAGACCAAGTACAGTCGGTGATGCAAAAAGGATTCTTCCGTCCTGTGTAACCTCATTGTCGGTCATATCGTCGAACACCTTGGCAATCGCCTTGATAGCTGATGCACCATCTGTGATAGTGGTTGCCTTAATGCTTGAATCTGCTTTCTTGCAATAAGTCGCGATTCTGAACGCATCAAGCTCCGGAATAACTTTTCTACGTAGGAACTCCGATGAAAGCTTACTGAATGCTATCCCCGCTGTATCGATGTCGTCAACTGCATCAACGAGGAACTTACGACCTCTATCGAAGTTGCACTTAACAGTCTCGTTCTTAAACTCAACTCCGCCCATTGTGTACCCTGCAGAACGGTCATAGTCTGCAAGACCGTCCATGTCAATCTTAGGGATGATAAGCTCGTCTGCATTAGCTCCCTGCTGTGCGAGCTCTGGAGCGCCGTCAAGAATTGCCGTGCATGATGCATTCTTGTAAACCTCGTCAAGAAGTTTAACGTAAACTTTAAATTTTGAAATCTGATTTGCCATTGTTTAATTTTCCTTTCCTTTTGGTCCGAGACCCATTACAGCTCTTGCCGTTGCTTCTGCTTCGTTAGTGCCTCCAACACCTCCAGCAGCATTCCCCGAAGTGTCTACCTTTGCGCCTGTAGGATTAGCTTCTGCGTTCCCAAACAGGAACGATGTGTCCTCAGCTTCCTTTAGCGCGTTGATTGCTGCTTCGATGTCGCTCGAACGATCCTTGCTTGCTCTCAGCTCATCAAGTTTGAGTTCTGCCCTTATACTTGCAGTTCTGCGACCGCCTGCCTTTGTGATGGCCTCGTCTAGCAGTTTATCAAACTCTGCGCCCTCCAGCTTGTTCTGCATCTCCTCAAGTTCCTTCTTATGGTCAGCAGCCTTAGTGTCCGCAGCAGCCTTAAGCTCATCAATCTGCTTTTGCAAAGCTTCCTTATCACCGGCAGCGTCCTGCAGGGCTTTGATGTTCTTTGCTTGCTCGTCAAAATCAGCTTTAACCTTATCGTACTGGTCTGCTTTGTCCTTTACAGGATCTAGTTCTGCGTGATGTGCGTTTAGTATCTTTGTGATAATCTCATCGTCTGTGATACCAAATTGCTTTAGTGAGTCTCTTGTAAATGCCATTGTAATAGTTTCCTTTCTGTTTTACGTCCTGCGAGTGCTTACGCTTGGACTACCGTTCTTGTCCTGTTTTACGTCGGATGAACAAACGACAATAAAAAAACATCGCTTGCTTGCGATGTTTAATAACGTATTTAGTTATAAAAAAGACGCGGAGCCCGAAGGACATCCGCGTACGTTCCATTTTTAACAGCTTAGGTGGGACCCGCGGTCGCCCACATTTCTCGGCCCACCATTTCTGGTGGCGCGTTGGAGCGGGATACTTTTCAACCTCTAAGCTGTTTTCTTATTTTTATTATATGACAACTACTCTCTTATGTCAAATAATTTGCCCTCTCTTTTTAGTTTCCTTAGCTTTCGTTCTCCCATTTTGTGAAAATGAATGACATATGACTCACCACGTTTCACGAAAATACATTCCATATATCGCCTCTTCTCCGGCAACTCTTTAAATAGCATTAACGAATTTTCATGCCTGCTAGAATTATCCGCATAATAGTCAGGAGACTTCAATGTATCTTCAATAAACAAAAACTCATCTCTAGTCATCTCGTGCCCATGCTTATTTATAATTCTTTTTAGAGACCTTCCCTCAATGTATACGTCTGAGCCATCTAGCAAAGGATTTTCTTCCACCCTTGACAATTTTCCCATATTAAATTTATCTAATTCATTGAATTTTATCGTTCCTGAATTATAAAAGTCTGATATAGTGTCTTTTAAATCATCAATATTTTTATCTTTAATAGTCTTTATATACTCAAAATCTCTCTTGTAGCCTTTAACATAAAGCCTATTAAGGTTCTGCTTGAGTCCTGCCTTTTCACAAAATCGTGCATACTGCTGTTCCTTTGCTGTGATGGCAGCAGTCCTATTCTGTCCGCCTAGATGCTGTCTTTTGAACTCCCTAAGTTCTCTTTCAAGTCTGCGCTGGTGTTGCGTTGCCTGGTAGTACGTATATGTCTTGCCATCAACCTTAACCGGAGCAGGTTCCTTTTCCATTGGCGTTGGGTCTGAAATTCCTACAATAAACGGATAAAACGTATGCTTGCAATTATACCCACAAAGGCCTGCTGGATCGTGCGGGTACCCAGTGGCTGCTTCAAGGCTTAATATCTTATATCCTAGTCGCTTGCTTTCCTTCGGATACGCCTTTCCGCTTATGCTGTAGACTTTTCCCTGCCACCCTGCGTGGTTTGCGTGACCGTCTCCGTCTCGTGCACCGCCGTGGGATGAAACCTCGACTAAATCCGTTCCAAGCTGTTCTGCGTTACTCATCGATATATCTGCTGCCATTTGATTTAACGTCGTTCTAACAGCCAAGTGTGCAGCCACGTCTATGCCTCTTGTTACACCTGATGCGTAGTTCACATACCTGAGCCCACTTTTTTCAAGGTCCGAAACGACCTGTTCGACCGCTTGCTCAGATGAGAACGCACCGCTCGCGACATTTATAACCGCCTTATCCATTGAGTGATTAAACACCCGATTAACCGAAACAGGTGCTCCAGTGAATTTAAATCCAGTAGAATGAGTCAATGTTTTCAATTCATGTTCCAATCGCTTCGAGCTCTCTGCAGCGATTTGTTTGAGTGCGGGGCTTGATTTCAAGTTTTGACCTTTTGACTTCCAAAAAGCTACATCATTCGCAAACGACATGTCGCCAGCTCTTCCGACAATCTTGTCACCATGGGCTTGAGCCGAATCCACGGTCTCTCTAATTCGCTCTCTAACAAGTTTTTTGTGTTCGAGAGTATTTTTGTTCAGCATATCAACAAAATCCTTGTCGGCATGTAAATCTTTAAGTACGCGTGCTTGTATGTCTCGAGGGCTATATCCGAGCGACTCAAGAGCCTTAGCTTGAAGCTCAGCAGTTTCTGTCCAGCGCTTTTCTTTGCGCAATCTTCGAGCTATGTCCTGGATTGTATCTTGCTCAAGGTCCTGAAACATAGGTATTATCTCAGCACTTAATTGCTCTTTTTGATAGTCGGATAGCATAACTATGCCTCCGTTTCGTCATCGACTTCCACGTCATTGTACCAGGCTGCTGCCTCAGCCTCTGTAAGTCCGTATTTATCCTGTATGTATCTCTTAACAAGCTTAGGCAGCCCAAAGGCTTGTGCGTCAGCTCGCATTGAGTCGAGCTCGCTCTGTCTGTCAGTAATAAAGCTGTCATCGTAAGTGATAGCAATCTCATCGTTAAAATCATACTCAGTTTTGTGGAATGCATTAGAAAACCACAGAAGCGCTCTCACAAGGTCTTTGATGTAATCCGTCAGGTTTTGTCTTTGCTTGTTTAATTCCTGCATTGAGTCTTGCTTTGTGCCGATGTACTCTGTTGCAGTCTTAATCTGTCCGTTTTCAAAGCTATATTTACGAGTTCCAAAACCAAACATCGTTGAAAGCAAAGATAGTGATAACTCAAATGTTTTGGTTATGCTGTCAATACGGATAACCGGATTTATCTCCTGAATCAGGTCATCGGAGTTAGGCAGCTTTTCGCCCATTGAAACGAATGTCTTCTTATGCTGCTTGTTTGGAGTCTTTGCATTTCCGTTTTTATCAAACTCGCACAGTGCCTCGTTGTAAAGCACCATCTTATCTGCTTTGTCCAGGTCTCCAAACAGCACATTGAAGATAAGATCAATGCTCTTTAGTATCGGAATGGCTCCGTAAATCTTGGGGTAGCCATAGCCTTTCATATCCTTAAGATTATTAACAACTGCAGTCGTAAGAATCGAAAAAGGCTTTATCTCTCCGAGGTCGATTTCTACATGTTTATCTGGAATCTCCTTGCCTTGAGAGTCTAAAACGGATGTAACAGACTTATACTTGCCATCAATCAATTTAAATATAACGATGGTAGTCTCCGTTTTTCCATTAACAACGTTTTCTGAAGCGAACGCACACTCTGTGACTATGCCTTTTGAGATTGTTAGCGGAAATATTCCACTCGGCTCAACGTAAACAAGCTCAATCGAGCCATTCTTTAACGTTGCGTCATCGTATAGATCCGCACCAACCGCTCTGATATAAGCGCCTACAGTCCCCTGAGCCGACATAAGCTCTAATTGTCTACGAATTGCCTTTGAAAATTTGTCTATTTCAAGCTGTTTGTTTATAAAATCATTGGATGAGTTGCTTGCAAGCGTCACATCAACCACTTCACAAAGGTTCGCATCGTCCTCACACGCTCTCTTAGCGAAGCCTGTGCGCTCCATTGAATATTTTACGTTATTCACTGTTACCCTGTTGTGAAAATCGTCTATTAGGTCATTAGAGTACCAGGAATCACACAAGTCCATGATTGTGAAAGCCTTTTCATTCACACCATATCCTAATTTATTTAAATATTCTTTAACGTATGCCATCTATCCCTCCATCGGATGAAAATAGTCAATAAAATAACTCCATGAATAGTAATCAGCGTCGTATGTATCGACGTCTGTTGAAAAGTCATCGAGCAACTTTTCTTCTTTACTCTTGCTGTCATACACCATTTCGGATATAGAATCAGCTATCGGCTCACAGAAGTCCGAAACCCATAAAAGCCTATTAGTGTTAATAACCGAATTGTAGGCAAGAACCCTGTCAGAGAATTCCGTTTTGCGACATCCGGCAACCTTTACCCCTAGTCCGTTCCTCGCTGAGTACAATGCTAATCCATTTAATATTAGCTGCTCTGCATTATCGACAAACGCAGCCACAATCGGAATGCCTGGATACAAAGCTCTAACCTCGTTAACAAGTTCCTTGAATGTTGCATATATCTTTTCCGGATCTACCGTCCCTTTGCGGTGTTTAATCCGCTTGTAGTACAGTCTAATCTGCTTTCTAAATCCTTTCGTAAATCCTGTTGCCACGAATGGCGTATGCGATTTTGTACCGCCGATATCTATGCCGATATAAATCTGCACTATCCTATGCACGTTCTTACGATTGCCGTTTTCGTTAACAGGCATTAGCTTGTCGTAGCTTATTGCGTAAGCCTGTGCCCTGTCTGCAAACTGAGGATGCACAAGACCCTCTGCTGCAACCCACAGTCCTTGTATAAATCGTTTAAAAAAGACGCCCACGAATTGGCGCCTGTATCTTTCTTTTATTGCTTCCGAGAGTGACAGATTGTCGTCCATCGTAAAATGCAAATAGATCAAATTCTTTTCTGCTGCCTTGTTAATCCAGTTAGCTTTAAACCAGTGCTTAGGTTTATCCGGATTGCAGTTAAACCACCACTTCGAACCTTCGACTGAACATCTTGCCGTTGCCTGGTTAACAAACGACTCAGGCATCAGTGCGACTTCATCGAAAAAACAACCAGCTAATGTGATACCCTGCACAAGGTCCTGCGATCGTTCGTCCTTACCTCCGAAGATATAAAAATAATTAGTGACATCGCCTCGCGAAACCTCAAGCAGGTTGTCAGCGCGTCTGTCCTTAAACTTATATCCCCTAGCCAAGAGCATTAGTTTGAGCGGTTTTAAAACGTTTCGTCTAAACGCTCCGATGGTCTTTCCAGCCATGCCAAAGTTTTCGCCGTCGAAGTCTTCCATTGCCCACATAACGAACGATATTGCCATCGCCACGGTCTTACCTGATCTTATCGCGCCGTCTGCGATGATACCGTTCATTTCATGCACTGGCGATTCGTCTAGCCACCAAGTTAAAATCTTTTTCTGCTTGTGACTAAACGGCTTGAACTTAAAGGCTTGCGCTAATCTTCCCATACGTCACTCGCCTCACTTTTAAGTGCTTCGATGAATCCATCATCTTCAAACTCTTGCACGTCTTCACCTTTTGCCTTTGCAGTCTGTGCCTTAATGTGTTCGGTTCGAGCCGACTGCTCTCGGTCGTCCGCATCCGTGTTAAACGACTGTCCTGCGTATTGCGCAACAAAATAAGCTGCCTTTACATTTCCTGATAGCGCCTTTTTGATTTGAGCCATCAGCATAGCGCTTTCGAGCGTCGCGTCGACTCCCAATTCATCAAGCAACGGCTTCCACTCAGGCGAATCTATCTCAGCCGTAAGCAGCATATTCAGTGTCTTATTAAAGTTTGCTTTGCGACGTCTCGCAACACCGCTCGCCCTTCCTGCAATTTTAGCCAATTCTCGGCGTTCGTGCGGCGTTCGTTTTTGATTTGCATCTCTGATATTGTCATATCCTGCCACACCACCACCTCTCTTTTCGTCGTTTTGCAGCAATGCAAAAGACGCCCAATTTTGAGCGCCTTCTGTGAAGTTAATTATGAAATATAATTTTGAGGAAGCCACAATTCCCTTTTTGCTAAATACAATATATCACATCAAAAACGTGAAATGTGTGAAAGTTTTAGAATCAGCTTTTTACCGGTTACAATATATCACACTTTTTTGTTGCATGTGTTGCAAGTTTCTTTAGTCTTTTAGATACTGTAGTTCTATCACAATGCATAACATCTGCCACTTCCTCCTGCGAACGCTCCTCTATGTAGTACATCCGAAGTATTGTCCTCGCGTCCGGGTCGCCTATAGCTTCTATCTCTTTTTCTATAGCCTCAATTAGCCTGCTAATTTCGTCTAGCTTGCGTTTTAATCGCCTCTCCCTACTCGATATACCTTTTTCGTCAAAAGTCAGTCCTATAAGCGATTTTGGTACTCCTCGACCGTTTCTATAATCCTTGTAGTAGTCGGTCACTACTTCCGGCTTAGCGTGGTCGATAGAATATTTCAACCCCTCTGCTTCTCGTCGCAATGCTTTAAGCTGCTTAATCTGTTCGTAATCCATCTGTGAGACTCTTGTTTTTTATGTGCCTTAAGATATTCTTCATCCAACAAAAAACTTATGTTGCAAGCCATATGTGCTAGGTGAGATAACCCGCTCTCCTCGTCTACCTCTTTGCCCTCGATGTACGCAAGTAGGTGACGATACAATGCGTCTACATACCTCTTAGGCTCTACCTTTCGCCAATTTTCGCTATCTCCGTACTTGTTGGTTCCATACATTCGAACTTCTGCTACTGCTTTGACAAGCTGAGGATTAACAAGGGATAGTTCTAGCTTGCCTTTGTCTGCCTTTGCTGATTGGTCTGTGTTACTTATCCTTGCCAACACTTCCCCATTCTCGTCGATATATAGTGCGTTTCCCCATTCGTCCACCACCCCACCAAGTTCACCGTTTAACTCATTGACAAGGCTGATGATGGTTTTGTAAACGCTTTTTGCTTCCTCGATGGTGTCAAAATCTTTATTAAATTCGCTATGGTCATTCTTGCTTACATAACCACGTACAAATAACTTGTTCTTGCGTAATTCAGGAGCCTCCGCCGACGTTATACAAAACCGCTTGTTCCTAATTATATGAATACCTATTCCATCATTCCTCAGTTCTTCATCTTGCTCCAGCACTCTTCCTAAAATTTTCTTGCCATCTAGCTTTAACTCTATTTTTAGTTTCATCACCAACGCTCCTTTTTAATGCTTCTTCTCTAAAATCACCATACCCAAATTCGTCGTCATACCTTAGCTTAGAGGCTATATCGGCACATATATCACATAGATAAATTGATTCCAAAGTACCGCGGTCTGCATAAACCTCAGAAAGCATTTTTGATGGTGGCTCAAATTTTCTACCACAGCCAAAACATACATGGGGTTTTCTGATTTTTACGAATTTGCTTCTTAGATATTCTCCCATTTGTTATTCCTCCTTAATTCGTTTAATACGTGCCTTTAGTGAGTCCATGACAAACTGCTGCACATCATCTTTTCGTGCTAACGCCGCCATAACATCCTCGTCTCTTGTGCCTTCACACACTAGGTGATGTATAATAACCTTCTCCGTCTGTCCTTGTCTATGCAGTCTCTTGTTGGCCTGCGTGTATAGCTCGTAGTTCCAAGTAAGACCGAACCACACAACGTGATTACCTCCGTGCTGCAAGTTAAGTCCATAAGCTGATGATGCCGGATGTGTTAGTAATACGTCTATCTTACCCGCGTTCCAGTCATCCTCGTCCTCTGTCGTCTTAAGTTCTCTCACGACTAGCCCCGTCTTGGCCAGTGCCTTCTGGAGTCTCTCCCTATCATGCTGATAGTTATAAAAGACTAGCGCATTCTTACCCGAAGCACTAAGGCTCTCTATAAGCTCCATAAATGCCTCTATCTTGCACCCATGCACCTCGTGTACACTGTGATCTTCTCCATAAATTGCGCCATTACCTAGCTGCAATAGTTTGTTAGATAGTGCAGCTGCACTCGTAACAGTTACCTCGTCATCTGGTAGCTCTAGCACCATCTCTCGCTCAAGCTCTCTATAGGCTTTAGCCGCTTTAAGATCTAACTCAACAGGTATCTCGTGCATAATGCAGTCTGGAAGTTCTAAGTAATCAGCTGCCTTCATGGATACGCATATATCCGATATAGCGCTTAATATTGCCTCTTCTGACCCTTGCTTAACACTGTACTTGTACACGATACCGTTGTGTCTTGGCCCTGCATCGAAGTACCTTTCGCGGAACCCTGCGTATCTTGTGCCTAGCCTTGCTCCCTCGTCCAGTAGATACAACTGTGCCCATAGGTCAGCAAGCCCGTTAGGGGACGGCGTGCCTGTCAGCTCTACAATTCGCTTTATTCTCGGCGCCATTGCTGACAGCGCCCTGAACCTCTTTGCCTTATGGCTCTTAAAGCTAGATGACTCGTCTATGATAACCATGTCAAACGGCCAATCGTTTTTATAAAAATCGACTAGCCACACCACATTTTCGCGGTTGATGATATATACGTCTGCTGGTTCATAAAGTGCCCTTATGCGCTTTTTTTCGCTGCCTAGCACCCTGCTAATGCGTAAGCACTTTGTGTGATCCCACTTCTCTTTTTCTTTCGACCAGGTGCCCTCCGCGACCTTCTTAGGTGCGATAACAAGAACCTTGGATACTGCGAAGCGGTTATACTTAAGTTCTTTAATCGCCGACAGTACAATCGATGTCTTGCCTAGGCCCATGTCCAGGAACAATCCTAGTTTTGGTGTATCAACAATGCGGTTAATGCAGTGTCTTTGATATTCGTGTGGTGTATATTCCACGTTTTATCACCTCGCTAATCTTCGCTCAAGTCTGTCCGCGGCGGTCTCTAGCCCGAACTCTAGGAAGAAGTCGCGAACCTCTGACAGCCCATGCAGCACCCTAACGGACTGCCCTAACTCAGCAATTTGTCTGCACTGTAGCTCTTGTAACTTTGACAACTTCCCTGTGTCTGTCTTAAGCTCGACAAACACTATCCATCCATCCGGAAACAGAACGATCCGGTCAGGTACTCCGTCGTTCCCTGGACTTGTGAACTTATAAGCTTTGCCTCCCGCTCTCTTAATCTCGGTTGTAAATATTTTCTCGATGTCTTTCTCAAGCATTTTTTGCGCCTCCTGTTTGGTAAACTGTAAATCTATACACGCGTATATAAGATATAATTAGGCGATTTAGGTAATTTAGGTAATATTAGGTGTTTCTATTACTATCTATTTTTTATTTCTTATAGGTTTTTGGTTTACTTAGTTTACAAATAGATATATTTATTAATTTTTTTAACGGTTTTAGCGTAAACCCACTTTGTAAACTTGGCTGTAAACCGATTTTTTTGGTTTACAAAAGTTTGTAAACCATTTTTGTTGTAAACCGCTCTTTTTACTGAACGGTTTACGCCCTTTTGAATCCTTTTTGTATGCCGTATGGGCCACACCTTGTGGTAGATTTTGACTTCTGCCACTTTGGTATCTTCCTTAATACCCTTGCTATTTCGTTCCTATTTTGTGGCTTAAGATACTTGATATCACCACCCAGACACTCCACCCATATCTGTGCTATACACACCCTGTCCATTGGCTCTAGGCTGCCCTCATATGCTGCGTTACCATTAAGGAACATCCTGCGTTCCTGCACTGTCATATCTAACCAGTTAGTAGGTACTTTAGTCTCGAGGTAGTCTCTTATGCTTCCTTCAAGTGCAGAGTAATCGCTGTGTTCGTCTTGCACCTCTAATGCTATAGCCTCAATCTCTTTTGACAGAAAGAGTTTTTCGCCTAATTGATAGTACACATAAGCTTCTGCCCATATCTGATCGACTTCGCCCAGGAGATCATCCCATACTGATTTAGTAGGTTCATATACGCCTACATCTACAGGCCAAAATCTACGATTTCCCGTGTCATCTTTAAGAAACTCAACCTCGTTTGATGTTCCGAAGAAAACGCATCTACGGGGATATCTGGCTGTCCTGCGCCCATATGGTGCGCGGTATATGTCGTCCACTTTGGATAGGAACTGCTTAACTGCGTTAACCTCTTGGCGGTTCATAGCTGTTAGCTCTCCTACTTCAACTACCCATACACCTTGTATAAGCTCTGCGGCTTCCTTGCCCTCAAACGTGGTGAGCGAGTCGCTGAACCAGGCTTTACCTAAAATAGATAAGAACGTACTCTTACCTATTCCTTGTGGTCCTGCAAGTATCGGCATATAGTCGTACTTGACAAAATCCCTCATAGCTCTAGTTACAGCTGCACATAGTGATTTACGCATAACTGCCCTTGTGTATAAGTTGTCTTCCGCACCCAGGTAGTCGATAAGAAGTGTGTCTAATCTCTTCACACCGTCCCACTTGAGCCCCTTAAGGTACTTCCTAACGTCGTTGAACTTGTGCTTACCCGATACGATAGTAAGTGCGTTGCTGAGTAAATCCTTGCCTTTAATATTGTAGTAGAGCTCCATGTAGTTCGCGTAATTAGCGTCGTCGTTATCTGTCCAAGGTCTCTGATCAGACCCCTTATCCCACGGCAGCGCTCCTAGCACAACACCTTGGTTGGCGAACTCGTCAATAGCTACCTTGTCCTTAAGTAATGGATCATGCTCCAGTATCATTACAGCATTGTTGATAGTCTTCTTAATCTGTCCGCCAGCATCTAGTGCTAACTTCGATATCCAGTCGGTATCTATGTCGTCTTTATTAATAGATAGTGAGTTATCTTCTTTAAATGCCTCGTTAGCCGCATCAATGCGTTCTCTAGCCATGATATCGGTTACGGCCTTATCATTAGCCGCTAGAGTCTTCATAGCAAGGAACGAAGGTAGCCTATTCATAGGTGTACCCTCTTTCGCTTCATCGTCTCTGTCTCCGTACATGTGGAGTCTTACTAAGTCCCACGCATTGACTAAGTGTCCACTACACGGATCTGTTGCGTGGTGGGAAAAGAGGAACTGGTCTCCATCATATACGACTGCACCTCCTGCTGTGCTGCCGCCAGTATATGTGTATCGCCCTGGACTATCTGTGGCCTCATACATCCCCGGTATGAATTTCTCCATTGCCTCTGTTATAGAATATGTTCGGCAGAAAGCCCCTACGATACCTCGTTTAGTTGTTGGGTCCTCTTGCTTTGCGAGTCTTCTTTTTTCTATTGCGTCTGCACCAGGTATCTGTGGCCAGCTTGAGATATCTTGCCAGTTATCGTATAGAGCGAGTATGCCCTTCCCAGAGCAGAACGCATTATCGTATAACTCACACACATACTGGCTGTCACTTGAGCAACTTGGCCAGTACATGAGGCGCGATGCCTCGAACGTTGTCGGGTCGCAGTACACTAGCCCTATCATCTCGGCTAGCTTGCGAGCAATTGGTTCATATTCGTCAGCGGTGACTGTTTCAGCAAGTGGGATAATAACACGTAGCCTTGGTGAGTAATCGCTGTGCTTACGTGTGCTGTAGACAGCTGCAGCGCAGCCCAGTGATCCAACGCGTTTTAGTATGTCATTTGTGCCGCCTCTTGGTATATTGTCTAGATCTAAGGTTATAAGATCACGACCGGTTACCGCATCAGCCTTGCGGCGACCACCTGCGAGGCCGCCCCCGACAAAACCGCCGACGTCCTTTAGTTCGTCTTGTCTTGCCTTGGTGTAGCCTAGGTACTCCTGGAGTGTCTCCTTCGACTTAATAGGTGTCTTAAGCCTCTCGCAGTATTCTGACCACATAAGACTGCCTGTCACCCAGTTAATGGACTTGCGGCTGCCTGCGGTTGCTATTGTAATTTTTCTATCGTTAATCATGACTGTTAATCCTTCATGTAGTAGTATGATTCAAAGCCTGCGCCTGATAGGGGCAGTCCTTCTGCCCACGGTATCGGCTTGGCGAATATTGCGTTAACATCATCGAGCTTATCTTCTAGCTCTGCCTCTATGACGATTTCGTCATGTATGTGCATAACAGGCTTATAGCCTGCCTCTATGCATCTATGCAGTGTTATCTCTAGGCAGTCTCTTGCGATTGCTTGTACAACGTTCTCTATGAGCTTGCCTCCGTATGTCTCTAAAATCTCCCACTTCTTGTTAGTCTGATTAATGCCTTTGTACTCAATTGATGGATGCCCCCATCTGTTGGTGCCAAGACTAGGTGAACAGTAGAAAAGCTTGCGTCCAGACGGTAGCTCAATGGTGAAGTATTTAAGTCCGTTAATGATATCTAGTTCGGACCTTAATGTAAGACCGTTAAGGTAAGTAGTATCTCCAGTATCTATAGTGTGTATGGCGAGCTTGTTCATTCTATCCCACAACTGCACTATGCTAGGGTTAGCCATGCGCCACTTACTCACGATTTCCGGAAGTTCTTCCTCCGGGATACCCATATTAAGAGCCCCCATCGCTATAAGGGCATTAGCTCCCCCTTGATAACCTAGTGCAAGTGTGGCAACTTTGCCTTTTTGTCTTAAATCGCTGTTAACTCCGTGCTTCTTGACCGGAACGCCGAACATCTGGGAGGCAGTAGCACAGTAGATATCACCGCCACTCTTGAATATATCTAGTACCCAGTTCTCACCCGCTAGCCACGCTATTACACGCGCCTCTATGGCGCTGAAATCTGATACTATAAACTTCTTACCTTCTGCTGGAATAAAAGCGGTTCTGATGAGCTGTGAGAGGGTATCTGGTACATTTCCATATATTAGCTTAAGACCTCTATAGTTAGCTGCTCTTACAAGCTCTCTTGCCTCGTCTAGCGTCCCCAGATAGTTACGCGGTAGGTTCTGCACTTGTACAAGTCTTCCCGCCCACCTACCTGTACGGTTCGCTCCGTAGAACTGCAGCAATCCTCTTACTCTTCCGTCTTCGCCTCTAGCCTCAGCCATTGCCTTGTACTTGGACACTGAGGATTTACCTAGTTTCTGGCGTAGCTCTAGCGCCGCCCTTACGTTCTCCGGAAGTTCTCCGTCTAATAGATCAGATACGGTGTCTTTACGAAGGTTGTCTACGACGATACCTTGCGACTTAACCCAACCGAGCAACTGTGCGTTTGAGTTAGGGTTCGACAGCCCTGTAATAGCCTTGGCCTCATCTAATAGCTCTGCTGTGCTCATATCATCTAGCGTTAGAGCCCCAGTTAGTAGGCGGTCATCTATCGCAACACCTCTTGAGTTGATAGCTATATCCTCTACCCATGCTGCCCATGTTGCCTCTGGCACTGGGTAAGGCTCTAGCTTTTTAAGTATGCTGCTCTCCGCCTCAACGTCTTGCACGTTGTAATCCTTGAACAATTCCCACTTCTCTGGGGCATGTTTAGGTAGGTTACGTGAGCGATTACCGTTAGTTTTAGTAGGTTTGCAAGGCTTACAGAAGTAATTAATTAGTGCTTTGCCAGTTGATAGCTTTTGCTTATCTTCCGGGAGCCCTATTGCCTTGCCTATCGCCTCTAGTCCTGCGGGGTAACCGCAGTATAGTCCGTGTATCATCGTGCAGCGCCACTGCTCTATTGGAGTAGAGTAGCCCGCCTTATTAAGGCATATCCACTCGAATGCTGCGTTATATGCATGCTTGATAATAGATACATCAGATAGAGCTGCGACTATGTGAGTGGGTATCTTCTCTCCGGATACAAGGTCAACTACCTTAGTAGGCTGCGCATCCTCTCTATAGGCAAAGAGGAGGATTTCGAAATCCTCACTCTCTGCATACTTGTGAGCACCCGCCTTACTGATGTCGACGCTGCTATATGTTTCAATGTCAATATTCAGATGCTTCATGATATTTTCCTAAACCGGCTGACCAGTGATAGGGTTAACTTGTGGCTGTGCCTGCTGCGGTGCTCCGAATGCCTGTGCTGCAGAAGGTGCAGCTCCGCCTAGTGCCTCTCCATCTCTGAGTTTCTGAACCGGACCGAGTGAGCAACCTATGCCCTTCGTACCGTTGAAGTTATAAGGGAAGAACTCCACGTTTACTCTTGCATAGCAACCACTATATACATCACTGTGATTGATGATAGGGTTACCCATTGCATCTACTACTTCTGGTGGATAGTCTGCGTTAGATCTAGCGGTGAATACCCAGTGACCTTTGCACTCCTGTGGGAATGGAGTACCATCCCGCTTAACCCCGTCTCCGTCCCAGATTGGTGTAGGTACTACCGGCGGAACTACTCCGTTGTAGCATCCGTTAGAGCCCTTCTGCTTTGCCGCCTCAATAGCTGCGTCAATACGTCCCTTGGTAGCTGTGTCCGTCTTTGGAAGAAGTACAGTAACGCTGTACTTAGGTTCCTGTCCCTCAATATTTGAGTAGGGTTTGAATAGGTGTGCGTATGATAGTCTTACTTCTCCTGTTGTTACGTTTGTCATTTCTCCGATTGCCATAATTTCTTTTCCTTTCTCTATTTCGTATGCATAGTCGTTTAAAAAGTCTCTGCCTAAACTCATATGAATACCTCCGTTACTTAAATGCCTCATTGGCTGAAATCTTATTAGTGATAGCTTGTCTTTTATCTGTACTCGGCACTAGGGTTGGTTTACCTGGGCTCTTAACTACATACTCTCCTGCTACATCTGCGAAGTGAGCCTTGCCCATTAACTTCTCCACTTGTGCCAATGTCAGAGGCTTGCGCTCATATAGCATTGCCTCGTCTGTACCTTCTTCAATGATTGCCTCGAATGCTGCGTCCATATCTAACCAAGCTCTCGAGCCTCTCCCTTCAACCGCCTTGTATCCGTCTACTTCTCTTCCCGCTAGACACTCAGCTAGTGCATAGTCCTGTAGCTCCGTTAACCACTTGGCTACATCTTCGCCCTTACGTAGATATTCTCCAACTTCATCGTTGGTTATAAGTGGCGGCTTCTTGCCTACATCGAAGGCGAGTTCTATGTTCTTGTCCGCCCTTGCTCTGCACTGCTGTCTTGCTCTACAGAACCTACACCAGTCACCCGGCACATAATCGCCCTCACCTTTAATAGCGATATTAGCTAGCTCCTTGACATCTTCGCCCCAATCTCTTAAGAGTGTTACAGAGTATGCACTGCTGTTAGTGTTGTCAATTCTTGGCTGCACGATGCTTATCTTGACCGTGTCGATAGCGAACAGCATCTTGTATGCCTCGAGAGCCCCTAACGCATATATCAGGAGCTGTGGGTTATCCTCTGCCGATACAGGAACGCCCTTACCATACTTAAGGTCGATAATGTGTAGTGTCCTCTCTCCTATCATCACGCAGTCAGCTGTTCCGAAACCGTCTGGGATATATGCTGTAAGGTCTAACCTCTTCTCGATAGCGATATATGGTGTCTTCTCGAACTCCATAGCTGCCTTACGGATGTATGCGACGTAGTCGTCTGTGTATCCGTCCATCTCCGGCTGATAGAGCTCATTCTTCTTGATCTTGTTGAGCGTTCTAGTTAGAGTCGCCTTGCGATAATTCTGTGTGTTGAATAGGTGCTGTAGCTTCGCCTCTGCCATCTCGTGGGCGAGTGTGCCCTCTTTCGCCGCTTCCGATGTAGTGTCTGGGAACTCCGACTCTAGCACTGCACTAGGCGTGCAGTTCATCCATCTGTGCGCGCCGCTTGCAGATAGCAGCGCATGTGCTCTGTCCTTGTGTCCTGCCATTAGATATCAGCTCCTAACTGTCTTAGATCAAGTGCGAATGCCCCGAACTTATCTGGCGTTAGTTCTGGCAGTGAACTTACGCCATGTTTACTGAGAACTGCAGCTATATCGTCCATTGATACGCCCTTGTCCATTAGTGCTATGGCTGCCTTCTGTAGCTCGTTTGCTGTGTAGCTTTTCGCCTCAGTAGGCACCGTTTGCTGTAGTGATACCGGCTCCGTCTGTGGCAGTGAATCGTCTACTGCGCCGCCTCCTGGTGTCCATGTAGGCACGGTAGATGCAGCAATAGGCTCCGTCTGTGGCTCGACTGCGTTTGCCACATGCTGATATGGTTCTTTAAAGCTCTCTACCAGTGCCTTTAGTGTGCCGTTTTCTGCTACTGTTATTGCTTCCTCAGTGTTCATTTTAAGTACTAGTTCCATAATAACTCCTTTACTTTTTTATTGATTTTGATATAATTAAATTGTTGATTTTGATTGGCGCCCCCAGGAGCGTCTTTCTTATTTTTTGTGATACAGTCCAAAGCACTCTTGACCTTTTCCCATGTATCTAAAAAACTCTGTAATAGTTGCGTGTACGCTGTTTGCTGTCACATTGATTTTATCTATTTCATTGTTGTCAAAATCGTAGATAATCAAGTCTACACGGTTGCCTACTTCCTCGTGTGCTACTCTAAAAACATCTCGTGATTCATCGATTGATAAAAATGTGTTGATATAGTTCTCCAGCCTCTCCCTCGCTTTGCGGTCTTTCTCTTTGAGATATTCGATATACATTTTGTCCATTATTTCTTTAATATCCTTTCTGCATAAGCCTTCCCGCCCTCAGTACTGCCTGAGTTGTAGACCGATAGCGCGTCCTTATAATTTCCGTACTTGCCAAGCAGCTCGGACAGTATGTCGCAACCGACTGTTACGTTTTGTTCTGGATCATACAGATTTGTTATGCCGAGCCTTGTAAGCCTTTCCTTGTGCCATCTTGGCTGTATTTGCATTAGCCCAATGCTTTGTCCGTTGTCGCCCTCTGCAGATGCGCACCAACCGCTTTCCTCTTCAATTAGTGCCTTCACGATTTGTGGTTCTAATCCGTACCGTTTCGCTGTCTTGTCTACGTGATCTTCCGCATCGAGTTGTGCCGCAGGTACTGGATCAGGCAAAGGCTTTGCGTACACTTCCGGACTGTCTATTGCAGTAGCTATACCATTTAATGCAAGCATTGCCGATATAAAGAGTGTCGGCGGTATTACTGATTTGATTTTCATAGTGTCCTCCTTTCCAACATTTTGTATGACTTGTTAATGCTGTTGATGTCTAGTCCTGCAAGCTCGTACAAAACATCCTTATTCAAGTAATTGTCGTGCTCACAGTACATTTTAATTTCTCGCCTTGCCATTTCCGCACGAGTCATCTTTGCTATTTTCGAAGCAGTTGTACCTGAGCACCCATTAAACAGCTTTTTTATGTCGCCTGACCGAAAATACGGTAGCGAGTGGTACATCTCAAATGCGGTCTTTACATCCGCTCTCACGTTTGGGAATCTCATATCTTCTCCTTTCTTGGCAACGCTACAATTTATATTTCGATGGTTTTCTGCCAAAAACATATAGCCTTACCAAGTATGTTGATTTGCAACCAACTTGTGGCATATCTTTTCCCATTTTCTTGATATTTTGTTATGTAATGTTTCATCTCTCCTCCTTTCTCAGTTCCTACATCCCTTATGTAAGCCGATAAAACTAAATTCTTGCTATTCGAGCACATCACCAATACAATATGTCTATGCCAACAGACAAGAAAGAAAGGTGTTGTCAATTAGTTACTTCGTATCTAATGAGATTGCGACTTATATATTAGAGAGATAAATGCTCTCTAATCCGTTATAACCAATTTTTAAGGTGGTCACGTTGACCAAACTTTTGAACTTGCCCGCTCTTTAATTTTTCAACGAGAGGTGCTATCTCTCGAGGAGGTCATATGCTCGATAATACTCAAATAAAAATACTTACTTTGATAAAATCAAATGGCGGCGAAATGATAGTCGATGAGGCCGTGTCCGATTCGCTGTCCATCAGCTATGATGAATTTCGTTCTGCTTGTAAACAGTTAGAAGCTGATGGATATCTTTCAAAGACAAAGTCTTTCATAGACGGCTCGTGCCAACTAAATTTATCGTACAAGGGCTATCAGATAGCCAATTCCTCTGTAAATCCAGTAGCCGATAGCAATCATATTGCAGAGGGTAAGTCCGTAGACAGTTCCCACAATAAACGGCTCAAAGATTTTGTTAATCGTCTTACACAACCTATGAAAGCGGTCATTGCCATCATTTCTATCGTTGCAAGTATTATTACAATATGGGCATTTTTTCATTAGCTAACTCCTTTTTAGGCAAAGACTGGTAGAGAAGGTACCTCTATCGGTCTTTTGTTTTATCGACTTACATAAGGGATGTGGTTTTTAAACATTTTTCGTTAAATCAGTGCTTGTTATACGCAACATATAGTTGTATAATTTAATCACTAATACCACATAAGGGGGGGTGATTAAATGGCAAAATCCAGAACTACTTCCGCTAAAGCAGCGAGTGCAGCTTCTAAGGTTCTACGTGACGGGCGAACCTCTAAGGCATCAAAGACTGCTGCAGGAAGTGCTCTATCTCAACGAGCACCAAAGAAAACTAAATAATTAACCAGCTGAGCAAGATAATTTAATCTTGCTTTTGCTTTACAAAGAACACCTCTTTTATTTCATCATCGGTCATCTTAAGTGCACCAATGATTATGTAAATATTTCCGAGTGTAAGATTGATTCCGCCGTGCTTTAACCGTCTTAGCAATGTTCCTCTGTTTATTTTCAATAGTTTCGCCATTTCTAACTGAGTCATTTTTCTCTCGTACATAATTGTTTTCAACTTATGTATATCTGCGTTCATCCCTCCTCCTTTCCGGCTGATGTGACGGTTTAATAACTTTAAGTTATATCTATTGCAAAAAAATATAATCTTTATCAATCCCACATAGCGCGCAAAACTTTTCAAACTGAGCAGGCTTAGGTGTTATTCTGCCTTTTTCCCAATTAACAACAGTTGATTTGTTAATATGCATTTCACGAGCTATGTCTGATTGTGTCAATCCTGCGTTAACTCTCGCAGCAGCAAGGCTTATTTTTATTTCTTTTTTCATCTTTTCACCTCCTATCTGATATAATCAAAGCGCGGGTTGCAAATCACTTCCGAAAGGAGGTGATATTATTAAGCAGTACACAAATTCTTTTACTGAAGCCAAACGCCTTATGGCTGATGGTTATAAGTTGTTGTCAATTAGTTACTTCGTATCTAATTCAGCTGCGACTTATATATTAGAGAGATAAAGGCTCTCTAATCTGTTATAACCAATTTTTTATGCAACCCGTACTTTGTTACGAGTCCATATTATCATAACTTAAAGTTATAGTCAACACTAAAAGTTATATTTTTTATAAAAAAGTATTGTTTTTTATAACATTATGTTTTACAATGCGATTACAACACATTAAAGGAGGTGAGGATGTGTCAGAAGCAGAAATAAATAAAATTATCTCAGATAATCTTAATAGATTAATGGAAAAACGCGGCATAACTCAATTAGAGTTAGCTGAATATATGGGCGTTAGCCAAACAACAATATCAAATTGGTGCAAAGGCATAAAAATGCCTAGAATGGACAAAGTTGATAAGATATGTAGATTTTTCCATATAAACAGGTCGGACCTTATGGACGAGCACACCGAACAATCCCCTGCGACCAAACCAAAGGCAATCAAAATACCCGTGCTCGGTATGGTACACGCTGGCTATCCGGTGGATGCGATAGAAGATATCCTCGATTGGGAAGAAGTCACTCCTGAGATGTCAGCAAGAGGCGATTTGATGGCATTGCAGGTAAAAGGTGACTGCATGGAGCCGAGATTTGCTGAGGGCGATGTTGTTATCGTATTATGTCAAAACACAGCCGAATCAGGGGATATAGTAATCGTCATGGTTAATCACGACGAGGCAGAGATGAAAAAGCTTAAACGATTTGAGAACGGTTGTATTAACTTAGTACCTCTTAATGCAGCATACCCGGTTAAATCATTTTCGCCACAGGAAATTGAAGAACTTCCTATAAGAATTTTAGGCAAGGTTATAGAACTTAGAGCTAAGTTTTAAAATAGCCGTTATAGGTGAGGTAGTGTTTGTTATATCTTATTAAAAGAAAGGAATATAAAAATGGCAACAGAATTAACACAAGCTTTAACCTGGACATTCATATCGGAATGCCCTATCCCCGGCGACGTAAACAGCATGCTAGTTGATGGAGAAACCGCCGTCGCTGCGTACAAGACAATTAGAGACGTTGCAGTGTTCACTAACAAAAGACTCATCGTTAAAGACGCACAGGGACTGACTGGCAAGAAAATTGAGATTTACTCTTTGCCTTACTCCTCGATTGTTATGTGGTCTACTGAAAACGCAGGCAAGCTATTAGACTTAAACGCAGAAGTTGAACTTTGGACTAAAGCTGGACACATCAAAGTTAAGCTAAGCAAGAGTTGTGATGTCCGTAAATTCGATGCACTTATATCCAAAGAAGTTTTATAATCAAAATATAGTAAAAATAAACAACAAAGCCCTCAGCCGAAACCGAGGGCAATGCATAGGCTGTAATATACAACCGACTAGCACTCAAATTGTAGCATTACAGCCCCCGAATGTCAAATAGAGGGGTATTTTTGTACCCAAAATCAAGGAGGTTGCCATGCCAATATACAAAACAAAGGAAAAGAAAGACGGGCTTTCTAAATACAGGGTAAGAATAAATTATGTTGATGAAGGCGGTAAAAGCCGATCACTCACTCGCGTAGCGTATGGGCTTGCAGCGGCAAAGGATCTCGAATCAGAGCTAAACAGGAGTGAGAAAGAGCCATATTGCATAAATCTTATGCTTAAAGATTTAATTGATTTGTATTTTGAGTTTAAGAAAATAGAAGTTAGGGAATCAACGCTTAAGAAAGCAAGGGGGATCACAGACAAATATATTTACCCTTTAAACGTTCGGTTAGATAAACTTAGCGTAAAGCGGCTAAATGAATGGAAGCTGTCAATCGGAAATCTCCCGCTTTCGCATACAATGAAGAAAAATATATATAGCCAGTTCAGGGCTATTCTAAATTGGGGAGTTTCAAAAGAATACATCAAGAGCAACCCTCTAAACAAGGTCGGCAACTTCAAAAATCCATACAAAGGAAAAGACGTTATACATTTCTATACCCCTAATGAGTTCAAACGGTATATAGCTTACGTCCGCGAAATCGCCACAGAGAAAGGTTTTTACGACTATTATGTGTTCTTCATGCTCGCTTATTTTACAGGAGCGAGAAAAGGCGAAATACACGCTCTTAGGTGGTCAGACTATAAAGACGGAGTTATAACCATTAGCAAAAGCATATCACAAAAACTATCAGGAGGTGACCGTGAAACACCACCTAAGAATATGAGCAGCAATCGCACTTTGCAAGTTCCTGAACCTCTAAAAAAAGTACTTGAACAGCACTATGCTCAATGCAGAGCTTTTGACGGCTTTAATGACACCTTTTATATAACTGGTGGATATAAACCGCTCAGGGACACGAGCATAGAAAATGTGAACAAAGAGGCAGCAAAACGAGCAGGGTTACATCACATTAGGATCCATGACTTTAGACATAGTCACGCATCACTTTTAGCTAACAATAATATAAACATTTTGGAGATTAGCAGACGGCTCGGTCATAAAAACATTGAACAAACATTAAATAGATATAGTCATTTTTACCCAGCGGAACAGGAGAAAGCTGTTAAAGTTTTAGACAAAATCAAGATATAAACGTGTACAGACCGTGTACAGAAAAAATGAACCGTTGAAATTCCAACGGTTCAAGCTGTTTTGGTGGAGATGGCGAGAGTCGAACTCGCGTCCGAAAGCATTTCCACTCGA
>ERZ773005.329-NODE-329-length-39564-cov-7.555013_pt1 | contig 39564 bp, 54 predicted proteins | sample MGYA00580666_ERZ773005 | MGnify/ENA primary metagenome ERZ773005 (study PRJEB29015, sample SAMEA2737999) | human oral metagenome | biome: human oral; feature: human-associated habitat; material: dental | place: China | collected 2061 ...
CGTTCATGTCGTCCTCCTTTTCGCTTATTGACATTATCAGTATCTCATAGTGCTTTGAATATGTCAAGCGGTATGCTTATGCGATCATAACTTTATTTACAACGTAATGTGGATAACTTATAGTCATTGGTGACGCTGAGCCAGCATCCGATCCAGCTTGATCTCGTCATAGCTGTTCACAGGCTCTGAGCTTTCAGGATAAAATATCTGCCCATCTACGATCTCTGGTACTGCTCGCCACGCCCACCAATCACCACCGTTCATCTCTGCTAACTTAAACCAGCTATCACCCTTGATGAAAGCATTGTTCTGATCACGTTTTTTGACAAACTTTTTTCGCCACTCCCACAAAACACACCATTCTTTCGCCTCGCTGCTATATCTCATCGGCGGATCTGATCTCATTCTCATAAAACTTCCTTTCTTCTAACCAAAAATCCCCTCTTCTTCCCTGCTAAACATAGACCAAGTTACCTGACTCATCACTTCGTGCTTCTCTACCGAACTCGTCATACTTCGGATGTTTAATCCGTTCTTCCCGCTCTTCGTCTTCTTCTTTCTGCTTTTGTTCCCACCAAGTCAGCTTCTTTTCGGCTCTGGGCGTCATGTTCGCTAACCGCTCGACAATCTCGGCTGAACGGCAGATGTAGTCGATGTCCGCCTGCCAGCCACGGTCATTGTCGCCACGGTAGAAGTAGTCCTGGCTAGCGTTACGGATAGCCAACTCCAGTTGCTCCTTCCCGCAATCCTTCAGACGACGCTTAATCTTCGATTGCCGACCGGGCGTCAATTTACGCCCTGACAGCCCAAAACAGCTAAGCCATAAATTAAAGATGTTGTCAACTTCTTGTTTTTCATCATTTTTAACTTTTTGGACAGCCACTGCCCCCTTAAGGGGGGTAAGGGGGGTTATATCTTTAATATCTTCTTTATTATTATATATATATGTATCGTTTTGAGAAATCGCACATTCTGCGATTGTTGGTCGCACATTCTGCGATTGTTCCGGGCAAAAAGAAATGTCATTTTTTGTGATTCTTCTCACTTGACAATCTTTCTCGATAATGTCGTCGCATACTTCATAGACTACCCTATTGTTGCTGTAGCCGACCTTCTTAAAGTAGCCTAGCTTGACAAACTTAGCCCTTGCCTTCTCAACTGTCGACTCGCTTATGCCCAAGAACGATGCTGTCTTCTCGACCGACTCATAATAGCGATGACTACCAAAACTCATCGCCCTAGCCAATACTACCTTCTCGGCTAAGCTGAACTTATCACACGCAAAAAGCGATTGTGGCGTTAATAGATAGTTTTGCTTATTTTGGCTTGACATATCCCTCCTTATTCTTTACCATAGCCCGCACTTAAAAATGGCGACGTACGTTCGTACCCGCCCTTTCTTCTCAATCAACTGTAGATAGCCGTCCTCCTCGAGCCGACGCCACGCTTCTTTTACTGTGCTGACGCCCAAATAAAGAAAGCTGGCGACTTGCTCAGCCGTCTCGCTAATCTGGTCATGCTGACAGTAGTAGAAGTAGACTATCTTCTGATTACTGGTCATACTATTGTCATAAAGAATAGTCGAGTCAAAAGTATCAACATGAAATCTTGACTTCTCACCTACATCTAGTACTATAAAACCAGGTGTGTTGTTATCTGCAGTCATAATAACCTCCTTTAGTTTTAACTAACTGCTAAACTAGATTATACCCTCTTTTTTGCGAGAGGGTATAATTTTTTGTTCATTATCTGTAGTAGAGATAATCTGATGTGCCAAGCCTAGCCTCAATAGCCAACTTCTCAACAATCTCGTAAGCTACCCAGCTCATGTCTCGAATTATAAGAGAGTCTTTGCTTTCAAACCAGCCTAAACCGACTGCTTCGTAAATGATATCGTGCATAGTTAGTTTTAGCGTATCTAGCACAGCATCAACTACCTCTTTAGAAATATCCTGTAATTCACCTGTTGCTTTCATGCTTGGGTTCTTATCCCAGTCTTTATCATCAACAGCTACTTTCTCGACACGTTTAAGAATATCTTGCCTAGTCTGATATAGCTTGTGGCTAAAGAAAACTTTAGTCATAGCATTCTTGACCACCTCTTTACGAACGATCGCATATTCGCCAGATATCGCATGTCTTGGATCTTGATACGTCAGATAAAACACACCCAATTCAACGTCATAATCATTCATAAACGCACTGCTGTTGTTGCGCTTGCGCCATATTCTGACGGCAATCCTTCGCTTGTCAAGACAATCAAGCAGCATCTGATAAAACTCTTCTCTGTTTTGCTTTGTGTCTCTGATATTAAAAAGTTGCCAAATCTCTTCTACGTCAGGATCATCAGCTAGATAGTACTTGATAATCGCTATGTCGCTAATATAGCAGGCGTCTCTATCTAGATAGTGACCGATAATTCTACTCTCAATCGCCATCTGCTTCTTGACATTGCTACTCAGATAGCTTCTGATAGCTTTCTTTATATCTACTACTTCTGTCATGTTGTCCTCCTTTATTAAATGACATTATTATAATAGCAAAGTGCTTTCAGAAAAACAAGACTTAAGCACTATGATAACGATGTAATAAAAACATAAACTGTGGATAACTCGTATTGACCTGCTGAGCGATCTGCGCTACTATAATGACATAAGCACCAGCGTCGGTCATGTTGTCCTCAAACTTTATGTCTCGTTGCTGGTGCTTTTTATATTGACAAAACAATAATCAGTGTTGCTGTATAAAAACAACTCGACCAGCCGATCAGCTGCTTTCTCTGTTAAAATAATTTTATAAACGAAAGGAAGGTTTATGACAAACGTACGAAATGTGTTAAATAGCAGCGATATCCATGCCGTGTCAGATGTGCAACAAGAGGTGCTTGGTAAGATCGCAACGACTGCTGACGGTCGAGTTTATCGCTATAGTAGGATCGGCGGCGATGTTGTCCCCGGCGACAAGGTTATCGCTCAAAAAAGTAATAAGAGCGGTAATGCTGAAGCAGCCTCGGCAGGCATGTCGATCATAAAGATAGCTGCGACTTTTACAGCTGATGAGGTAGTCAAGTTTACAGATGCGGTCGCCACGATCGCTAACGTGCAGTATCTTGTTCAAGGCGTAAATACTAACGGCTATATCAGCCTGGCTGACGCCCTTGACTTTGATGTGCCGGCTAATACCCCGGTCTCTATTGACAGTAACGCTTTCAATGGTGTGGTAAAGGGAGCAACCGGTAACGAAGCTCTCGGCGTTATGGAGGTCAAAGCCAAAGCCGGCGATTACACCTGGATCCGAGCTGGTGGTGGCAAAATAGCTTAGCTCATCGCCCCGATCAACTGAATGACGCTTGCAATATAGCGTCATTTTTAGTAAAATAACAGTAGTAATTATGATTGATTAAGGGGGATAAATTGTTAGAACCAACACCTGGTTATACTCTAGTAGAACTGCCGTCCACCAGCGACTCAGGCTTGACACTTTCTCGTGAAAAGTATGAGCAAATATCTGAAGGAACTCTAATTAAAAGTTCGGGCAAGGATGCTATTACTCGTCCTCAAGGCACAACAGTTTATTTTCAGCCTTATCAATCAGGTGAGCCGATCGTAATTAACGACAAGCGTTACGTCTTTATTCAGAATGATAAAATAATGGGCTATAAGTTTATTTAGGGGGGGTGTAATGCCAAAAACTAATTTAGTGCGAAATGTAGTAACAGGTGACGACTTGACGTCTAAGATAAAGAGTGGTCTGACTAAAATATACAATACAGCTATCTGCGCTTTTGGTGCTAATTCGGGCAATGTCCTGATTGAAAATCGATATGGTGAACCGACTGTATCTCATGACGGAATTACAAACATAGCTAGCTTACAAGTAGCCGATCCAATCGAAAACTCAGCTATATCAATCGCTCGTCAGGCTAGCGCTAAAACAGATCTGAAAGCTGGCGATGGCACTACTTTAACAGTAGTTTTAACTAAACTTACTTACGACAATTATCGACCTCTTTCAAGAGACATCTCACCACGTGATCTAAACAGCATGATTGATCATGACACTTTCGATATTCTAAAGAGACTTGATACGGCTACGATTAAACCGTCTGATCTGACTGATAAAGATTACTACAATATCGCTTTGACGGCGACAGGTGATGAGCGACTTGCTCAAGCTGTTGACTTAGCTGTTACTAATTCTGACGGTGGTGCTATTACTGTCTCTGAACAAGAATTGCCTCAGATCGACGTCGATATCGTAGAGGGCTTTGCTTTCAATCAAGGATTAACAACTATCGCTTTAGCTAATGACTTGACTTCTTTCAAAAGTTATTATGACAATCCTCTTGTGACAGTTTTGCCTAAAACTGTCAAGACTGACAGTGATATCATTCCAATCCTCGAACGGGCAATTAAGCTTAAGCCTGGTCAAGGGATAATCCTCATCGCTGACGTCATCGGTCAAGCACTCGAAACTATTGTCTCTAACAAGTTAGCCAGTAAACTTGACATCTCAATTATTGCCCCGCCTTTCAAAAATCGTGACGAGTTCTTGCAAGACGTCGCAAAATATTCTAACTGTAAACCATTTACTCTATCGCCTGAACAATTTTCAGAAGAATATCTGGGTACGGTTGAAAATGCTCAAGTCACAAGCACTGAAACTGTTCTAAATGGCTCTCTAAATCAAGACCTTGACAGCTATATCAAAAAGCTACCTGAAGACCGTCAAAAGCGTCTAAAATCTAAAACAGTTAAAATCTCTGTCGGGGCTAATACTTTAGCTGAACGGCATGAAGCTAAGCTAAGAATAGATGATGGCGTGTGTGCTGTTCTTTCAGCTAAAAAGCATGGCGCACTTTATGGCGCAGGCACGGCACTCAGAGACATCGCCCTCACTTCTCAAAACTTAAATTATCTGAAAGATATCTACAGTCTGATTACTTCTGATGATTGTACTAAACCAAAACAAGGCTTAGATCTGACAACAGATGAGATTAAAGATATGAGAGAAGCTGGCGTTCTGGATAGTGCATTAGCTATTAAAGAAGCAGTAGCTAATTCAGCCAGTGCCGTCAAGCAACTTATCAGCATCAAAGTAGCATTACCTTTTGAAAAGGACTTAGATTAAAATGATAGAAGCTATATCATTCATCGCTATAGTCATATTACAGATAGTAGTTGCTGTTAAAGTTCATTATCTTGACATGGACATTCGTAACGCTACTAAACGATTAGATGACTTAAACGAGAGAGCTATTAGAGTTTTAGTCCCAGGCTACGGTGTGACGGGCAAAGTGACCGATCCGTTCAAGGGAGCTAATCAATTGCCTCTCAGAAAAGTATCGGGCGTAGTCGGCACTAAAACGCCCGCTCAGATTAGAGCAGAACATTCACGTGAAATAGAAAAGGGGGCGAACTATGGCTGGATGGACAATAACGTCAGATAGCAGACTGATTGCTCGTGATGATAAACAGTCTATATCTAACTCATCTAATACAATCATAAGCACCATTAGTCAAGACAACCAACTGACTAACGAGGCGATGGCTCACGCTCATGAACTAATTCAGCCGCACAATCCTGATTGCTCGCCCAACCAAGATTTTATTGATTACTATCCTGAAAGTGCCAAAGATTATGGCTTTATACCAAAAGAAAACGCCCCCGCTACTACTGTAGAAGAGGCGTCCGAGCTAGATGAGGCTAGTTGAACTTGGCTAGCGCACATCCAAAAGATATGATGAAGATTAGGCTTAAAATCACTAGTAGACCGGCTGAAACCGCTAGCTTTGACAATTCTATTATTCTCTGTTCTTGTAGTCTTCTGTAAACTGATGCTCTCATAATTTTGTCCTTTCTTATTTATCAAAATACCACTTTTCGATATCAGAGACGTCGACGCCTTGCTTTTTTGCTTTGTCGAAAATTGTCTTAGTCCGCTGATGATCGCTAATCCCTTTGACGCCCAAGACTCTCATCCTCTCGATAAGTTCAGCACGCTTATTCATCTTGTCGTTGAACTTTTTCGCACTTTCAATCAGCTCGTCTGCAACTTCATCGATTGTTTTGAGAATTGATTTTGGACACCAAAGCCACACTTTTCCGTAGTCAGTAGTGAATTCGATATCAACAGCCTTTTCTGTCTCTTTGATTGCTTTGCCGCAGCCTTCTACGCTGACTGCGTATGCTTGGTTCTGCGAAAGATTTTTGCTTATGAACCATTTTGGCAAAATGAATTCGCCGGCTGAATACGAAACTGTTACGTTCGTGGCATATGCTTCTTGAAAAGCGATGTCTTTAATTGTAGTTGTCATGTTGTCCTCCTTTTTAACTTGACACTATTATAATAGCAAAGTGCTTATTAAAAAGCAAGTGTTTTAGCCACAATCATCATTGTAATAACATCATCAGCTTGACGTCATGATAATATGTTATAGTTGAGATATGAAGACGTTTACTCAGATGAAGTCAGAAGTAGCTCAGCTGTGCGGTTTAGACGACAGCTCAGATGAACTAGTCAAAATAGCTAAAGATATCTGCTCAGGTGCTCAGCTCGTCAATTCTCTAGCTAGACGATATCCTGTCACGAGAACTAAAACAACCGATCTGATTGCCAAGCAGACAGCCTATCAGCTCAGCGATGACGTTTTAAGAATAACAGCTGTGACAGTTAGAGATACTGAGCTGATTGAGATAAAGAGTACTAGCGAATATCTAGCTGTTAAACACAACTGGCTAACTCTTACATCACAACCAACATACTATTTTGTAAAAACACCACGTCAGATCGATCTATTGCCACCAAGCGCAGTGAACGTCACTGATGGATTAAAAGTCATTTATGAGGCTAAAGCAACTAGATTGCATATCGACGATTATACTGTTAAGGTCAAGCTAGAGACTAACAGTGATGCGGTTGAGGCTGTGGGCGGCGACAAATTCAGAGCTGATGTAGTTGATGACTGTTATATGATATTTTCAGATGAACGAGCGATTAAAATAGACAGACGGCTTGACGATGCACACTTATTATTGCAGAACTACTATGAAGGCGATAGCTCAGATAACGCTACTGTGACAATCGGTCAGAGTGTTGATATCCCTGAAGAGTATCACGATGCTATCGTTTACTATGCTTGTCAACAATTCTATCTGATGCGCAAAGACTTGCAGACAGCAGGCTATTATAAGCAACTTTATGATGAGTTAGTGGAGCGATATAGGACAACGTATGGCTTGAAGACGTCAGATGGTGTTATCAATCCATATCCTAGGTTACCTGTCAATGACCCACGAGTATCAGTTTGGAGGCTAAATGGCTAGCCGATACGATAGTACTGATTTAGTTATCTGTCAGACGTCTTTTTACGGCGGGCAAGGCTCAGATAAGAAGGTCGGCATTAAAAACGCTTACGCCGATAGCGAGTGCCTAGACGTCAGGCTAGAGCCTAGTGCTATGACTGTTTTAGCTGAAGCTGACATTATTCGTAAAACTACTGAGCTAGGTCTGGTCACGGGTATGACGCAATCAGCCGATGGCATGAAATGGATGATAACCGACCATGGCAAGCTGATTAAAGTGGACAGAGCTAATATAGCAACGGTCAAGGCTAACGTCTGGACAGATAGCGTCAGTAGAGCTGACATAGCTTATCAGAATATGAACGATACGCTATATATCACGGCTAACAACAGATTGTACAGTTTTGACAATGTCACTAGCGGTAACCTTTCAAGCAGAGTAGTAGTTCATAGCTTAAATTACAGCACGTCTAATACAGTAGCTCAGTTATTAGTCAGGAGCCCTGCTGGTTATCTGACGGGCAATGGCGTGGACAGATGGTCATTCAAGAGCGGAGGTACAGGCTCAACAGTAGTTAAGACGTCATTATCTGAGCAGGACGATGACAGGTGCATTTTCATCCCAGATGTCTCACCGATGGCTAAGATAGCGGTCAGAGTGAGGTCTCATCCGGCCTCTGGTGAAATGACGCTGATTTTACATAATAACGTCAATAAAGAGATAGCCAAAGCTAAGGCGTCTGTTAGCGATATCCAGGCAGATGGTACTATCAACTTCACCTTCACTAAACCGATCGAAATTGTGACTTATAAAACAGGTGGAACCGAATATCATATTCATCTGATAGCTGATACTAACGATTGGACGGTCGATACGTATGAAAGCGGAAAAATGTATGGATTACACTTCAGATATTATGCTAATGCGCTAAATATCACCAGCAGTGGCTGTCATCCGATAATGGCTTACAAAGATGGTACTTTACTAGTTGGCAACGGTCGCTATCTGATGCAGTGGTTACCGACTGGAGCTGAGGCAGAGACGCCCGAGGTAATGCAGTCTAATCGAGTTAGTGCTGTCGATGGTATGGAAATAACCAGCTTGACTAGTTCAGATGAATATATTGTGATGGGCTGCGAAAGGGTCGGCAAGGGTCAATCCAGAGATTTTCAGCAAGGTAGCTTATGCTTCTGGGATTGTGTGGCTGATAACGTCAATTTTAGGGTGGATTTAGAAGAGGGCGCACCGCAGAGCTTGTATTCTCATCAGAATATTATCTACATGGTGATAGATAACGGTTTGTATGCTTACACTGGTTCAAAGGCTATCGCCAAGATAAGAACATTGACTAGTGACCTAGGTGAGTTTTCGGGCGTAGATAATCAGACGGTCGTCTACGACCATGCTATGACCGTGCGCAAAGGGATACTGCTACTATCTTATCCTGGTAAAACAACTCTTGCGACCAGAGCTGGCGTCTACAGCTATGGCTCATTAGATAAGAACTACCCGAATAGCTACTACTATTCATATGTCTTACCTGGATTGCCCGACAACTGTAATACGGACAAGTATAGCTTTGAGGTCGGCGGTATCTGGAACTTTGGCGAAAACCTCTATATCTCTAATCGAGTTCATGATAACGTCAACAACTCTGATACTTGGTATATAACTGTAGTCAATAACTCATCAAAGCCAGCTAAGAAGTTTAAGTACGAGAGCCTAGAGTACGACGGTAGCTATCCTTGGAAAGCTAAAGAGCTACTCAGGATGGTGGCTACCTTTGACCCGCTACCGCAAGGGTGTACTATTAGGCTGAAATACAAGATAAATGGCGGTAAATGGGTGCTTAGCGAGGGGCAAGCTAAAGCAGGCAATACAGAGCTGTATTTCGAGGTGAACAAACGATTCAAGGTGTTACAATTTGGCTTAGAGGGTATAAATGACGGTGCTACCAAGCCCGCTAGAATAACCTCAATCGGTATTAACATAAGGAGCTTGCCCGAGGAAGGCAAGATGCATAAATAATGGCAGAGCCTGTATACAACCAGAATACCAACGATTTAGTCACTAGCTATTCTCAGACTAAACCAACCGAACTGAAGGCTGCCTTTGAGGAGATTGGCAATGTCAGTGAACTGGATATTGCTCAACAGACACAGATAGCGCCACGCCAGACTAGAACAGGTGTCACCAGAGGTACTCAGGTGGTACAAGGTACTTATCAGGTTAAAGATAATAAGGGTAGGGTGGTGGTGCTGATGGGCTACTCACCAGGAGCTTTCTAGTGCCAATTCTTGAACCAAAGCCGATGCCGTCAACGATGCGACCAAGGCAAGATTACGGCATTAAAATTGCTAAGAAGGGTTATGACGCTAGAACAGCGTCAGATGTAAACCTGCTATACTGCTCATCTTTTCCTTGCTTGCAATGGATAACTACTATTGACCAGAACAGCCCCTGGCAGGTACTACAAGATGGTGCTACTGCTGAATACGATATACGTAGCGGTGGGATGAGAACTGTCTACAAGTACAAGGCTAAGCTATTACATAATCTAGGCTATCCACCGATGCTGATTATGACCGATAAACCAGCCTCATTTGCCGAGCCATATCGAGGCTTTTGGTGGAACGAGAGCTGGATATATCAAGAGATTACCGCTTACGACTTAAACATATTTAACGAGCATAAAGCTCAGACGCTCAAAGATAGAGCCTTGCTTATCGCAGTAGATGTCAGCCATGATATTGAATATCCTTATTTTGATACACCAGACAGCACAGACTGGGGCGAGACGTACGATTATGGCTTAAAACATATTCTCAGCGACAACCCCAAAGAAACAGACCCGGACAAGCTAGGCTTAAATGCTATGGTGCAGAGCCAACTGGTGCTAGCGGTCAAGGTAGCTACCTTTGATAAGAAAGAGAGTAGCTTCTACCCACTACCTGGCGGTATGGATTATAACCAAGTATCAGCTTATTCTTTCATCCAGAACAGCCAGGGGATGTGGCACAACACCAGCGTATCTTATCAAGACGCTGGAGGCTATCGAGCGTATACCTTAAATGGGGTAAAAGGGTTTAATATCGACGGACACCTAGTCTATCCCAAGAGCAGTCTGGTGGTAGTTAGACAGCCGATGGTAGCTAGTGAGGTGACTAGATTGGTGGTCAATCCATGAGGTGGCTCAGATTAGGCGGTGTCGGCGATACTCAGTCGATAGATAGCAACGTCATTGTTCAGCATGGCTGGACTGTTGATGGTGTCTTCAGGTGTAAAGGTCGTTACCCAGGCAATGGCTGGCTGTGTGGCAGTAGAGCAACTTATACAACATCAGACCAGTTTGGGTGTGAAATTATGGATAACAAGTTTTATATGTATTACGGCAGTAAGAGAGTAATGTTAGATTACCCCGATATGTTTGATATCCCTTATGATAGTAGCCCGATTTATCGTCTACATATCGAGCCTAGTTATGGCTCAATCAATGGACGGCGTGTAGAACTTAATAGTACGATTATCAACCCTAGTCGGTCAGTCTTTATTGGCTCAGTCAATACTGGCGGTGAGATTGAAAAGCGAGCACTACTAATGGATGTGGGTGAACTTATCTTGCGAGATGAGACTGGCACTGAACGATTGCACGTTATACCCGTCAAGCAAGGTAGCACTGAATATAGCACCACCCCCGCCCCTAGTGATTGTCTCTTTGATTTAGTCAGTAAAACCTACAAAGTGCAGTATTCAGGCAAGGGTAAGCCCTACTACGAGGATGATGCCGAGGGCTCAGGTGAGCTACCACCCAAAGATGGCGGTATCGTACCGAGGTCAGATTATGGGCTAAAGGTGCTATCACCCTATGATGATAACGTCGTCTATCTGAACAGTGCCTACAAGCTGATTGGGACGGATATTTCACGTAAAACGCCTCAGATAAAGACGTACAAGTTTACCGTCTTAGGTGACGCCCCAGAACCACCAGTCTACCCTAATCCTTTTACTTGGGATAATACCTACCGTTACGGTGTCGGTATGCACAAAAAGCATGTCCACACCATCAGGACTGGCATACCGGCTGGACAGCTTAGGATAATCAACCTAGCTCATAGCGAGATTGGCAGCAGTAATCTCAGGTCAACCATTCATGAGGCTTGGTGGCAATATGACGGTGATGGTAACTTTGACGTCTATTTTCCTGCCAACAGCACCGACGCTATCTTTGCCTACTCTAACTTCAATATTACAGAAAACGTGATGTCTGCCGGTGCTACTAATGAATTATTTGTCTGGGCATTCTCACCGAGCGGCAACTATCCGACTAGGGGTTATATCAACGGCTCACAACCGACTATGCCGATGTCTACTGACCCGAGTATCCATTGCGGTTTTTCTATCGAGCCTAGAGATAATGGCGATATCGATATCTACTCTATTGTGGCGTGGTCGTGGGGCAACCGAGCTAGTGGTGGTCAATGGTGGTTTACCTCACAATGGTGGAGCTGGTGGTGGCTAACGGGCATTACTTTTGATATCACCACGCTAATTACCCCTTACCATTTATAATAAGACTATGGATTGGCAAAGACGGCTACAAGAAGCTCAACAATATGTAGACCAGACTTACGGTGCATACGGCGCCGCTCAGGAGCAGACTAAGCAGGCTAAGCAGGCTTACGATATTGCTTTCAATCAGCGTCCCGATTACCAGACAATATACGACCAGTACAAGCGTCAATCAGAGGAAGATTTAGACGTATCGGGTACTAAAACTACCCTGGATAAGTCTAAAGAGGCACTGGCGGTGGTCAAAGACCAACTAGATAGGCTCAGCACTACTATCGTTCAGCGTTTTGGTGGCAATCTTACCGAAGAAGAACTGGAGAGGGTGAAAGAACCTCAAGAAGAAGCCCTCACCAGCCGATTTAAGCAGTACGAGGCTAGCTACCAGACTAAGTTCAATGATTACCATTCTAGGGTCGAGAAAGCTTTCAACCAGGCACTAGGGCTAACTAACAAGCAGAGCGATAGTTACTGGTCAGGCATCAAGAGACGGGCTGATGACTGGAATACGGCGGTCAAGAACGAAGAGCAGTGGTCGAATATGGCTACTCAAGCGAGATATCAGCAACAATCAGTTCAGAGTGCCTATGACTGGTGGAATATCAAGCAACGCTGGATGGCTCAGGAGCGAGAGATAGAGGCTAACAGGACGAAACGCTATCAAGCCTCAATCAATGCCGAGCTTGGTGCTAAGAGGGCTAGCGTCGAACGTGAGCGCATGGCTCAAGAGGCTACAGCTCGTAAGCGTTCAGACATTGCTAAGACACAATCTGGTGAGCTATCACTAGCTGAATACTTCAGAAGATACGAAGGTGGTGCTTATGCGGGGGCTTATTAGCGAGGCTACTGTGTTACGATAATCCTAAGAATAGGAGTTTAGATGGATTTTAGTGGACGTATTGCATCAGCCAACCGAAACGCAGACGCTAGTTATCAGAAATACAACGCCTACCAACAACAGGCAGATGAGGCGTATGGCAAGTATAACAACGCTTTTGACAAGCGTCAGAGCTTTGGTGACATATATAACGCAGCCAGAGATAGGTATCTCAACACCGACGAGATAAACAAGGCTAGAACCAGTTATCAGCAGGCTAGAGGGGCGGTAGACCAGCTCAACGATACTATCAACCGTATGCCCGATACTATCAGACAGCAGTACGGTGGCAATTTGACCCAGGCTCAGCTATCACGGATTATGCAGTCTAGGCAAGGCGATAACGCCAACACCTTGAACATGCTCAGTCAGAACTACAACAATGCCTTGCAGGATTACACCGATTTAGCTAACCGTGGTATGCAGGAGACACAGTATGTAGCCGGCAATCAGATGAGTGACCAAGAGAAGACCCTGGATGCTTTGCGTAGCGTCTGGTCAACCTTGCTTGGTCAGCGCAACTCTGCCTACCAGATGAACCAGCAGGATAGAGGCTTGCTGGCTAATGAGTATGGTGCTAGAGACAAGTGGCAGTTAGCGCAAGACCAGATGGCGTTAGATAGGTGGAAAGCGCAACAGGAGAACTACCGCGCTAAGTTAGCCCATGATGCCCAGATAGAAGCAGCCAGAATAGGTAGCTACCTGCCTCAGCGTCAGCCCAGCGGGAGTAACACCGATAAACCTGGTAACAACAACACCTACACACCGAGAAAACGTCAACAGCCGATTTATGCTACCAAGGCTAATAATCTTTGGGATGCCATTAAGATGTATGGACCGCTAGCGGCACTTGGCGGTGGTACGTTTTGGGCTAATAAGGGCATAGAAGACCGCTGGGGCGGTGCATCTGGCGGTAACGGCGGAGGGAGCTGGTAAATATGGATATTCTAGGTAATTTAGGTAAGCTGCTTTTTGGAACAGGTCGGCAGTATGACCGTGATACGGTCAATAGTCAGATAGATAAAGCCAATCAGCTAAACCAACAGGCTAATGACTATTACGCCAAGAACATTGAGGGCGTCGATTGGGGTAGTCTTAGTCCCGAGGAGCAGGCTAGACGTTCAGCCATCATGAACTCTTACAACAACGCCAGAGCTCAAAACAAGAGCGGATTGGACACGTTAGACAAAGCCTATGAGCAAGAGGAGAAAGATTGGCGATATAAGCCTCTTGGTAACGGGATAATCGGCGGTATCGTCAATCCGATGTACCAAGCTGGAACAGCGGCGGTCGATTTGATGGGTAATACTTACAAGCAGAACAATCGTGACCCCGTCTCAGATATTGGAGCTGGTGTCGAGAGCCTTATGAACATTATCCCGGGGGCGTCAGGCGTCAAAGCTTTAACCTCGGCAGACAAGATTAGTAGAGGCGCACTGGTTAGAAATGCCCTCTCAGGCGCAGCGAGCAGTGTAGCTGGTGCTTATCGTGAAGGTGGTCAAAACACGAAGCTCAGCGATGCTTTGGGGTGCATACCTATGGGCGCAGCAATGGGCGCAGCTATGCCTATCGGATTTGAGAAGTTTGGCAGTCTAAAAAATAAGCTGGCAGGCACTGATTGGCGTAAGTATCTGCCCAAGTCTACTATGGGTAAGGTAGCTTTAGGCGGCGGTGCTTTATACGGCGGCAGTAAACTATTGCCGTTATTTGGCGGTGGACAAAACCAAAACCAGTATCAAGACCAGTATCAAGATGATGAAGATGAATATGGAGGAGGCTACTACTAATGTTTGGCAGTATTTTAAGTAAATTGTTCAGAAGCTCAGGTGATGATATTGCCCGAGGAGTTGCTAATAGTGCCTCTAGGGGGTTAGCAAGTAGCCTAGCTAGAAACTATGGTGACGACTTAGCTAACGTAGCAGTAGCCAGTGCATCTAGAGGGCTGGGCAAGAGTGCCTTATCTAATTTAGGGCGTGAGATAGCTGATGACACTACTCAGAGCGTGGTCAAAAAAGGTGGTTTTCTGAACTCAGTGGCTGATTTACTGGAGAAGAGCGGCGAGACGGCAATGAATACAGGCAGAAGTGTTACTAGAGCCGGTATGGCTAAAGTCGCACCGGATGCTAAGCACAACATTGCCGAGGTTTTCAGACGGACAGGTATCTCAGACCCTGGAGCCCAGGCAGAGCTGGGGCGGACATTGACGGGCACTGAAGATGCTATTTTGGACAAAGCAATCAACAGCACCAGGTCGGCTACTGACGTACTGGATATGACTCATTTTGACTTACCCACCCGTGAATACGAGGCGGTGTTGAACAGCTTTCCGTCCAATTTGCGACCGCTAATCGACCACTATACCCCCGTACAGATGGAGAAGTTACTCAAGAGCGAGGGCAGTAGGCTGATGTATACAGCTAACAAGGCTGGCGATAAGACCTTGGGTGGATTGATGATGGACATGGGCGACAAGATTGCTACAGGTATCGATAACGCCGTAGAACAGGTTAGACCGGGTGCTACTCAAGAACTGTACGAGAACTCTATCAATGAGCTCAAAAGGCTTGCTGGTGAGGCTAGGTTACAGAACAATACACCTTTCATGAAAGCTTACGATAAGCTGGCTCAGGAACTGGAAGCCACCCCGGCAGCAGAGAGGACTATTGCTAACTTACGCTCATTTAAGCGTGACTTTGTCAACGGTGAGAAGCTGGAGCGATTATCTGACCAGGCTCAGGGTGGCGGTGCTTTACTGGGTAACTCGGGCGGTGGTCGTGGTATGGGCGGTATGCCTAAGGGATTGACTAATTTACTGGACACATTGGTCGGTACACCGGCTCAAGCGGCGACAGGCAAGCTTGGGTCAACTTTAGTGGGTGCTGCCGACAAGCTTAGGGATGAGGGCGTACAGAAGGCTATCAAGCGAGGCGCAGTCGCAGCGGGCGGTATTGGAGCACTATCTATGCTGGGTGACCAGCTGGGTGGTAGACAGGCTAGAGGTGCTAGTATGCCCGGCGGTGGCTCAGAGGCTGACGGAATGGGTTCAGCTATGGGCGGTGCTACCGGTAATCCAAGAGATGTATCTAACGGGTTAGCTGCTGCTAATTCAGCGAACAACGACACTATTGCTGGCTACACCAGAGAGGACTTAGAGAACGCTTACGTCAAGGCACTGATGGATGGTAATACCAAGGCGGGCAAGTCAATAGCCAGTATTATTGACCTGTTAGATAGCAGAACTAAAGCCACCGCTAAAGCCTCAACCGCCAAAAGCGGTGCCGCTGATGCTAAAACGGCGGCAAAGCAGAACTCTGCTCGCACTCAGATGAACAACTTGATGAAACTGTACCGACAAGCCGGTGGCGGTCATGGTGTAGGTGGGCACTTAACTAATGCCCTCAATGCCATTACCGCTGACAGTGTCAACCCGGCGGCAGGAGCATACAACTCTCAGCGTCAAGCTTTAGCCGTAGCCTTAGCTAGAGCCAGTGGTGATAGCGGCACATTATCTGATATGGATATCAAGTCATACATGTCAATGGTGCCCGATATTGCCGATAATCCGGTGAAAGCTAGACTTAAGATACAGTCAATCTATAACATGCTGGGGCAATAGAATGCTAAACAGCGTATTATCGAAGCTGTTCTCTGGAGCTGGCAATTTAGCTGATGACGCTGCCCGAAGTATAGGCAAAACAGCCACTAATCACTTGGATGATTTACTGGGTGGCGTTGCTAAGCGAGCGACCAGAGCCGTCAAGAAGGTTGCCGATAACGACCTGGATGACCTACTAAGCAAAGCCGGCAATTACCTCAGTAAACATGCTGATAATAATGCCGGCAAGTTGGCAGATAGCTTAACCGACCGCCTGGGGCTAGCCTTCTCAGAAGGAGACGTGCCCGTTAGTAAACTGGTGAGGCTGAAAGAGTACCAGCCAAGAACCACCGCCAGTGGAGCGGGTACTACTAAGAGTGTCTTTGAGAAAGGTTACCAGGAGGGGATGGTTGACCAGCCGATTGTAGTGCGTAAGGTGGGCGATGATTTTCAGGTGTTAGGTGGGCACTCTAGAACTATGGGGCTGGAGCAACGAGCTAAGGCGGGGCTAGATAATCCCGAGTCTATCAAGGCTAGGATTTATCAGGATATAACAGATGACGAAGCTAAGCAGATAAGCCGTGGAGCTAACCAGGGAGGTCAATATGAGAGCACGCTGGACATGGCAAAGTCGATTGCCGAGAGTAAACGGTCGGGGTTAGAGCCACAAGTCAAGCGCAACAACATTAAGCGTGGCACTGATTTTGACGATTACAGCTATGCCTGGGACGCTATCGAACACAACCCAAAGATGCAATCTGTAATTAACGAGAATATGGATTTTAGCCCGGATACTCTGATAGCTACCTCACGTAACGCCCGCAATCGGGGCATGAACCAAGACAAGTTTATGAGCGTGGTGGAAGGACTATACAACGCCGACAAGCTATCTAAGAAGAACGTGGATAACGTGGTCAATCTGATGACAGGCAAGCTGAAGAGTCTTAAGATAAAAGACGCTCAATCTACTCTGTTTGGTGATGATGTAGGGCGGGCTATCGATGCGGTTGACTTGCTATCTGATTTTGAAAACATATCGGGGGATATTAAGTCTAAAATGAATGCTATCAAAAAGGTTCAGGGACTTGACGATATGTCTGACGAGGTAGTAACCGCCCTCGGTAACCAGACGGCTAAGCTGGAGGACAAGCTTAAGAATATCCAAGATGAGATACTCAGTCGATATAATGATAGGGTTGCCAGCTCTGCTAAACAAGCCCCAACCCCCACCTTTGGTAGTCTGCCACCTCAGATTGACGAAGAGAAGCTGGCTGAAGCCATACCCGTATCAGACAACCAGGCTGGCTTATTTGGCGATTTAGAACCAAAGACGGTCAACAACACAATTAGCAAGCCAAAACCTCAGAAACGTGCCCGTGCGCAGGCAGATAGCGAGAATGGCACACACCAAGTACCAGTTGTGGAGATTAACCAGTACTGGGACAGAGGCAACGTGCCTGTGCACAATTTGACACCCGAACCAGCCGAGATAATCGAGCAGGTACGGCACTACCTGCCCCAAGTTAAGGAAAGCGATATCCAAGAACTGCCTAACCATATGCTTACACGGTCAAAGCCTCAGGTGATTAAGCCAAAGAAAACAGAGGCACTAGCCCTTAAAACAGCTGTAGATAACCTACCTGATGTCGCTCAATTAAAAAAGATGAGCAATCGGGAGCTGCTGGATTTTGTGAAAAACTGGCGCAAGTCTACACCATACAACATTTTGACAATGGGGCTAACTAGAACTATCAATCAAAAGCAAAAAGATAATAACTAAAAACGGTCACAGTTTGGGCGGATATCTGTGGTATATTCACCCTATAAGATAAGTAAGGAGAAGAAATGGTATTTTCTGAACGAGTTAAGACAATTACCTACAACGAGATATTGCCGTCGATTGTGGATACGGTCAATCAGAGCAACATCTTTACCGCCAGGGCGTTATCTAACCCTAAGCCGTGGCGAGGTACTACTGTCAATCAGCCTATCCAGATTGCTAACTCAACAGCCGGTGGCTCATTTGATGGTATGGATGAGTTTGACACCTCAGCCACCAACAACGTGCGCAGTATGACTTGGTACGTCAAGGGTTACGAGCAGAGTATCGTTATCCCGGGTATCGAGCAGTCTGTCAACGAGACCGCCAGCAAGGGAGCTGTACGATTGCTTGGTGCAAAGATGGATGAGGCGGCGAACTCTCTAGCTGATGGTGTTGGCAACCTGTTATATGGTTATGGTAACGGCAAAGACTTTGATGGATTGGGGCTCATCGTCGATGACGGTACTGCCACCTCTTCTTATGCAGGTTTAAGCCGTGCTGAACTGCCGAACATTAACGGTCACGTTACCGCAGCGGCGGCTGGCAAGATGACTCTTGACCTTGTCTCTAAGGCGTTTGACGATGCTTCAGCGGCGGGCTCATCGCAAGAGTCACCCGACATTGCCTTCACCACCTCTCAGATTTGGAGTCTGTTTGAAAGCTTGTTGCACAAAAACAACAGCTTGCAGGCGCACTATGACGCTACAGCGATTACCGGCTATAACCGTGTGAACGGTAAGACCCCACGTGGTACTAGCGTACCTGCTCAGTCTCTGAAAGGTGCTTGGGGCGTCGATGCTATCAGCTACCGTGGCAAGCCTGTAGTGGCTGACGACAAGTGCCCGAACGGTCGGTTCTACTGGATTAACGAACACTACTTGGAGTACCGCAATCTAAAGGGTCAAGACCTGAACAACTATAACAACAAGAACAACATAACTGAGGGTACATATTCAGACATTAAAGACCAAGTGCCGTCGTTCTTGCAGATGCGTGACTTCATGCAACCTATTAACCAGTACGGTAAGATTGGTTGGTTAGTAATGCTTGGTAACCTAATTCACCGACAGCCACGACGCAACAGTGTGATTACAGGTATCAAGTCGATAGCCTAGTGCGACCGGTTACAACTAAAAAGCCACTTCTTACGGGGTGGTTTTTATTGTTCTTGCCACTTGGTGGGTGAGTGCGTATCAGCGTTACGCCAGTGCTGAGGCTTGGTGGTTACACCTTGCCACTTGGTGGGTGAGTGCGTATCAGCGTTACGCCAGTGCTGAGGTGACATTGGTCGTGGCGGACGTCTTAAAACAGACTTGCCCTTCAGAGACGCCGTAAATACGCCATATATCCGAGATGCACCCTTTATCGTAGTAGTCGCTTCATTAGCAATGACGGCACTTCCAAGCAGTATGAGAGACGGTTGGATATGTATCCTAGACCTGCCCTTGATAAATGCCTGCTTAATAAAGACGCTGACAACTGACTTACCGCTAATCTGCTTAGTCTGATACTTGTTTAGTCTAGCTTTACCTTTGAGACTGATGTCTTTATTTACACCAGTGACAATCTTAGACTTGCCGACAATCGATGCGGTGACCGACTTAAGAATATCTGCCCTGCCGGATAGTTGGGTAGACATGTTCTTATTTATGACCGCCTTACCTCTGATTACATCAATATCAACCCGCTCTATCCTGGCTGAGCCCTGGATGGCAATGGCGTTTTGTGCCCTAGGTGCACTAGCACCGCCTGTAGCGAATGAGTACTGAGTATAGGTCACACCTACCTCACCTGGTCTACCAGTGTAATTGACTAAGCCTATCTCGCCACTATTATCGCCGAACTTACGTACGGCATCTATCTGCCAGTTGGCTGGTTCTGCCTCACCGTCACGCCATATCTTAGCGTACTGGCGATTATTATCTGACCTAAATCTCACCCAGTAATGTGTGCTTAGCGACCAATTGTAGTGGTAATATGCTATCCCCTCATCACGGGTATCATCATTTAGAAACAGTGATAATCGTCCATAGCTAGGGATATAGCCTAGTGTCAACCCTTGTGGGGCTGACCTGGAATAGCGGTGTCCTAAAATACCGTAACTACCCACATTTTGATTGCTTGTCCAGACAATAACCCTGGTAAGTGACTCAACCACTGATGCGCCTGGCTCATATTGCCGACAACGAATAAAGACTTGTCCCTTATTGTCTGCCTTAATCCAGATACAGCCATGCTGGTCGGGGGTAAAAGCGATATAATTGCCCGGGTCTTGGTCTACTATCCAGTTAGGATTATCTCTAGGGATATTGCCCGGTGGCTCGTTAGAAAAATCAGTAAAATATTCATTCATCTTACTACTATCTTACCAGTAAACAAAAAAGATGCCCCGGGTGAGGTGGGGCATCTTCACAATATGCATCGTAAGAGTGGGATAAACTAGCCAAAAAGACCACTCTAACGACAGGTAATGACCCGCAAGCGGGAAAAGATTAAGAGAAAACCCGCCTACAGGAAAAGATTGTGTATGGTGAAAGTACAAAGCACACTAGGAAAAATCAACCAAAAACCTAATATGCTACACCAACATAGTATCAAGACAGGTAGCTAACAACAAGCTATTTTGTAATTATTACGCCATCCAAATGGCTAGTTATGGTAGCTCGATATTTATTCATTTTTTTGCTCTCCCTTCATAATCTCTAAATATGGCGCATCAGGTATGACAATCACGTATGACACACCGTTGTACCTGTAGCCGATTGTGTGGCTCTTGACTACTGGCTTTGAGCCGTCTTCCATCTTCTGCTCCATGGTGCGGTAGTAGATGAGCTCGGCAGGCTCACAGTTAATGTCATAGATAAATTGTTCATCACCTGCTAACTTGAGGGGCATGTTGTTGACGTAAAAGATACGGGCTTCCAAGTCTAACAAAACGGCTTGGCTATCATCGGTAATATCACGTAAAACAAAGGCTACCAGTGGCGTCTTCTCACGTTTATCCTCTACATCCCTAAAAGCAGACGGATTATGTTCTTTGGTCGGGTCATATTTAGAATAATGGTCGTCATCGGGTTGAGTAATGCGTGTACCATCACTAAAGATTGCTTGCCACCTGTACCGTTGTCCGTCTGTCATCACTAATTCTCGTTCCATCTAAAGGCTAATGTTAGTTCAGGTGTATCACCTGGCTGAGCACTGCCTGTGGTCTGTAACTGAGTAACCATGTACTGAGTGTAGCCAGCCATCGTTAGTCTATCTACTACAGCTAGCCCTTCCGGTCCTGCCGGCGCAAACTTAACCGACTCACCGTTATCCAGAGATACGGGATTGCTTAGGTCTTTAGCCCCCGCCAAAGCCCCTCTGGTCGGTGTAGTGTAGGCACTGGTGACTAGTCCAACTAACTTAGTGTTAGGGCTGACTGAGCCACTTGTGTGAGCAAATCTGCCCATAGATAGCTGATTGAAAGTACCTGTAAACTTAACAAAGGTGTACTTAGGGTAACTATTAGTCCCCGCCAGGATAGTAGCGTTAGCGGGTGATGTTGTAGTATCGTCTACTGACTTCCAGTTGACGTTATTAGTGTCATTGCGGGTAGCGCCTTTAGCCGGGCTTCCCGTGGCAGTTCCGTTGTCTTCTTGCCATTGTGCGATTGCTGTCATACCTTAAGTTTATCATATAATAGCGTCGCCGTGCGTGCCTGCTTGATAGAGGTGTTAGGATTGACGACTACCACCTTAGCGTCCAGCTTGCCTAGACTGTTTAATCCGCCAAAGCCGATGAATAACTTATTGTACATAATCCGATAGAGTAACTCGGCCGACCGCATCTTGTGTTCAGTCATAATAAAATGACCACCGATAAGGGATATGTAAGCATCTCCATCGGGGTCAAAGTTGACAGTGAGCATATCGGTGTTGTCTTTGTCGTACAGCTTAAACCAGATAAGGTAATGTGAACGTCTAGTGAACTCGTGAGGGTCACCGTGCAAATACCAGGCTAATCGGTTGAGTGCCTCCTCATGATTACCGCCCTGCTCAATAGCATGACCGTCTCTGAACAGGGCAGTCCAAACAAAAGGGGCTTTAGGCGTTATTGTCCATCTTGTTCTTTTCATAGTTCTTTGAGCTGATACCCAAAATTGTACCCAGGCAGGTAATGACCGCCCCAGCGATGATAGTAACTACTTCAGTGGCAGGTAGTCCTAACGCTACAGCGATAGTGGTGTAGCAGGTTAACAAGGCAGGTAAAATGACCTGTACCGCTAACTTTAATCGGTCATAAGTCTTGTTGCTTAGTTCTAAGTTATTCATAGTTCCTCCTTTAATAACATTCTCCATAAATCTCGCCAGTCGATAGATTGCGTCTAGCGATGTAGCACCTCATACCTGAGTTACCTATGTAACTAATCCAGCGATAGCCGTTGATATCGATATAGCCTTCATAGTTGACCGTCTCACCGGGTGCTAATGCGCCTACGACAGCACCAGCTCCGACAGACGGCTCTCGACGGATATTCATCGTATCGGTAGCCTTATAGGTAGCGTGCTGTTCTACTAACGTATGTGCGCCCGACGGCTTAGCCTCATCAGGGTTGACCTTGCCTAAATCAGGCAGTAGATAAACCCCGCCAAAGATAGAGACATGAGCAAACCAGCCGTGAACGTCTGATACTAGCCACCTATCGTCACCGTCTACCGCCTCGCCATGCACATAGCCCTTCATCTTGACCCAGGTGTTAGCGGGGTAGGTAGCCATTATCTCGCCCGTTAGAGACGGCTTATTGCGCCAGTTGCCATTATAGTCATGATATAGCCACATGCCAGGATTGAGGGCTTGGCTAGCCAATCTCGGTACAGGTACTTTTGACTGTGACGGTACGGTATAGTCACCACCGCCAATAATGGCGTTAGCCCTATCTACCACATACTGCCCCCTCGGTGTACTCTTGAGTACGCCAGGGCAAGCTGTCGGAAAAAAGTCACTGTGATAGAAAACGTTCTCGCCTATCTTCAGCCCGCCCCAACCTAGGTACTTAGCGATATTAGCTACCAGCTCTGCGCCTGTTTCCAGAGTTTCGTCAGCAATATCCCAGCCCGGTGCGCCAGTAGAGTTGACAAACTCGATACTGATTGAACGCTTGTTCTGCTCCCAGTTGCCTACCGCCCAAGCCGTGTTCTGTGGCTCGACGTATTGACAGACTTGTCCGGGTGATACGCCATAGTGGGTACTAGTAGCAATGTTCCTATTCTGAAAAGTCGCTCCAATACCCGCAAAGCTAGTTGTGGCGGCGTGATGCAAGACAATCTTATCTACAGTAGCTCCGTCCCTACCAATGGTGTGGTTAGGCGATAGCCACTTCTGTTCAAAGTACGCCATCTACTCCCCCTTGCCCATAGCTTCCAGTTCCTCGGGGTCTACGGGGATAGCCACCTCTAATTCTCCTGGTCTAATGTCCATTATTTTATTTCCCTCTCCTTGACCACTGTCATGGTCTTAGTTACTTGCGCTTTAAGCTCATCCAGCTGGCTCTGATAGTGATTAGTGATAGATATCAGTATCACTGTCACAAAACCTGCTCCGACAATCTTAATTAATGAGTTTTCCAGCACTTGAGATAGTTTACCGATTAGTGAGTTATCTTTAACGGCTAATCTGGTCTCTATCTGAGTGACTGAGGCTTGTATATGGTCTAGGCTCTGAGCGTGCTCCCCAAGCTCCTTAGACAGGTCACGCTCAAAGGTGTCTAGACGTCCTCTAAGTTCTCCAATCTGCCGACTAACTTCATCCATACCCTCATTTTAGCAACTACTTACTGTTTTTAGGCGGTCTACCGACAGGCTTCTTGAACTTTATCTCTTTAGGTGCTTCTGGCTCATCCTCATCAGCAAAACCCAGGGTATCGATATCGTCAGCGATATTCTCACGCATCTGCGCTAAGTCTTCAGCTTTAACCTCGACGGGGGCTGGTTGGTGCTTGTTGTCTATCATATCGATTAGCTCTGCCACGTCGACCTTGCCCTTATAAACACGTGGGATAAACTCACGCATAAACTCGGGGTTATTGAACATGATAATCACGTCGCCCTCTATCTGTACGTAACGCTTGTACATTCGCTCGATAGCCACATAAGCCTCTCCGCCTGTTACTGCGGTACTCTCGCCGGGCTTGAGCACCTTCTTATCCTGTACGCCGTGATAGACACGCCTACCTGCACCTGAGGTCTGCTCCGACTTTGGCTGTTTAGCAGGATTAGCGTATACCCACCCCATAGAATACTTGAATGGGTTGGTTAGCTTAACATAATCGCTCGGTTCAAACGTACCTCGCAAAATCTCACGCATTGATTGAGACGAGACTACTTCAGTGCCCCTAGTGCTTGAGTCAAGGTCTTGAGTCAGCGTATCTTCTAAATTGTCACTCTGGTCTGTATTACTGGTGTTCTCTGCCATATCCCTCCTTTATTCAAAATCATCCAGATAGTAATCTATTATGTCGCTCGGCATTGTCCCTGGTGGAAAAGTGTGTCTCTGTTCGGGCATAGCTTTACCCTTTGCTCCACCGTTGATATTAGTTGACTTAGCCTTACGCATCTTGTCTGTTGGGGTGGTGGTCGGCTTGGGCTTTAGCGCATCGGGGTGCTGAGCCTTATATAGATAGGCTGCGGTCTCGATAGAGATGTTCTCACCTTGACGATGATGCTGTTCCCATAAGCCAAGCACGTTGTTTACGTAAGCCAGCTCTGCCGACCCCTCGTACTCTTTACTGCCACGCTCGCCAGGTATTTTAGGCAAAATACCACTAGCCTGTAGCTTCTCGACGCCCTGTACTATCGTCTGAGCCTCACGTTGCCGTTCCAGCTCTCGATTGTAGTCCTCGACAGCTTTAGTCACTTGGGCGTTGAGTTGCTCCGCCCTATAAACTTGAGCGGGTAGCTCCTTAGAGTAGAATTGCGTCTTCTCCGCCTCATCAGCCCACTCAAAATCAGGCGGTATCTGTTCATCAGACTTAACCCTAAGAATACCGTCCTTACCCCTAATAGTCAGATAAGGTAACTGATTATAGATATACTTACCCTCTTCGGTCATCTTTGACCACACGGCGTCAGGTAGCTCTCTTGGTTGACTAAAACGTGGGTCTTCAGGCTGAGGCTGGTCTTGCTTCTTAGCGGCTACCATCCCCCGTCGTTCAAGTTCAGCTCGCAACATTTCGTCGCTGATTGACTGAGGCTGTTCCTGCTTTTTCGGGGCTTCTGGTTCTTGTTTTTCCTTAGGCTGTTCGGGCTCGGGTTGCTCCTCTTGTTCAGACTCGCCCTCTTGCCCGTCCTCCTGTTCTTGGTCAGGTTGCTCTTGGTCAGCCTCGTCATTCTGAGGTTCTTCCTGATTAGCATCAGACTGAGCTTCGTCCTGAGACTGGTCTTGGGTCTCCTGGTCGGGCTGATTGTTCTGATTGTCATCTTGACTATTATCAGGCTGGTCAGGTTGCTCATCGTTAGCCAAAGCACTCTCTAAGATATCGGCGATATCGCTCATCTATCTCCTTTCTTATTACAATTTTAGTCTATCTTAAAATGTTGTTTATGTCACTATGCGTTATCTGAGCCATTTTGACCACTGAACAAACTGGATAAGACGCTCATTCTAACCTCCTAACAATCCACCTAGCGTACTAATGGCGTTTTGAGGTATACCTGCGTCCTGGATAGATACAGGGGCTTCCTGGTTAGGCACATTGGGCATATTCTGGATAGGTGGTTGTTCGGGTTGAGCTTGGTCAGGGGGCATCGGTGGCTGCGGTTGTTGTTGCTGAGCCATCATCTCCGGCGGTACTTCAGGTGGCTCTGGGGTAATCGGGATGTTCGGGTCTACCAGTAATCCAGCTTGGTCAGCCTGCTCTAATCTCACTCGGTTACCTAGGTCAATCACGCAACCTTGGATGTAGTCAAGCAGTCTCTTCTGTCGGTCAGGTTTAGCATACAAGAATTGGTCAGTCATCAGTAACTTACGCATAGCTAAGATATAGCCAGGTTCGATATCTTGACGTGGCTCGGCATTATTACCACTCATAATAGTGGCAAAGTCGATATAAGCTTCACGGTTGTCTACCTCGGTCTTGACGTCGCTAACCAGACTGGTCGGGTCTACCTTAAACTTAACTAAAGCTTCGTAACGTTTATCGGCATCATGTAGCGACAGGTCTTTGAATAAGTTATACGGGTCAATTAGCCCCATCTTAGCCATCGCCATAGCTACGTTTTCTCGTCTCTCACGGTCTACCTTGAGCAATGAGCCATGTGAGATAGAGATAGAGGCGATATCGGGCATAGTAGCTCTGGATAGCTCAGTGTAGACAAACTTACCGTCAGTGTCTCTGGTGGCAAATGGGTGCTTCTCGTCATAGTAAACTTTCATCATCTGAACCAGCAACTTAAAGTAGCTGTCCAGACTCATCTCGATAGCACGTACAATCTCATCCTGTCTACCGCTAGCTTGAGACTTAATCATCTGAGCCTCACCTAGAGTGTTCACATTGTTGTCACTATCGCTACCTCTGAACTGACTTGGTGCACCTAGAATATCGTGAATAGCATTCTTGATATTCTGTTTATCGTTTATGACGTAATTAGGCAGTAGGTGTGGTTCTATCTCACCAAAAGCACTGCTGACAGGCTGTTCAGGTGCTGTCTCCAGTAATATCTTCTGGTTAGGGTCACGGGTGATATTCTCCGCCATCTCATGCTTGATTGCTCCAGCCTTGAATACCAGGATAGAGTTAGCTGTATCGGCATTTTCGACAATCTGTCGCCCCCGCTTATTCAAAACGTCTTGTAATGGTATGACCTGTTCAAGCGGGGTGGTCTGGTCAATCAGTGATGAGCCGTCATTGATATAGTTAAAGAAGATATACGGTTTTGTCGGTCTGTCTAAGAAGTTATTGACAGCCACGCCCTCACCGTCATAGAGATAATTCGGGTTTTTCATTTTATCAAAGACGACGTCCTTGTAATACCAAGCTACACACTCCTGCTCGCCATAATCAGCCGTATCGTCAGTAAACCATATCTCGTTATAAGCTATCATCTCGTTAAGTAGCTTTTGACTCCATCGCTCTCTACCTAAAGCTTTGAGCAGTGCGTCTTTCTTGTCGGGGAATTGTTTCACCAGTTCACCCGCGCTCTTCAGACACACCTCACAAATAAACCGTGGCTCTTCACCTAAGAGACAGTTCTTGTCTAAAATCACTCTGGCAGGGTCAACAGCGACAGGCTTGATGTCATTCGACTTTTCGTCCCACATCAGCTTAATAATGCCGACCCGCTTCAGATACATGTTCTTGACGGCAGACTTTATCTTTTCAGCTAGCTTGTGACGTTCAGTGTGAATATTGATAGCCCGCTCCAAATCTTCAGCCATGACCATTGACTGAGTCTTGTCGTTGTCGGGCACTACCTCGCATGACGGCTCTGAGGCAGTAACGTAAGCCATAATAGCCTGTACGTCGGTAAAGATAATATTCTCCTGATACGGTACTTGATGAGGATAAAGCAACGTTTTGTCTATCTGCTTGCCCAGAAAATACCGCTCATTCTGGTTGCGTACGTTCTCTAAGTTGTAGCCGTCCGTATTGTTCCAGTAATCTTTACTGTCATCAATCCAGCGTCTAAAGTTAGAGATGAGCTGTCTATCATCTATATCCAGAGACAAGACAGCTTGTTCATCTACGACGTCTGTCTGGTCAGTAATGACGTCTACTGAGGAGTCATGAAAGAGTGGTTGCTGATTATCGTTCATATTATGGCTATCATAGCACGCTATAGCCATTCCACCACTGTCTAAATAGTGCGCCAATCACGTTTTGGCTGATTAGCCTCTTTGACCAGGCGTTCAATATCTAGTCCCACGTCTTTGTACACATTGTGTAGTCCTGCTACAAACGACGGCGTCACCTTCTTAATTATCTGGCTATGATTAACCAATGAGCCTCTCACTCGGTCAGCTGTTAGCAGTGTGTAGAATAGGGCGTCCAAAGCATGGTCTACGTTATCTTTATCCAGCTCTTCACCGCCCGTCTCTTTAGCGTAAACAATGGTCGGTAGCGTTTTTATCAGGTAGTTACAGGTGCGGTGAAAAAGTAATGACGGCTCATTATCTAAAGCATTAGCAAACATATTATGCAACGTGTCAATAGCACTAATCTTCTTATCTCTCATCATCTTGTCAGCTCGCACGTAGACGGGTCTAATGTCGGGCGGCAACAAATCAGTCTGCTCTTTGAACGCTTCAGCAATAGTCTTGTCCGCCCCGCCCGAGTGAGCATAGGCGTCGTGGGGCATGGCAAAGACATCAACTGGGTCTTTCTCTTGGATACGGGCAAACTCCTTAGCCCACCATTCTGAGCCATGGTGATTGCCGTGCTTTTCTCTAAAGATGAACGCTCGTTCTTTGTCGTCACCTATTTTGTCAAACATAGCCCATAACAGCACACATTCATCGTTATATCCCCAATCCATACCGCATATCTTCCACGACGACTTGTACTGTTTTTGAGTTATGCCAAACTCGGCAAACTTATCAAATACGTGCCTTTCGGTGCTAAAGTCGTCAAAAACAGCACCAAACTGGACGTCCCATGACCCATTGCGCCAAGCTTCATATAGCTCTGGATTGGTCTGCTTTAATCCCTCCAACTGCCTAACGTATTCAGGGTCAGCTTTCATCAGGATGGGATTGCTATCAATAGTGGCCGGTATATATGCTCGCCACAATCCAGTATGCTTGTCAATAATCACCTGCCAATGAGTTTCATGCTCTTTGCCTTCGTAGTCATACCACTTGTACGTATTGTGAACCACATCGCACAGGTCAGTATCGGGCGTGACAAAACGTTCTTTGACCCATGCCATACCAACGCCACCAGGGTTGGTCGTGCTGAACACCTGAGGATACAGGTCACTGTATTTACTCCTAGCTGAGCTGATGAGCCTGAGATACATGTCTTCGTAAGGTATCTGAGTTAGCTCTTCAATATTGATACGGCAATACTCATGTCCCTGATATTTAGTATAGCTATCCTCGTCGTTCAGATGACCACCAAGCAATCTGCCTCTACCGTTACCTGTAAACAGCAGAGGCTTGTGCGTTGTTTTAATTCCCAAGAATTGATACGCCTCTTTGGCTCGCCACTCAAAATCAGTCAAATCATCAGCATTGCGTCTGATAACTAATTGTTTAGCTCTCTTATTAGCTAATCTGACGCCAAGTAGTGCTATCGACAAATCTGTTTTACCACCACCTCTTGCGCCGCCGTACAAAATCTCACGAAAACGCCTATCACTAGCTACAGCTGAGGCTAGCGTCTGAGGTCCTGGCATCGGTACCCAGTAGCCCGATGAACGCAGCTTATTAGCTTTGTCGTTCCCCAGCGTTTTCAGACGGCTTGACGTCACCTTGCTCAATCTGTCGCCCCTTTTCATCAATAAAGTCTTGACCTGATACTGGCAATATGAACCCTCTGACGCTAGTCATCTTGGCGTCGATATCAACGTCAATTTTGCCGTTTAGACTGTTTTCGGACTTCTTGCCATAAATAAAATCGTAAAGTTTTAGCAATCTATCACTAGAGACTTTTATCTTTTCGCCTGGCGCGTTTCTGACAAAAATCTCTTTCAAAACGGCAATATCTAAAACGTCGCCGACTCTAGCAGTGCCGTCGAACTCGTCGTTGTCTAATCGTCTGAACAAGTCTTTCAGCTGTTCATAGCTAACGTCGTTTAATAATATCTCTAGCCGTCCACGTGGCGTCCGCTCTTTTTTCCAAGTGCCGTTCGCACGCTTACCAACGCCGATTGCGAAGCCATTCTTGCCGTCTACCCTTTTACTCATAGACTAATTATACCTCATGACGTCAAGCTGATGATGTTATTACAATGATGAGTGATAAAACAAAAGACCCACACCTCAGGCACAAGACCTTTTGATGTGGGCTTCCAACCGTGACTACTGCTAGCAATGCATTCACGATTGTATGTAGCTATTCTACCATACTTATATGTCGTGTCAATGAATAACAATCATCAATATCATTATTATCACCCAACCGACAATCAATATAACGTTAGCTATGCTGTCCCATAAATCTTTCTTCATGACCTCAACCCCAATAAATCAGCCAAATCATATTTCCAGCCCTTTATACGCCCTAGTCGTCGACGTTGTCTAGCCAATCTGGCTCGCCTGGCACTTCCAGGTACATCTCTAAACCAGCGCATAGTACTGTTCTTACCGCCTTTTGAACCAATCCGCTTGTAATAGTCTGCGCCATACTTGGCTATATTCTTATCTCTAGTCTTATACCCTCCTTCAATTTTGGATAACTTACTTTTATGTGTGGTGTATTTTCTACTCACATCAAAAGCCCTCCTTGTCTACCCGCTCCTTATTAGTCATTCTCTTACCCAGATAATTATCAATTATCTCTTTAGCTTCGTCAAAGCCTACGGCAAAAGTAGCTTCATAGCCCTCGCTTCTTAGCCTTTCCAGCATCTCCGTCTGTTCAGCCAGATGAGAGGTAAGCCAAGTGCCGTCTTTCTTCTTTAATTTAGTACCCTCCTTCTTTAATTCGATGAATAGCCCGCCCCTACCATTCGCCATCTTAGCGATGAACATGTCGGGGTAGGCTCGGCGTCCACCATTCTGTTTACGTTGCACATTAGCCTGATATCTAGTTAGTTTTACCCCCGAGCCATAGTCAGAGTGAAAAATGACGTCAGGGTATTGCAACCTGAGGTAGTAAGCTACTTGTACCTGTAAATCAGCTTCGGTCATTACGTAAAGTTATCCGTTATTTATCCGTTTCGGCTACGGCGGTGATTAGCCAGATAGTTCTTGTAGCACTCTCTATTACAAAACGTCTTGCCGTTCGCAAATATAACGCTACCACCGACGAATTCACGCTCAGCAGCTAGTGCTTCTTTTACCGATGAACGCTCCCAGTAGTTCATCACATCGCCACAATAGTCACACACCAAGCAGTACCATTTCTGTATCATTAGTAAATCTTTTGCCCCCTCTGCGACGACTCCAACTTGTCGAGTAGCTCACGCTCTTCACGTTTTCTGTCATCGATATATTCTTTTACCTGGCTATCGGATAGCTCCATCACCCCTAAAATCCCATTGTTAGGAACAATGACGCATGGATTGTTTTTATACCAGATATTGTCACTACTGATGTACCGAGCAAAGAAAACTACGATACTAACTTCTTTCTTAGGGGGTGTAGCCTTGCGCAACAGCTTGTTTATTTTTCTGTTGTTCGACTTGGCAACGATACCATAGCCTCTACTGGATGTATCGGGCATGGATGTTACGGTGCTAAACAATTTATCGGCCTGGCTTAGTAGTACGCACCCTTCACTAAGTGTTATGTCTGGATAGATATTGTTCATTTCTTCCTCTCCTCATTTATCTTAACACATTTACTCATTACTTCTAAATACTCACTAGGCTTATCCATAATCCGACCGTATACGCCAGTCCTCAGCATTATCCTAACGAGTACGTCGCCTAGCTTATTTATTGTCTTGGTGTGACCGACGGCAAATGACTTATATACCTCATCGGATATGTCTAAATACGCTCCACCGGCATTGTCTAAATCTGTAGGGTCTAGTCCTGCATCAATGATAACGTGAGCCATTCTGGCGTATATCTTGAGCATTCTGGCGTTATCTAGCCAAATGAACACCTCACTCATTAGGTTCTTAGCTTGTTCGTTTAGGTTCGGCATTCTTCTCTAGCTCCTTATGATATCGGTTCAAATCAGCGACGTCATTACGCACTCTGTCAATTGACCGCTTTAATATGTCGATAGTTCTATATAGCCTTTCCACATCGATACAATCACCTGACTCCTTGACTATGTCTTCTATGGTGTCTGCACATGTATGTAGAAAGTCCACCTCTTCGTTTAGGCTGAGACGTATCTTGTGCGCAAGTTCGTCACACATCTTAAAAATCTCCTTCCGCTACTTGTAAGCATTTTAATCCTAATTGACGCCACATGTCGACTACCTTGTTTCGGTCGTCTAAGACAAATCTGACGTTATAATCTCCTCTAATATGCTCGTTAAATATCTCCTCTTTGACCACTTCGTCGGGTCGATTATCTCCCTCCTTTCGCATAATCAACTTGGTGTAACAGATACCGTTCTTGGCTAGCCAGTCCTCAGTTTCTTTCCGACAGCTCTCATCTCTGCCTGATACCAAAATGACACTGACGCTTCTAAACAAGATGCTGGTGAGCCAAGCAATGGGTATATCTACCATGTCATTGCCTACCTTGCTCCAGTCATACGGTGACCTGTCGTGCATGTGCGCCAGTGTGCCATCGATATCGCAAACGATAGCGGGCTGTAGCATGGGGTCAGGCGTGTATTTAGCAGGTGCTGGCTTGAGGTACTGATTATACATTCTCCGTATCACCGTTTCGCCGACGCCATTAGGTCGGGCATTGTCACGCTTAATACATTCCTCCAGTGGTGTGTCAAACTCTTTTATCTCAAAGTCGGCGTTATGGCTTTCAGCCAGCCCCTTAAAGTATCGTTCGTGAGTTGGGTTAAAATTAGTATCATCCACCACCACATTCTTTTTCTGGTCTAGCGATAATTCGACAAGCCATCGCTCACACGCAACTATCTTCTTCTCACGGCTGGATCGCCACTCACCACCATGCAGCATGTTACGCAAATCGTCTTTATTCACTCGTATCCAATTGCCGTCTTTCCTGACAAGCTCCTTGGCAAAGGTGGTCTTGCCTGAGGCGGGTAAGCCTTTCAGCAGCAAGAGTTTCATTTCACTCCTCCTTTCGGTTTAATCGCTTGCCACATCATCCGAGAGACGTCTTTACCTGAACGATAAGCTAAAACGTACGTCTTGTGGTTTCTAATAAATGGGTTCGGGCAGGTCGCCACCTCCTTATTGGTCATATCCTCGCAATACAGGATAGCCATGCTCACATCAGCCGACAAGTCGTTATACTTATTCTTCAGGCTATTTTCCGTCCTATTTAGCCAGTTGATGAACTCTTCAGGCATATTGAGACGGTCGGTCTCACGCTCGCTAGACAGGTCTTCCCAGACACGCCTAGCAGTATAATTAGTGACGGCACGATGCAATCTGATGTATTCATCTGTCTTATACTTCAGCCGATAAACACCATAATTGACCACCACGCCTTCATGTAAGCCGTTCCTGTTTATGGCATTAATATCGTCAAGCACATCGCTTGAATACTTAGTCGGTCGTCTGAACGGGCTGTCTTCAGGCTCAATCTCAAGCCCAGTCTCGTTATCTATGAGACACAGCAATACCAATTCGGTGTCGGTGTAGTTGATAACAATCTTATTCTGAGGTGAGATTAGCTCAAAGTGGTATGTTAAGCCTGGCGCAAAACTGAACGACCTGTATTTATCATCTAGCAACTGCTTTGCCATCTTGGCTTGGTCGCTCTGAAAACTACCTTTAGAGGTAATTACCAGACCGTATTCAGGGTCGTTGGTCACTTTAATCAGTGAACCATCCAGCTTTTCGGTGACGTCGTCACGACCTGGGCTAACACGGTATAATTCTCTCACTCTGATACCATCAGGTTCGTCGTGATTGAAAAACTTAGGCAAGCAACGTTGGATTAGTCTGCCTTTGTCGTCATAGACGATGCCTCTGGCATTTAGAGTGACATAGTTCCATAACCGCTCTTTCTGAGTGAACATCGTATAGACGTAAATATTCAGCCCACGCTCTTTGTCTGTACGTCTGTCGACCAGTCCTATCTTCCGATAGCGGTCAAGCACGTCTTTAGTTGGTATCTCATTCATTGTCGCCTCCATCTTCATGGTTGCTCTCTGCTTTATCAAGATGATCGTCTATAAGCTCGGATACCTTTTTGAACCGTTTCGATGCTATTTCTACAGTTTTGGTCAAGTCGCCAAGGTAATCGGCTAGCTTGTCGAGCGCATCATCGACCGTCGCTCTATCACAGTTGGCGACAGCACGTTTAAGCTCATCCAATGCCGTATAGCAGTAGTCTTTGTCCATACGATAGACCTGCATTATATTCAGATAAATCATCTTATACTTATTCTTTGACATATAAGTCCTCCTATGCTGCAATTTAATTGTTGCTCTACCATGTGTGGATGCAACTCAAGGCGTGTCTTCCTTTCTTAGGCACGCCTTGTTTTTTGCTCATCGTGCCGTACTCCTCAAGCTCTCTTTCAGCTTCTTAATCGTCGTTGCCTCACCAGCGTTATAGCACTGATGATTGACCGACCACTTGCCACCCAGACTCTCGCACTGGGCTTGGTCTTCATCGGGTAGGGTGGCACTGTGAATAACAGTCCTTCCAACACACACTACAAGCGCAACAATGCACGCAACCATGATCAGATAGATAGCTAGTGCCCACACAAAATCACTCAAGCTATAAAGCTTTCCATCGTATTTAATCATTACTTCTTCTCTCCTTTCTTATTACTTAAATCTTTACACTGAGCGCAACATCCGTCTATCTTCTTTTGCCTCTCTCTAAGAGCATCGTCAGTTAAGAAGAAGGCATCGGCAACTAACCCGTAAATGAGTGCCAGCGCAAGTGTCGCCATACAGGCATTGCCTAGAAACTCCATGAGGTCAAACTGTCTTTTAGTCTTGGTCATCACTATCCTCCTCATTCAGCACATTGCGTCGTAGATAAAATGAGGCACGTTATTATCAATTTTCATCGCCATCCTCCTTCACGCCTAAATACGTTAGCCAGTCGCTTCGATAGTCCTTGATGCTTTTCTCAACAACGTCCTCGTTGAGAAAATACAACTTTTTTTCAAAAACATCATCGCCAATGCTATAGCACTTTATCGTGTGTAGTTTGCCTCTAGTTTTGTCAAACACAACGCCATAGTAGGCAACGTCTTCGTCATCTACGGCGACGCTATTTATGAACTCAGCCCCACTTTCAATCAGCCTCTGGCGAGCTTCGAGCCACTTGGCCATCGATAGAGCTTCTTCCTCCGTCTTAAAGCAGTTACCAATAGCAAGTCTGCCTTCGTCACCGTCGCTGCCAGGGAAAAACATAGTAGAGCCGATACTACCACTGCTGTACAAGTGGTAATACACATCCTTCTTTTCTGGCTTCCATCTCTTATTGCTAACAACCTCCAAGAGGTCTACTGGTATTTCAGCCATCACCTTGTCATTTGCCTTCAGAATATATATGCCGTCTTCGTCATAGGTGAACTCAGCTCCCTTATCAAACGGCTCCCAATCCTCTTTCAATCTATATACAGTTATATTATCGCTCTTCATCATCCACCCCTTTCTTGTTATTGGATTGCTTCTTTATGGCTTGCTCATACGCATCGATGAGGTTATCCAGCTTGTCAATATTAGACTTGATGCGAATCTTAGTTGTAAGCGAGACGTCATCACTGGACTCGATTGCTACGGTGTAGATATGGCCGGCGTGGGTTTTCATCTCGTTGCCCAATGCTAACAACCCTTCGTTAAACCTCGTTGCCGTATCGTCATATTGCTCGACAGCCGCTTCAATCATTGCACAGACAGCCATGACCGCTTTTGTAAGCTGTCCTAAGTTTACCCACGCTGTTGTTGTAGCAATAACCTCTTCACTCATCGCTAGCCTCCACGGGTCGCTCATTCTCTAAATAGTAGTCGAAGTTCTGCTTCGACTCCAGAAGTTTTTCATGTGTCAGTTTACTCATTACTATCTCCTTAAGTTAAATTACTTTTTCTTATACTCATCACGCATAAAGTTTTCAAACTCTAATGCTTCTATCAAGTCGTCGATATCATCGTGAGGACTTGTATCGTTGAATATCTTATGACGACGCTCGACCTCACGCTTTGTCTGGTAAGAATTACCATCATATCGCTTCAAAGTAAATCTTGAACCTAGATAATCGACTACTTGCGACAGCTTGCTTAGCCTGAGCTTTTTGAATAGCTTGGCTAGCTTTCTTAGTACTTTTACCCGTAAGCCCTCCTCTTTAGAAAAACCGCTGCACATACATTATCCTATGAGTAATGCTCCAAAAGCATGTATTGCCAGCTGTAAGAACAATAGAAGTACTATCCCTAAGCCGATCGCAATGCTTTTATCGTTATGATCGTCGATAACCTCTCGCTCAATTACCACTCGACCGTTGCGCCAGCGATACTTACGCTGGCTTATTTCGTTCATGTCGTCCTCCTTTTCGCTTATTGACATTATCAGTATCTCATAGTGCTTATAGAAAGTCAATATGTATGACTAATCTACAACACCTTGAAAATATCGGATAAGACGTCTAGCTTCAGACTTGCCATCAGCGTATGAGGTTGCAATATCGTTAGCCTCCTCGTCAGATCTGGCTACGACTATCGCATACCCATAGCTGTCAGCCAGCGTACTGCTTAGCAAGGATAGCTCTCTTAGACGATTGGTCGCCCAGCGTCCATCAGCCTTACGATAATGCGACTTCATATTGACCGTTACAACGATCAGCCCCTTATAGCCTAAGTTACTCCATGGATAAAGAGTAAACTTTTCACCCCGCTTGCAAGTTACGCACAGCCCGCCGCATGATATGGACTTCAGACGTATATTATCCATCGTCACGCTCTTGCACTTCCTTAAACTCACAGTAAGCCTGCCAATACAGATCGCTCTGTTTTGGATCGGTGATGTAGTCTAATAAGGCTTGAGCAAGGATGCCGTACAGATTATTACTAACATACTCACTTGGCTCGTAAGCACCATCTGTAGTGTCGACTTCTTCGATAATATTGTCCAGGTATATATCAGCCAGGTCGCCGACTGAGTATCCAGCCGCAATATGCGCATCAGACAAATCATCCACGCTAACGCCCTTGCCATAAGCTGTATCTATGACGTCGTATGTTATGTCATGAGCGTGTTCGCTAATGTATTCTTTGACAATTCGACGCCAATTTATCAGCAAAGTCCAGAGTGGTCGTTTATTTTTATTCTTGACGCCACCACGCTTGCTGATCCGACCACCTTTAGCACCTGCGCTTCTAGCCACTTTACGGTTGGCGTAAAAACCGCCCGTACGACCGTTCTGACCACCAACTTTACCGATCCGACGATAGTAATCGTCGCCGTACCGTTTTTTCATTGTACTAGATGCTTTCTTGGCACCTGCCTTAGTTCCTGCCATTAGAATATCTCCTTAGCTCGTTCCAACGTTTCTTCAATCTTTTTGCCCGCCCGTTGCTTTCTACAGACTGCATTGCTTGCCATATTTTTTCCCTCCGTCTCAATGTCGCCTCTCTCTCCGCCAGATAACTCGCCAGACAATGAGTTAGATACATCCGGTTCTTCGGGCAGTACGGGCAACTCTGGTAGATCGGGTAATTCCGCACCCGCCTCGCCATCTTCTTCCGGGTAGTATTGTCTGATCCCGTCATCAGCTCCAATCGCCTTAATATCGTCATCGTCTAGCAAGCCCTCCTCTTTAGTCTTATTCTTAGCAATATCATTCAGCTGTTCCAGAATATTATCAATCTGCTTCAACGCTCGGTCTCGCACCTGAGCTAATGTCGCAATGTCGTCAGCGATATCTTCACGCTTCACAGTGATGATATGCAACGCCAGCTCATCAATTACCACCCTTGGATCAAACAAGACAAAATAGAGTACTTTGGCACTTGGGCAATTCAGAAAACTATCAGCTACTTGCCAGCGATACTCTTCGTCGACGACCCCTTCAAAAACCATCTTCAGGTGATTAGCTGTTGACAAACACTTAATCTCCATCAACCAAGTCGGATTGTCAATGTGTTCAAAGTTGTCAGGTGACGACATAGCGTATTCTGATACTTCGGATTGAAAAACATAGCCGTTATATTCGCCGTGCTTCAGTCCAAGCTTCTTGACCGCCAACTTACAAGCTGTATGCTCAAGCCTTATTCCTCTCTCTCGGGGCGGCTCGCCATCATCACCGACAGCAATCCGTTCAGCAACAATTTTCCACAAAGCCTGATTAGGCTTGTCGTTAAAAACGCCGTATTGCTCTTTATCCACTTTGCTTCTGGTTTTGCCATAAAGCTTACCAATTGACGTCCCTGTAATTTTGCCTCGCCTGAACTCCAGCCAGGCATCACGCTCGGTATCTTGTGATATCGGTATTACTTTAACCATTGTACCCTCCTTCGCAACTGTTAAATATCGACTCTAATTCTTCTTCAGATATCTGACTCTCATCAGCAACAATCTCTGCTTCTTCTATGTGATTAGTCTTTCTTCCCTCCTCTTTCTTTAGGTTATTTTTCATCTCAGATCGCTTAGCTTGAAAATCAGCACCTTCATGTTCATTGACTGGATTGTCGACGTACTTTCCGTCAACTTTCTGATCATCTCTGATCGCCATTGATAGTTTTGGCGATATCGGTCCAAACTTGCTCAGCAACAGCTTCAATACAGTCTTTTTCGCCATCGCCTCAAAATCGGTGTGCCAGAGGCTACTTTTTGGATACTTACCACCAAAGCTTTTTGAAAACTTCTTAGCATGAGCATACAGTTGCTCGTTAGTCATGTATAATATTTTCTCAAAACCGTTGTTCAGCCTAAAGAACGCTACATAACCAATCGTCTTTAACTTTTCACGTGCAATCTCGTCCATCTCCCAGTCAAAATCAAACTCACCTGTTAGTCGATCCCTGCTGGTCAGCTCGCCTTCTTTAACGTCGCTAACATTTACTAGTGAATAAGCATCCGACGCCAAAGCTAGCCGGATCAGCCCCTTGTAACCGATCTGAAATTGACAGCGGTGGCAATTACTTTTCTCATTCCAATATGGGATCAGATAAGCTAGCCCTAGGCTGCTGTTCAGCGGCAAGCCAATCGTATTAGCGATCAGACCGGCTGACGTTACTGACGCGGGCGGACACTCCTGTAACTTTGGATTGCCTTTATAAACGTCCATCAATTCAGCAGCAAATCTCCTCATCTCACTTTCGGATAGCCTCTCTAGCAAGCGTTGCTGAATTGCATTTTGACGCAAGTACTTGTCGAGAGGCACGATTGCGTTGTTGTTAGTACTCATCGTCGTCATCCAATCTTTGTGTCACAAAACACTTCTTCAGATCTGCGCTATTGATAAATCTCAGACTACAAGAGTTATTGTAAATATCTTGCAACTCGTTCATATCGTGGATCTGATAGTTCAGCTCCTTCATCCGCTCGATATCAGCCTCAGTCTCACAGATATAAATCTTGTGACAGCCATCGTAGGCTACCGCTAGCCCCTTGATCTCATTACCGTTGTCGTCGTTCATGTCGTCCTCCTTTTCGCTTATTGACATTATCAGTATCTCATAGTGCTT
>ERZ773005.331-NODE-331-length-39487-cov-23.411493_pt1 | contig 39487 bp, 41 predicted proteins | sample MGYA00580666_ERZ773005 | MGnify/ENA primary metagenome ERZ773005 (study PRJEB29015, sample SAMEA2737999) | human oral metagenome | biome: human oral; feature: human-associated habitat; material: dental | place: China | collected 2061 ...
CTAGAGACAACGTAACGGTTGGCGTTGATGCGGTTGTTTATTTTCGCGTCGTTAATGCGCCGAAAGCTGTGCTTGAGACAACGAATTACATCTATGCCACCAGCCAGTTTGCGCAGGCTGCTTTGCGCGATGTGACCGGTAATGTCGACATGGACGATCTGCTCGCTAAACGCGAGGAAATTTCGCAGCAAATCAAAGAAATTGTCGACGCCGAAACCGACAAGTGGGGAATCGATGTCGAAAATGTAAAAATTCAAAACATTGAATTACCGGGCGACATGAAACGGGCGATGGCGAAGCAGGCAGAGGCCGAGCGCGAACGCCGCAGTAACATTATAAATGCTGATGGTGAAAAACAAGCCGCTAAGACTTTGGCGGAGGCCGCTGAAATTTTAGCAACAACGCCAGGCGCAATTAACTTACGCACATTGAATACCTTGGAACGCATCTCGACAGAGCCGTCGCAAAAAACAATGATGCTGTTCCCGGTTGAGTTGATTGATGCGCTGCGCGGCGGAAAGAAGTAGGCGTTGCCGCTCTTAACTAAATTAAGACTTGGGTGTCCACACTATATTTAGATCTATGCGGCTAAGCGTAGCGTGACTTTACCTAAATAAGAATTCTTTACAATTTTATTATTATTGTTGTTGGCATGACGTTTGTAAGCAAAAAGGCGCCTAAGCGCCGAAGTGATGTGGTGCGGGTTAGGAGACTCTAACTCCTGGCCTCTTCCATGGCAAGGAAGCGCTCTAACAACTGAGCTAAACCCGCATAGGATTTCTACATATCATTATAGCGAACTTGCCGATTGATTTCAATACCTCTGCGCTATGTAGTATAATAATGAAAGGTATTCGCGGGTATCGTATAGCGGCTATTATATATGCTTCCCAAGCATGAGACGAGGGTTCGACTCCCTCTACCCGCACCAGGCATTGATAATAGCTGTAATCTAAGTGAAAAACATAGTTCGCTACTGTTTTGTGACAGTAGTTTTATTTTCGTATATTTCATTGATGAAAGTATATACTCTATATTTATACACTCGGTGTATATTTTTTGTATAAAATAGCTTGCATAAACTAATAACTGGGTGTATAGTTAAATTATGAATGCACAATATGTATTGCTCGGATTTTTGACAGAAGGGTCAAATTACGGGTATGAGTTAAAGAAGAGATACGATGGGTATTTTGGCAAGGACAAGCCAATTCTGGCAGGTCAAGTTTATTCGACGCTCGCGCGGCTGAAGCGCGATAATAAGGTAGAAGAAATCGCCGACACGAGCGAATCGGGCGGTCCGGACAGGGTTCGCTACGCTATCACCGAGCAAGGTAAAAGGGATTTGCAGTCCTGGCTAGAATCGCCCGAAGCGCCATCTCCGCAGTTGCAAGCGACGATGTATGTCAAAACAGTATTAGCAATCTTGAAAGACGGCGATGCTGCCCCATACCTTGACAACCAGCGCAAAGCTCATGTCCAGCGAATGCGGGAGCTGACAAACCGGCGCCGCGACAGTAGTTTATCAGACATGCTATTGATTGATTATGCGCTATATCATTTAGAAGCAGACCTGCGCTGGATCGAGTTGACGATTTCGCGCTTAATGAAATTAAAGGAGGAAATATTACATGAATCAACCAATAATTAGTGCTAAACACATCAAAAAGTCGTATGGGCAAACCCACGCATTGCGCGGCGTATCCCTTGATGTGCTTCCGGGCGAAGTGCTGGCAATTATGGGTCCAAGCGGCTCTGGTAAGTCGACGTTACTTCATAGTTTGGCGGCAATCATCAGTGTGGATAGCGGTGAAATTATGCTTGATAGAAAACGCATTGATAGACTAAGTGATGATAAGCGCTCTAAATTGCGCCGTACGTGCTTTGGCTTTGTATTCCAGTTCGGACAGCTCGTACCAGAACTGACAGTTCACGATAACGTGGCGTTGCCGCTGTTACTCAATGGCGTTGACCGTAAAGAGGCGTATCAGCGTGCTAATACGTGGATTGACAAGGTTGGATTGAACGGTAAAGAGGAGAGCTTGCCGGGCGAATTGTCGGGCGGGCAAGCGCAACGGGCGGCGATTGCGCGGGCGATGGTGATTGAGCCAAAGGTGCTGTTTGCGGACGAGCCAACCGGTTCGCTTGATTCGCTCAATTCCGAGAAGGTGATGGAGTTGTTTATCAAAACCGCGAAAGACAATGGAACGACGGTCATTATGGTGACGCACGAGCCGACGATTGCCGCCTATGCCGATCGCGAGATTATTGTTCGCGACGGGCAAATTGCTGGAGGGCGAAAATGAGTATCAGTTGGCTGTTGTTCAAAAAATCTGGCCGCCAATCAATTGGGCGTCTCAGCCTGACGGCGGCGGCAGTCGCGCTTGGTCTTTTTGTTCTATTGGCACTGACGGCAGGTACGAACGGCTTGATGGGTCGTGCGCAGCATGTCGACTGGCGTTTTGCGGTATTTAATGCTAAGCAGAATAATCAAAAACCAATTCCTGGTGTGTCGCCGTTAAAGGCGTCGTTGTATATGCCGGGTAATCTCAACAAATGGCACGACAAAGAGTTTGATGTAATGTCAGTCTATGCGGCAGGAGATCATGCGCTGAAGTTGCCAGGCGGAATAAAGACGCCGGCGCCGGGCGAGTATTATTTGTCGGAAGCGTTGGCAAAAATCGCCAAAGAGCGTCCGGAGGATCGTATCGGTGAACGCTATGGTACAAAGTATTTGGGAACGATTCCGGCATCGCTTGAATCGTCGCCCGACTCATTGTCTGTCATTCGCGGGGCGAATGCCGATGAAGCAGCCGCAAAAGATGATTATGGCCAGAGCATGTTTGTTGACATGTATAAATTTGACACGAGCGGTATGAAAGCGGGGTTTAGCGCGGTAGGATTAGCGCTTATTGCAGTTGGCGGTACGGTTTTACTCTTTCCGATCGTGATGTTTGTAGCGGTTGCGACGCAGCTCGGAAGTGCGCAGCGCGAGCAGCGTTACGCAGCAATTCGACTAATCGGCGGTACGCGGCGCCAAGTGACGAAGATTCTCTTGTTTGAATCATTTATCGCAACGCTCGCCGGAGTCGTTGTCGGCTCGTTGGCGTATCTAGCAACATTGCCTCTCTTGCAGCAATATAAATTTGACGATATGCGTTTTATGTCGCAGGACATGGTCGTTGGCTGGGGGCAATACGCGTTGATTGTCGGCCTGACACTCGTGCTTAGCCTGGCGGCAAACTGGTGGGGCATGCGCCACGTACAAACGTCACCGCTTGGTGTGGCGCGCAAGCAGAAAGTCGCGAAAAAGCCGCGGTTATGGCGCGTCATTCCATTGCTCGCTGGACTCGGTATCTTTGTCTGGATGACGCTGCCAGAGGGTGCAAAATGGGTGAAAAGCGCAGATGATGCTATAACGCCAATGCTGGCGTTGATGGGCGGTATTGTACTTGTGATGTTTGGTTTGGTTCTGGCAGGATCGTGGCTAACATATATATTGTCTCGCGTTGCCGCCCGCTTCACGGCACGTCCGTCGACACTTATCGCAGGCAAGCGAATTTCCGGTCAATCAAAACAGGTGTTTCGTAGCGTGAGCGGCGTGGTTTTAGTACTCTTTGCGGGTAGTTTTTACCTCACAGCAGTTGGCGGCGTCGATAAACTAAATGCCGACGCCGTGAACGATAACGGTTATTCACAGCTTAAAAAAGATACGGCGCTCGTTATGGTTGAGCCGGCAGGAAATGATTTGGCTGAGACACTGCGTTCGCAGAGCTATGTAAGGTCGGTCGAAAAAATGTATCGTAAAGATGACAACTCATACATTTCGTGCCAAGCGCTGCCCGTGTATACGCGCCACATTTGCCCAGATAATAAAGAGTATGCGGTGGTGAATTTTAACAACAAGGTGGTTAAAACGGTTGCAACGGTCAATGCTGTTGATAAAGATGCGACACTGCCAACATATATGGTAGCATTGAATAGCAACGACAATATTGATGCGCTGCGTACGCTTATTGCAGAGAATAGTCCGCAAACCGCGAATCGTTATGTTATCAGCGGCACGTACGCGCAGCAGCCGCACATTAGTCCGGTGATTAAAAGTTTTGCCGAAATGGCATATGCTGGTATCGGTTTGACTATGTCAGTAGCGGTTTGCAGTATGATCGTATCGACAATTGGCGGATTGCTGGAGCGCCGGCGTTCGCTCTTGACACTGCGCTTCGGCGGCATGACGATTGGACAATTAAAGCAGGTTGTGATGATTGAGTCGCTTATCCCGCTCGTGAGCGTATCGCTCGTGGCAGCTGGTTTGGGGGTATGGGTCTCAACCATATTCTTGTCGTCGCTTTCAAACACAGTTAGGCCAACGCTTACGTCGACATATTACTGTATCGTTGGCGGATTGCTCGCGGCGGCAGCCGTTGGCGTTTATCTTGTGTTGCCGATGATTAAGAAGATAACATCGCTTGAGGAAAACCGGACAGAGTAATGGCACGCTCTCCTCTATTGTGCAAAAAAAGAGAGTTTAGTAGAATAGAGGAGGTGTGGCTCTTTAGCTCAGTTGGTAGAGCAGAGGCCTGAAGAGCCTTGTGTCACTAGTTCGAGTCTAGTAGGAGCCACCAGAAAAGCACGCTCTAGGATGGTCTAGAGGGTGTTTTTCTTTTGCCTCTATTTTCGTATTTTTACCACATACGGTATCATAAGTATATGTTCAAAAAATATGTCTTGAAGAAAATGAAGCGATACGTCATTGACTATTTTGCGTATCACCCCGAAATCAAACTCATTGTTGTTGCTGGCAGCGTTGGCAAGACGAGTACGAAGCGCGCACTTGGCGATTTGCTCGTACAGCGTTACCGCGTGCGCATGCACGAAGGCAATCATAACTCTGAAGTGTCGGTGCCGCTCGCGATTCTCGGTATTGCTTTGCCAACGAAGTTAAAAAATCCGTTTTCGTGGTTCGGCGTATTCCGTGCGGCGCGGCGGCGGATTCGGCAGCCAACTGATGTTGACGTTATCGTCCAAGAACTTGGCGTTGATCATCCGGGCGATATGGCAGCGTTTGGCGAATACTTACGTCCGGATATTGCGCTTGTGACTGCAGTGACGCCAGAGCACATGGAGTTCTTTGGTACGATTGAGGCAGTGGCGCAAGAAGAATTGTCGGTGTTGTCGTTTTCGAAAGTCGGGCTCATCAACCGCGATGATATCGACGGGCGGTTTGCGGATCTTATCAATAATCCAAATTTCAGTACGTACGGTACGTCTGGCAGCGCTGAGTTTCGGTTTGAGCCGCAGCGATTTGATGCTGATGTCGGCTATGAGGGTACGATTATTGCGTCGGAGTACGGTTCATTTCCGGCGACAATCAAAGTTGCGGGCGAGCACAGCCTGCGTCCGATTATGGGCGCGGTTGCTGCTGCAATTATGTTTGGGTTTGCGCCCGAAGAAGTCGTGCGCGGCTTGAGCATGATCAAGCCTGTGCCGGGGCGCATGAATATTCTGCACGGGATCGGCGGTGTTACGGTGATTGATGATACATATAATTCAAGTCCAGCCGCTGCCGCTGCAGCACTCCAGACGCTCTATTCGTTTGACGATGCTGCCGAACGTATTGTTGTGCTCGGCGATATGCGCGAACTTGGCGCAAGCAGCCAAATGGAGCACGAAAAGCTTGGTTCAATGTGCGATCCGAATTTACTTGCCTGGGTAGTTACTGTTGGTCCGGAGTCTGAACGTTATATTGCTCCCGCGGCGCGGCGGCGCGGTTGCCAAGTTCACATTGCGCGGAATGCGATTGAAGCAGGCGAGTTCGTGCGTTCGGTGACGCAGGGAAATGCGATTGTGCTCGTGAAGGGGTCGCAGGACACGATTTATCTGGAAGAATGCGTAAAAGTATTGTGTAATATGACAGAAGATGTTAGACTTGTCCGCCAAGATGCGCAGTGGATGGCAAAAAAAGAAGCGTTTTTCCAGCAATTTAAGTAAGAGGAGCAGGCATTATGGTGAAAGAGAAAGAATCATCAAAACCGAAGCAGAAACGCGCGAAGAATAAAGATGTAGAACGATCAACTGCCGGCACGAACGCAGAGCAGGCGATAGCTAACACGGAATCATCGAAACCTGTCGCGCCCGCTCAGCCAGTGCCGCAGCCATTGCAGCCGGCATTACCGCAGCAGCCTATGCCATACATGCCGCGCACATCGTCGTCGCAGTTAATACTTATTGTTATTGGCTGTATCGCGGGCGGCGTGTTGTTTTTACTTGCGATTTGCGGCGGCGTGCTGGCGTACTCAATATATCAACGTCCCGAAAATGTCGTGCTTGACGCGATTACGAAACTGCAATCAGCGAATAAGTTTTCGACGCATACAGAGATAACCATGGACTATAAATATGATGCAGGCACGAAAAATGTTTCATTCAAAAAGTTAACGCTTGATACCGGCATGAATTCGTCGCCAAGCGTTGATGCTAACGCTACGCTACAAATGAGTATTGATGGTCGTGATATTTCAGTGAAAGCGTCTGCACTCATGACTGACGACGGCACGATATATTTCAAAGTTAAAAATCTCGCAGAAGCGCTGAGTGCATTTACGGGCGGTAAAGAATTGCCGGCGTCCGCTAAAAATCAGTTTGAAAAAGTGAGCAATAAGTGGGTGAAATACGAGATTAATGATTTATACAAGAATAATCAGCGCGCGGCAGAACGGGCGCGGTGCGTACAAAATGTTTATAAGCGTAGCCTTAAAGACAGTAAAAAACGTAGGGAAATCGTGAGTACTTACCGCAAATATCCATTTGTGATGATTGAAAGTATAGTGCAGCCAAAGGACGGTAATGTCGGGTATACGGTATGGATTGAACCAGTGACATGGCGGCAATTCAACAAGGCGTTCGCGCATACGGCGATTGCGCAGGATATAAAAGCTTGCAACCCATCGACGCATGATAATCCCTCTGCAGCGCTGGACGATGCAGATGATAACTACGCTCATCCTGCACCTTCACGCTCAGTGATCGGCCGCAGCAAAACGAAATTTACAATGTGGATATCGCCATGGTCGCATGAACTGCGCGCGCTTGATATTGAAGGCGGGCCTGACGCACAGTTCTCGCTGAAGAGCCACACTAAATTTGATTTCTCGAAAGGCGTGGCGACTACGAAGCCGAATGACTCGGAAGCGATACATGCCGACGAATGGAATAAACGTCTTAACGAAGCGATGAATATAAGCAGTTCTTCGGCGTCGTCAAGCGATGATAGTTAGTTTTATCCTCTGCTGATCGGCGTAAAATCTGATATACTATAGCTAATGAAACGCTATAATCCATCTGAAATTGAGCCGAAGTGGCAGCAAATCTGGGCGGATGATGCCCGCTACCATGCTGTTGACTTTGGCAATAAACCAAAATACTACATCACGGGTATGTTCCCGTATCCAAGCGGCGCAGGCATGCATGCAGGGCATTTTTTGGAGCACTCCATTGTTGATGCGGTTGCGCGGTTTCGCCGGGCGCTTGGGTATAACGTATTATATCCGATGGGTTGGGACAGCTTCGGGTTGCCGGCGGAAAATTATGCGATTAAAACAGGTAGGTCGCCGAAACAAACTGTACCCGAAAATATTGCGAACTTCAAGAATCAGCTGCAGCGCGTTGGTGCAAGTATTGATTGGACGCGCGAAATCAATACCAGCGACCCAGCGTATTATAGGTGGACGCAGTGGATTTTTACGAAGTTATTTGAGCGTGGGCTTGCGTATCAAAAAGACTCGTTGCAATGGTGGTGTCCAAAAGACAAAACAGTGCTTGCGAATGAACAGGTGATTGACGGCAAGTGCTGGCGCTGTGATTCTGTGGTTATCAAGAAGCCGATGAAGCAATGGTTCTTCAAAATTACAGCATACGCTGATGAATTACTCGCCGAGTTGCCCGAAATGGATTGGCCGGACAAAATTAAAATAGCGCAGCGAAACTGGATCGGCAAAAGCGAGGGTGCGGAGGTAAATTTCCTGATTAACTGCAAGCCGTCTGATTCGCTGAAATTTACGCCTGAGCTAGCAGAGAAAATCAAGGCTGGCGCTAAGACGAATACGATTCGCTTACGAGTAAAAAATCTTGCAGCGGGCGATGTCGCTGAACTTATGACGCGCGACGGCGATATCGTAGAATCGTTTGGTTATGCGAAAATTACGAATGCTCAGAAACTACCGCTTAAAAAAGTACCGAATAATATGCCCGGACATGAGAGTTATCGCGATGATAATGAAAAGCTTGCTGATTTTCAGAAATTTTACGGTAATGATGTGACGCTAGATAGCGTAGTTGCGGTATACGATTTTGAATATATTCCGCCAATTACCGTTTTCACGACGCGTCCCGACACGATTTTTGGCGCAACGTATCTAGTGCTTGCGCCTGAGCATCCCTTGGCGCGAATGCTAGCGGACGGAGATACCCAGGCGGCGGTAAATGCATACATTGACGAAGCGGTGAAAAAAACTGAAATTGATCGCACGAATGACGCTAAGGAGAAGACAGGCGTTTTCACTGGCAGCTACGCGGTCAATCCGGCGAATGGCGAAAAAATGCCGATATGGGTAGCTGATTATGTGCTCGGCGGCTACGGTACGGGCGCAGTGATGGGCGTACCGGCGCATGATGAACGTGATTTTGCATTTGCAGAGAAATTTGAGCTACCGGTCGTTGAAGTCATTGAGCGTCCTGAGGACGACGCGAGTACTGAACAGTGTTATCATGGCGAGGGGATTCTCGTGAATTCTGGCGCGTTTGATGGCACGCGGAGTGAAGACGCGCGCGAGCAAATCGTTGCGTGGTTGGAGCAAGAAGGTGTTGGCTGCGCTAAGACAACATATAAGATGCGTGATTGGCTAATTAGTCGCCAGCGTTATTGGGGTGCGCCAATTCCGATCGTTCATTGTCCGATTGACGGTGTAGTAGCTGTACCGGAGCATGATTTGCCGGTGCTACTTCCAGATGTTGACGATTTTGTACCGCGCGGCGACGGTAAATCTGTATTGGCGGCGCAGGAAGATTGGGTACATACGACTTGCCCAAAGTGCGGCGGTCCAGCAATGCGCGAAACAGATACGATGGATGGTTATGCGTGTAGCTCGTGGTACCTATTACGCTACACAGATCCACACGATGATCAATGCGCATGGGGTACGAAACAAGTTAACTACTGGGCGCCGGTCGACATGTATGTCGGCGGCGACCATGCAACGGCGCACTTGCTCTATGTTCGTTTTTGGACGCACGTCTTTCGCGGTCTCGGACTAACAGAATTTGCCGAGCCGGTTAAGCGACTTGTGTATCATGGGCTAATTCAAGCTGAGGATGGGCGCAAAATGAGCAAAAGCCTCGGCAATGTTGTCGACCCGCTTGATGTTATTGATCAAGGCTATGGCGCCGATGCGCTTCGTACATTCGAGCTGTTTCTCGGGCCGATTACCGAAAACTCCAGTTGGTCGAGTCGCGGCATCGCTGGTGTATATCGATTCTTGAATCGTTTGTGGGTGCTTATACAAGAATACGACGAAAGCGATAAATCAGCGCAAGTAAACGTAAAAAAGCTTGATAGTTTGACGCATGCAACAATTAAAAAGGTTACCGACGATATTTATCGCTTAAGCTTCAATACGGCGATTGCCGCTCTGATGGAGTATGTGAATGATCTGTACAAACTAAAAACTGAGGGCTTTTCACCTGCGTGGCAGTCGGCGCTTGAGACGCTCGTGCAGCTCGTGCAGCCTTTTGCGCCGCATATGGCTGCTGAGCTGTGGCGGCAACTTGGGCATGATTCGCAGCTTGATTTTGTTGATTGGCCAGATTTTGACGATGCGAAAATTATGCAGGACACGATGACGATTGTCGTGCAAGTCAATGGTAAAGTACGCGCCAAATTACAGGTAGCAACCAGCGCGGGCGAAGATAAAATCAAACAGCTCGCCCTGAGCGACGAAAGTGTCAAACGCTATGTCGTGGGCGAGCCGAAGAAAGTGATTTATGTGAAAGGTAAGCTAATTAGTATAGTAATTTAGTCTAATCCTCAGCCTTTCGTTCTAATCGTAAATTCGCGACATCTATGAGTTCGTCACCATTTATGCGTCCGACGGCTATATAAGCTGTATCTCCAGGGTGCATAGCGCCTTTGCCGTCACCTTCTATGCTTCTTGATAGATTTATTGACGTAGCGGCTGAAGTACTTCGTGCATTATTAGCATCAGCGCTAGAAAAATTGCCCGATTTTTGTTGCTCAGCTATAATCCTTTCACCGGCGCTTTGGGAGCCATCGCCATCTTTTATAGTTACTTCTACGATTTCAACACCCTCGGGCAGCGGGTTGTTGTCGGGGTCTTTAATGTAATTATCAACAATTTGAGCAACCTGTGTCTCTGGTGATAGCGGCTCTTTTGCTTCGCCGCCTTCTGTCTCGCTACTACATGCCCCTAACCCCGTTGCTAGCGTGGCGAGAACAGCAATCTCAGCGCTTGTCTTTTTCGCGAGCGCTAGGACGCGGTTTGCGGTTGATTTTGATTCTTCTGTGTTGGATAATTCATGTGATGTATTCATAGATATTACAATAACACAAGCATAATGAAAAGTCAATGTTTTATAATAAAAATGGCAATTTAGTCAAGTAACTTGAGAAAAACATCATTTTCGCGTATAATACAGTTCAAGTTTATACAAGAAATCCGAGAGAAGGAGAACATTTCATGGCACAGCCAAAGAAGCAATCAAGTCCTCGCAAGACTGGTCTGCGTCGCAGCCACTTGGTCGAGAAACTCGCGAAGCGTGTTAACCGCACCTCGCCAGTACGAGTGTATGTCGGCAAGAATAAACGAGCAACCGCACAGGTGGCGCAACCAGCAGATAATCAAACGAGCGAGCCGGTAAAAGCAGCGAAGCAAAAATCTGCGAAGTAGTAGGTTAATAGAATCTTATTTTAAGAGGAAAAATACTAATATAAGGAACTGACGCGTATGGCATCAAACCGGCATCTGGGTAGAATTGTTGCACTGCAGGCACTGTATGAATATGAAGTCCGCACGCAAGCGGGCGACACATCAGATACGCTTGAGGCCATTGTTGCGCGCGATATTATTCGGTACGAGTCAGCGATTGACGACGTTGCGTTTGTAAAAGAACTTGCAGACGGTGTCGTTGATAAGCAGGCGGAGCTTGACGTGGCGCTGCAGCCGATTGCGCCAGACTGGCCAATTTCGCAGATAGCGCGCGTTGACCGCACGGTGCTGCGAATCGGCCTGTACGAATTGCTATACCGCAGCGACGTCGTGCCGCCAAAAGTAGCAATCAACGAAGCGGTTGAGCTTGCGAAGGCGTTTGGTTCCGATAATTCAAGCCGGTTTGTGAACGGTGTGCTTGGTACGGCATACCGCACGCTGGTAAAGGGGGCATCGGATAATGACGAAACCGCCAAAGAAACAACAAAGCAAAAATAGATTTGATCACATCCGCAAGTACTTGACGCGTTCGCGTTCGGCATCGATTCAAGAAATTGTACGCGAGCCGACAAGTGGCGGCGTGATTTTTCGCCATGGCGTAAATGGGCTGGAAATCTTATTGATTCAAGATGCCAAAGATCGTTGGACGATCCCGAAAGGGCATATTGAAGAGGGCGAGACTGCAGTGCAAACAGCACGCCGCGAAATTGGCGAAGAGGCAGGATTGCATGATGTTGATATGCTCGGATGGCTCGGTAAAATTCATTTTCGGTACCGCCGGATTGATAAGCTCGTACTGATGACAACGCAAATCTATCTAGTACGCGTCCGTACGAGCGGCGATGAAATTCAGAAAGAGGATTGGATGAAAGGTATCAAGTGGTTTCCATTCAATGAAGCCCTTGACTTAATTGAATATGAGGATATCGCAAAACTAATGTTAAAAGCAAAAACACGCATACGAGAGGAGAAGTTATAAATGTCAGGTATGCCAACGGGACCATATCAGGACTGGGCGAAGCAGAAATTAGGATTTGAATATAGTGATATTCAACTTCTGATTACCGCTTTGACGCATCGCAGCTACGTGAATGAGCACCGTAAATCGGTAAGCGAGCACAATGAGCGGCTTGAGTTCTTGGGTGATGCAGTACTTGAACTGGTCGTGACCGATTATCTGTTTCAGCACTATAGCGAACCGGAGGGAATTTTGACAAGCTGGCGTGCGGCATTAGTGAATACGATTAGCAATGCGGAATCTGGTAAAGAATTGGGATACGAGGCGCTAATTCGCATGAGTAAGGGTGAGAAGCATGGTTCAGATCGGGCGCGGCGTCAGATTTTAGCAAATGCGTACGAAGCAGTAATAGGCTCGATCTATCTAGAGCGCGGCTACGATGACGCAGCGGCATTTATACGAAAGCATACGATTGTAAAGCTTGATAAAATCCTTGCCGAGGGTTCATGGCGCGACCCAAAAAGCCATTTACAAGAAATTAGCCAGCAGGTTGACAGTGCGACGCCGGTTTACAAGGTTCTCTCTGAGGAGGGGCCAGACCATGATAAAGTATTCACGCTCGGCGCATATGTCAACGATAAGCTGATAGGCAAGGGGGTTGGGTCAAGCAAACAGTCGGCGCAGCAAGAAGCGGCAAAAGCAGCGCTCAAAGCCTATGCGAAGCAAAAAAGCGCTAAGTCAGATTGACTTTTACCGCAAAATCCGGTAGAATGTCTAAGAAGTAAAAGAGTAAACCTGTAAAGTGAAGTAAAGGAATATTACATTTATGCTCGCAATTCGTTTGCAACGCCTCGGCCGCAAAGCTTATCCAGTATACCGGTTGGCGGTACAAGAAGCTCAGCGCCATCCGTCAAGCGGCCGCGTGGTCGCGTATGTTGGCAACTACAATCCGCACACTAAAGATTCAAATATTAATGTCGAATTGGCGCAAAAATATTTGGATAATGGCGCACAGCCGACGCCGCGTGTCGTCAAGCTGCTTAAAAGTGCTGGCGTGAAGTTGCCGGGTTGGGTTAAAGAGTTTGAAGGCAATAAAACGAAAGCGGTGAAAAACGCCGAGAAGTTGCGTAAGAATCAGCCAAAAGAAGATGCTGCGGAAGAGTCTGAGGTCGCCGAAGCCTAGCTTAGAGAGTGTGAAGTACGAAAAGCTCGCCCAAAGTCTACAGCGGCGAGCTTTTTATTTTGCTTGTGTTCCGTGGTATACTGAAAAAGTACGATAACCTGTAAGACCGAAAAGGAGGCATGAGGGCATATGTCGACAATAGACCAGCAATTTGTAGAATATATCGTAAAATCTTTGGTAGAGCACCCAGACGATGTATCGGTTGACCGTATCGTTGACGAGAAAGGTGTGCTGTTGACGCTGACGGTTAATCCTGGAGATCTAGGTCGTGTAATTGGTCGCCGCGGCGGCACAGCGCAAAGCTTGCGGACACTGCTGCGGGCGCTCGGAACGAAGAATAGCGCGCGTTACAACCTGAAGATCGTCAATAACGACAACCCGGACGAAGCAGTAGCGAATGTATCAAGCGAAGAACCTGTGGACAGTGCAACTACTGATACTGTGGAAAACAGTGTTGATGAACCAAGCGAATTCGCAAAAAAGTCACGCGAAGAGCTTGCAGAACTAGACGACCTTGATATATAATCATAAGTAAGTTCATGCGAGAACCTTGAACTGCGAGAAAACATACAAATTGCTCTTATTGCGAGCAAACCAACAAATGGTTTGAGAGACTTATTTGTGCAAGAAAGCCACTTTTGCTATCTAGCGGAGTGGCTTTTTTGTTGGTTGCGTGAAAGAGAACATTTTATTTTTTTTGGCGGCGCAGTTTGCGAGAGGTATAAGGATTATTTGATAAGAGTAGTAATGTATAATATTGCGTATATTTTTACAAACATAGTTATAAAATAAATTATACAAATAGCGCTACTTATATATGGCAATGAAGTAAGCGTATATGCAAGTACACTAAAAATATAAATAGACGCTTTAGTCAAATATTGCTATACTATAAATTATGAGAAAATTCCAAATTATCACCTTATTCCCTGAGATGTTTACTGGTGTCTTTGGCAGCTCTATGATGTGGAAAGCACAAAAGGACGGTTATGTTGAGCTATCGACGATTAATTTGCGCGAGTTTGGACTTGGTCCGCGTCGAACGGTTGACGATACGCCGTATGGCGGCGGTGACGGTATGCTTCTGATGGTTGAACCGTTATGGCGAGCGGTTGAGCAAGCGAAAGAAAACGACCCAACTGCAAAAGTTGTCATCATGACGCCGCGTGGTATGCGTTGGAAGCAGGCGCTTGCGCAGGAATATAGCGAGCAAGATTGCGGATGTATCTTTATTTGCGGTCGGTATGAAGGATATGATGAACGGATTATGGCACTTGTCGATCAAGAGCTAAGTGTTGGCGATTATGTGTTGACAGGCGGTGAGCTGCCGGCGATGACGATTATCGATAGTATTGTGCGACTTATTCCGGGCGTACTTGGCGGCGAAAATAGCGCGGCAATTGAAAGCTTCAGTGATGGCGAAACGCTTGAGTTTCCGCAGTACACGCGCCCCGAAGAATGGCGTGGCATGAAAGTTCCCGAGGTGCTGCTGAGCGGTCATCATGGTAATATCGCTACGTGGCGTGCAGCACGTAGCCGCAAGGTGGACTAGGAATCGCTCGGTTTCGGGGTGTATCTCGCCCGAGCTTTCGGGTTATACACACTCTCAGAAACCTAAACACCCTGCAAAAGCAGGGCGTTTAGGATGTTGTGGTGGATATATCGGAGAGCGATCGATACAAGTTTTGGTGTTTGTTTTTGTAACTTCGCTATCTGTAGAATACACGGAATTACGGTATGTGGCAAGTATTTTTTGGACAAATTTGAAAAAATCATGTGGAAAAACGGTATACTAAAGATATGAAACAGTTTATAGCTAGCATTTTTCCAAAAGAATTTTTTACAACACGGGCGAATTATGTTGCGTTTTATTTGGCGTGGTGGACGGTTGCGGTACTTGTGCTACAGCTGTTTGCGTTTGAAAAGTTTCCTAGCACGTTTAGTGGCTTGTCGAGTGATGTGCAGGTGCGCGCTGCAGTCACGATTGTCATTGTCGAGCTGTTGTCGTTACCGTTTTTGTTATCTATGCGATTGCCGGACGCTGTTCGACGCATTTCCGGTATGCTGTCGGTGCTTGCGCCGTTTATTTGGATTATTCTCAGCTTCGTTGGCAACGGACGCGTTAGTTTATTCGGTGCGAGGTTACCGGCGATACCAGCGGTGTGCGGCGCTATCGTTGCGATTGTGTGGCTTGCGGTGGCGATGTACTGCTGCTGCACAGTAGAGCGCCGTAAAAAGAGTTGAGTTTTTGGCGTAAAGGTATTATAATCTAAAGAGCTCGTCGTATTTCATTTGGCATTTCGAGTTAGTATATTGGGGATTCGCCAAGTGGTAAGGCACTGGGTTCTGGTCCCAGCATTCGGGGGTTCGAATCCCTCATCCCCAGCCATAAAGAACCGTTTGCGTGCAAAACACAGAAGTAAACGGCTCTTTTAGTGTAAAAGTGAACTTTTGCCGTCTAATTGGAGGTTTGAAAGTATCAGACTAATATTTTGTCGTTTTTCGTCAATTTGCGCAACTCCAAATAGTTCTCCGACATGTTTAGTTATAGATAACAGGTAATCAGTTATAGTGTAGAACTGCTGGTCGTCTCTATTGAGTCGCTCTTCGCGACGCTATATTTCCGATAGCTCTTCTGCGTAGCGAGCATCATTTTCGTTATATTGTTCCAAAGTAATACGCTAGAAGTGCTGTTATCGCTTGAGGGCTGGTGGTTAGTGGGGTATTGCTAGACGGAATAGTACTTGGCGATACGGAACTGTTTCCGTATCTGTTGAGTCAAAATAAGTAGGTACCCCAGATTGTCATAAGTACAATAATAACCACAGAGACTTTGACTGCTGACTTAAACTTTTCAAACTTTCTCTCGTACAAAATTGGCATAAAGTCTTCGTCAATCGCCATACGGCTGTCGCAGCTTGACTTTGATGATTAGTTTTTGTTATCCAGTTTCATATTTCTTCAGCTCCAGCGGTGTAATCAATAAAGACAAGTACTTCAAGTGTTTTGCCTATCAGTTTTCTATACGTTATGTCTGGATAAGCACTCGTTCTCTGGCGACCATTGTGATACGTCGTATCTATAATATCTGGGTCAATATAGGGATAGGGGTCTTTGCTAAAATCATACCTATTAATCTTGAATCCGTTTCTCTCAGCTGCATTTAAGGCACGCTCATCATCACTAAGTGGTAATTCAAAGATTATCTTATCGTCATCTTTCGGATAGACCTTCCTCATCACTCCGACAAGAAGCGGAACCTCATTTAACGGATAAACTACGAACACATTAATAGCTATACTCTTGTCGTCATGCTCGTATTCCGCCATGTGGAAGCGACCGTCAGAACGGTTAATCTCTCTTATGCGGCTTTGGTTAATCTTTAAATTGTGCGTAAATACTACGTCACGGGAAAGCCAGTATGTATCAGTGCTTATAAGTATATCTTTTGGGTTTGTGCTTGAAAATCTTGATGACCTTTGCTTTGATATGGTAACGTCTAATCTCATTGCGTATCCTCCTTAATTCATATTCTTAAAGTGCGACGATATAACTACCCCGATCCCTTGCAAGTGCAACTCAGAAGTAGGTTCTCTAGGTTAGCTTGGTTGGTGCTCATATAATCGACTCAGGCGTTACTGTGCTTGGCATAGAATAGTCTAGATTGGTGTCGTATTCATTGCCAGAAGGCACTAAAATGAATACGCTGTCCTCTATTATCTGTGGCACTAAGTCAGCTAAAGGGATAGAACCCGATAGTTTTCGATATGGATGCCGCTTATAAGTTCTATCCATTCGAAAACGTGGATATAATATCCCTTATACTGATTTTGGCTCTTTTATTTTACCATCATTTGCTTCTAAAGTAGAATAGGAGCAATAGCTATGAATATAATAAACACAGAACTCAAGGAGGTCTTAGACTGTTGCCACATTATCCGTGATGGGATTATTTGGATTGCCGAAACATTCGTGTACGAGCGGCAATATATTGGGCGTGAGGTGCCTCTTGATGTGGCTAACGATAATGAGCTTGATTGGAAGAAACTGGAAGAGCTGTATCCTGAAAAATACAGAGCATTTGTTATGTTAGAGCTACTCGCTGGACTGAATAACGACTTTTTGCATTTCACAAACTATAGTCTTAAATCGCTCCACCCTGCTAGTGTTGCTGTCAGTTATACGTTAGCTCGTAAGCCATATCGAGATAGCCTAGCATATCTTGAGTATATGTATGCACGTCCTGCTGAGTTTATGAATATATTCCTCGGCTATCACGACACTCTAAAAACAAAGGACTTGGATAACCACTTAAAGAGGGGTACGCTACGTCAAGATTTGGTGAAAGAAACTTGTAAAATGCTCAATGAGTTGGGAACGCTCAATATCAATGTTATCAATCCCGACCTCAATTATGATTTCAGGTACAAAACTGACTACACGGGCTTCTACGATACCGCTACGCACCTTATTACGAGTCGCACGAATAACTCGACAGAAGATGTAAATATGAACTTTATATTTCTCAATCAAGATGCAGAGAATGCCGAAAAGCACACTGCCCATTTAGCACGCATACACCTGAATTGTCTTAGTTATGGACTGGAACTAATGCACCAACTTCTTCACAAGGCTTTAAGGGAGTTCCATGACGATAAGGGCTTTGAGAAGTTCAAAGACTACCTCAACTACATACAATTTCGTAAAATTACCGCCAACATTGCGGTAATGTACGGACATCGTCTACTCACGCATAAAAGTCTTGATAGAGCTTGTATTTTACAGATGATGGGTCTGCTCAAGCACTACACTACATTTGAATGCTCTGCTTGTGGCAGCAAGAAGTTCAAGGACAAGTCACTCAAAGCGGCCGAAATACTCATTTTTGACGAGGCAGTAATATGTTCAAAGTGCGGCTACCCAGCACAAATTGAACATCCTATACGCCTTACCGTCGAGTAGATATAGTTTAGGTTGTCACCATGTTTTTGCTGTTTGAGGTTAGCGTGGGCTGAGTATTGTTTTTTTTGCCAAGCCCACATTAAATATCTCAAAGGTAGAAGTATGTCTTTCGGGGTTGCGAATTAAATCCTGTAACGTCAGCCAGATGAGATATGATGAAAGATAGTTAGTGGTAAAATGCCACTAATTTTTTTGTGCAGAAAAGCTCGGAGTTATCTACAGAGAGAACGGCGCAACGATGTAGGCGCGACAGCAACACTCTCTAGCGGAAACTTTCTCCTTAACAACGTGTAGACAATAGCGAAAAGTCTAGCCAGCGATGACTTCAATGTACTCTACCTGTATAATTTCTGGAGTCGGTACAAAAATGCAAAACCATCCTGTAATTGGATGATAAAATAATATCTGTAAGATAGTATATAGGACTTAAGACTACGCAAATATGATGAAAAACAGAATCTTGTGCTATGTTTGTTTATTCGCGTCGTTTGTGGTGTCGTCGATTTCTATACAGACATCAATGGAGGCTGGATCAAGCGGCAAAGTCCCGAATGTGTGGCTGCATATGTTTGAGTTTTTTGTAGCAGTATTTTTGGTTGCGTTGGCGATTTATTTTAAGTATAAGTCTTTGCGGGATAAAGATAGGCAATTGTAGCACTGTATTTTGACAAATATCTCTAACTCAGACATAATATAACTATGAGTACGATCACGACACCACGCTTGCCGAGTGGCTTCAATGAATATTTACCGGCGGAACAAATTGAGTTTAATCGTTTACTGGTGATTATCCGAACAACATATGAGCATTATGGATTTGCGCCGCTTGATACGCCTAATGTTGAACTGAGCGAGGTATTGCTCGCAAAAGGCGGCGGCGAGACCGAAAAGCAAATCTACCGGTTTGAGCGTGGTAAAAATGATTTGAGCCTGCGATTTGATCTAACTGTGCCGCTTGCGCGTTATGTTGCACAGCATCAAGGCGAGCTGGCGTTCCCGTTCCGGCGCTACCAAATTGGCAGAGTGTATCGCGCGGAGCGGGCGCAAGCGGGGCGGTTCCGTGAATTTTATCAGTGCGACATCGACACGATTGGCAGTTACAGTTCGGTGGTGGATGCAGAATTTCCGGCGATCATCAATGAGATTTTCGAGCAGTTTGATTTCGGCGAGTTTACGATTCGTATCAATAACCGCAAAGTTTTGAACGGTTTTTTCGAGGCGCTGGGGCTCGGCGCGGTGGCGGCAGACGTGCTGCGAATCGTCGATAAAATCGAAAAAATTAGCCGCGATGATTTGATAGCGGAGCTGCACGATGCCGGTTGCAGCGATGAGCAAGTTACGCGGCTGTTAGAATTTATCGCGATTCGGGGCGAAAATAGCGAGATTTTGCATGAGCTCGAAACGATTGGTATCGAAAACGAGCAATTCCGAGCGGGCGTAAGCGAGCTGCGCGAAGTGTTGGCGGCGCTGGCGGCGATGCGCGTACCCGAAAAGCGCGTGCGGCTCGATTTGACTATCGCGCGCGGACTTGATTATTACACGGGCACGGTGTACGAAACGAATTTGAACGATTATCCCGAGGTCGGCAGCGTGTGTTCGGGCGGGCGCTACGATAATTTGACGGCTAATTATTCCAAGCACTCTTTGCCGGGCGTGGGAATTTCGATTGGTTTATCGCGTTTGTTTTATAAATTGCGCGAGGCGGGAATCATCAATCCGTCGCGGCAGACGTTGGCTGAAGTTTTGGTGGCGCCGTTTGGTAGCGCGCAGCTGACGCGTGCGCTCGAGGTGGCGCATGAACTGCGCTCGGTTTGCCCGGTGATTACTTATGTCGAAGATGCGGCGATTGGCAAAAAAATGAAATACGCCGACAAACTGGGCGTTCGCTACGCGGTGTTGATCGGCGAAGATGAAGTAGCGGCGGGCGATGTAACGCTAAAAGATATGCAGACGGGCGAGAATCGGCGCATGCCGGTGCGCAATGTTTGCGATCTGTTGCAAGCGTAAGACACTTATGCTTGAGTTTTGCTGAAAATCTGTTGCAAAAACTACTTTCTTTTCACGCGTTTTCACGTAGTATACTTGAAGTATGAGCAAAGCTCATGCTAAAAACGAAAGGAGGACGACAACATGAAAATGTCCACCAAGACGATTGCATCACTAATGGTGGTGACGGCGGTTGCTTCTGCGATGCCTGGGGCAAGCCGGCTTGGCGTGCCGCGGCAGCGTCGCAAATCACAATTTGATAAATTACTAGCGGTTCATGATCGCAAAGGTGAATTACGCGCAGAGATTTTGGGGATTAGCGCGCTCACTTTTCGCCAGATGAGCCGTACGCGTTCATTTGCGCAGATCGTGCGTGAGTGCGGTATTGGATCGACGCGGGCGTTTCGCTTGGCATTATTCGGGCGATTACGCGACGAATTATTGCGCCGCGGCTGGTCGCGAGCGAAGATTGATGCGTATATGACGGCGCGCGTAGTCCGCGTGGCGGCGTAGTTCTTTTAGTAAAAAATCTGCTCGGAAATTGATGATTTCGGGCAGATTTTTCGTGCATTAACGGCATAAATAGCGTATATAAACATGAATGGGACGCTATCGCTAGTGTTATGCTACTAAAATTATTAATTTCAAGAATTGACATAAGCATATATAGTATACTATCATGAAATACATACGCTATATATAGCGTTTCGCTGTATCTCTGGAGGGCGATCGGCGGTATTATAATAAACAAATAATAAGTAGGAGCGCGCTGACGTCGTTGGTGTTTCGTTTCGTGCGCTCAAAATTATACAAGGAGGGGTATGTATAACTACATCAAAAAACGCGACGGCCGAAAGGTCAAATTCAACGACCGCAAGATTATGTCGGCGATTGAACGCGCCGGACTTGAGACGGGCGAGTTTGCAGAAGCCGAAGCAGACAAGCTGACGAAAAAAGTATTGGCGCGCGCCGAAAAAGAGTTAACAGAAAAAGTGCCGGGTGTCGAGCAAGTTCAAGATATTGTCGAAGAGGTTTTGCTTAGTAGCCGCTATAAAAAAACCGCCAAAGCATATATTATTTATCGCGATCAGCACAAGAAACTGCGCGAAATTACCGATGCGGCGCACCTTGACTTGATGGATCAGTACTTGTCGCGGCTTGACTGGCGTGTGAACGAAAATTCAAATATGGGGTATAGCTTGCAAGGCTTAAACAACTACATCGCGAGCGAAGTTAGCAAAACATATTGGCTTAATAAGGTTTACACACCGGAAATCGGCCGGTTGCACCGCTCGGGCGATATGCATATTCACGATTTGAATTTGCTGAGCGTGTACTGTGTGGGCTGGGATTTGCAGGATTTGCTGCGCAGCGGATTCACAGGTGTGCAAAACAAGATTTCCAGTAAACCGGCGAAACACTTTCGCGCGATTCTCGGGCAAGTTGTCAACTTTTTCTATACGCTGCAAGGCGAGGCGGCAGGCGCACAAGCATTTAGTAACTTTGATACGTTACTTGCGCCATTTATCAAATACGACAAGTTGTCGTACGATGAGGTGAAGCAGTCGCTGCAGGAATTCGTGTTTAATGTGAATGTGCCGACACGTGTTGGTTTTCAGACGCCGTTTACAAACATTACGCTTGACCTGGAATGTCCAAGCTATATGCAGGGGCAGCCTGTGGTGATCGGCGGCGAATTACAAGACACGAATTACGGTGACCACCAAGAAGAGATGAATATGTTTAACCGCGCGCTGCTTGAAGTCTTAACCGAAGGCGACGCAAGCGGGCGTGTGTTCACATTCCCGATTCCAACCTATAATATCACGAAGGACTTTAACTGGGATAATCCAGTGATTGAGAATTTATGGGAGGCAAGCGCAAAGTATGGTATTCCATACTTCAGTAATTTCGTCAATAGCGATATGAGCCCGGAGGACGCGCGTAGTATGTGCTGCCGCCTGCGTATTGATAATCGCCAGTTGGAATATCGTGGTGGCGGATTGTTTGGCAGTAACCCGATGACCGGTTCGGTTGGCGTAGTGACGATTAATTTGCCGCGCTTGGCGCTGAAATCAAAAGATGAAACAGAATTTCGCAAGGGTCTTGACTATCTGATGGAGAAGGCGAAGGAATCGCTTGAAGTGAAACGCAAAACGCTGGAAGTTCTGACTGACAAGAATCTTTATCCGTATACGAAGTTTTATTTGCGCGATATAAAAAAGCGGTTTGGTGTGTATTGGAAAAATCATTTTTCGACGATTGGGCTGATCGGTATGAATGAGGCGGCGCTGAATTTACTCGGCGCGGACATCGGTAGCGACACAGGCAGGGAGTTCGCAGAGCGCACACTTGACTATATGCGCAATCGTTTGGTTGAATTTCAGAAAGAGACGGGTAATAACTATAATTTGGAAGCGACGCCAGCTGAAGGCACGACGTACCGTTTGGCGCGAATTGATAAAGCGGACTTTCCAGAAACGGCGCATTTCGCGAACGGTATCGGTGCGGCGGTTGAGCATCCGTTTTATACTAACTCGACGCATTTACCAGTTAATTATACTGACGACCTGTTTGAATTACTTGATTTGCAGGATGAGTTACAAACGAAGTACACAGGCGGCACGGTGATTCACTTCTTCTTGGGTGAGCGCATGGCAAATGCAAAAACGCTTAAAGGACTCGTGAAGAAGATTTGCGATAATTACCGTTTGCCGTATTTTACCTTTAGTCCAAGTTTCAGTATTTGCCGCAATCACGGATACTTGCTTGGCGAGCAGGCGCATTGTCCGAAGTGTAACGAGCCATGCGAAGTATATTCGCGCGTGGTTGGTTTCTTGCGACCGGTCGAGCAATGGAACAAGGGTAAGCAGGCTGAGTTTGCGATGCGCGAACACTATGATAAGGTGGTTGAAGTAGTAAAAAAGTAGGAGAGGCGGTGTCTCGGAATACGGTTTAGTTACCGCATTCCGAGACGCTATACAGGTAGCGGAAATGGTAATCGGTGGCGTACAGAAATTTAGCACAGTAGACGACCCGGGCTATGTAGTAGCGGGATTGTTTACCGTTGGCTGCAATATGCGCTGCGGATACTGCCATAATCCCGAACTAGTGTTGCCAGAGCAATATGCAGGCGGCATTCCCGAAGATGAGATTTTTGAGTTTTTGGAGTCGCGGCGCGGCAAACTGGACGGTGTATTTATCAGCGGCGGCGAGCCGACAATGCACGATGATCTGCCGGATTTAATACGTCGTTGCAAAAACATGGGCTTTCGAGTGAAGCTAGATACAAATGGCACGCACCCAGATATGCTGCGCAATATTTTGGCGGAAGGTTTAGTTGATTTTATCGCGATGGATATAAAAGGTCCGCTGAGCAAGTATTCGCAAATCGCTGCTCGACCAGTGAATTTGGATGCGATCAAAGAATCAATCCGGCTGATAAAAACAATTGATCATGAATTTCGGACGACGGTCGTGAAAGGTCAGCTAGAAGTTGAGGACTTTGGGGCGGTCGGCGAACTAGTAGATGGCGCGCAGCGGTTTGCGTTGCAATATTTTTTGACTGGTCCGACGCTTGTCAGCCCGCAGTTTCGCGATCGCGTGAGTTTTTCGCCGGATGAAATGGAGCAAGCGAAACAGATCATGCTGCGGCACGTGGCGGAATGCGTGGTGCGCTGATGGAGTGGCTAACGGCAAAGGTTTTACGCGTCCGGCGCGAAACGGACGACATAGCGACGATTTTTTTCACGGTGCCGGGGCGGGATTTTCATTATATAGCGGGACAGTACATCACGGTGTTTTTCGAACAAAGTAGTACGCCGGAAGGCAAAGCATATAGCTTGTCGAGCGCGCCGTATGAAAAATTACTGAGCATTACAGTAAAGAAGGTTGGTGAGTACTCTGGGCGATTGCATGCGCTCCGTGAGGGTGATTCGTTCATGATTTCCGAAGCATACGGGACATTTAATCCGCAGACGACGAAACCGCTGGTGTGTATCAGTGCAGGCTGCGGGCTTGCCCCGATATGGAGCGTACTTAAAGACGAATTACGCTGCAATATGAACCGGCGGGTACAGCTCTTTTTTAGCAATAAAACGGTCGATTCTATTCCGTTTTTTGACGATCTGGACGCGTGCCAGTCAGCGCACCGCAGCGTAAAGATCTACCATTACATTACTAGGCAGCACGACGTGCCGGCGAATATGAAAAAGGGTCGGATCGACCTAGACCAATGCGTGAGCGCGGTGCCAAATGAAGTCGCGTATTTGGTCTGCGGATCTGCGGACTTTGTGCGTGATATGTGGCGCGGGCTAGTTGAGCGCGGCGTGGATGGCGGCAGTATTAGCACGGAGACATTTTTTGAATGAAACAGAACTTTGAAAAAATGGAAACAAAGAAGCGTCCGCGGGTCAATCCGCGGGTGGCGGTAAATATGGGGAAATGCGCTGCTTGCCCGCTCGTTAATTTATGCCAGGCGGCACGCTTGAAACGTCCAGATATCGTGAATGACGACAATTGCCAAGCGGTCGTTGAGCACATGGAGAGCGATTCAGGCGGCGGGGAATATTTGCCGAGTACGAAAGAACAGTTTAACGATAATTCGCGAAACATGGTTTTCGCGACTGATTTGCACCGCGTGCCATCGCAGAAGCAGAACATAGAGAAACAAAAGCAATTAGAACGAATCGCAGCAGAAAAAAAGCGCCGCGCCGAACAACAGCGCGATTTGCAGCTCAAGCGCCAGCGCGAGCAGCAGGCAAACGTGCGCGCGCGGCAGAAAATGCATCAAAATAAATTACAGCAGGAGAAAGCGCGATCGGTGAAAAGAAATCAGTCCCGCGGGAAGGAAAATTCTTTTCTCGGAGAAATGGTTCGCGTTCTTGTTGAGCCGTTTTGCCGCACGCTCGGCAAGCGCGCCACGCAAGCTGCGGGCGTAGTGGCAAAACGTTCGTAAGCGCGCTATACTATAGCCATGCAGTTTCTTGTCCGCTTTGTTGCTGATTGGCTGATGATTCCGGTCGTGCTTGTATCACTCTATGCGCTTGTTTGGCGCGTGCCGAACCGGCTGCGGTATGCGCGGTATTGTTATATTTTGATGGCGGGCGCGACGGCGTATACGTTGGCAAAGGTAGCGGGGCTATTATGGCAGCCCGAACAACTGCGCCCGTTCGAACTGATTGGCGCGGAGCCGGGCGCGGCATATTTGAATAATCCAGGATTTCCGTCGGATCACGCGCTTTTCACGATGTTTTTAGCGCTCGCTGTTTGGTATGGAACGCGTAATCGCCGGCTTGGAATAACGTTGGTCGTTTTAGCGGCGATAATTAGTGTGGGGCGCGTGGCGGCGCTTGTACATACGCCGCTTGATGTAGCGGGCGGTGTAATTATTGCGTGCGTCGGGTCGTTGTGGTACGGCGTTGATAAAATTATGAATAGATCTAGTAAAATACGCAAAAATGTAGTAAAATAGCATAAAGTTAACCGAGCGGAGCAATATAGTAATGAATGAAACGGCGAGCGAAACGAGATCAAACCTTGTGCCGATGACGTGGCGCGAGTTGGCGCGAATCGGTGCGATTGGTGCGGTGATAGGCGCGTTGAGCGTTGGTTTGTACGTGTTGTTCCATACGTACATATTCCAAGCGGTGCTGTGCCGCGATCAGGCGAACGCGGCGTGCGGGCAGGCGGCGACGTATGCGGCGATCACGACAGCATTTATTGCGTCGTTTGTTGCCGTGGTAGTGTTGGCTCATATTCGCGTGTATCGTCCGCTACTGATTATTCTCGCGGCGATTTTGGCGCTGTGGGGCATCCAGTCGATTGTGGCAGTACTGCCGTGGTATTGGGCGCTTGCCGGCATGATAGCGGTCGGCGCTTTGGCGTACAGTTTGTTCGCGTGGATTGCGCGCATTCGTTCGTTTATTCTGTCGGCAGTGGTGGCGATCGTGATCGCGGTGATTATCCGCTGCATCATCGTATTATAGCCTTGAGTGCTATAATAATGTCATGGAACTTGTTCTTATTGTTTTGCTTATCGTTATCATTGTCGGCTTGGCGTGCGGCTTAATAATTCTGGCGCAAAAGATTAACAAACTCACGCAGCAAAGTGCGGTTGAATTAGTAAAGAGCGATGTCGTGGAACTATCGCGGTCGATCGCGGCGCTGCAGCAGACCATGGGCGACAAGCTAGAGCGTTCGCAGCTCGCAACGCAGCAATCGGTGCAAAAGCAGCTGAGCGAAAGCGCGAAATTAGTCGCAGACGTCACGCAGCGCCTGACGAAATTAGATGAAACAAACAAGCGCGTCGTCGATGTGGCGACTGATTTGAAGACGCTGCAGAATGTTTTGCAAAATCCAAAGCAGCGCGGCGTATTTGGCGAATATTATTTATCAAGCGTGCTCGAAAATGTGCTTGCGCCCGGGCAGTATCAGACACAGTATAAGTTTAAGGACGGCGAAATTGTTGACGCAGTGATTTTGCTTGACAAAGGGCGGATTTTGCCGATTGACAGCAAGTTTAGTTTGGAAAATTACAATCGTATGATTAACGCTAGCGGCAAAGAGCGCGAACAGTTGCTCGTGAAAGTAAAAGCCGATTTGAAAGGGCGCATTGACGAAACGAGCAAATATATCCGCCCAGGCGAGCGTACGATGGATTTTGCGTTTATGTTCATCCCGAGCGAATCGCTGTATTATGATTTGTTGATTAATAACGTCGGTAGTGGCGGCAGCTCGCGCGATTTGATCGAATACGCGTTTCGCGATAAGCATGTTATCATTGTTAGCCCGACGAGTTTCATGGCATATTTGCAAACAGTATTGCAGGGTTTGCGCAGTTTGCAAATTGAAGAGCAGGCGAAGGATATTCAAGTGCGTGTCGGCAAATTAGGACAGCATATTGCGAAGTACGACGAGTATATGAATAAGCTCGGCAACTCGCTTGGTACGACGGTGAATCATTACAATAATGCTTATAAAGAATTCGGCAAAGTTGATAAGGACGTCGTAAAAATAACTGGGCGTGATACGGCGGTTGAACCGCTATTGATTGATCGTCCGAGTGCGCGGGATTGATAAAAATAAAAATAAAAATAAAAATCCCTCCGGCTAAGCGAAGGGATTTGTAATAAAGTAATGTGGCGGCTAGTCGTTCTTTTTGCTGTTTGCGATGAGCAAGTATAAGTTACTGCCGACCATCGCACCAATCAATGCGCCAAGCAACGATTCAAGCGTAAAGCGTGATTTGCTGACTTCGCCTGCCGACGCGGAACTGTTTGTCAATTCGGCTTTCGTGTGATCGGTCATCGCGAGCGCAATAGCTGGGTTTAGGCTCGCGCTTTTGACGTATGCTGAATGCGGAATTTCAACATCTTTGCTACTGTTCGCTGACTGCGAAGCCTTTTGGTAGTCGGCGACCGCTTGCGTTTTCGTTTTATTTAACAAATAGTTTGAACTAAGCAATCCGACAGTAAGCGCCAAACCAATTGTTAGCGCCCGCAGCCCTACGCTCAGTTGCTCGCGGGTGACTGCGGCGGTCAGTGCGAACAAGAACACTGCCGTACCGACCAACTCGATACCGAAAATTGACCAATCCATGCTGGTAAAGTTGTCAAAACTAAAGTTGATAGAATTGTGCGCGATTGTGTTTGTCAGAATGACAGCCAGCATCGCACCGAGGAATTGCGACCCCCAGTAGAACGGTAGTAGGATTGGCTTTAATTTACGAACCGACCACAAACCGAGCGTTACTGCCGGGTTGACATGCGCGCCTGATACGGCGCCGACCGTCATAACGATAATGCTGAGCGCAAAGCCGATCGCGATTGCGCCGATGCTGCCATCGTTAAACGATGTTAACGCGACGAGCGTCAAAATAAACGTGCCGACCAGCTCGGCAAAAATAACGTTGATAATATTTTTCGGCAGCGTGGTTGTTTTTTCACGCTTAGCAACGGTGACGACTGGCTCTGTATTCACAGCAGGCGCTTTCTTTTTGGGAGCGCTTGTGCTTACAGTGCGCACAGTCGTTTTACTTGCCTTGGCTGCGGCCGGCTTTTTGGCGGTCGCTTTTTTGGTAGAAGCGGCTTTTCTAGTAGCCATGTATATCCCTCCTTTACTGAAATATATGATAAGTATACCACATGCGCTCATCTGTGCGCTATAGAGATAGAGTGGTATAATACGTGCATGGGACGATATCTAGAACAACACGAAGGGCGAAGCGAACTGCAGCAGCGAATCGCGGCGGAACTTCGCGCCAAAGCTGAGGCGAAATCAAAGCAAACGTCAGACAGCGACGACGATAATTATTACCGTGAGCGCGACGGCGTGGACGATACAGCGTATTTGCAAGGTACGAAATTAACGACGACATTAGCGCCGGCGTGGATACTTGTCGGTTTGATGGCAGCCGGCGTGTTTGGATATTTCGTGTATTTGGTGAGCCGGTAGGTAGCGTATGGATATAGAAACGATTGCAAAGACTTTGACCGACCGAGCGCTCGCCTCAAACGCGCCGCGCGAAGTTTTGCGTGCGCCAGAGCTAAAAGCGCTGTACGAGCATATCAAAACGCTGCCATCTGACGAGCGCGGCAGCTTTGGCAAGCGTGTCAACGAGTTGAAGCAGGCGCTTGAACTGGCAGTGTCGGCGCGCCAGGCGGAATTAGAGAAAGTTGATTTGCCGCCGATTGATGTTACTGCGCCGATGGATGTTAATACTGATATTCCGCCGCTCTTGCCAAGCGATCAGGGTACGATACACCCTTTAAGCGCCGAGATTGAACGCATCAGCGGTATATTTAACCGCATGGGCTACTGCGTTGAAGAGTCGCGCGAAATCGACGATCAGTTCCATATGTTCGAAAGTTTGAATTTCCCGAAAGGACACCCGGCACGCGACGATTACGATACATTTATGACCGAACAGACGGACGTAAACGGCGACCGTCTGATTGCGCCGGCACATACCAGCACCATGCAGAACCGCGTCTTGCAAAAGTATCGCGCGCAGCTGGAGCGAGGCGAAGCTATTGCTGCTATCGTCCCCGACCGCGTCTTCCGTAACGAAGATCTGGATGCGCGGCACGAACATACGTTTTATCAAGTTGAGGGCGTCTATGTTGGCAAGGGCGTCACTGTCGGTAATTTGATCGCCACGCTGCAGGCATTTTTACAGGAATATTACGGTAAAAAACTTGACGTACGCGTCAATCCATTCTATTTTCCATTTACTGAGCCAAGCTTTGAATTTGCTTTGAGCTGCCCGTTTTGCGAGGGTAAAGATCCGTTGTGTAAAGTTTGCTCCGGCGAAGGCTGGATCGAATTATTAGGTTGCGGCATGATTCACCCGAACGTCCTAAGCGCCGCTGATATCAACCCGGACGAGTACACCGGCTTTGCGTTCGGCTGCGGCATTGACCGCCTGGTCATGATGCGCTACGGCATTGAGGACGTACGGCATTTTGAGAGTGGGAAGTTGGATTTTTTGCGGCAGTTTTAGAGTTATGTTAAAAGCTCACTTCGTCCGAAAATTTAAGAGTGTGATTATAAAATTTGATAAATACCTTTATTATTGTATAATATTTTCATGAATACAGATACTATTATATCTATGTGTAGAGAGTCATTCTCGGCATATGACGAACTGTGGCTTGTATCTGCGCGGCGTGACCACTGTGATAATCTTATCGACCTGGGTATAGTTTGTGAAGACGATTTCACTGTAGTGCATACTCATAATGATCTAGGACGTAAGTTTAAAAACTCTAAAATATTAACTCCGCCTAAAATTAGCTCAAAGAGTTTTGATGGAATATTTAGCGTAGTAGATGATCGCATTTTCGATGAAGTGGATAGGGTTATCCGAGATGACCTTAGGGTGGCTATATTGGCGTCTTCGCCGAACAAACCCCTGTCTGATTATATCAAAAAGAGGAGTGCGTGGGAGAAATTTACGATAACATCACCCGTGGACGATTTTGATAAATATATTGACCTAGAGAATAAGACTCTACTTGAAGATATACTTTCTGGGATTGAGTCAAAATTAGGCTACCGCATTTTAGCAGAATCAAAGAACATGTCGCTAGATAAGAATTATCATTATATTCAAAAATTATTTAACGCCGAAGCGGGAGAATCTTTTTTCGTTCAGGAGGCGGTGTCTGCTGCTGGTGGTGGAACATATAAAATTAGCAACCAAAGTGATTTTAATAGGGTTCAAAAGATTCTGCCTAAAGGTATGAGAGTAAAAGTAAGTACTGAAATTGCAAATGCCTATTCTGCCAATGGATCGCTATGTATCGTTCCAAGGGGTGCAGAATGTATGGTGTTTGTAGATCCGCTATCTCACAAAGTGCTTGACGCAGATTGTCGTAGTAACGGTACTTATTGTAGTGTTGGTAATGACTGGGGGATTAATTGGCCGAAGGCCGTTAATAGTTTGTATATGGAGATTGCAAAAAGTATCGGCGAAATTCTTTACAAGAAGTATGGTTATTCTGGTATCGTTGGTGTTGATTTCTTGGTGAAACGAGAAAAAAATGAATACAGGCTGTATGTTACGGAAATAAATCCGCGGTGGCAGGGTACTACGCTATATCAAACCTATAATGCTATTTTATCGAATAGGATACCGCTGGAGTTGATTCATTATATATTAAAATTATCTAAAGGAGGCGCAAATAATAAGGTGCTTGGGACGATTGGAAGTAGCGAAGACTATAATGTGAAAAGCGTCAGCAGCCCAGGTGTTTACTATTTGAAGTTATATGCTCCGCGTGAACCAAAGCTTATTAAGAGTGACATGAATGGTAGGTGGAATTTCAAAGACGGGAACATATTAAACAGGCAACAATTGAATATACTTGAAGACATAAAGAAAGACGGCGGAGGCTGTGTAGTTTATATAAAATCACCATCGCTTGGCAGTGTTGCGTACGGTGAGTTTTCGCCTATAGGTTACATTTTCGGTAAGAATTTACACGTTTTTAAACGGGACAAGCCTGGGGCTACTTCTGACTATAGCCGGCTAATAAATACTGTCTCTAGAAAGTTATATGGATCCTTATGAAAATATTAATTTTAGCCGGTCAATTTTATCCTGATTTAGCAGGCAGTGGTATAGCGACATGCTTGATAGCGCGATTTATGGCAGAAAGAGGTCATAACGTAACTGTCTGCGTGGATGAAGACAATCGATATTTAAGTGAGGTTAATGGTCATCCTGACTTCAAAATTATACATATTCCTGAATACAAAGATTTTATGACAGGTTTAGCAGGCTTCGGCAAGCCTGCGCGGGCAATAGCAAAAGAGCTAAGAAAAAACTATGACGTTGTCCATGTATATAGCTACATGCCTATGCTACTACTATCCACTCTTGGTGATATTATCGGTGATACAAAAGTGTTTTTTACGTTCTGGAATGCTCCTGATATTGGAAAAAGAGCATTAGGTTTTTATGACGATTCACCTCTCGATTTGTCCTTAGCTAGATTCATCATAGAGTCTGGGAGGTATCATAAAATGGTTCTCGGTAGCAAGGCTAGTTATAATTCCGCTCTTCATCTTGGGGCAAAAAGCGAGTTAACCTCTTTTTGCTATCATGGGATTGACTTGAAAGCTTTTAGGGAGTCGCTATACAGAGATATTGATGTCTTTAGTAAGTATTTTAACAGGCGACCTACCGCAAATAGATTAATTTTGCTTCCAGGGCGTATTACACAACGAAAAGGCGTCGAGGAGGCAATATATGCGTTATCTGAAGTAAGCAGAAAATACGATGCACAGCTGCTATTAACAAGTGATGGACGTGGAGGCCGATATGAGGAGGCAGTGAAAAGGTTGGCTACTTTACTTAATGTCAACGATAGAATCCTGATTTCGAATAAGCCAGTCTCGCAGGAGGACATGGGAGCACTGTATAAAAGCGTTAATATATCTATTATACCGTCATATTATGAAGGTCTGGGGTTTACTGCCATCGAGCCGCTAGCAGCTTCGCTTCCAACAATTGTGTCTAATACTTCTGGGTTGGATGAAATAGGTATTAATGGCTACAATTGCTTAACTGTAGAGCCTCGCAACTCGCGGTCGCTAGCAGATGCTATTATAAGATTGCTTGGAGATGATAAATTACAAGATAAGTTAATGAATAACGCAACCAGTTCCATTGAGAAATTTGATATGAGGTTTTTTGTTGACTATATAGAAGATGAGTATAAAAAGGTTGCAAGATTATGTTAAGAGGGCTTAGGTCAATAATACCAGCCGCTGGTGAAGCAACACGCTTAAGACCGCATACACTAGTAAAGCAAAAGCCTATGTTGCCCATGGGGTCTGATGGCAAGAAAATAATAGATTGGTCGCTGAATATTGCTAGTCAAACAGAGTCTACGACGGTTACTCTACATTTTGATGAGTCTAAAACTAAAGACCTTGAAAATCACTTGGAGTCAAAAAAAGATAAAGTTGCTGCGTTGCGAGACAGTAGACGTATGGGCGCAGCCTCATTAATTGCTTTTTCATACGACCTGTTTGAACCTTATCCCGAAGGCAATTCATTGATATTACCCGCAGACCACGTAGTAGAGAATATTAACTTGAGTGAGTTTTACGAAAAGCACTTAGAAATGGACGCGGATGTTACTATACTGGGTGTTGATATTAAACCTTATGGTCAGTACATACATGCGCATAATGGTACGGTTGGTGAAATAAGTGACCACCCAGGAGGGTCAGAATATATGAGTTCATCCGGGATTTATATAATAAGTAACATAAAGTTGCTAGAATGGATAGCTCGCAATAAGCGCAATGGTTGGAATGGCGAACATCGAAGTTTAATGAGAGATTTTATCACGCCGTTAATCTATACTGGTAACGTTGTTTCACATAGACTGCCAGACGAAGGCTATTGGGACGATGCTGGCACTATAAAAAGGTACTATGATAACAACATGAGACTGAGTTTATCAAATAATGTTTTGGATGATGAAGCTACGATAGGTGGTGAGGCGACCGTCTCTAGATCGGTTCTTATAGGGTCGACTGCTATTAAGTCTGGTATTATAGATGCTGAAATTATTTCTTCTGATGGATTGAATCAATACAGTACAAAGATATATAATAGAAGGCAATGACTATGGCTATACAAAAATGGCGAAAAATAAGCTCTCGGCATATACTCGACCATCCGCGAATGCAGTTGGTAGAGGATGAGGTTGAGCTACCGAGCGGCAAAAAGATTCAGTATCTGCGGCAAGAATATAGCGGTCGCGGCGGGGTGATTGTGATTTGCCGAAAGGGCGATAAAATACTGGTTCAGCGCGAATATTCGTACCCGGTGGATGAGATTTTATGGCAGTTTCCGGGCGGGAAGATTGAGGCTGACGAGACGCCCGAACAGGCGGCGACGCGGGAGCTGGCTGAAGAATCGGGGATTAAAGCGGAAAATGCAAAGTGTATCGGCTGGTTTTACCCCGATAATCGCCGAACTAATGCAAGGTTATTTGTGGTTGAGTGTGATTACGTGACTGATGACGAAAAAGCTCGACCGGACGACACGGAGTTTATCGAGTCTGAGTGGATTGAGAATGGTCAAATTAGCCAAATGATTCGTCGTGGTGAAGTGCGCAATTACGCTATGTTGGCGGCGTGGGGAATGCTTCAGAGTAGGTGAGCAGTTTTATCTCGTCGGCGGCTGTAGTTAGTGCGCGAGAAACATATAACCTGTACTCACACCTTTATGTTGGCGGTTGGTGTAAAATTGGTAATATGGCTAAGCCAGTGCAAATTTACACTATATTCACCACCCACACCCCACAAACCCTGCCAATTCAGTCGCTAGATTTATTGCCGGCTAGCCGACTGTATTTATGTGGCGAGATTCATGGCGCGCGGCAAAATGCCGATGCTGTTTGGACTTTGTGTTATTCACTCGGCATTAAACAGTTGGCGCTGGAGTATAGCGCTTCGGTTGACGTTTTTGTGCAGCGGGCGGTGCGCGGCGATGTGGATATTTCGCTTCTAAACCCTGCGATGTTTGACAGCAGCGTTTTGTCGATTGAGATGCTAAAAACCGTGGTGGAATTGCTGCGAACTGGCGCGATAGACCAGGTGGCGTACATCGACGAAACGTTTGATTACACGATTGATCAGTGGCGGCAAATTACCGACCCAGACTGGCGCGAGGTGGTGATGGCACGTAATATTGAGCGGCTGGATTTGTCGCAGCCGACGCTTTGCGTGATGGGTAATTGGCATACGCGTCCGCGCAAAACTAGCCGCCACATTTCGGCGCTTCGCCGCGTGAGTGAGACGATGCCTGAAGCCGTGCTGATTCAAAATGTTTATCGCTCCGGAACGGTTTACAATGCTGGCAAAATAATTACTCTAACACCACGATTGGACTTACCTGAGCAGTATAAAATTATCCAGCGAACGAAGCGGAATTTTGATTTGGCGGTGCCGTTGGCACAGGAGATAAATTCAGTAACTTTTTCTCCGGATGCGGATGTGTCAAATTAACTCATGATAACTAAGAATGCAATTTCTTCATCAACTCAACCATTTCACCCCACTTCCCAGACGCCTCAACCTCCGCCAAACTCATCGTCTCAATCTCCGTCGCCAAGTCCCAGATTTTGTACAGCGGCTGGTCGCTTTCGCTGATATCGTAGTACGCCATCAGGTTGACGATTTTGTAGGTGATTTCGTGGGTAGATCAAATTTTGTACAGTCGTCTGATAGTGCTAAGGCGGCTGATGTGAACGTGAGTATGATTAGAAAGCACCCGCCTTCGCGATTAAACATGATGTTTTGCGACTTGTGCAATACATTTACCGATCGCATTGCCATATCGTGCAGCGATTGTATGATTGCTCGGAGTAGATTGCGGCGAGACTTTATGTGCAATATTATGATTTAACCACGTACCAATATGTAATGCCGAGCGATAGATATACGCATCAATAGCCCACCACGGCGACATCGGACCAAACACGAGCTTAGCGGTAGCGTGAGTCCATACATAATATGTATCGCCGGCGCTGTCTTGGGCGTGAATGCCGTCATATTGTTTAAGTGCGGCAACAGATTTATACCACGATATCATTCGCCGCCTGGCGGTAGGCGCAGGGTCGTTCCGAAACCCAATAATTGCTTCGCCATCATACCAACGTGCGTATTGTCGAGTTGTAACGAGCAGAATCCATAGAGCTTCTACAGGGTCGTTAGTCATTTCTGCGGCCATATGAAATTGCTCAGCTATAGTAACTGGACGCGATGAAAGTTGGTACTGCTTGGCGATTCGCCGATGGAGAACTGCTATGTCGGTGGCGTTCGCACGAAAATACGGACAGATTGTTGGCAGATACATCGTAAATTGCATTAGTGCCGCAAATAACCCGAGACGTTCCTTGGCTGAAATTGTATGAACAGTAAATTGCGCGGGTAAGATAGAGCGGATTTGCTTAAGCGTTTCTGCGAGTGAGGGATTCGTTGGCTGGGCTACGTGCAAAAGCGCCTGATTAACATCTCGATGTATGATTCTGTTTTCGTGAGGCGGTGTCCAGATTACGGTCTTGATTGCTCGTAAACAACCAATCAATGTTGCTTTCGTTGTTTGGCGTGTTGGATGTGAAAAGCGCTTTGAATACTTCATATAGTTGAAAATTAATGCCTGCAATAATATTATAACAGCTGTGGAACGCAGTATTGAATATGCTCCTGCGGCTAAAAACACCGCAAGAGCCCTACGCTGTTTTGGAAAAAGTGCGTTTACGCTATTCCATACACCATCGCACGAAACGCTGCATGTTGATAGCGAAAGGTTGTCTTGCGGCAATTATCAACCGATGATGCCGTCAATTCAGGAAATGATGGAAGAGCTTAACACATTACTATTGCAGCGGGAAATCGTTAGTAGTGGCGAATTGTTAGGTAAGGCTGATATGATGATGCTTAGTAGTGTCCTTATGCAGTTCAGCGATCATTCAGGAATCACTTCAAATGACCTGGAAGTAGTTCCTGACTTCAGTAGCATTGCATAGCTGAAAGATATGTTTGTCGCACGTTCAGCCAAGGATGGCTGCTTAAACGCGGTTCAGCAGTTTGACGAAGCGTTGCGGTTTGCAGGAGATGATATTAGACGAGCGCTCATGCTTTTGTGGGCAGCTTCTCGTCAATATGCGCGGTGGCTTGATAGCAGTATACTGTTAAACGAACTGACAACAAAAAATGATCGACTTCATGAAATGCAAGAGTGGCGGTGTACATTGCGGGCGTATAAAACTATTGATAGAGGACCGCAAGATCCGGCGGGTGATACGTATTACATGTGGACGCATGCACTTGCTCATTATGCTTGGTACGAGATGGCGGCAGGTAACTCCTTATTTAATAATGCTGCGGCTAAAATTTTCTGGCATGGCACGGAGATGATGCATGGTATTGTCCACCGATTGAATCGCCAGAGTGTTGATAGCGACCATAGGATAGCAGCTTGCTATGGGAACTATTTCGGCGAAGCTATTGTTGCACATGTACAGGCTGGAGTATAAGGGCGGTTTTCTGCGGTAGCGCGGTCTATAAACCTAAGCGGAGCGTCGTTGCGCGGATATGCGGCGCACGATATAATTATCGTATGTCGCGTGAAGTCATCAAAGTTGAGCAGTTGAGCAAGACGTACGGGTCGGGTGATAGTGCGGCACAAGCGCTGAAAAAGGTGAGTTTTTCGATTTTTCACGGTGATTTTTTGATGATCACGGGGCGCAATGGTTCGGGAAAATCGACGTTTATGCACCAAGTGGCGATGCTGGATTATCCCACAAAAGGCAAGATTTTATTTAATTTGAAAAATAGCGATGCTGATGCGGTGAATGTTGTGGCGTTGCCGGAAAAGCAGCGGATCGAAATGCGCCTGCGCGAAATCGGCTATATTTTTCAGGAGTATGCGCTAATTCGCGAGCTGACGGCGCTTGAAAATGTGATGTTACCGCGGTTGATGTGGTGCTCGGCGCGAGTGGCGCGCGAAAAGGCGCTGCGGGAATTGAACCGCGTCGGTTTGAAGAGAAAGGCGCGGCACCTCCCGTCTGAATTGTCGGGCGGCGAGCAGCAGCGCGTTGCGATTGCGCGCGCATTGGTGAACGACCCGCACATTATTTTCGCCGATGAGCCGACAGCTAACCTTGATACGGTTGCGTCGAAAAATGTGATGGAGACGCTAAAAAAGATCAATGCCGACGGTATTACAGTGGTGATGATTTCGCACGAAGCGGATGAATTGCAATATGCCAAGCGGCAAATCGTGTTTGAAAACGGCGTGGTAAAAGCCGAGCGCACGCCGGCGGCAGGGGAATTATTGTGAATATCCCGAAAAATAACTTATGGCGTGAGTTTTTGCTTGGCTGGCGGCTGATGCGGCAATATATCGTGCGCGGACGGAAATGGACGTTGGCACTGACGACGCTGTTGGTGGCAGTGGCATTTATCAATTTAGCATTTGCGTCGTCGCTGCTGACTGGTATCACGCATGCGATTGAGCATCAAGTCAAAAGCTTGATGGTCGGCGAGATATATCTTGATTCTAAAGAGCCAGGCAAATTTATCGCTAACGCTGATGAAAAGATTGCTGCAATTAAACGAGTCAACGGTGTACGTATGGCGGATAAGGTTCTGAGCTTCGATACGCTGCTGGTGTCTGGCGACGCCTATACGCGTGCGGCGGTAAACGTCGTTGACCCGAAAACATTTGGCGAGACGCTTGATATTGAAAAACATATTGAGAGCGGCACGTTTTTGAAGAATGACGACGAAATTGTTTTGGGCAGCCGGCTGCTCGTGCGGACGGCGCTTGATGGCGCAAAAGTGGGCGATACGATCTCAATGAAGATTAACGGCAAGGACATAAAAGTTAAGGTTGGCGGTATTTCTAACACGAAATATATTTACGCTGACGACGCGGCATATATTTCTCGTGCGCTGTGGCAAAAGATTTCTGGTGAAGCGAGCGACAATGTCGCTGCAGTAAAAAAGGCTGAAAGCGACAATGCACAATTCGCCGAAAAGAATGACGCGGCTATGATCATCGTGCGCGTCGCGAACGGCAAAGACGATGAGGTGAAGAAAGCGCTTGAAAATCTAAAATACACCGACGTGCGGATACACGACTGGCGCGATGCGGCGTCGTATATGGATACGATTTCTGGCAGTTTTATATCGCTTGATGTAATTATGCTGCTCGTGGGAATCATCATCGCGGCAGTGACGATTTTTATCGTAATTTATGTTGATATCATCAATAAGCGCCGCCAGATTGGGATTCAGCGGGCGATCGGCGTGAAACCGCGCGTGATTGTGTTTAGCTATATTTTGTTGTCGTTGTTTTATGCGGTTTGCGGCGTGGCAGCGGGACTGGCGATATTTTTTGGCGGGCTCGTGCCGTTCTTCTTGGCGCATCCATTTCGGTTGCCGATTGCCGACGTGACATTGTATGTGTCGCCGCCGCAGTTAGTCTTCCATGCGGAAATCGTTTTAGTCGTAGCAATTATCAGCGGCGCGATCCCAGCGATTATGGCGTCGCGCATGAAAATGCTGGACGCGATTTTGGGTCGCGGGTAACTATTTTGTAGCTACTAATTGCGGCTAAGCTGCTTGCCGGCTTTTAAAATGCTCCAGATATGGCGTATAATTGGGATAGTATGAAAGTCAGTCTGAATATCGTTAAAAGTTTAGTTAATTTTGAGTTGCCGCCGGTAGATGAACTGGTGGCGCGGGTGAATGCGCAGTTAGGCAGTGTCGAGAAGGTCATTGACCTGGGCGCTCAGTACAAAGACGCGCGGATCGTGCATGTTGTACAGTGCGAGCCGCACCCGAATGCTGATCGGTTGCATGTATGTTTAATAGATGATGGCGGCGCTGTTGCTAATATACCGCGCGATGATAAAGGCTATGTGCAAGTGGTCTGCGGCGCGCCAAATGTCCATGCTGATATGTGGGCAGTGTGGCTGCCGCCGAACAGTACGGTGCCGGCGAGCTTTGCCGACGCGGAGCCGTTTGTATTGGGCGCGCGCAAGCTGCGCGGCGTGCTGAGCCAAGGAATGCTGGCGGCAGCAGATGAGTTGGCGATTGGCACAGATCATGACGGTATTGTTGAAATCGGAGAGCAAGATGTACCAAAAGGTGTAGTACTGCGGGCGGGCGATAGCTTTGCACAGGTGTTTGGCTTGGACGATGTTGTGCTTGATATTGAGAATAAGATGTTTACACACCGGCCGGATTGCTTCGGACAGTTGGGCGTAGCGCGCGAGATTTCTGGAATTTTCGGACAGACATTTACCAGTCCGGATTGGTATACGGTGGCGCAGAAATTTGCCGATGGCAGCGGGCTGAAGC
>ERZ773005.334-NODE-334-length-39183-cov-6.513673_pt1 | contig 39183 bp, 38 predicted proteins | sample MGYA00580666_ERZ773005 | MGnify/ENA primary metagenome ERZ773005 (study PRJEB29015, sample SAMEA2737999) | human oral metagenome | biome: human oral; feature: human-associated habitat; material: dental | place: China | collected 2061 ...
TCAATGGCACGAGCTACGAAGTCGAGGTCGAGGAAGAGAAGGTCGCAGGCGCGGCGCCTGCGCCGAAGGCTGCCGCTCCCGCCCCTGCAGCACCAGCTCCGGCGGCGAAGCCCGCCGCAAAGCCGGCGGCGAAACCTGCCGCGAAGGCTCCGGCGAAGCCGGGGGGCGGCACTGAGAAGAAGCATCACGCGAGCCAGTCCGTGCGCGTCGATATCGAGAAGCTCGACAACCTCATGAACCTTGTCGGCGAACTCGTCATCAACAAGGTGCGCCTCGAGCAGATCGGCACGACGAACCGCATGCCGGAACTGACGGAGACCTTGGAACAGATGGACCGCGTGACGACGGACTTGCAGAACGTCGTCATGAAGGTGCGCATGGTTCCCGTCAGCCAGGTGTTCAATCGCTTCCCGCGCATGGTGCGCGACATCGCGAAGGAACTGAACAAGGACATCAACCTCACGGTTGAGGGCGAGGAGACTGAGCTTGACCGCACGGTCATCGACGAGATTGGCGATCCGTTGATGCACCTGCTGAGAAACTCGCTCGACCACGGCGTCGAGCATCCCGATGACCGCGAGAAGAAGGGCAAGCCGCGCACGGGCGAGGTCGGACTCATCGCGCGCCACGAGGGCAACAACGTCGTCATCATGGTCACGGACGACGGCGCCGGCATCGATGCCGAGAAGATTCGTGCGAAGGCTGTCGAGAAGGGGCTTTATACGCAGGAAGAGGCCGACGCGCTTTCCGATGCGGACGCCGTTCGCATCATCTTCGCGCCGGGCTTTTCGACGGCCGATCATATCACAGACATCTCGGGCCGCGGCGTCGGCATGGACGTCGTGCGCAGCAAGATCGAGTCGCTGGGCGGTCACGTCGACGTCGAGACGAAGATCGACGAAGGCTCCGTATTCAAGATCAAGCTGCCGCTGACGCTCGCCATCATCCAGGCGCTCCTCGTCAAGGTGCAGGAAGAGATGTATGCGATTCCTCTCGGCTCGATCGACAGCACGATCAATATCCATCCGGATGACATCAAGACGGTGCAGAATCAGGAAGTCATCGTGCTGCGCGGGCAGATCATCCCGATCATCAACCTCGGCACGGCGCTCCAGGTGCCGCGCACGAAGGAAGAGGACAACGATGACATCTTCGTCGTCGTGGTCTACGTCGGCGAGCGCAAGGCGGGCATCGTCGTAGACAATCTCATCGGTCAGCAGGAAATCGTCATCAAGACGCTCGGAAAACTCCTTTCCGGACTCAAGATCTTCTCCGGAGCTACCGTGCTCGGAGATGGCCGTGTCGCCTTGATTTTGGACGTCAGCACGGTCGTGCAGCAGTAAGGGGGAGGATCAGACATGGCTAAGGAAAAGAAGGCAATCATGGAAGACGTTCAGGTGGCCGCTTTCAAGCTCTTGAAGGAAGAGTACGGCGTCAACATCCTGAACGTGCAGGAAATCAAGGTCTTGACGGACATCACGCGCGTGCCCTTCGCTCCTGACTACATCAAGGGCGTCATCAACCTGCGCGGCAGCGTCCTTCCCGTCATCGACCTCAAGCGCCGCATCGGTCTGGAGGACGCTCCCTATACGGATGCGACGCGCATCATCATCATGAAGATCGGCGAGTTCTCGATCGGCATGATCGTTGACGCCGTGACCGAGGTTCTGACCATCTCCGGGCGTGACATCAATGCAGCGAAAGACGTCAGCGACAATACGAGCAACCGCTTTGTCAGCAGCATCGGCAACATTGATGCGCGCTTGATCATCATGCTGAATCTCGATGAGATCGTGGACCTGCCGGAAGATATGAAATAAGGATTCGTTTCCTTCTCCTGCCCCGCAGGGCAGGAGAAGGATATTTCTATCGAATCATGCCAGTATGCTAGAGGTGCAGCTATGACGGAAGATATTATCGATCTCTCCCCGGTACAGCTCGATGTGCTGCGGGAAATAGGAAATGTTGGTGCGGGCAACTCTGCGACAGCTCTGTCGCAGCTCATCAATCGCCGCATTGATATGAACGTGCCGAAGGTTTCGGTCGTCCCCCTCGACGAGGTTCCCGATCTCGTCGGCGGGCCGGAGACGATCGTCGTCGGCGTTTTTCTGCGCGTCTACGGCAAGGCGCCGAGCAACATCCTGTTCCTCATGCCGCAGGACAGCGCCTTCTACCTCGTCGACGCCCTCATGGGCAAGGAGTCGGGGGAGACGACGCATCTCGACATGATGGCGGAGTCCGCCCTGATGGAAATCGGCAACATCTTGGCCGGCGCCTATCTCAACGCGCTTTACAGCTTCACGAACCTCTCGCTCATCCCGTCGATTCCTGCGCTCGCCATGGATATGGCGGGTGCGATTCTGAACGTCGTGCTCGTGCAGCTCGGCCAGATGGGCGATCATGCAATGGTCATCGAGACGGAGTTCCTCGCCGAAGACGATGAACTGCGCGGACACTTCTTCCTTGTGCCGGATCCAGGCTCCATGGAAATGATTCTTTCTGCAGTGGGGGTTGGATGATATGGCTGATATGTTACGCGTAGGAATCGCGGATTACAAGGTCGGCAAGGCTCCGCAGCAGATCATCAGCTACGGTCTTGGCTCCTGCATCGGCATATCCCTCTACGATCCGCAGACGAAGGTCGGCGGCCTCGTGCACATCATGCTGCCGGACAGCACGCAGGCGAGAGCGCACGAGAATCATGCGAAGTTTGCTGATACGGGCGTGCCTTTGTTGCTCGGCGAGGTCTTGAAGCTCGGCGCGGCGAAGAGCCGCCTCGTCGCGAAGATCGCGGGCGGTGCGCAGATGTTCTCGTTTGCCAATGCGTCCGACGTCATGCGCGTGGGCCTTCGGAATGCGGAAGCCGCAAAGAAGGCGCTCGCCAAAGAAGGCATACGCATCGTCGCCGAGGATACGGGCGGCACGTACGGCCGCACGGTGCAGATCGACTTGGCCACAGGAGATTACAAGGTCAAGACGATCGACCGCGGAGAAAAGATTATTTAGCGGGGGATGGACTTTGTTTAAGATTGGAACAGCGCTTGTCACGGGCGTCCTTGCAGCCTTCCTCACCGTTTTGACCGCCGTTTCCGCAGGCGCACGGTTTTCCACTGCGGCGGGGAGGAGCATCGCGGTGCTTCTCGTCGTCGCCGCTCTCGTCTTCCTCGCCGCATTCCTGTTGGAAAAGCAGTTTCCCGCTCTTTTTGCGCGGGCGTCTTCTGAGGGAATTCCGACGGCGAAAGAGGGAAAACCGCCCGAGGCGGCGAATGATAAAGACGGGACGGAAGAACCGCTTGAGACGGAAGAAAACGGGGAAGCAGCAGGAGCGCGAGCAGAAGGTCAAGAACAGGATGCAGGGATGGAAGTCATGGAAGAGCCTGCCGCTGCCGTTCCGCGAGGAGAATGATGAGACGAGGAGGCGGCTGATTGATGAAAAAGGCAGAACCTCCCTCCGCGGAAATCCAAGATCTTTGGGCGCTTTACCGGGAAACGCGGGCGCCGGAAATTCGCGACAAGATTGTCGAAAAATACCTGCCGCTCGTCAACATCATTGCGGGGCGCGTCGTTGTCGGCCTGCCCGCACATGTTGATCGGGACGATCTCGTTTCGAGCGGCTTTTTTGGTCTGCTCGACGCGATCGAGCGCTACGACGTCGAGCGCGGCAACAAATTTGAGACGTATGGCGGCGTGCGCATCCGCGGCGCCATGCTCGATTATCTGCGCACGATGGATTGGATTCCGGTATCGAAAAGGCAGAAGATTCGGCGTTACGAACAGGCAGTGACAGCTCTCGAAGGCCGTCTGGGGCGCTCGGCGACGGACGACGAGCTTGCCGCCGAGCTGAAGATATCGAAGAAGGAACTGCACGATCTCGTCTCGCAGACGAACATCGCGACAGTCATTCCGCTCGAAGAGTACGTCCGCACGGAATCCCCGTCATCACAGACGATCGATCCTGAAGAGAATGCGGAGAAGAACGAACTGCGCGACACCTTGGCGGAAGCCATCGACCAGCTTCCGGAAAAGGAACGCACGGTCGTTTCTCTTTACTATTATGAGGAACTCACCCTGAAGGAAATCAGTCTCATCCTGCATCTTTCAGAGGCGCGGATTTCCCAGCTCCATACGAAAGCCGTATTTCGGCTCCGGGGCTTTTTGGCGAGATGGAAAACAAGCCTCATGGAATGAGGCAAGAAGGAGGCAGAAAGAGCATGAGCGAACAGGGAAGGTCCAACGGGGAGCGTCCTGTCTACAGCAAGATCAATGTCCACGTCAGTTCGGACAAGATGGTGGCGACGGTCGGCTTCGACCACACGGACTCCAACGCCCGCCCGACGCCGGAGATGATCAAGAAGGCGCTCCAAGACAAGGGTGTCGTCTTCGGCTTCGACGAGGCGGCAATCGAGCAGGGCGCGAAGGACGGACAGGATTTCGAGGCGGCGTTCGGCAAGGAGCCGCAGCATGGCGAGGACGCCTATCTGAAGAAGAACTACGACCTCGGCGTAAAGGGACGCCCCAAGACGGATGAATATGACCGTGCGGACTACAAGAACATGAACCTCTTCGTGCTCGTGAAGCAGGGGGAACTTCTCGCCGAAAGGGTCTTGCAGACGGACGGGGAACCCGGCATGAACGTGCTCGGCGTCAAAGTCAATCAGAAGAAGGGTCGTCCGCTCGTGTTCAAGGCGGGCAAGAATTCCTCGATTCGCGACGAGAACTTCCTCTATGCCGATATCGACGGACAAATCGTCGATACGGGCAAGGTCATCGGCGTCGACCCGCGTCTCGTCATCAAGGAAGATGTGGGCGTCGGCACGGGCAACATCGAGTTTACGGGAGCGGTCGCCGTCCAAGGAAGCGTGCAGGCGGGCTTCGTCGTCAAGGCTACGGGAGACATCGAGGTCGGCGGCATCGTCTCGGGCGCCGAAGTCGAGGGAAACAACATTCTCGTCAAGGGCGGCATCCAAGGCATGAACCGCGGCTTTGTCAAGGCGAAGGGAACGCTCACGGCTTTCTTTGCGGAGAATGCAGAGATCGAAGCGGGTCAGAATGTCATGATTGCCGACGTCGTCCTGAACTCGCAGGTGCGGGCGGGCAAGAAAGTCACGGTGCTGGGAAAGCGCGGGCAGATCATGGGCGGCTCGACGTTTGCCGGCGAAGAGATCGAAGCGACGCAGATCGGCAACTCGGCGAATGTTGCGACGAAGCTCGAAGTCGGCGTCAACCCGATGGTGCAGCGCCAGTACAAGACGGTTTGTCAGGAATATGGCGACACGAAGAAGAAGCTTGATGAGATCAAGAAGACGCTCGCGACACTCGGCAAGGTCGATCTCAGCAAGCTGCCGCCCGAGAGGCAGGAAATGGTCGCGCAATTGGGAAAGGTGCGCTTCCAGGTGGAAGGGCAGTTGGAGCGTCTTTTGGAAGAGATGGACGAGTTGGAGGAAAAGATCCAAGGCATGAAGCGCGGCCGCATTCGCGCCGCCGAGACGATCTATCCGGGAGTGAAGCTCAAGATCAACAACGTCATCAAGAATATCCATACGGAGGAAAAGCGTTGCACGCTGAGCGTGGAAGGCGACCAGATCCGCACGGGCGCTTACTGATGGCTCGTGCTCTTGCGAAGGGCTTCCTCTGACGACGCTTGGAAAGGACGGTGGGATGCATGGATGTAACCCCGATGAGTTTGCAGGCAATCGTGCCACGCACCTCGGAAGCGACGCAGGTGCAGCACAATATGAATCAGCAGTCGGCTTTGCAGCAGGACTTTCAGGCTGTGCGCGACAAGCAGGAAACGGCGCTGAAGCAGACGCAGGTCAGGAAGAAGGATCAAGCCGAAGAAGAGCGCATCAAGGACGACCCCGAACGCCGCAAGAAGCAGGGACGCGGCAGGCGAGGCGCGGGAGGCGGCCGCCATGCCGAAGCGGCGGAGGAGGAAGCGCCGACGGAGAGGTTTGCCGTCGATGTGTTCCGCGGACGCAATATTGATATATCCACGTAAGGAATGAAACGGGGCTGTCATAAGTCGTAGCCGACTCATGTGACAGCCCCATTTTGAGGGGAGAGCTGAGTTTTTCAGCGCTTCTTGAAGATAAGGGGAGCTGCGAGAAGTGATCACGGAAATTTTGGGCGCATTGATTGTCTTGGGGGCGGCGCTCGTCTTCATCATGCGGCGTCTTTTGAGCAAGGGGAAGGCGAAGGAAAAGGAATCGGTCGAAGTTTCTGCGAACCGTCTGCGCTATGAGATCGAACGCTCGGGCGACGCCGTCATCGGCAGGATGCAGATTCATGTCGAACGGCTGGAGCGCATTTTGGCGGAGGCGAATGCGCAGAAGGCGGCCTTGGACGAGCGTCTCGCCGCCTTGGCGCAGTGGGAGAAGGCCTATGGCGCACGGCTCGGCGCTCTGCCGCAGCAGATGGAATTTGCGCCTGTGCCGCCTTCTGCAGCAGCACAGGTCTCTCCTGCCCATTCTCCCGGCACAGCAGCGCGTCGTGCACCTGCAGCGGCGCAGCGGGCGGCTGCGTCCGTCATTTCCGGTTCTTCCGCTTCTGGATTTGCAGCATCATCCGCTGCCCCTGCGGCGTCAGTTGCCATTGGTACGGGAGAAACAGCCCCGAGCTTTCAAGAGGCGCTTATGAAGCAGATGGAGGGAGGCTCGATCGGCAGATCCGTCGATCTGCAGCTGCCTCCTGAAGACGTGGAGGCGGCCGGGGCGGCGAACGCTTCGCATGGCGCTGCGATGGCGCGGGAAAACGCGCATCGCGAGCTTCAGGCGCATGAAGATGCTGCGTCACCTGCATCGTTCGCTGAGGATGCGCCGAATGAGATGGAGGATGATGAGACGTACGAGTACGAAGATGAAGAAGACGGCGAAGCGTCGGAGGAAGAGTACGAAGAGTCAGTGACAGAAGAGGAAGAGGAATACGGAGACGATGAATCGGTGGACGAGGAAGAGCCGCCTGAGGAGGCTGCGGGCGAGGATCTGACTGCTGTGCAGGAAGAGGAAGATGTGGAAGACCCGTCGCTTGAAGCATCGCCGAACCGTCAGCAAGAGCAGATCCGTGCTTTCCTGCGCCAGGGAATGAGCGTCGAGGAGATATCGCAGCGATTGGGACTCGGACTCGGCGCCATCGAGCTTGTGCGTCACATGGAGAAGCGTGCGCACGAAGCAAAGGATCGAGAGGCGCACGAAGCGTAACAAAAGGGCTTGGCAAAATGCCAAGCCCCGCAATATTCATGGTGCGACAGGAGGGATTCGAACCCCCGACCCACGGCTTAGAAGGCCGTTGCTCTATCCGACTGAGCTACTGACGCGATGGTCGGAGCAGCAGGATTTGAACCTGCGACCCCCTGGTCCCAAGCCAGGTGCTCTGCCAAACTGAGCCATGCCCCGAAAACGCCGATGCATCGCACCGCGCAATAAAGAAATTATAAAGGACGCTGGGAGCTTTGTCAAGGATTTGTCCCAAAGCGGCGGTTGCAGCAGAAAACTCTTGAGAGAATCGTGAGGAAAGAAGGCAAGTATATGGCGCATAAAGGTTACAAGCTCCACGAGGGAGTGAAGATGGCGGGAACTGCCCTGAGACGGGCGGCAAGCCTCGGCGTGCTTGCGGCGGAAAATGCCGCGTGCGCAGAGCGCGAGGAACGAGACGCCATTCTCGTCATGAGTTTTGGCACGACCTTCAAGGAGACGCGCAAGAAGACGATCGACGCTGTGACAGAAGAGGTGCAGCACACGTATCCCGCCGTCAAGGTCGTGCTCGCCTTCACGTCGCACATCGTCATCGAGCGCGTGAAGAAGAACGAGGGCGTCCGCTATCCTACGCCCGAGGAGGCGCTGCAAAAGCTCAGGGATGAGGGCTGTACGCGCGTCGCTCTCGTCTCGCTTGACATCATCCCGGGCATCGAGTACGCTTACAAGAAGGAAGTTTTCGACGAATGCAAGTCATGGTTTCATCGCATGACGCTCGGCACGCCGCTCGTCTATTGGCAAGGGCAGGAGGAGAAGCGCGATGATGTCGCAGAGGTCATGGCGGCCGTTGTGAGGGAGTTGCCGGCGCGTGCAGAAGACGAAGCCGTGCTCCTCATGGCGCACGGCACGCCGCATCCGGCAAACGCTTATTACGCTGTCATGCAGGATCGCTTGGAAAGGCTCGGCGAGGAGCGCGTCTATATCTACACCGTCGAAGGCCGGCCGCATCTCGACGACATCGTGCCGAAGCTCAAGGAAGCGGGCGTAAGGAAGGTCACGCTCGCGCCGCTGATGCTCGTGGCGGGCGATCATGCGACGAACGATATGGCGGGCGAGGAGCCGGACTCGCACAAATCGCTTTTGGAGCGCGAAGGCTTTTGCGTGCAGACGATTCTCAAGGGCATCGGAGAGAACGCCGCCGTGCGTAAAATTTTTGCGGCACGGGCAGCCGAGGCCTATGAGGCGCTGCTCGGGAAAGATTGAAACAAGGATTTCAAAAAGAAAGGTGTCAAGGAAATGGGAATGTTTACGAGAAAGAAATTGACGACTGCTGTGCTGGCGGCATTCATGAGTATGGGATTGGCTGGAACCGGTCAAGCGGCAGAAGTGGAAAAAGCGGCTGCAGGAGAAAAGGAGGATGCAGCTGTCGAAGAGGCAGTGGAACATCAGATCGATGAGACCGTGGTGACGGCAGATCGGCATAACCGAGGCTTCGCTGCGCGGCGAGGTTCCGTCGGCATCCTCGGCCAGCAGGATACGATGAAGACGCCGTTCACGGTGACGAACATCACGGAAGAGACGGTGCGCTCCTTCAGCGACCCGTCGCAGCCTTTGGACAGCATCTTGGCGCAGTCGCCGTCCATCCGCCAGTCGGGAAGCATCCTGCACAATGACTTCACGTTCCGCGGCTTCCGCGCCAACGGCACGAGCACGTACGTGAACGGCATCCCGGGAATATGGACGCAGTTCAATGCGCCGACGCATGTCATCTCGCGCGCTGACGTCGTGGCGGGTCCGAACAGCGGCCTTTCAGGCACGGGCACGCACTATGAATCGAATGCTGCGGGCGGTCTCGTGAATTTCGTGACAAAGCGGGCGGAAGAGAAGGATTTCAATCGCTTTACGGCCACGTTCTCAGGCAAGGGCATGCTGGGCGGTTATCTTGATCTCAGCCATCGCTTCGGCAGGAATCGCGATTGGGGCGTGCGCGTCAATCTTGAAAAGGTCGATGGAGAGACGGCGGTCGACAATCAGAAGGTCAAGTCTTCGAGCATCTATGTGAATGTCGACCACCGCGATGAGCGAAGCAAGACGAACCTCTTCGCGGGCTATCGAAGCAACGAGATCCTCGGGGGACAGCGCTGGTTCAAGCTTGGAAGGGCCGTTACGAAGCTGCCCGCCGTTCCCGATCATTCGCGCGATTATGCCTTCGATGGCATGGACAAGGCGTCGTACGGCTGGGTGCTCGCGCTGAATCATGAGCAGAAGATGAACAAGGACTGGAAATGGTTTATGAATTTCGGTCTTCTGCACAACAAACTCAACAAGAATGTCATGTACGAGTACAGTGCCTTGACAATCTTGAATGATAATGGAGATTTCAATATTCGCCAACAGAGTTCGGCGACGCCGCAGAAGGCTTATTACTGGCAGGCAGGCGTCCAAGGCGATGTAAACGTCGGCGAGACGAAGAATCACCTGACGCTTGCCGTCGACCGCGCATGGCGTCAGCGTCATGGGACGAAGAATTTTACTACATATAATCTTGGCACGGGAAACATCTACACGAGAATCTTTAATTATATAGATTCAGCACATCCCGGATACGAGACTTTCTTGTCCAATAAGACGCGCATCGCGGGCATTTCTTTCGTCGATTCGATTGACTACAAGAAGCTCAATGTGCTCTTGGGCGTCCATCACCACTCTTCGCATGTTGATTCCTACAGTCAGGCGACGGGACAGGTGTCGTCGAGTGCGAACGACAGCGCTTATTGCCCGACGTATGCCCTCATGTATCATCCTGTGGAGAATTTCTCCATCTATGCGAGTCATGCCGAGAATTTCGACGTAGGAACGGTCGTAGCCAGCAAGTATAAGAACAAGGGCGAGATACTTCCTGCGGCAAAGACGAAACAGAACGAGATCGGTTTCAAGTATGCCAACAAGGGCATCTTGACGACGTTGAGCTTCTTCGACATCGAGCAGGCGAACAACATTGATGTGGTGCGCGGCAGCGACATGTACCAGCTGCAGGACGGCAGGATTCGCCACAAGGGCGTGGAGCTTTCCGTGAGCGGCAATGTGGCGAAGAAATGGAATTTCGCTGCGGGGCTTTCGTATCTCAATGCGAAGTATGACAAGACGAAAGGCGGGCAATACGACGGCGTCATCGAGTCGGGACGTCCGTATTGGTCAGGCTCGCTCCTCGTGCGCTACAGTGCGGATGAGAAGTTCGGCGCCTTCGGGCGCATGGTTTACACGGGAAGCGCACCGCTTCTTTACGAGAAGTTCTGGGCGCCGTCGTACGCCGTGGTCGATCTCGGCGTCGAATACAAGACGAAGATCGACAAGCTGCCGGCACGCTTCGCGCTCACCTGCTACAATCTTTTCGACAAGTCGTATTGGATGATTGCGCGCGGCGACAATCTTTACATGTCGACGCCCCGCACCTTGGCGCTGTCGATGAGCGTAGATTTTTAGTTTCCAAAGATAAGGTCATAAATGGGGGCGGAAGCTGCGAGGCTTCCGCCTTGCTTATAGGGAGGAAGGCATGAGGTGGAGGGAAAATGGCGCATGGCTCTTGACGCTTCTGTTGCTTGGAACGCTGCTTCTGGCAGGCTGTGCCAAGGCGGATGCGCCGACAGCGAAGGCGCCGCGTGAAGATGATGCCATCGTTCTGGCGGCGTACCGACACTTGGCTCCGGGCGAGCATGACGGCTACTATTGCAGCAAGATTCTCGAGGTCTGGGAACCGCTCGTGACAAACGATGAAGAGACGGGCAGACCCGCTCCTTGCCTTGCACGAAGCTGGGAGATGCTCGACGGGGGGCGCAGATGGCGCTTTCATCTGCGCCGCGGCGTGCGCTTCCATGATGGGACGGAATTCACGGCAGATGCTGTGCTCAAGAATATGGAACGACTGGAAAAGGGCGTGAAGCCGTCGGGCTTTTACATGCTGAACATCCGCAATTTTTATCCGCATTTTGTACGTGCGGACAAGCTCGATGATTATACGGTGGAATTTACTTTTTCCGAGCCGAATGTCAATCAACTTTACAACATGATGAATTTCGGCAGCGCGATGTATGCGCCGTCATGTCTGGCTGAAGACGGCAACTTCTCGCGCGAGGCGATCGGCACAGGACCGTTCAGGATTGAAGAAAACAAGCTGGACGAGTACGTCGTCCTTGTGCGAAATGAAGATTACTATGGAGAGAAAGCACGCGCAGAGAAAATCATCGTGCGCAATATGCCGAGCGCTGACGTGCGTTTTTCCGCTTTGAAGACGGGTGAGATCGCGGGCGTGCTCGATTTGAAGGCGATGCCGCCGTCCTTGGCGCAAGAACTCAAGAAGGACGGGCGCTTCGCGCTTTCGGTCAGCCGCTCTTCCTTGGTGCAGATGCTCCTCGTGAATGGCACGAAGCCGCCATTTGACGATGTGAGGATGCGCCGGGCGCTGAGTCTCGCCCTGGATCGCAAGACATTGGTGGAGGCGCTCTTTCTGGGTTATGCCGTACCGACGACGAATCTTCTGAGCAACGCCAGTCCCTTTTATCGTGAACTTCCTGTGCCATACGATCTGGCCGAGGCGAAACGCCTGGCGGACGAAGCGCTGCAGGGGAAACGCTGCAGCGTGCGCTACTTGCTCAACGGCGCCGATCCGCTGCAGAAGGGGGAAGCGGAACTCATTGCCTATTGGCTCTCTGAGATCGGTCTCGACGTGCATATCGTGCCCATGGAGTATTCGACAATGACGGCAGAACTCAGGCGCGGCCGCTATGAGATCGCGCGTTCGCAGCAGGGCTTGCCGAACGGCGATCCGCAGTTCATATTCAATGCGTTCTTGCTGCCCGACGGTGCGCGCAGCAAGGCGGCGTGCCTTGGCTATCGAAGCGAGGAAGTCGAATCGCTGATGGCGCAGCTCAAGACGCTGACGGATGAAGCCGAACGCGTGAGGATATTCCTGCGTCTGCAGGAAATTTCTGCAGAGGATCTGCCCGTCGTGCCGCTCTATTACGATGAGAACATCGTCGCTTATAATAAGGAGATTACGGGCTACAAGGCTTTGGTCTATGGCATCACTTTATCAAAAGTGGAGAGGAAGTGAGCGAATGGAATCTTTTGTTGTGCGGCGCATCTTGTCCGTGCTGCCTGTCTTGCTCGGCATCAGTCTTCTGACCTTCGGACTGAGCTTCCTCGCGCCGGGCGATCCAGCGGAGCTTATGCTCGATCAGACGGGCACGTCGGCGGCATCGGCGGAGGAGATCGCAGCGATGCGCGAGGAAATGGGGCTTGATGAAGCGTGGTATGTGCAGTACGGCACGTGGCTTTCCCATATCGTGCAGGGCGACGCCGGCACGGCGTGGCACACGGGAAACAGCGTTTGGCAGGAAATCGAAAGGCGTCTTCCCGTGACGGTGACCCTTGCACTCTGCTCGCTCGCATGGGCGGGCGTCGGCGGCATCGCTCTCGGAGTCCTCGTCGTGTTCTTTCGCGGAAGCCTGCTGGGGCATGCACTAGCCGCGCTGATTCATCTTTTGCTTTCGACGCCGAGCTTTTTGCTTGCCATCGCCTTGATCCTGCTCGTGGGAGAAACATGGGGGCTTTTGCCGACGAGCGGCGTGGAGAAGGCCGCAGGCTATATCCTGCCGTCGTTGGCGCTTTCTCTCGTGACGCTGGCGATGACGGCACAGCTTCTTTCGAGCCGTCTGCATGAGGAACTCGGCGCGCTTTACTGCAAAGTGGCGGCGACGCGCGGGCTTTCTTCTTGGCGCGTCCTCGTCACCTATGCGCTGCCCAATGCGCTTTTGCCCGTGCTCGCACTTCTGGGAAATTATTTTGGGGCGGTGCTCGGCGGTTCCGTCATCGTCGAATCCGTTTTTGCCTTGCCGGGAATTGGCTCCTTGGCGATGGAAGCCATACGCTTTCGCGATTATCCGCTTCTGCAGGGCTATGTGTTCTTGACGGGGATGATCTTTGTCTTTGTATCGCTGGGCGTCGATCTTCTGGCGTATTATCTTGATCCGCGCACGCGGCTCGGGAGGTCTTCATAATGCGCCGCCCCTCGCTTTTGACGCTGTTTGCGGCGCTCATCGTGCTCTCTGTCGTACTTTCCGGCATCTTCGCTGCATGGCTCGCGCCGTACAATCCCTTTCAGCCCGATATGGCGCATCGCATGGAATTGCCGAACGCCTTGCATTGGCTCGGAACGGACGCCCTGGGGCGCGATATGCTGAGCCGACTTCTCTTCGGCAGTCGCTATACGATCCTTCTCGCACTCTTGTCTACGGCAGTGGCTCTTTTGCTTGGGACATTGGCAGGACTCTTGGCGGGATATTATGGAGGTATTGTCGATGCGTCCCTCACGGCGGCAGCAAATATCTTTCAGGGGATTCCCGGCGCCTGCTTCATGGTCGCTGTAGCGGGATTTTGGGGACCGGGGCTGGACGGCCTTCTGGTCGCTCTCGTCGTGACTTCTTGGGCGGGATTTTCCCGCATCGTCCGCTTGGAAGTCCTGCGGCTGCGTCAGATGTCTTTCGTGGAAGGTCTGCGCGTCTTGGGCTGCAGCGATGCGCGGATTCTCTTGCTGCATATCGTGCCGAACCTCTTCAGCAGTTTGCTCGTGCTCGCGGCGCTGCGTTTGGGGCGCGGCATCCTGGCGATTGCGGGACTGAGCTTCCTTGGCCTCGGCGTGCAGCCGCCTGTTCCCGATTGGAGCGTGATGGTCAGCGATGCTATGCTCTACTATCGCAGTGTGCCGCATCTCGTCTTGCTTCCCGGCGCGTGCATTCTGCTCTTGGTCGCATCCATCAACATCTTGGCGAGCGAGCTGCGCAATCGACTGGATGTGCGTTGGGATGAGGTGAGAAGATGAAGGAAGAGAGAAGCGGCTTCGAGGTGCAGGAACTCTCCGTGTCCTTTCGTGTGCGCGGAGAAAGGGTTCCCGTGCTGCATGATGCGAGCATTCATCTGGCGCAAGGAGGCGTGACGGGCATCATCGGCGAGAGCGGCAGCGGAAAATCCGTCTTCGGCGAGGCGCTCTTCGGACTCTTGCCGGAAAGTGCGGAGATTCGCGGCAAGGTGCAGTTCGATGGAAAAGACGTATTCGCACTGACGCAGCGCGAAAAAAACTCTTTGTGGGGCAATGTCTGGGGGTTGGTGCCGCAGCTGCCGCAAGAGGCGCTGTCCCCTTTGCGGACAATCGACGGACATCTGCGGGATGTGCGCCGCGGAGCGGGCATGAAGCCGCTTTCGCAAGAGGAAGCGGCAAGGCTTCTGCGTTCCTTTGAATTGGCGGAGCCGGAGCGCGTGCTCCGGGCGTACCCGCATGAACTTTCGGGCGGCATGCTGCAGCGCATCCTCTGCGCCATGGCGGCGGCCTGCCGTCCCGCATGGATTTTGGCAGATGAGCCGACGAAGGGACTCGATGAAGACGCACGCGAGGCCGTTGGCAGAAGCCTCGCACGTATGGCGGAGCGGACGCGCTGCACGCTTCTCGTCATTACGCACGATATCGCTTTGGCACACAGTATATGCGATCGTCTCATCGTCATGTACGAGGGAGAGATCGTGGAACTTCTTGCTGTTGCGCCGGAGCTTGCGGCGCATCATCCGTATACGCAGGCGCTGCTGCGGGCTTTGCCGGAAAATGGCTTTGAGGCCTTGCCGCTGCAGGCGGAAACGTCAGGCGCCGGCTCAGGCTGTCGATTCGCCCAGCGCTGTGCGCATGCAGATGCTCGCTGTCGCAGGGCGCGTCCATCCCTTTATGCGGCAGGTTCAGGGAAGGTGAGGTGTTTTCTCTATGCTGGAAGCGCATCGGCTGACGAAGCGTTATAAGGATCGGGCGAAGGGCGGGCGCTTTTGTGTTCTGCACGAAGCTTCTTTGACGCTGCATGAAGGCGAGGCGGTCGGCCTCATGGGCAAGAGCGGCTCAGGAAAGAGTACGCTCGTGCGTCTGCTGCTCGGATTGGAGATTCCCGACGGCGGCAAGGTGCGATGGCGAGGGAAGGATATTTTTTCTCTGGCACGAAATGAGCGGCGCGGTTTTCGGCGCGCGGTGCAGTTCATATCGCAGACGCCGGGTACGTTCTTCGATCCGCGCTGCACGTTGGAAACGAGCCTGCGCGAGGCGCTGCAGGTGCAGGATGCGGCGCCTCGCGCAATCTGGAGGGAGCGTATAGCAGAGCAGCTGGCACGCGTAGGCTTGAGCGAAAAGCTCCTGCGGCGCTATCCGCACGAACTCTCCGGCGGGGAGATGCAGCGCTTCAGCATCAGCAGAGCGCTCTTGCTGAAGCCGGCCCTTCTGATTCTCGATGAGCCGACCTCGATGCTCGATATTTCCGTGCAGGCGCAGATCTTGCATCTCTTGCGCGATTTGCGAGAAAAACAGGGAATTGCCTGTCTGCTTGTTTCTCATGATGCAGCTGTGGTACAATGGTTCTGTCAGCGTTCGCTGCATTTGGAGAACGGCATCCTGTACGAGTCATGAAATAAGGCGAAGGAGGTTTCGCCATGCTTTTTGCTTCCTTGCCGGCGCTTTCGCGCCGCAGGTTTTTGAAAATATCGCTGCGGACGCTGCTTTCGCTGGGACTTGGCAGTTTGTTTCCTGCGCGTTGGCGCAGGGCTTTTGCCGCCGAGGGGCTGGAAGCGTTCTTCGTGCGGCAGATCGTCACCGAGGACAGCCGAACCTCGCGCATGATCGCCTGGGAGTCCGATGTGAGCGAGGCCGAGGCCGTCGTCGATCTGCGTCCGGTGGGAGCGGGGGCGGCAGTCGCCGCTTCCTTTGCCGCGCGGGAGAAGATCCTCGCGGACGGCGGCGAGCGGCTGTTTTCCCACGAGGCGCTTCTGACGGGGCTTTCGCCGGATGCCTCGTACGAGTACCGCCTGCGCACGGGCGATACGGCGTCGCCGTGGTTTTCGCTGCGGACGGCGGGCAACGGGGCGTTCAAGGCGCTGATCTTTCCCGATTCTCAGTGCTCGGACGGCTATGTGACTTGGCGAAAGGCGGCAGAGAGCGCGGCGGCGCAGCAGCCGGACGCCGACTTCTTCATCATGATGGGCGACCTCGTCGACAACGGGGAGGCCGCCTACCAGTGGCGGCAGTGGTTCGAGGGGGCGGCGGGACTTATGAGCCGCATGATGTGTGCTCCCTTGATGGGCAATCATGAAGCGTATGATTTGAACTGGCAGTGCCGTCTGCCCTTGGCCTGGCTCGGCTACTTCCCCGTGCCGGGAAACGGCAGCCTGCGCTTTTCGGGCTGGTACTATTCGTTTGATTATGGGCCGTGCCATTTCGCCGCGCTCAACACGCAGTGGGAAGAAGTCGAGGCATTGCGTGCGGGACTCTTGGAGGAGCAGATGGCTTGGCTGCGCCGCGATATGGCGGCGAGCCGCAAGAAGTGGAAGATCGTCTTGATGCACAAGGACGTCATCGAGTACGACTATCCCGATTTGAGCGATCCCGTCACGGGCGACATCAGCGCGACGGGTCGCCTTTTCATGCCGCTCTTCGATGAACTGCGCCCCGATGTCGTTCTGACAGCGCATCAGCATACGTATCGGCGGCTAGGGCATATCGTGAATTTTGCGCCGAGCGAGGAAGGACCTTTTTACATTGATACAGGAAACTGCGGCAACTGCTATTACGATGTGCCTGTGAATGCGCGTTTCGACAAGAAGGCGCTCGCGCAGCCCGAGCGCGGTAATTATATGACGTTGGAGGCGTCGGCCGAGCGGCTGCATTTTTCGTGCTTCCTGCCCGACGGAAGCCTTGCCGATGAAGCGATTTTGCAAAAGTAATGCGAGAAGAAGAGGAGATATGACGACGGAGAATAGGATGGAAGAGCGCTTTGCGCCCGAAGAAGCGCTCGCGCTGGAAGAAAAGATCTATTTTTTGCAGGAGGGAGGAAAGAAGGCGCGTATAGGGATTCTCAAGGAGATGACGGCAGACCGTCTCATCGTCGAGATGCGCATGACGGATGCAGAGTACGCGCACGGCCCTGAATCGGGAGCTCCCTTTCACTGTGCCATGCCGAGCGAGAAATGCACCTATCGCTTTTCTTCGCTCTTTTGCGCGAGCAGCCCGCTGCCTGACCGCATCTGGTACATGGAGCTTCCCGCCGAGGTCGAGCGCCAGCAGAAGCGCGATTTCGTGCGCGTGCCCGCGCCTCTTCCCATGCAGGTGACCTTGTCGAATCTCTACGGCGGCAAGAACAAGGCGAAGGATACGACGCTCGTCGACATCAGCGGCAACGGCGTTTCTTTCGTGTGGAAAGAGCCGTTGGAAGACGGCATGGAAATCGAAGTGACAATTCCTGATTTGCCCGCCGTCGGCGAGCTGAAGACGACGGCCGTCGTCATGCGCTCGATCGACCGCACGGCGCTCGCGACGCCCGTTTACCACATCGGCGCACACTTCGCGGCGCACCTCGACAAGAGGCAGCAAAACCAGCTCGTGCGATGCATCTTCCTGCTGCAGCGCAAGTATTTGGAACGCGGGCTTGGCATTTGAGCATGGAAATGGAACGGCAGAGCAAAAAGACTCCCCCGAGAGCCGAGGGCGGCTTTCGGGGGAGTTTTTTTGCATCGGCGGTTTCGTGCGGGATGGCATGTGCTCCTTCAAGAGAGGAACGCTGTGAGAAGCCGCTCAAGCGAAGCTTGGTCGGCAGCGCCCATCGTCTCACGCGCCGAGTGCATGGCGAGCACGGGCGCACCGATGTCCATCGTGCGCACGGGGACAAAGGAGGAGGCGATGGCGCCGAGCGTCGAGCCGCCGCGGCTGTCGGAGCGGTTCACGAATCTCTGCCAGGGAATCTCGTGCTCTTCGGCAAGCGCGCGCACGACGGCAGAGGCTTCGGCGTCTCCCGCGTAGCTCTGCGACGCTGCCTGCTTGAGGACGACGCCCGCTCCGAGCGCGGGACGCACGACGGGATCGCTCTTCGCCGCGTGTGAAGGATGGACGGCGTGCGCCACGTCGACGGAGAGCAAAAATCCGTTGGCGAGTGCACGGCAGACGGCGTCGCTTTTGCCTGAAAGGTCTTGATAGATGCGGCGCAGCACATCGCCGAGCACGGCGGAGCCGGCGCCCTGCTTCGTGCGGCTGCCGACCTCCTCGTTGTCGAAGAGCGCGATGAGGCGAAGGCCCTCTGCGGGGTGCGCTTCTTCGATGCCCTTGAGGCAGGCGAGGACGGAGGTGAGGTTGTCAAGCCTCGGCGAGGAGATGAATTCATTGCGAAGTCCCAAGGTGCAGCCTGCTTCGCATGGATAGGCGCCGAGATCGTAGGAGAGGATCGCGTCTTTTTCCGTTTCACAGGCTTCGGCAAGCCAGGTGAGGAAGAAGTCTTTCTTCTCCTCCTCCTTTTCAACGAGAGCGGCGAGCGGCAGCATGTCTTTCTGCGCGTTCAAGGCGCCGTCCTTGTTGACGTCGCGGTCCATGTGGATGGCGAGGCTCGGAATTGTCACGAGCGGCTTTTGAAAGTCGACGAGGCGCACAACGGGATGAAAGGCGTCCTTGCCGCGCAGCACGACCTTGCCCGCGAGCGAGAGCGGACGGTCGAGCCATGTGCGCAGGATGAGCCCGCCGTACGTTTCGACGTTGAGCATGCCGCAGCCGTCGTGTGTCATGCCGGCCGCAGGCTTCAGACGAAAGCACGGGAAATCCGTATGCGCTGCCGCCATAAGAAGAGGCGTGCCGTGACGCTTGAGCGGCTTTTCGCCGATGGCGAAGGCGAGCAGCGCCGAGCCGTAGACGCGCAGGAAGCAGCGTTCGCCGGCGGCGAGACGCCACGAGTCCGCAGGCTTGAGTTCTTGAAAGCCCGCACGAAGAAGTCTCTTGGCGCTCTCCTCGACGACATGAAAGGGCGAGGTCGAGCATTGGATGAAATGGAGAAGTTCTTCCGCCGCTGCGGGTATGGCTGTATTTGTCATGAGAGATTCCTCCCTGTATGTTCTTTTTGTTTTTGGCAAATTCCCGGCAGGATGAGCGCGGCGCTGACGACGAGTCCGATGAAGAGCGGATGGACAGCGCTTTTCAAGGCTGCAGCCGCCACAGCCGCTGCCGTAGAAAGCAGCATGGAGACGACGGCCAGGCGCGGGGAAAGCCGCCCGGGGCAGAAGACCGCCAGCGTCAGCGGCAGGAAGACGCCGCCGCCGCGAAGAGCCATCGACAGGTAGTTCCAGACGAGCACCTGGCTGTCGATAAAGAAGATGGCGAAGAGGGCGGCGAGCGCCATGACGAGGAGCACCGTGAGGCGGTGCAGGAGGAGAAGCCGGCCTTCGCTCTTCACGGCGAGGAGCGGCGCGAATACGTCGTGCGAGAGCATCGTGCCGATGCCGAGCGAGAGGCCGCCGATGCTGCCGACGAGGGAAAGCGCGATGCCGCCCATGGCGATGCTGCCGATGAGCGTTCCGGCATGCGTAAAAAGGTAGGCGGGCAGTGCGAGGATGGGCGCGATGTCGGGTGCGGCGGCGTGCATGTAGATGCCGATGAGCGAGCACGGCAGCCCGACGGGGATGACGATGAGCGCGGCGGCAAATGCGCCGACGGTCGCCGTGCGCGGGTTGGCGGCGGAGAAGATGGCTTGGATGTAGGACTGCGTGGAGATGACTCCGACGATGAGCGAGAGGAGTCCTGCGGCGATGCTCTGGGCGCCGGCGTGTCCGAGGCTCCATGTGCCGGGCGCGAGCGGCGCGTCCGCTGTGAGTGCAGGAAGTCCGTGCCAGGCGGCGACGCCTGCGAGGCAAAGACTCAGCCACAGGACGATCATCTTCAGGATGCCGCCGACGCCGGCGCTTTTCATGCCGCCGAAGAAGATGTAGCAGGCGACGAGCGCGACGAGGGCGAATGCCGCCGCGCCGTGGCCGACGCCGAAGATTGCGGCGATGAGATGGAGTCCCGGCAGCGTGCTCGCGACGGCGCTGAAGAAGATGCCGACGGAAGAAACGAGGCTTGAAAAGACGCTCGCGCTCTTGCCGTAGCGGACGCCGAGGAACTCGGGGATCGTTTCGAGCGAGGTGCGCCGCAAGCGCTTCGCATAGAAAAGCCCCATGACGATGAGAGCGATCCCCGTGCCGATCGTGAACCACCACGAGGAAAGCCCGAGCGAGCAGGCGAGCTGCGCCGTGCCGACGGTCGCGCCGCCGCCGACGCAGGTGCCGGCGATCGTGCCTGCGACGAGCGGCGCACCGGCACTGCGCCCATTGAGGCTGAAGCCTTCCGCCGAATGGACGGAGCGGGCGGCATAGAGGCCGCTCGCGAGGACGAGGGCGATGGTAGCGAGCATGAGGGCGATTTGCGCTGTGGAAATTTCCATGGGACGCGAACCTCCTGGAACGATTTTTGACGGAAGATCTTTCTTTCTGTTCATTATACGCCTAGAGAGGCCGGCAGGCAAATGCTTCATCTGTGGCTCTCACTGGGCATTTTCTCCTGCAATTTTAAGGAATCTAGGCAGGTTTCTCCCCTTCCGTATGGAATAGATACAAGTAGGAAACGGGGAAGATTCATGGGAAGGATGTGATCGTATGGAATTTGTCGGCGGGACTCCCGCCTTGCAGGTGCTCCTCGTCGCCGTGATCTTCCTTGCCGTGCTCATGGAGGTCAAGACGGGCGGCACGGGATTCGGCGTCTTGCTCGGACTCGTCGCGGCGGGCGTGTTCTTCAGCAGCCAGTATGCAAGGGGGCTCGTGAGCCTCTACGAGGTCGCCGTCTTTCTCGTGGGCGTCCTCCTGATTGCAGCGGAGGCGCTCTTGCCCGCCACGGGAGTCTTGGGCGCTCTCGGCGTAGCGGCGATGCTCTACAGCGTCGTCCTTGCGCTCGGCGGCGACGTCAATGCCGTCTACGCGCTCTTTGCCGCCGGTGCGCTTGCCGTTCTTCTCTTTCTCCTCATCGCGCGTTTTCTGCCCGACAGCCGCCTTTGGAAGAGGGTCGTGCTGCACGACGCTTCGACGAGCGCGAAGGGCTATGTGAGCGCCGAGGAGCGCAAGGATCTCGTCGGGCGTGAGGCTGTCGTTCTGACCGACGTGCGTCCCGCGGGATCGATCCTCGTCGACGGCGTGCCCGTCGACGTCGTTTCCGAGGGCGCCTACATCGAGAAGGGCGAGCGCGTCCGTGTGACGGCGGTGCACGGCAGCCGCATCGTCGTGCGCCGTGTCGCTGATTCCTAGAGGAATCGTTGAACTTGTTCATACTTTTGCAAGGAGGAGTTCTTTATGGAAGGCGTCATAGCATTGGCATTTCTCTTCGTCGTCGCTGTCCTCGTCGTCATGGTGTTCCTGCACTTCGTGCCCATCGGGCTTTGGATCTCGGCGATTGCGGCGAACGTCCCCGTGAACATCATCACGCTCATCGGCATGCGCATGCGCCGCGTGCCGCCCGGCAAGATCGTCATGCCGCTCATCAAGGCGAACAAGGCGGGACTTGACGTGCAGGTCAACCAGCTCGAAGCGCACTACCTCGCGGGCGGCAACGTCGACAAGGTTGTCGACGCCCTGATCGCCGCGCATCGTGCGCAGATTCCCCTGCCGTTCGAGCGTTCGGCCGCCATCGACCTCGCGGGGCGCGACGTGCTCGACGCCGTGCAGATGAGCGTCAACCCCAAGGTCATCGAGACGCCGATCGTCTCCGCCGTCGCCATGAACGGCATCGAGCTGAAGATCAAGGCGCGTGTGACCGTGCGCGCCAACATCGACCGCCTCGTCGGCGGCGCGGGCGAGCCGACGATCATCGCTCGTGTCGGCGAGGGCATCGTCACGACAGTCGGCTCCTCGGCGAGCCACGGCGAAGTGCTCGCGAACCCCGACGTCATCTCGAAGACCGTGCTCGGAAAGGGGCTTGACGCGGGAACGGCGTTCGAGATCCTCTCGATCGACATCGCCGATGTCGACGTCGGGCGCAACATCGGCGCGGAGCTGCAGACCGATCAGGCCGAGGCCGACAAGCGCATCGCGCAGGCGAAGGCGGAGGAGCGCCGCGCCATGGCGGTCGCCAAGGAGCAGGAGATGAAGGCCTACACGCAGGAGATGGAAGCGAAGGTCGTCGAGGCGCAGGCGGAAGTGCCGCATGCGATGGCGGAGGCCTTGAAGAGCGGCAACCTCGGCGTCATGGACTACTACAACCTGCGCAACGTGCAGGCGGACACCGACATGCGCACGGCGATCAGCGAGGCGGGCGCGAACCCGCCGCATACGGCGAAGTAAGACGGAAGAGGGAAGGAGGCAGTCGGCATGAGCGTCACAGGCATCGTCCTCTTCATCGTGTTCCTCCTCGTAAAAAGCCTGCTGGACAAGAAGAAAAAGGAGGCGCGGCGCGAGAAAACGCCCGAAGCCTCCGCCGCTCCTGCCGCAATGGGAGGAAGGCTTGAGGCGGCGCAGGTCGTGGCCGAGGATTCGGCAGAGGCGCGGGAACTGCTGCGCCGTTTCTTTGGCGGACGGACGGCAGAGCTTGAGGAGAGGGACGTACCGCGCGATGTGTTTTCAGGAATCGAGGCGACGCCTGCCGCCGCATCATCCGCTTCGCTGCGTCATGCGGAAAAATGGGGGGAAGAGCTGCAGAATTCACAGGAAGGGACAGAGAAAAGCGGCGCCCTCGCGCTCGACCTTGCACCTGCCGCCATGCTGCAGGCGGTCATGCTCGCCGAAGTCATCGGACGCCCCAAGGCGCAGCGCAGACGAAGCCCCTATTTTCGTCCGTGACGAGAAAGGATCTGAGGCATTTTCCAAGGGAGGATGGATCGTATGACCAGAGAGAAGATTGGCTTCATCGGCACGGGCGTCATGGGAAGCAGCATGGCGAGAAATCTCATGAAGGCGGGCTATGCCGTCAGCGTCTACACGCGCACGAAGGAAAAGGCGCAGTCGCTTCTTGAAGACGGCGCATGCTGGGCGTCTTCGCCAAAAGAGTTGGCGAAAGAGACGGACGTCGTCATTTCCATCGTCGGCTACCCGAAGGACGTCGAGGAAATCTATCTGGGCGCCGAGGGCGTCCTTGCGGCGAAGGAAGGCGGCGTCGTCATCGACATGACGACGTCGAGTCCTGCGCTCGCCAAGAAGATTTTCGCTGCAGCGAAGGAAAAGGGCGTCGCCGCGCTCGATGCGCCCGTCTCGGGCGGCGACATCGGCGCGAGGGACGCGACGCTCGCCATCATGGTCGGCGGCGAGGCGAAAGTGTTCGAAAAGTGCAGAGATCTCTTCGCTGCCATGGGAAAGGCCGCGCACTATTTCGGTGCGGCGGGCAGCGGGCAGTTCGTCAAGATGAGCAACCAGATCGCCATCGCCTCGAACATGCTCGGCGTCGCCGAGGCCATGGCATACGCGAAGAAGAGCGGCCTCGACGTCGGGGCGGTGCAGCGGACGATTGCGGGCGGCGCGGCAGGATCGTGGTCGCTGACAAATCTCGCGCCGAAGATGCTCGCGGGCGACTGGTCGCCGGGCTTCTTTATCAAGCATTTCCTCAAGGACATGCGCATCGCCGTCGAATCGGCTGAGGAGATGGGGCTTGACCTCCCAGGGCTCAAGCTTGCCAAAAAGCTCTACGAGGAGCTTTCCGCGCGAGGCATGGAAGACTGCGGCACGCAGGCGATCTTTCGCTGGTACGAAGGCGAATGAAGGCGCTTCTTTGCGGACGGTTCACTTCCTGCCGAAGGCGAAGAGCTTCACGGCGAGGAAGGTGATGGGAACGCCGAGGACGGCGGCGATGACGAAGGCCGCGAGACTCGGAAAGCCGAGCCGGTTGTAGAAGAGCAAGACGATGATGTTTTGGATCAGATAGTTCGGAATGTAGGAGATCGCGAACTTCACGCACTTTTCGAGCGCCATTGGCTCGTGGAAGATCAAGCGGCTGTTGAGCGCGTAGGCAATGACGTTCGCGAGAATGTAGCCGATGTTGAACGCGAGGTTCGTATCGACGAGAAGTTCAAAAATCTTGGCGAGCAGGCTGCCGTTGAACGTGTTGAAGCAGCCGATGACGAGGAACAGCAGAAATTCGCGCGTGAAGAAGTGACGGCGCACAGTTTTGAAAAATGCGGGCATGGAAAGTCTCCTTTTGCTTGTTTTTGTCAGTATAGCATAAGAAGAGCCGGAGAGGGAAGGAAATGCGCTGCAGGATATGACGGAAGAGGAGTGCAGATATGAAAGGAACGGTTGTGGCGACGTGGATGGACACGGCGCAGAAGCTTTGGGGCGGCGAGGCTGTCAGCGAGGCGTGCAGAGCGGCAGGTTGGGCGCAAGGGCGCATCTTCACTCCGCTGGAGGATGTGGCGGACAGCGAGATCCTTGCCTTTATCGACGCTTTGGCAAAGCGCATGGGGCAGACGTCGGACGCCCTTTGGTACGAGATGGGGCGCGACAACATCCTGACCTTTGCCGCCGTATATCCGTCCTTTTTTGAAGGCAAGAACATCTATACGTTCCTTGCATCCATCTACAACGTGCATGTGGAAATCGTCAGGAAGATCCCGGGCGCGAATCCGCCGCTCTTGAAGATGACTCCGCTTTCCGAGCACGAGGCGGAGCTTCTCTACAAGTCGAAGCGCAGCCTCATTCCATACTTTCGCGGGCTGTTGAAGGGCGCGATCGACTACTTCAAGGAGCCGGTCGAGGTCAAGGCCGTCGAGGAAGGGAATGGCGTTTCACGTCTGCGCCTCTATTTCAAGGAGCGCATCTTGGAAAAAAGGCGCTTTGCACTGAACTGCATGCTGGGCGTTCTGACGCGCTCTCTGCCCGTAAAGTTCGCTCTCGTCTCTTTTGCAGCGGCGCTTGTGCTCAGCGTGTTTTCCTGGCTTTTCGGAGCATCGCCTGCGGTGTTCCTCTTCCCCTTCCTCATGGCGGGGGCAGGCGGCATCGGCGCTTTTTTGCTGCTTGCGCCGCTGCGTCTGCTGCGCCGCGAGATCATGTCCATCGCCGAGCATCGTTTCTCCGCCGATCTCGTGCTGACCTCGCGCGATGAATTCGAGGAGTTGGGGGAGCTTATCGACGCCTACAAGAAGTCAGTGCGTGCGGACTTCACGGGCTTTCGCGGCATGGGCGACGAGCTCATCGCCTATGGCGGCAGGTTCAACGATCTTGCGAGCAACATGAGCCAAGCGTCCGCCCAGATCGCCGAGGTCGTCGACAGCGTGGCGGATGCGACGACGAAGAGCGCCGCTTCTACGGGGCAGGTGGCCGACCTGCTGCATCAGAACGTCGAGGCTCTGCAGCAGGTCGTCTCCTCGCAGGAGAAGAACAATCGGAGCCTTGTGGAAGCCGTGGACAATGTAGCGCACGGTTTCGACGGCGTGCGTGCCTCCAGCGATGCGCTCGGCAGGAGCATGGAAAAATTTGCCGCTGTGCGCGATGCCGCCGATTCCCTGAAGCAGGAGACGGAGAAGATCATTTCCATCGCCAACATGGTGACGGAGATTGCCTCGCAGACGAATCTGCTCGCCCTCAACGCCTCGGTCGAAGCGGCTCGCGCGGGCGAGCAGGGCAAGGGCTTCGCCGTCGTCGCGCAGGAGATCGGCAAGCTTGCCGCCGAATCGCGCGAGCAGGCGGATACGATCACCTCCGACGTGCGCAACATCACGCACATCATCAACGACGTCGTCGCGAGCATCGACACGGAATACCATGCGCTCGGCAAGGAGAGCGGCGGCCTCGTGCAGGTCGTCGAGAGCAACAATGCCTTCGTCGCGAACATCCGCGAGGTGTCGGCGAGCATCGGCGGCATCATCGGGCGCCTCAACGAAGAGATGAGCCGCATGAATGACGCCATCGGCGAGGTGAAAAACGTCGCAGGCCTTTCCGAGGAGAATTCAGCCGCAGCGAAATCCGTCAACGAGACGGTGAGCGACCATCACGGAAAGCTGCAGGACATGATGGATAAGATCCAAGCATTCCAGAAGATCGCCGTATCGTTTTCAAGCGACCTCAAGAATTTCAAAATATGATTTTCAAAACGCTTGCTTTGTCTGACCGTGCATAGTATCATAGGAGCGTAAGCGGGGCGCTGCCCCGAAGATTTCATTCTGACAAGGAGGAATTTCTTATGAAAACTTGGACTTGTACGGTTTGCGGCTGGGTGTACGATGAGGCGAAGGGCGATCCCGATTACGATCTCGCACCGGGCGTTCCCTTCGCCGATCTGCCGGAGGACTTCGTCTGTCCCTTGTGCGGCGTGGGCAAGGATATGTTTGAGGAGCAAGCATAGCCTTTGCGCATGTTGATAAATGGAGTTAATGATTTCATCAAAATTTGCGTGAATCAAATTGATTATTCCTGTAAATTTTGGTATAATCAAAGACGATGAACTTGGAGCTTTATTTATCCATCCAAGCCAAGGAGATGCGTCCTGCAAGTTACGGGGATGTCTCGCCGAATTTCAAAAGGAGGCAGATTTTACATGAAAGTGACAGTTGTTGGTGCAGGTAATGTCGGAGCTACCGTTGCGAACGTCCTTGCGACGAAGGCGTTCTGCAGCGAGGTCGTCCTCGTTGACATCAAGGAGGGCGTGCCCGAGGGCAAGGCCATCGACATCATGCAGACGGCGCACATGCTGAACTTTGACACGACGGTGAAGGGCGTCACGGCTCTGCCGGACGATCCGAACGGCTACGCCCCGACGGCGGGATCCGAGGTCGTCGTCATTACGTCCGGCATGCCGCGCAAGCCGGGCATGAGCCGCGAGGATCTGATCGGCGTCAACGCGAAGATCGTCAAGAGCGTCGTCGATCAGGCTCTGAAGTTCTCTCCCGATGCGTACTTCATCATCATCTCCAACCCGATGGACGCCATGACGTACTTGGCGCTCAAGGATTCGGGACTGCCGCGCAACCGCATTCTCGGTCAGGGCGGCATGCTCGACAGCAGCCGTTTCCGCTATTACCTGTCCGTCGCTCTGACGGAAGCCGGCTATCCTGCTACGCCGACGGACATCGACGGCATGGTGCTGGGCGGCCACAGCGACAAGACGATGGTGCCGCTCGTAAGCCACGCTACGCTGCGCGGCGTTCCCGTGACGCAGCTTCTCTCGAAGGAAGCCCTGACGGACGTCGTTGAGAAGACGAAGGTCGGCGGCGCAACGCTCACGAAGCTCCTCGGCACGTCCGCTTGGATGGCTCCGGGCGCTGCTGCGGCCATGATGGTCGAAGCGATCGCCCTCGATGCGAAGAAGCTCATTCCGTGCTGCGTCGGCTTGGACGGCGAGTACGGCGAGAAGGATCTCGCGATCGGCGTGCCCGTCATCCTCGGCAAGGGCGGCTGCGAGAAGATCATCGAGGTCAAGTTCTCCGACGAGGAGAAGGCGAAGTTCGCGGAGAGCGTCGCTGCCGCACGCAGCACGAACTCGAAGCTCGGCGATGCGCTGAAGTAAACTTTCATACGTCAAGAAGCTCCTGCATCCTGCGGGAGCTTTTTCCTTTGGGAAAAAGCCTTTTCCGACGATATAAGAGCATGAAAACAAAAGGGAAAGGTTGTGGATGTATGAAGGCTTTGGCAGGGAGATTCGCCGCCATCACGCTGGCGGCTGTCCTTCTTTGCGTTGGCGGCTATTGGTTCTTCTTTGCGGGCGGCAGCGCGCGGCTTCTTGCGGGCGGTGCGCATGAGGCGCCGAGCGCCTCGTCTCAGGAAAAGGCGCAGGAAGGAAAGGCGGCGAAGGGCGGCGAAGCGGCCGCCGTGGACGCCAAGGACGTGAAGGAAGCGCAGGAAAAGGCGAAGGAAGAAGCGGACAAGGAGAAGGAAAAGAAGGAAGGCAAGAGTCCGTATTCTCTGCAGGTCATGATCTTGGAGGCGAAGCGCGTCGAATCGATCGAAGGAGCGAAGGGGGACGGCCCGTTCCTCGTCGTCAAGGCCTCGATCGCGAACGCCGACAAGCAGCCCGTGAGCGTCGTGCCGCAGGGCATATCGCTCACGGACAGCGATCAGGCTCGCCACAGCGTATCAAAGGACGGCATGGCGGCGCTCGCCACGCGGCAGACGCCCGTGTTCAACGCCGTCGACATCCCGCCCGGCGCGGCAGCGACGGCGAGCCTCGTCTTCGAGCTTGACGCAGACGAGCATCCTTCCGTGCTGACGATTCAGCCCGCCGGCGGCGGCGACGTGATGAAGTTCCATCTGCCCGACAGCGTGAAAGGGATATGAAAAAAGGAGCCGTCCGGCTCCTTTTTTCCTGCACGCAAAGCGAATGTTGCTGTGCGCGGGCTACAGTCGTTCCGCGAGCGCTGCGGCAATCGTCTTCTGCTCTTCATCGGACAGCGGGTGCTCGTCGGGAAAGTTCTTGATGTGATCGAGCACGTCTTCTTCCGACGTGTAGCAGCTCTCGATCTGTTCTTCGAACTCCGCGCGAGTGAAGCAGACGCTGCCGTCGATCCACGGGCGGACGCCGCAGGAGGCGAGGTATGACTGCAGCTCGCGGATGTTGCGCTTCATCTGCTGCAGGGGATTCTTCATCGGCACGCGATACGGCGTGCCCTTGCTGCCGACCTTGTGACGGATCCAGTCGCTGCCCGCTGTCGGCTCGATCTTGCCCGAGCGCGTCTTGACATCGACGATGAAGACGCCGTTCGCCCCGACGATGACTGCGTCGAGGTTCGTGCGCACGCCGATGCTCACGTTCGTGAAGAGCTGGAAGGATTCGGGCAGGTTCTTGAGGAATGCGACTTTTTCCGAGCTTTTCCTCGTGGCCGCTCCGGGGCCGCGTGCACCGCTTCCCGCGGCCAGCGTGACGATGGCGAGGACGATTCCTGTGAAGATGTAGAGGGCGTAGGGATCCGGCTCAAGGAAGACGAGTCCTGCGAGCCAGAGCAGGAAGACGACGAGGCAGACGGCCGCGAGGAAACGGTAGGTCAGCTGCGCTGCATTGGCCGGAAGCGTGTTTTGTGGCTGAACTGTGGTCATAAAGAGCTCCTTTCTTGGAGAAATCTAATAAGACAAAAAGCCTAAGAGGCATGGGTTCTTTATTAAGGTGCAGACTGCTTTAGACGATATAAGGGGCGTAAGGGAAAACGATTTTCCTTTATTGGAATCCTTTTTCATTTTCAGGAGGTGTCCGCCATGATTGACAGGGTTGAAAAGATCGCGCGCATGAAGGGCGCCGTCTATGATGTACGTCGCCGCGAGGCGAAGGACGGCGAGAGCGGGAACAAGAAGGAAAACTTCAAGCGCATGCTCGCGTCGGCGATGGAGAAGAACAAGAAGGATCGCGAGGAAAAGGAGGAAGAGTCGGAGCACGACGCCTATCATCTCGATGTGCATCGCGCTACGCAGTCACTTTTCTATCGAAGCCGGCAGGCGCTCGACCTGCGAGAGCTTGCAAGCCGAATCCATGCTGGATGACGTCGCCTTTATGAAGGAGGCGCTCAAGGAGGCGCAGGAGGCCTTCCGGGCAGGCGAGGTGCCCATCGGCGCCGTGCTTGTTGACGCGGATGGCGCGGTTGTCGCGCGTGCGCACAATATGCGCGAGACTTGGCACGACGGCACGGCGCATGCCGAGATCGTCGCCCTGCAGGAGGCTGCGAGGAAGCTCGGACGCTGGCGTCTTTCGGGGCTGACGCTCTACGTCACGGTCGAGCCTTGCCCGATGTGCGCGGGGGCGCTCGTCATGAGCCGCGTCGACCGCGTCGTCTACGGTGCGACGGACGCGAAGGCGGGCGCCTGCGAGTCGCTCTTCAACATCGTTCGCCATCCCGCGCTCAATCATCAGCTGGAGATGCGTGCGGGCGTTTTGGAAGACGAGTGCAGAGCTGTCATGAAGCGCTTCTTCAAGGAGCGGCGCAAGCGCGGCGCTTTGAAGAAGCGTACGAATCGAGCGTGCGATGCGCCCGAGTGAGCGACTGCCTGTCTCGCGTTCTTAAATATCCCAAGAGAGAAGTTCAGGCCGCGGTGTTGCACGGTCGATTTCGTTCAAGATCCAAGAGGCGTTCTCATGCGTAGCGGAGAACGCCTTTTCGATTGCATCTTCATATTCTGCGGGGATCTCCATTTCGTGAAGAGCCATGTGCATGTAGTCTTTTGCGACGAGGACGACGCCGCGCTCGGCGGCGAGCTGCGCCTTGAAGCGATAGCCGTAATAGAGATAGCTGTTGTGTTTGACGGGAATATCCTCATAGGCGGCGATGCGCTCGTCGCATTCGGCTTCGGCTTCGGCGGCGCGTCCCATCGCGTGCAGGATGTTCCAGCGTGCCGCCCAAAGCTCGCCGCGCAGGATGAACTTGTAGAGATAGTCCGTCTCCTCGGCCAGCTCGATGGCGAGGTTTATATGGGCGAGCGCATCCTCGTGCTCCTTCGCCGCATGCTCGATTTCGCTGAGACGCTGCAGGGCGAAGATTTTTTCCTCGATTTCCTCGCTGTTTCCCTCGTCGACGTCCTCGTCGAGAACGGAGCGGAAAAGCTCGCGTGCCTCCTGCGCTTTGCCGATTTCCTGCATGGCAAGAAAATGGCCGAGCCGTGCGCGCGCGTGCCAGTCGCCGAAGCCGTTCGCAAAAAGCGCTTCGGGCGGCTTCCTCTTGCTCTTGAGCACGAGTTCGACGAGCGCATCAAAATCCTCTTTTGTCACGGATGAATCCTCCCTTGAATCTTTCATTTATGTTTCTATATTCGACCTTGGCCTGCGATTCCCTGCCGTTTGCAAAACATCTTCTTCCTGCGGTATAATCAAGATGTACGAAGGAAAAATCTGTCCTGTATGAAATGGATGTGAGGAAATATTGAAGCGGATGATCGTCAATGCCGATGATTTCGGCCGCCATGTGCGCATCAATGAGGCGGTGGAAAAGGGCGTAGAGACGGGCGTGCTGCGTTCGGCGACGCTGATGGCGGGCGCCGCGGCGTTCGAGGACGCAGCGGAGCGCGTGCGTCGCCTGCCGAAGCTCGGCCTCGGCATACACTTCACGCTGGTCGACGGCGTTCCCGTCCTGGCGCCCGCGGAGATTCCTTCGCTCGTCGATGAAAGCGGCGTCTTTTTGCCGAACTACGGCGCCTTTTCCAAGCGCTATGCGAAGGGCGGCGTGCACCTTGCGGAGGTGCGTGCCGAGCTTGCCGCGCAGCTGAAAAAGTTTGAGGCGGCGGGACTTTCCCTCGATCATGCCGACAGCCACCAGCACATGCACGTCCTGCCGGGAATCATCGAGATCGTCATCGGGCTTTGCCGTGAGGCGGGGATTTCCGCGCTTCGTGCGCCGTTCGCGCCGCTCTTTGCCGGGAAGTTCGGCGGCGTCGGCCAGTTCGCAGGCCGCGTCGGACTCGCGCTTCTTGCGAGGAACGCCGCGAGCCTTGCGAAGAAGGCCGGGCTTTTCGTGCCCGATCATTTCGCGGGCATCGTCGCGGGCGAGGCCGTCAATGAGGCGGAGCTGCTTCATGCGATCAAGAACCTTCGAGAGGGCACAACCGAAGTCATGATGCACCCGGGCACGGCGAACGAGGAAATCGTGCGCGACTCGGGCTGGCAGCACGACTTCGAAGCGGAGCTTGGCGCGATCCTCTCGCCTAAGGTCGCGAAGCTGGCAAAAGAGGAGGGCGTTGAAATCGTGAACTTTCAGGCGTTGGGAGGAAGGATTGCATGACGAGGGGAAGAGTCTGGCAGACGATTCTTGTGGCGGCGGGAATCTTTGCGCTGATGTATGCGCTCAATCATCTCATGCCGCTGCATCGCGACGATTATGACTATTCGATGATCTGGCAGACGGGGCGGCACATCGCTTCCCTTTCAGATGTCTTAGAATCCTTGCAGCGTCATTACCTGCTGCATGGCGGGCGCATGCCGGCATTCTTCTTTCTCGACGTCTTTCTCCTCTTGGGCAAAGGGATCTTCGACGTTGCCAACGCCCTGATGTTCCTTGTGTTCGTCGTGCTGCTGACGATCCATGCGCGGCGCGATGGGCGATTCTGGCAGCAGCCGGGCATTTTTGCCGCCATGGGGATTCTTGCCTGGCTCTCGTTCCCGCATTTTGGCGAGGTGGCTGTTTGGAAATGCGGCGCTGCCGTCTACTTGTGGACGGGGGTGATCGTCGCCCTCTTCCTTGTGCCGTACAATCTTCATTTCAAAACAATTGATAAGGGAGATACGCTTGCAAGACATTGGCTCATCGCGCCGATGTTCGCGCTCGGCGTCCTCGCGGGCTGGTCGGTGGAGAACCTTGCCGTGACGGTGTTCGTTCTGGCGGCGGGGCTTTCGTGGCAGGCGAAGCGCAAGGGGGCGATGCCGCCTTGGATGCCGGCGGGCGCTTTCGGCGCACTCGCAGGACTCGTGCTGCTCGTGGCGGCGCCCGGCAATTTTGTGCGCTACGACGCGCAGGGAAACGACAAGGGGATTCTCATCCACATCGGCAACCAGTTTGCGGGCAATGGCGAGATGGTGCTTTATCTCCTGCCCGTCATCTTGCTGCTGCTCGTCGCGGGACGAATCTATCGGCTGCATCTTGCGGAGGGTGCAAGGGCTGGCGGCAAGAAGGCGGAATCTTCCGGGCAGGCTTTCGGCTGGGGCAGGATTCTCTGCCTCGTCGTCATCGTGCTGCTCGTCATTTCCTATTTCAACGGCAGTTTCCTTGCCGATGCGCTGCGCGATTTTCTCGTCGCGCACGTGCTCGCGCCTCTGGGGCTTGACAGGCCGCGCACCGTCGAGCGCTTTTCCCATGTCATGGCGGGATTCGAGGAGATGGCGATCTATTGGCTCGCGATCTTCTTCTTCTACAGTCTCCTGAAGTGTGCTTTGGGCTTCTCGCATGAAACGCTTGCCAGCGCTCGAACGGTTCCGTGGCGCAGTGTGCTCCATGCTTTTCCTGCAGCACGGTATGCGGCGTTCCTCATCGTGCTGGCGCTTTTCAACAACTTTGTCATGATTGCTGCGCCGACATTTCCGGCGCGGGCGACTTTCAGCTCCGTCGCTATGATTCTCATCGCCGCCTGTGCTGTGCTGCGCGATCCTGTCGTCCGTGACTGCCTGTGGAATCGCGCGAAGAAGACGCTCCTGGCGGCATCTCTATCCATCGGTATCTTCACGATGACCGCTGCGCTCTTCATCACGGCGGCGATGCAGCAGGAGAACGACGTGCGCCTCGCCATCGTCAAACAGGCGGCAGAAAATGGCGAGGAGATCGCCTATATGAAACCCATCCTTTTGAAAAATCGCGCTCTGCGCCACGTCTTCTTCGTCGACTTTGACAACGGCGTGACGAAGGACGGCCTCTGCAAGTATTATGGCATCAAGGATATTCGTGTGGAAAGATAATGAAATAAAGAAGGCTGCTGCATGAAGCGAATACAGCTTCATGCAGCAGCCTTCTTTATTTGTTCCTGTAGCTTATGAGGTCAGACCTAATTCTTGCCGCAAGCCGTTTTGCAAGGTCTGGGAGAAGTTGATGTTGTTGGCGACGGCCAAATCGTTCATCCATTGTGGAATCGAGATGGTTTTCTTTATAGATTTGTTGAAATGCAGGCGGGCGTATTCTTCGACATTGACGGACACGAGTGTGATGAAGCGGGAAATTTCCTCAGAATAGTCTTCGTCAGGTTCATCTTCAATGTGGGGATCCAGCCTATCTATTGGTGTGGGCGCAGGAATGGCAGAGCCGTCTTTTTGCGCCGTGTGAATATATCCCGCCAGGCAGTCAACAGCCATGGACATGGCTTCTTCCATATTTTTGCCCTCGGTGGCAAGGTGATGCAGGTCGGGAAAGATGACAGAATAGCTGCCATTTTTTTGCTGATAGAAAATTGCCGGATAAATCGTGAGCATGAAAGCACCTCGTTTTCTCTCATTTCAATCCAGCTTGTCGCAGGATGGAATGAAGGGTTCGCTTCGTCAGATCCTTTGGTTTTGTATGAAAAGGGATAGTTGCTTTTCCAGGCTTGCAAGGATGCGTATATTGATGATGCGATCCTTGGATATTTTCCAAGCGCCAGCCATCTCGCATGATGAGATTTTCTGCTTCTTTCGGGGTCATCGTCACACACGCTCCTTCCTTACAGGATAACATAATTATGTGCATAAAAAAACCCATCTTGTGATGGGTTTTTTTGATCGTATGCCGCTCAGCCTTCGTGACGCGGTACGAGGTCAGCAGATTCGAGGGTGCCTTCCTTGGCGCGTTCGGCAAATTCGGCGGTGGCGGTGAAGAGGACGTCGCTGGAGCTGTTCAGGGCCGTTTCGCACGAGTCCTGCAGCACGCCGATGATGAAGCCGACGCCGACGACCTGCATGGCGACATCGTTGTGGATGCCGAAGCTTGCACAGGCGACGGGGATGAGGAGCAGAGAGCCTCCGGCAACGCCCGAGGCGCCGCAGGCGCCGACGGTCGAAATGATGCACAGGAGCAGAGCGGTCGGCATGTCGACCTAGATGCCGAGCGTGTGTGCGGCGGCGAGCGAGAGGACGGCGATCGTGATGGCGGCGCCGCTCATGTTGATCGTCGCGCCGAGCGGGATGGAGAGCGAGTAGGTGTCCTCCGACAGTCCGAGGCGTTTGCACAGCGAGAGGTTCACGGGGATGTTCGCCGCAGAACTGCGCGTGAAGAAGGCGTAGATGCCGCTTTCCCGGAGCGTCGTCCAGACGAGCGGGAAGGGGTTGCGGCGGATGTGCAAAAAGACGATGAGGGGGTTCATGACGAGCGCGACGGAGAAGAAAGCGGCGAGGAGTACGGCGAGGAGCTGCGCGTAGCCGATGAGCGCGGAGATGCCGCTTTCTCCGATGGCGTTCGCGACGAGGCCGAAGATGCCGAAGGGGGCGAAGCGGATGACCCACTGCACGATCTTCGTCACGGCTTTGGCGAGGTCGGCCAGCGTCCCCTTCGTCGTATCGTTTGCTGAGTGAAGCGCGACTCCCGCGAGCACAGCCCATGCGAGGATGCCGATGTAGTTCGCCGTCACGATGGCGTGCAGCGGGTTGTCGACGACGTTCAGGATGAGGTTGTGCAGGACTTCGACGATGCCGCTCGGCGGCGACACTTCGGACGAGGCGACGGCGAGATGAAGCTGCGTCGGGAAGAGAAACGAGTAGGTGACGGCGACCAAGGACGCGAGGAAAGTGCTGATGACGTAGAGGCGCACGATGGGGCGCATCGAAGCGCTGGCATCGGCGTTCTTCTGCGCCATGGCGTTCATGACGAGTACGAAGACGAGCACGGGCGCGACGCCCTTGAGCGCCTTTACGAAGAGGTCGCCGAGTATGGCGATCGCAGGCACGACCTGCGGCAAGGCAATGGCGACGATGATGCCGAGGACAAGTCCGATGGCGATGAGCTTGATCAGGGCAGTTTCCTGATACTTTCTGCCGATGGATTTGAACAAAGAAATTCCTCCTTTGGTGATGAATGGATTGCAGAGGAAGCACGGATAAATTCAGCCGCCCATCTTCACACATCTGCACTGTCCTCTCGTCATCGGCAAATCCTCGATAGAACCGGCGCATCTGTGCAAATCCGGGCAACTTCATTTTATCAGTGATTCCTAGAATATGACGCTTCCGTCAGTATAGTATAAAGCTAGAAAACATGCAAGGTTTTTCTGGCTTTGTGTACCTGTACAGTGGACATCGTGCGCTCCCCTTTTCTATCCGGGCGCGGCAAGTTGAATCTTGGCGTCCAATTTCCATAAATTAGGATGTTCCGGGGCTTTGCTCGAAGACGGAAAACTCTTGTCCTTTCGCGGGCGCCATGCTGAATGATTTGCCAAAAGGTAAATATTTCAAGGGCTGCAGCAGATGATTCATCTGCGAAGGTTGCGTTGGAAGGCTGCGTTATTTGAGGCAAAAACGGGGCATTTGGATTCATTTTGCAATTTTTATATAGATTCTGCTATATGTTCTATAAATATGTGCTATAATATATAGGCATCCATTCGCCTGCTTCATGGGCGCAAATTACTATAGGGAGCGATACTATGAAAAATGAACACAATGAGTTCATGCAGCATGAGCTGCGACTGCCCGAGCTTACCGTGCGCGGCATGCTCTTGGGCGCCGTATTGACGGTGATCTTTACGGCATCGAACGTCTACTTGGGTCTGAAGGTTGGTCTGACATTCTCGTCGGCCATTCCGGCGGCTGTCATCTCGATGGCCGTCCTCAAGATGGCGAAGGATTCCAATATCCTAGAAAACAACATGGTGCAGACGCAGGCCTCGGCCGCCGGCACCTTGTCGGCGATCATCTTCATCATTCCGGGCATGCTCATGATCGGCTACTGGCATGGCTTTGAGTTCACGCAGACGCTTCTCGTCGCTGCCTGCGGCGGCTGCTTGGGCGTGCTCTTTACGATCCCTCTGCGCCGCGCCATGGTCGTGCACAGCGACCTCGCCTATCCCGAAGGTGTCGCGGCGGCGGAGATCCTGAAGGTCAACGCGCACGGCGAGGGCGGCAAGGGCAAAGGCACAGGGCTCAAGGAAATCTTGTCGGGCAGTTTCGTCGCAGGTATCATCGCGCTCTGCACGAGCGGCTTTCAAGTGCTCTCGGGTGCGCTTTCCGTCTGGATTCCCATCGGGCGCGGCATGACGCAGTTCCCCATCGGCTACTCGTCGGCGCTCGTCGGCGCGGGCTACCTCATCGGCATAGCGAGCGGTCTCGCCATGCTCGTCGGCATCCTCATCGCTTGGGCGGGTTTTGTGCCCTTTTACACGATCACGAGTGCGCCGCCCGACGGTGTGACGATGCAGAAGTTCGCCGTCGCCGTCTATCAGGAGCGCGTGCGCCTCATCGGTGCGGGCGCTATGGGCGTCGCCGCTATCTGGACGCTCATTACGCTCGTGCGTCCCGTCATCGACGGCATGAAGGAGTCGCTTGCCGCCATGCACATGCCGGAGACGGTCAAGGACAGGCATCGTATGGACGTTGACATGTCGGCGAAGAGCATTGGCTTCGTATTCCTGCTGACGGTCATCGGTCTCCTCGCTGTCTTCTACGCCTTCGTCAGTCCGGAGGGACTGCCGCAGGGGCAGGTGCTTGCCTTCACGTTCGTCGGCGTCGGCGTCGCCGTCTTTATGGGATTCTTCGTTGCTGCCGCCTGCGCCTATATGGCGGGCCTTGTCGGCACATCGGCAAGCCCGATTTCGGGCATCGGCATTCTCGGCATCATCGTAGCTTCGCTCGTCATGTACGCGCTCTGCTCTTCGTTCGGTATTTTCGATTTGCCGGGTGGTGAGAAGTTCGCGACGGCGACGGCGATCTTCACGACGTCGATCATCCTTGCCATCGCCTGCATCTCGAACGACAACATGCAGGACCTCAAGACGGGGTGGCTCGTCGGTGCGACGCCGTGGCGTCAGCAGGTCGCGCTTCTTCTGGGCTGCGTCGTCGGTGCGCTCGTCATCGCGCCTGTGCTGAACCTCCTCTATGAGGCGTACGGCTTCGTAGGCGCCTTGCCGCGCGAGGGCATGGATCCTTCGCAGGCGCTCGCTGCGCCGCAGGCGGTGCTCATGAAGACGATCGCCGAAGGCATCTTCTCGAACAACCTCGCATGGGAGTACATCTACATCGGTCTCGGGCTCGGCATCGTCATTGTACTCATCGACATCATGCTGCGTCGTACGACGAGGAGTCTCATGCTGCCGCCTCTGGCCGTCGGCATGGGAATCTACCTGCCGCCGAACATCCCGACGCCGCTCGTCATCGGTGCTGTCCTCGGCTATGTGCTCGACAAGGTGCTGAAAGACCGCGGTGCGGAAGAGGGCAAAGCGGGGCGCCGCCGCGGCACGCTCTTCTCCTCGGGTCTCATCGTCGGTGAGTCCATCGTCGGTGTCGCGCTCGCCGGACTCATCGCCGTCTCCGTTTCGAGCGGCGGCAGCGAAAGCCCGCTGGCACTCGTCGGTGCCGATTTTGCTGACACGGCGGAAATGCTCGGCCTCGCCGTCTTCGCACTCGTGGTCGTCATTCTGAGCCGCGTCGTGCTCGCGAAAAAGAACGGATGAAATGATATTCCCGTATGCAAACAGCCCGACGGATTTTCGTCGGGCTGTTTGCATGCGGAACTTTATGATATAATGAGGGAAGGGAAAAGGATTTTCGGCAAGATGGAGCACCTTATGGACAAAGAGAAGAAAGGCAGACAATATCAAGATACGGTCTTTCGCATGTACTTCAACGAGGAAGCGCGACTGAAAGAGGTTGCGGGAGCGCTGCATGGAAGATCCTACGAGGAAGAACCGCTGAAAATCGTGACGCTTGAGGGGACGTTCCTGTCACGAATCAAAAACGACATTTCGTTTTTACTGGCAGGACGTCATCTGATTTTCATGGAACATCAAAGCACCGCAAATCAGAACATGCCGCTGCGTTGCCTGTATTACGTCTGCGAACAATTGCGGCAATACATTCCAGCAAAGAAACTCTACCAGAATACATCTATAAAACTTCCTGCGCCAGAATTTCACGTATTCTACACGGGAAACAGCGATATGCCCGAAACCTGCCAGATGAAGCTGTCGGATGCTTATGTGAAGACAGATGAAAAAATCCATTTGGACTTAAAGGTAAATTTCCATAACATCGCCTATGACAATGCGAAGTCACTTCTGCAAAGAAGTCGGTCAATTCATGACTACAGCTTCTTCCTTGATCGAATCAAAAGAAATATAGCAGCGGGCATGGAAAGAGCGCAAGCAATCCGTAAAGCCATGCAGTACTGTGAAGAAAGCAATATTATGAAAGAATTTTTGCAGCAGCATGAAAGGGAGGTCGTCGATATGGTGAATTTTGAATGGAACCAAAAAGATTTTGAAGAAGCCATCCTTGAAGAGGGTATAGAGCAGGGGAAGGTCAATATTGTTTTGGAGATGCTGCGCGACAAGCTGCCGCTTGAGACGATTGCACGCATATCGAAGTTCTCCACGGAGCGCGTGCAGGAGCTTGGCAGAATGCACAGCTTGCTTTGATCCTACAGCGTGAAATATCGCTTCTAGGCAAGGAAAAAATCAAGAAGCAAGACATGCTATAATAGGGACAGGAAAAAGGACTTTCAGCGAGACGGAGAGACTGCGATGGAAAAAGAGAAGAAAGGCAGACAATATCAAGATACGGTCTTTCGCATGTACTTCAACG
>ERZ773005.335-NODE-335-length-39121-cov-8.595991_pt1 | contig 39121 bp, 29 predicted proteins | sample MGYA00580666_ERZ773005 | MGnify/ENA primary metagenome ERZ773005 (study PRJEB29015, sample SAMEA2737999) | human oral metagenome | biome: human oral; feature: human-associated habitat; material: dental | place: China | collected 2061 ...
ATTTTGGACTCGTCAAGCACTTTTTCCATCTTTTTTAAGATTTCTTGCTTGCCACCCCCTGGCTCGCTCTCTCGTCATCTATTAGAAGTAACGAGTGCTGTTATTATAGAAAATTTAACACTTTTGGTCAATAGCTTTTCCCACTTTAAATTACAATATATTTTATTATTATCTCTTTCGTATTATCCTATCTATATATATGTATAACTTGTCCCTGTTTTATCTATATATGTGCCACTTATTTCTTTGGCTACTTTGCATACATTATTTTATTTTCTATATATATTGCCAATTATTTGATGTGGACCTACATATACGTATTTTGCATTTTTTTATTTATTATAGGATTAAAAAGATGCGGATTTCCTCCGCATCTAGTTTTTCCCTTTTTCTTTCTTGTGCACAGACCTTTTGACGTAAAGCTTTGTAACTATCAGATCCTCTTTATATATTCCCGCCTATATAGGTTAATCAAATTGAGCCCTATCAAAATCAAAATTCTACTTCTTTTTTCTTCTCGCTCCATCTATACTCTCACGCCTAGATCTTTCTTTTGAGATTTCCTCTTCAAGCTTTTTAATCTTATTACGTTGTTCCCTCGATCTACGTGTAGCTTCGATAGCTATTCTTGTATTTCTCTTCTCTTCCCTTTTTGCTCTTTCCAGCTTCTCTTCGTTTTTACTTAAGAACTCCGGCTTGTTATAATCTAAGCTCATGCTGATTCTAAATCTATCTATCCCTATAAGTATTGCAGCAATTCCAATGAGCAACATCACATGCAAGTTTAGCACACTCTTATTGAAGAACATATATGCGCCGAGCAATACCATAGCTGTCCCGATAACAAAGGTCCTTTTCTCACTTAAAGAATTGGTTTTGATATCGATATTTATACTAAAATCGGCAGCGAGTCCGCTAGTCATGAGCACCATCGCAAAGATGGCTGTAACAACTACATCCTCGCTCACCTGTCCAGATAAGAACATTACTCCTAGAAATGTAGAGATTACCGCCTGGACAACATATGTCTTCGTTATCATGTTCTCTTCATATCCAACATTTCTGAACACAATAAGTTCTAATACTCCCATTATAAGAAGCGCGCTACCTACAACAAATGCAACAGATGTAAATGCCGCAGTTGAGTTGGCCACACAAAAAGTACCTACTATTACCATTATTGCACTAGAAATCATAGCTAATAATCTCATCTAGCACCTCCCAATCTTTTCTAATTTATTAAGTTTACCACACTCGGTATTTTGCCGCAATGAACCTTTACACGCATATACAACTATGTAACATCTACTATCATTTAATTAATTGTATTTGCTTAGATCTTAGATATGTGGCTTAGTTGTATATGTATAGTTAATAACGAGTATTCACGCAAGCTCACCTCAAGACTGTTGCTTTGCACAAAACATTTGTCACAAAATTGTTTTAATTGCACTATATTGCTATCTGTAGTATAAATATCGGTGCGAAATATTTTATTTAATTGAGGGGGTTCTATATGAAATCCATTTTTAGAGCTTGGAATAAGCTTAGCTTGATTGTACAAATCATCATCGGTCTTATTATCAGCATTTCGCTTGCCGTTATTGCACCAAAACAACTCGCGTTTTTAACACTATTTGGCGACCTATTCGTCGGGGCACTCAAAGCAATCGCTCCACTTATGGTTTTTATCCTTGTAATGGCTGCTATCGCTCAGCATAAAACAGGAACTAAAACTAATATGTCTACAGTTATTGTCCTATACATTATCGGTACACTATCTGCAGGCCTTTGTGCTGTTGTTGCCAGTTTCTTATTTCCACAGACTCTTATTCTTGCAAAATCCGTAGAGAAGGTCACAGCACCGGATAACATCATCTCGGTTCTTAAAACCGTCCTACTTAACGCTATTGATAATCCGATTAACGCAATTGTTAATACAAACTTTCTAGGTGTTCTCGCGTGGGCAATCATTATCGGTATCGCTTTAAAATCGTCTTCTGATTCTACAAAGGGACTTTTATCAGATCTTTCTGATGCTATTACCAAGTGTGTTCGTTGGATTATTCAGTTTGCGCCTATTGGTGTAATGGGGCTCGTATTTAAATCAATCTCTGCTAGCGGAATAGGAGCTCTTGCAAAATACGCATCACTTATCTTGCTACTCGTTGGAACTATGGTGTTTATAGCACTGGTTATCAATCCGCTTATCGTATTTTTAGCTTCACACCAGAACCCTTATCCGCTTGTATTCAAGTGTCTAAGTAACAGCGGTATCACGGCATTCTTTACGCGAAGCTCTGCAGCTAATATTCCTGTTAACATGGAGCTCTGCGAAGACCTTGGACTAGATGTAAATACATACCCTATTTCAATTCCACTAGGAGCAACAATTAACATGGCTGGCGCAGCTGTTACCATCGCAGTAATGTCATTAGCAGCTTGTAATACAATGGGAATAAAGGTCGATATACCTTCTGCCGTCTTGCTGGTATTCTTGACCGCAATTAGCGCAGCCGGTGCTTCCGGAGTTGCTGGCGGTTCTTTGCTTCTTATTCCACTCGCTTGCTCACTGTTCGGACTACCTGCAGACATCTCAATGCAAGTTGTGGGTGTTGGATTTATATGTGGAGTAATTCAGGACTCTTGTGAAACTGCGCTCAACTCATCCACAGATGTTCTGCTAACTGCAACAGCCGAACTTTACGAATACAGAAAGAGGGGCGAAAAGAAGATTCTCAACATTAAGTAATTATGATTGATTTAAAAATTTATCTATTAAGATTTTGATGTTATTGAGATGTTTAAATACTAACGACTTACTCTGTCTATTTCTTAAGAATCCGAGCTGAACCTCTTATCATCTATTGTGGTATTTTTTATGATGTGTTCGCTGGATTGTAACTGTAGATATAGACTAAAAGCCTGGGATAGCTATAATCAAAAATATAAAAGCTTGAGATAGCCATAACCAAAATATAAATCTGGGATAATGTAACCAGAAATACAAAAGCTCGGGGCTCCGCCCCAAGCTTTTTTCGTTTCTGTATCGTCTGATACTCGTGTTCTGTTTGATTTTCTATCTTTCTTAATCAGCTTTGCTGAATTATACGAATGCAGACATACTACTTAAGCATCAGCACCGCCATCTGACCGCCTCTCTTGAGTCCGTCTCTTCTGTGTGAGAAATACCTTTCTCTCTCGGCAAACGTGCATCTGCCGTCAATCTCTATCTGCGATTCAGGGATGCCCGCGCTCATAAGAACAGCCTTGTTAATTATCGGCAGTGAGACATAGAACTTACCTCGATCCGGATTATACGTATATGCACCAGGAATATCCTTTACGCTCATATCCGAAATCGCTGATATTACGTCTTCGCCACATTCGAAGTGTTTTATGGAAATACACGGGCCAATTGCGGCATGTAGATCAGCAAGATTTGAATCGAATTCATCCTTCATCTTCTCCACTGTACGTCTTGCAATTTCAAGGGTTGTCCCTCTCCAGCCCGCATGGCTCAGCCCGATAACTTCATTAACTGGATCATAGACATAGATTGGCGCACAGTCCGCATGCGATGTAATAAGTGCAACGCCCTTAGCTTTTGTCACCATTCCATCTACACCTAGCCGCCTCGGCTTATACAACCCTTCACCGCAGTTCTTCTCATCTACACGAATCACTTCATTGCTATGCGTCTGATGAAGCATGACAAGTTGCCTCGTGTCAATTCCTAGCGAACCGCACCATAGCTTGTAATTTTCGAGGATATTTACAAGGGCATCATCTGTCGTTAGACTAAGATTCATCGAGTCGTAGCATCCCGTGCTTACCCCACCATTTCGAGTGCTATAATCGCAAATTAATTTGTCCTTAAATTGTTCGAACATCTAATAGAAACCTTACTTTGATGCTGCAGCTGCGAATACGATCGAGTAGAACTTCTCGTCAGCGCCGGAACCACGTGAAGTGAGTACGATTGGAGCCTTTGCACCAACGACAAGACCAGTCATTCTACCGCCGCCCTGGATTACCCAAGACTTTCCGATGAAGTTACCAGCAGCCATATTTGGAACGAGCAGAACGTCAGCATCTCCTGCTACCGGACTCTCAAATCCCTTGAAATCTGCTATTTCCTTGCTTAATGCGATATCGTAAGAGATTGGTCCTTCTACTACGCAGCCCTTTATTTCACCCTTCTCGTTCATTTCCTTAAGAGCTGCTGCATCTACTGACTCAGGCGCCTTCTCGTTAACCTTTTCAGCTGCGCAAAGTGCTGCAACCTTTGGATTCTCATATCCCATGTTGTGGAGTGTGCCTACAGCATTCTCAATGATCTGAGCCTTCTGCTCTAGTGTTGGATGAAGAAGCATTCCACCATCTGTAAGAACTACGAGCTTGTGGTAGTTAGGAACTTCAAATAGTCCTACATGGGACATTACCTTACCCATGTTAAGCCCCGTCTCTTTATTTACAACCTGCTTGAGAAGATCAGATGTCTGCATCTTACCCTTCATGAGGAAATCGCCCTTTCCCTCGTTGATAAGTCTTACAGCAATCTTAGCGATTTCAACGTCATCATCTGCATTGTAGATTGTTGCATCTTCTAGAGACAGACCGTGTTTCTTGATAGTCTCTCTAATCATATCTTCTTTACCAACGAGAACAGCCTCAACGACGCCTTCCTTTACAGCATTGCTTACTGCCTCTAAAGAATGCTCACAGTGAGCACAAGCTAGAACAATTCTCTTCTTGACAGGATTACTTCTGACCATTTCTGCCATTTCTGCAAAATTCTTTAACATACATTACCTCCTTAAATAACATAACAATTACTTTGTATGTCTGCCGTGGATTAGTTATTTCCTTAAGCTCCTATATTATAGCATAAAGACGGCTCATTACATTAGTTATATGTCTATTAACGTTATAATCCATGCGGTTTTTAGCACCTTTATAAAAAAGGAGAAGGTCACCCCTCTCCTTAATCATCTTATTAAACATCCATCAGCGCGACTAATGGGAATTAGTCCTGATAGCTACGGATTCTTTATAGATCGTATCCTGCCTTGAATGCTTTCTTGTTTAGCTCAACGAATTTAGGCTTTACGTTCTTCTCAATCTGAGCATCCCAATCTACATCGTCTAGAGAACCTATAGCCTTAACTAGTGCTCCGAGGAGTACCACGTTCATAGCCTTAGCATTTCCAAGATCTGTAGCGATTTCTCCCGCCTTAACAGCTGTTACCTGGCACTTTGACTTTAAATCCTCGATGATATCATCTGGATACTCTGCCTTACCTAGATTAACTGGAGCAGGGTTGATTTTGAAGTCGTTAACTACCATCTTACCGCCAACCTTGAGGTACTCAAGCCATCTTAGGGCTTCCATTCTCTCAAATGCTACGATTACGTCCGCAGATCCCTTTCCTACGATTGGGGAAAGAACTTCTTTTCCGTATCTTACCTGAGTGCTTACACTTCCGCCACGCTGTGACATTCCGTGAATCTCACTCATCTTAACATCGTAACCAGCTTCCATTAGGCCGCTCGTAAGAATCTTACTTGCAAGGATTGTTCCCTGTCCACCTACTCCTACGAGGAGAATATTCTTAACTTCACTCATTATCTCTGCACCTCCTCAATAGCATCAAATGGGCATACCTGCTTGCAGACTGTACAGCCTACGCAGCTATTAACATCGATAACAACATCATCCTTTGAAGACATGAGAGCTGGGCAACCTGTTCTTACGCAAGCCTTACAGTTTCTGCACTTGTCCTGAATGATGTGGCACTGAGTCTGGTGAAGTCCCTTGAACTCATCAAGATCCTGCTGGCTGAACTTCTTGAGTACGCATGGCCATCTTGTAATGATAACTGTTGGCTCCTCGCTAGCGATACAAGCATCGAGAACCTTGTCAACTTCGTCAAGGTGTAGAGGATTTACTGTGTAAATATTCTCTTCCTTGATTCCTACTGCCTTAACTAGAGCAGGAATATCAACCTCTGGTGCTGGCTTGCCCATAAGTGTGAATCCTGTTCCAGGGTTCTGCTGGTGACCAGTCATACCAGTGATTCTATTGTCGAGGATAACGCTGATGCTATCGCTCTGGTTGTATACAGCATCCATCAAACTTGTGATACCGCTGTGGAAGAATGTGGAATCTCCAAGTACACCTACAGCCTTAGTCTTTGCACCTGCAACTTTGTAAGCCTGTGCAGCACCGTGAGCCATTGATAGGGAAGCTCCCATACAAATAGCCGTGTCAAGTGCGCTAAGTGGAGCATTTGCTCCAAGTGTATAGCAACCGATGTCTCCGTTGATCATGAGACCCTTCTTCTTCTTGATTGCCTGGAAGAAGCCTCTGTGAGGACATCCTGCACATAACGTTGGAGGACGTACTACAGACTGAAGATCTGAATCGTAAGACTCTGGCTTAACTCCTGTGAGCGCTTCTCTAACGATATCTGTGTTGAGCTCGTCGAACTTTGGAATCTGCTGATTTCCAATGCACTCAATTCCGTGAATCTCGAGGAACTCCTGTAGATATGGATCCATCTCTTCGATTACATATACTTTATCTACCTTGCTACAGAAATCCTTGATTAAATCTGTAGGTAATGGGAATGTCATTCCTAGCTTGAGGTACGAAGCATCCTCACCAAATGTTTCCTTAGCATACTGATAAGAAATGCCAGAGGTAACAACACCGATCTTAGTCGAGTGCCATTCAGGCTGGTTGATTTCTGTTTCATTTGCATAAGCTTCCATGTTAGCTAGCTTAGTCTCGAGATTAACTCTCATCTTCTTAGCGTTAGCTGGTGCAGAAACGTACTTTTCAATCTGCTTCTTATAAGGAACGTACTCATGCTCTTCTCTATCGCCGAGTTCTACAATTCCCTTTGAGTGACAGACTCTCGTTGTTACATGGAAAAGAACTGGAGCGTCGAATCTCTCGGAAAGACCAAATGCCATCTTCATGTAATCCTTACACTCCTGAGAGTTGGAAGGCTCTAGCATAAGCAGTCTTGCTGCCTTTGCGTAGTTTCTGTTGTCCTGCTCGTTCTGTGAGCTGTGCTGACCTGGGTCGTCAGCCGATACGATAACAAATCCACCTGTAACTCCAGTATATGCAATCGTGAAGATAGGGTCTGCTGCAACGTTAACACCTACGTGCTTCATAGCGCAGAATGATCTAACACCTGCAATGGATGCACCGATAGCAGCTTCTGCAGCTACCTTCTCGTTAGGAGCCCACTCTGAGTACACATCGTCCTTGTACTGAGGCATATTCTCGAGGATCTCGGTGCTTGGAGTACCGGGATAAGCCGAAGCAAACTGGCAGCCGCCTTCGTATGCGCCGCGAGCAATAGCTTCGTTGCCCGACATAATTACTTTCATCTACTTACCTCCTTAAGTTTAACCGCATTAAACTTGTCATAAATATAATTGAATTATACAAATGAATATATTGCTCGTCAAACAATGTCTTTTCGCTATTTTTTTACTATTTTGTATCTTTTTGACAAAATTATATGTGGCTACACTATAATCTTTGTTCGTTCAGCCTTTATTTATGCAACTATGATTATATTTTTGTAAGAATTTTACATTTTAGCTGAAAATAATTTAGCGGATAATATCCGTTTACAAATTATACAGTTTGATATGCAATGCACTGTTCCCTCTCCATGAAAAAGTGTATCCCTCGAGACGAATCCTTCCACCTATCTGGCTCGAATCCGTTAGCTGGCTCTACCCATTTCCCCCGTTCATAATAAAAATCTGGATCCACTGTAGACTGAGCCCAATCGTAACTAATCGTCTCATCGATGCTCTTAATTGATAGTACCTTTGCCTTGTCACATCTGCAGGTTTCCCGTGTAGCTGAAACTCTTCTAGCTTCTCTTGGAACCAGCAGTTGAACCACCCTGAGTTCAGAGCAGCATTTCCACGCTATAAATGCACCTGACTCTGGAGGCACTTGTCTGTACCACTTGGTATTTTCGTCTATGATTATACCATCGAGATTGGCGCCCTCGAGGACTGCGGCATACAGGTTGGCTCCGCTTATGTCGCTGTCCGAGAGATCGATATCGCGGAAGATGGCTTCAGTCATATCGGAATTGACGAACTTGCAGGCGTGCATCGGGCACTCTCGGAAGAGTGTGCCCGATATGCTAGATTCGCTAAAATCTGCACCTGTGAGGTTGCAGTTTTCAAAGCTGCAGAGTTTAAACGTAATATTTGTCAGATCACAACCTTGGAGATTCGTGTCCGCGATGGCACTCTCTTCTATTATGAGGTGTTTTGATTTATCTCTATCTGTTATTAGCTTTATAATATCGTCTGATGTGAATGCTCTATTCATGAACTTTCATCTCCCCAATTTCTTACGATTTCTCGCATTATCTTCTAACTTTGAAACTTCTGATTAATGCACAACCCCACGTATGTCATATTGATTATCTCATTATGCGTTCAATATGCATTTAATACATTTAGAAATTCAGCATAGCACCAACAAGGCTTAAGTCATATGGCTAACATTCTAATTGAATTATATCATTTTGCACTGAATTTTAAACGGGTAGATAGTTTACTATGTTGTGCTATTAAGTTAATTCCGAAAGCTTATAAATTTACACTTTAATTTTTCGTTGTGTATTTTTACAAATAATTTAAATTAATTTGGCTTTTTCCTTGACTCTAAACCAAAGTTAGTATTAAGATATAAATAGCTTTTGAATAAGACTGACTCGATAGAGGTCGCGGAGCTCAAGATTACCTGGTAGCTACAGCGTGGGAAGCTGCTGCTAGGAAAAGGGAAATCCGCCGAAGGAAATATCGCCCCAACGATATTTCCTGGGTCGGTGCATAATATGCGCCGAACTGTCACATCGTAAAATGTGGAGCGCTATCAATGGTATATAGCTAATGTGTATTTTTTCATTGCTTATGTACGAACCATGGATACGTTTCAGACGTTATTCATGGCTATTTTATTTATACGGAGGTTTTAAAATGATACGCATTAACAGAAGTAGAATTATGTACGTGTTCGGGCTCACCGCACTCTTCATAGCGGCTGTGCCGATTGTGGCAATGGCGGCTGACAGCAAGCCAGCAATGTATGCAACGATATGGGCTGTACTACCGCCTATCGTCGCTATCGGACTAGCACTCATCACAAAAGAAGTGTATAGCTCTCTGTTCATTGGAATTCTAGCTGGAGGCCTAATCTATTCGGGAATGAATTTCCCAAAATTTATGAATCATGTAATGATTGATGGATTCGTCTCATCACTGTCTTCAGCCGGAAATGTAGGAATCCTAGTATTCCTCGTCATCCTCGGTATGCTGGTATCTATGATGAACCTATCAGGTGGTTCATCAGCTTTTGGAAACTGGGCAGCTAAGAGGATTAAAACTCGTCGCGGTGCACAGTACTCGACCGTTACTCTCGGAATTCTCATATTCGTCGATGACTACTTCAACTGTTTAACTGTTGGCAGTGTTATGAAGCCGCTTACCGACAAATACAATATATCTAGAGCTAAGCTAGCGTATTTAATAGATGCAACTGCAGCTCCAGTTTGCATCTTGGCCCCTATTTCATCTTGGGCTGCAGCTGTAAGCGGGTTTGTAGAGGGGAAAAATGGTCTAAACATATTCATTCAAGCTATTCCTTATAACTTCTACGCGCTTCTCACCATCGCAATGATGTTCATGATTATAACTATGAACTTCGATTACGGAAAAATGGCAGCTTATGAGAAGAATGCCGTGGAAAACGGTGACCTCTTTACAGTGCAAGACACTGCAGCATTGAAGAATGACAATGCTGCCGAGACATTGCATCAAGGAATAGTAATGGATTTGATGTTCCCAGTAATAGTGCTCATCATCTCTTGCATCACCGGCATGCTATATACTGGAGGATTCTGGAGTGGCAAATCATTTGTAACTGCATTTGCAGGCTGCGATGCATCCACTTCTCTAGTGCTCGGAAGTGTTGTTTCACTGGTTATTACTATCGTTTACTACATGATTAGAAGAGTCGTTCCTTTCTCGGAGCTTATGGAATGTGTACCAGAAGGATTCAAATCAATGGTTTCACCAATTCTCGTCCTTACGATGGCATGGACTTTAAAAACTATGACTGATTCACTTGGGCTAGCGCAGTTCGTTGCCAACATGATGGATAAGATTCCTGGTGGATTGATCATGGTAATACCTGCTATGTTCTTCCTCGTATCTTGCGCTCTAGGTTTTGCGTCTGGCACATCGTGGGGAACCTTCGGAATACTAATTCCTATAGCACTTGCAGTAACTGCGAATAGACCTGATATGATGATTGTCCTCATATCTTCCTGCATGGCTGGTGGAGTTTGCGGTGACCACTGCTCGCCAATTTCAGATACGACTATCATGTCATCTGCAGGTGCATCTGTTAGACACCTTAGCCACGTTGAGACTCAGCTACCTTATGCTGTGACCGTCCTATCTGTATCAGCCGTATGCTATGTAATTGCTGGTATCATGGAATCTCCCTGGGTTGCGCTTGCGGTAGGGCTCGTACTCCTATATGTAGTTCTGCGCTTCTTCAAGAGAAGAGATGGTTCGTATGTAGTTGATGAAGCTCAGGCTATTGAGACTGCGACTGCCCAAGGTTAAGAAGTATACTATCTATGAACCTTTGAAAGAAATTATATTTTATCTTTACCGAAAAAGGAGCTATCACTACTGTGTGATAGCTCCTTTCTGTATTTATCAATCAGAGATACATAAATGGAAGTATATGCACTGTAGCCGCTATGATAAACAGACCTAGTAGGATGAACATGCTCCCGAGAAGACAGAAGGCCTTCTTGCCATTACTATTTATATCTTGCGGGTTTAACTCCTCTATATAAAATCTAGCAGATGAACGTTTGTCGTAAATTACAGTGACGGGAACCTCACCTTTCCGCTCACACTTTCTTAAAAATGAAGCCTTGCTATCTAAACCAAAGAACGTTTTGTTGTATCTGAGATTTCTACCGCTTTCACTTTTGAACGAAATCTCGCAGTCACACTCGAAGCTATATCTAGTGCTTCTGATCTCGAGTACCTTTAGGAAACCTTCTGTTTCAATTGCATTTGTGCCATCTAACACTAGACTATTAATGTCCTTCTCCTTGTCTGAAGAGAGTCGTACTACAGATATAAACATCCAACCTATTAATATCATTATAAGAGCTATAAAATACATCCTCTAATCTGCACCCATTAGTATCCTAGTTGTTCTGCACTAGCGCAAGCAAAGTCTTGTAAGCCACCGGTCCTGCAACTTTATAGCCTGTACCACCGTTTTTAACCCATGCCACGAATGCATATGGATGATCTGCATCATCTATAAATCCAACAAACCACGCATCAGGTGTTCCGCTCCCAGTCTCTGCTGTTCCAGACTTTGCATAGATGTCGAGTCCTCGGAAATTACTCTCCCCATATGTAACCTTAACGTCATTTTTCATCATACTCTTCATCTTACCTGCTGTGTCACTACTAAGGTATTTGCCTAGTGAATCACCACCGGTAACCTTTTTAAGGAAATTAGATGAACCTATTATGTAAGGATTTATAGCTTTGCCGCCATTTGCAATAGCTCCCATGTAGACCATCATAGACGCAGGATTTACGAGATCCTCCGCCTGCCCAATACCTGCCCAACTAAGTTTAATCGGGTCATCCTTTGGAAAAACGAATGTCCCTTTTGCTGTCTTAATTCCGTTTATATCGAGTGAGTTGGTAAGTCCAATCTTCTTGACGTAATCCCTCATGGCACTTGCGCCAACCTTACGAGTGATTTCTCCAAACGCACCATTACAAGACTTTGCGAGTGCCATCTCGAAGTCAACATGTCCATGTCGCTCTGTACACTTTATCGGCGACCCATTTACATACGTAACACCAGTGCAGTTAAAACTGAAATCATCTATATCATCGACATTATCAATTGCCGCCGCAGCTGTTACCGTCTTAAATGTTGAGCCTGGCGTGAGCCTACCCGAGAGAAATGTATTGAAATATTCAGATGAGCTAGAATTTGTCGGAAGTACCCCCTTAGGATCAACCGATGGCGTGCATACCATCGCCATTATCTCTCCGGTTTTATAGTTATATACTCCGACCATTCCCTGGCGGTTACCGAGTGCCTTGTACGCAGCTAAATTAGCCTTTGCATCTATGGTTAAATTGATTTTGCTTCCGTCCTTAGTGGTATCATAGGTCCCGTTTAGCAGGTCGTACCCTATGAGCTGCGGTCTAAATACGTTGATTGCACCCGTAGCAATATTGCCCTTTGGATCTCCAACCGCATGAACAGTTGCCTTTCTAAGCGAAGCGTCAGAAGGATACACGAGTCCATCCTTTGTGCAGTTAAGCAGCATCACGCCATTTCTGTCATAGATAGTGCCACGGTTGACTTCACCGTTAGTATATATCTGCCTATTTCCATAGAAGCTCGCCCAGTCTTGTCCCTTTGTTACGAACCTCCATGTAAAAATCAATATTCCTATGAATAGCGACGCGGCAAGCAGCAGACAGATATTCGCTCTACGCTCTAGTTTCCGCATATGCTACCTCCTTTTGTCTTCGTACCCATCATGGTCTCCTCTTAATCGCAAGGCTTGCATCCTTACGCATATCCGCAGCCTTAAAGTACGCCAGCATTGCCCATGAACACATAGCACTCGTACCACCCGTAGAGACGAATGGGAAAGTAACTCCAGTTAGCGGAAACAGGTCTACTGCTCCAAATATATTTAGCATGGTCTGAAAAATCATCATCGTCGCAGCACCGCACGCTGCTATCGTGTAGAAAGCCGATCTTCCTGCCACGATTGAATTTACCGCAAACAGCGAAAGTGTAATGATACATAGAACGAGCAGAATTGATATTATGAGGCCCCATTCTTCAGTGACAAACCCGAATACGAGGTCTGTGTTGGAGGCTGCAACGGTCTTTAGAGACCCATTCCCTGCGCCAAGGCCGAGGAGACCTCCACCAGATGCATAAGACATGGTTCTAGTCTGCTGATATCCCATACCGTTGATGAAATCTGGTTCCCACACATGCCCCCAAGCATTGAATCTGCTCAGTATGTATGGCTTAAATCGGAGTACAAGTATACCCATGATTCCAGCCGCCCCTATCGTGAGTATAAGTCTCGAAAAATCACCACTCCTCAGGAACGAAATTACCAGATACGTAACGAAGAAGATAAGCGCACCTCCGAAGTCTCCCATCTTAGCAAGGCAAGCCAGACAGAACAATGAAAACAGCATGAAGCCGTAGAGATTTTTCTTGTTGAATAGATTCTCCATCGTCGCTGCCCCGATGCATATGAATGCGAGCTTGACGATTTCAGAAGGCTGAATTGAGATGCCACCGACTGTAACCCAGTTGGCAGCTCCAAATTTAGTCGTTCCAAATATCACATTGAACAGCAAAAGCCCTATAGCAAGCACAGCGAGTACTGGCTTAATCTTCTCCGTCCTCTTGAGGTCACGCATATATATGCACATGAATATGAATATAAAGATACCAACAAGCGTCGCCATATACTGTTTCATAGTGAGTGAAGGATTTGCAGAGGTCGTAACCGCTAGTCCTATAGTCGACATGAAGAATGCTATCATCTCCATCTCAAATCCCTTGCTACCCATCGCCCTAAAGAGAATCACATAAATCCACATAGTAGCAGAAAGCAGCGGAATTGAAAGAAGCGCCCCCGGAGTGAGGTTCGTCCCCATGCCAATTATCAGCTGTATCATCGTCAGAAATTGAAATGCAGTGATAGCAACCATAAGCGGCCATGGCGAGACAGGTTTCTTGTCCATCGAGCGCATAGCATCATTATTCTTTTCCTCTTCGACGCTTATCGCAGCGAGTGTGCACTTTGCACCACCCATTACGATTTCGTCGCCAGGATTTATTATGTATTTCTTACGCGGAATGAGCTGAATCCCATTGATAATAGTTCCATTCTTGGAATTCAAATCCTTGAACATCCATTTTCCGTCTTTACGGCGAATCAAAAGCGCCTGCGTATTGGAAATCGTATCGAGCTCAATACGTAGGTCAACAGATGATGATCTGCCGATTATGTTCTCCCAATGCGTGATTGGGAGTGTAACACCATCCTCAACAGATAGATAACCCCAGACCTCTGGAGTCACCCTTGTTGAGAGTAGCGACATGATGGATTTCATAAGAATGTAAACTGCCAAAATTACAAAGATCCATCTCGATGCTGTCGTTATGTATTTTGCGAAAATAGGATTATTCTCGACAAAAGTAAGTACGGATGTAAATAAACTATCTATGGTCACCACCCCATTTACAGTAATCTCTATTTCTTCCAGGAGCTCTTGAGATTTACGATACTGTTAAACACCTTCTCGTCATCAGTCGTTAGCTCGTTATCCGCAATATAATACCCCTTGCGGAAGAACTGGAATCTCTCGCCCGCTTTGACATCAGAAACTGATGGCTCAGCGTAGCCCCAGGTCTCGTGCAACGAATCAGGATTTAGTTCTAGATTGCCCTCTTCATTTTCAATCATGAGTGGCTGATACTCTCGTATCTTGATCTTCACTGCTGTAGAAGCCTCTACGAAGTGAATTGTGCCCTTTACCTTGCGATTTCCGCCTTCGGTTCCACTTTTAGTCTCTGGATCGTAAGTGCAGAGCAGTTCCTTGATGGAGCTATCTTCGTTCTTAACAACCTCCTTGCAGGTGATAAAATAACCACCCTTAAGTCTAACCTCGTTGCCAGGGAATAATCTGAAATACTTCTTTATAGGCACTTCCATAAAATCATCTCCGTCTATCCATAGCCCGCGACCAAACGGAATTTTTCTCTCTCCAAGCTCTGGCGCATTTCTGTTATTCTCAACCTCGCAAGTCTCAATCTGACCTTCGGGATAGTTTGTAATCACTACCTTAATCGGATTCATTACAACATTGCGAGCTGCAACCTTAAACTGGAGATCGTCACGCACGCTAGTCTCGAGCTGTGCAAAGTCTACTGTCGAGTTGGACTTAGCTACACCGATATCGTCGCAGAAGCTTCTGATTGCCTCTGGTGTATATCCACGTCTTCTTATACCTGCAATTGTAGGCATGCGTGGATCATCCCATCCTGAAACAGTGCCTTCATCAACGAGTTTCTTGAGATATCTCTTACTCATAAGCATATTGGTAATATTGAGCCTTGCGAACTCAATCTGTCTTGGCTGTGGATTCCAGAAACCAACTTCATTGAGCACCCAATCGTACAGTGGTCTGTGATCCTCAAACTCGAGCGTACAGATAGAATGCGAGATTCCTTCAATCGCGTCTTCAATCGGATGTGCGAAATCGTACATCGGATATATGCACCATTTGTCTCCCGTATTGTGATGAGTAGCATGTGCAACTCTGTATATAATAGGATCTCTCATGTTGATGTTAGGTGAGCTCATGTCAATCTTGGCACGAAGCACCGCCTCTCCATCACTATACTTCCCAGATCTCATATCTTCAAATAGAGCTAGGTTCTCATCAACCGACCTATTTCTATACGGACTCTCCTTGCCAGGCTCAGTAAGCGTTCCTCTGTACTCCTTCATCTGCTCAGCTGTAAGCTCACATACATAAGCCTTGCCTTTCTTAATCAGCTCAATCGCTGCATCATACATTGTATCGAAGTAGTCAGAAGCCCATCTCTTCTCGTCCCACTCGAATCCGAGCCAGCGAACATCCTCCTCGATTGAATTTACGTATTCCATATCCTCCTTCACAGGGTTGGTGTCATCGTATCTTAGGTTGCATTTGCCGCCGTATTTCTTAGCAGTTCCGAAGTTAAGGCAAATGGACTTAGCGTGTCCAATATGCAGATATCCGTTGGGTTCCGGTGGAAATCTCGTGTAAACCTCTTGGTACTTACCTTCCGCTAAATCCTCATCTATCATGTTGTGAATGAAATTGCTTCTCATCGTAGTTTCTGGTGAATGCTCTTTTTCGATAGCCATTACTGCCCTCCTCGGCTTAGTTTAGTGCATGTTCGCCAAGTCACGAACGCTAACCTCCACGCGGTTACCCGATGCGTCCACAACCTGGCGAATGCGTTAATTTTATTAAAATTATATCATAATCATGTAGCTTTCAAAAGACGGAGCAACTCATAACCCCTAAAACACTATGTAGATTATGTATCTATATATCCACCCTTGCCAATATCGCTGCCGGTGTCTTGCGCATCGTCTGGAAGACCGGCATCAATCCAACTATTAAGTTAAACAGTAGTAGAACTATAAACGACAGAACTGCAACCCAAGGCGCAATATAAAACTTCGCTCCAAACAGTGCGGTGGTATGGCTGAGCACGTAATAAGTTGCTGCTATGCCTGGAATTGCTGTAATCATCGTTATTACTGCAATCTCACCTATAAACATCTTATAGATATCACGCTCCCTTAGTCCTATCGCTCTCATCGTGCCCACTTCCCTAATTCTAGAAAGGAATGATGACCTCAGCATCAGGAAAAGCTCTATTAGTGCAACTAAGACGATAATCCCTGCTGCGGTGACTGTACTTCTGAAGTTTTGCGCTTCTGAAAGCTCGTACTTCTCCTTATCTCGGTCATAATTGATTTGAACCGAATATCCCTGTTCAGTAAGTTTATCTGCAAGCGCACCTGGGTCATCTGAGTATACTGATACCACTCTCTGCTTTGATATATATCCTAGCAGGATAGTGTGATTAGTCGTGTAGTACGCATCATCATCCTGCGAATCTGTCGTATAGTATCCGACTACCTTGAGCTTGTGATTATTTACCTTTGCGGTGATCTCCTTATTGAGTGGCATATCCTCTTCATGCGTATCGCGTACTACAACCTCGTAGTCGTTCGCTGGTGTCTTCCCCTTCTTAATCTTAAGCGAAGAAGGTGCATAAGCATAATCTGTAATCGGATTATCGCTATCTTGATTGGATCCTTCATTCGCATCTTCTATTGGCATGCTAGAAGGTGCATCGAGTGTCGAAGTTGACTGGCTATACATGAGCACATCCTGGCAGCAGTTGTCTGCAAAGAATACTGATGGCGAATTTATATTGGAGATTCCTGTAATTGTAAATTCTCCAAGATTCTTCACTTTAATTTTTCTTCCGATTAGATCGGAGGTCTTAATCATACCTGCTTCCTGGACAACTCTCGATTTGAACATTTTGTCTACCAACATCTTGTCTATAACAATACCCTTATTGTCAGTTGGCAGTTTGCCTTTGTACAACTCTGATTTCTTGAGCACACTCACAGGTGTTATCGATGCTCCAAACTGCATCTCATAATTCGAAGTCTGAAGGTATTCAGTGAACGGCATCTTGAGTGTCACCTGTGTATTCCCTGCAAATGCAGCTCTCGCCCCCTCTACATTTCGCAGTGTTTCTACGAGCGTCTGATTCTTCTTGGTGTTATTTACAGTAATGTAGTTCGCATTAGTAGTGAGAAAATCTTTTTCTTTGATATCCAGCACTCCCAGCACATTGCTTATAGCAATGAATGCAAATATCGAAGCAAACATAAATCCGATCAATAGCAGTTTCTTAAGTCTGTTGAATTTGGAGATTGTCCTTATCCCATTCGTAAACATCTTGATTGGCGAATAAAGCGAAGTGTATTTTGCCTTGTATCCTTCAGGTAGATGCTTGTCATACTCGAAGCGATTGTTCTCGTAGATGCTGGAATCCATCGCCGAGTAATGATCATCTATTAGTTCGATATTAGAATTCTCGTCCACCACGTTATATCTGCCACCTGTGTCTACGTACAGATTGCCAGCTCTGAGAACTAGCTTTATACCAGCCTCAGAAAGCCCGTCACTGTAAACATCAACCTGAATATCTTGTTTTCCATACGAATCATGCTTAGGCATGTCCTTGAGGTATATCTTATTCTCAAGCTGATAATCTAGATAGTTATCGGTATCATTTTCTCTATCACCAATTACCTTTCCATCCTTCATATCTATGATTCTTGATGAATAGAACTCCGCTATTTTCTTCTCGTGTGTTACGAGCAGAACGAGTCTGTCCTTGGAAATAGTCTTGATGATGTTCATGACCTCGATTGTGTTCGCACTATCGAGGTTTCCGGTCGGCTCGTCGGCTATGATGATGCGCGGATTCTTGACAATGGCACGCGCGATTGCCACGCGCTGTCTTTGTCCTCCTGAGAGCGCATCGGTCGTCTTGTTTCTAAACTGATAGATTCCTACTGACTTTAGGCAGTAATTAACACGTTCTTTGATTACATGCTTATCTTTGATCCCAATCATTCTAAGCGCAATTGCGACATTTTCGAATACCGTCATCCTGTCAAGCAGATTGAAGTTCTGGAAAATATACCCTATCTTAGCATTGCGTATCGAATCTACCTTCGATGACCTCATCTTGGATATACACGCATCATCGATAAATATCTTTCCCGAATTAACCTTATCAAGTCCTCCGATAGCATTTAAAAGCGTCGTCTTGCCGCATCCAGATGGTCCGAGTAGCGCTACAATACCGGTCTCGGGTAACTCCAGAGAGGTGTCGTTAATTACATGTATTTCATTGGCTTTACGCTTATTGAAAAACTTATTTACATGCTGCAATTTAATCATTTTTAGTCCTCCTCTCTATAAATGTTCATCGCTGACTTCTTGAAAATTTTGCGCGAATATCTGTTTGCGATGAGAAGAGACATAAGCATAAGCGCTACCGTAAGAATAATATAATCCTTAAATTCTAGATATAATAGCGCATTTTTAAGCGCCTTTACATTCACCAGTCCCTTCGAGGTAAGATAAATACCCACGAAATTTACCGCAAGCGCAATTACCATCATCATCAATAATTCGATGCGCAGAATCGCACTCGTATTCTTCCTCGTACCACCGAGAATTCTTAGTGTCGCATAGTACGAATTTCTCGACCTCATGATAAGTCTTATTATCATATAGGCGATAAAGAATAGCACCACAAACCCTATAGCCGTGAAAACAACCTGAACCAGTTTTACCAAGAATAGCTGTGGTAAAGGATCTTTGCTGATCATCTTCTTCATCGCGAATGTCTTGTATACGCCGAACCTGTCGATTGATGAAGCCAGAGTATTCACATTGAGGTCGTTATCTGCAAATACACTTATCTGATAATTCCCTCGATTGTATAAGGCGTTATAATCTTCAGGATTTATATAGACTCTCGCATTTTTTGTTTCATAATCATCCTTCGAAAGTCCGAGCAGCTTCTGTGCGCTACTCTTACTCACACTCTTTGTAGTTTTGAGTGTAATATCCGCAGAATAGTATATATTTGAGATTGAGATGTTAAGCGGTTTATTCTGCCATTTGTCGTCTTTGTAGTTCTTAGTCTGATCTTCATATATGTATGCTTCACCCTTTGGTACGTTGGAATTCGATTCTATATACGACCTAGCATTGGCTTTTTTAACCTTCTGACCGCTGAAGTCGACTACAGCACTTGACCTCGTGCTAAGTGTGTTCATTACTACTTTTCTCGCAAGCGCATCGCTGCAATAGTACTTTACGGTTCCATTGCTTGGGTTGATTCCAGATTTAAATGTATCATCATAAACTATAACGCCCGTCACTCTGACCTTTCCAACTTGAAGGGTTTCTCCATCCTCGTCTCCCATAAGGTCAAATTCCTTGCCGAGAAGTTCGTCTCTATTACCCTTCAGCGCATCGTAGGTCATCGTAGACTTATCTGTTACCACGACAATGTCATTTTCCTGCTCGGGTAGCTTTCCATAGGTTAGTTCTTTAGCCTTTATCTTCTGCCCTGGATAGAGAAGTCCTGTCATAAAGATATTTGAATCAAGAGTAATTTTTGCATCCACAACTGGATCTTCCTTGATGATGCTTTTGACATGCTTTAGCTTTTTAATCTGTGCATAATCCTCATCCGTAAATGCAGAGTTATCTGACTTCTTTACGATGATTCGATCTGCACTAGTGTTGCTAAAATACTGATGACCAAGGCTATTGATATCTTGCCTGTGCAGTGACTCTTTCGTGGATGAATACTGTCCTAGCACCGATGTCGCAACGAATATATAGATTATGAACAATAGAATAAACTTGGTCGGTAGATTGAACGTATTCCTGATACCAAGTCTTAATTCATTACCTAGTCCCATCTCATCATGACGAGTCAATTTGGATGCATTATGCCCGGTTTTCTTATCACGCATTTCAGCGTACCTTTGAGATTCTACCCTCTCTGCCTTAACTTCCTTTTTCGCACCATCAGCCTCTTTAGCTTCTCTCTCCATACTTCTAGCCACTCTACCCCTACGCATAGGGGCCGGCGATACCTCATTGCCTTCAAGCTCTTCCCGTGTGATTCTATTTACAACGTCTGAGTATCTAGAATCTTCTGGCACGTCAAAATTGTTAGAATCTGCCGCTTCAAACTCGCCTTCCTCGACCCCAGGAATTATTAGTTCTGGTTCAAATGCATCGCTTTTCTTCTCTTTATTCTGACTAGTTTCTGGACTATGTCGCACCTCGCTATCCGTCTGTTCACCGGAACCCTGCTGCTCGTTATCCAGGGATTGCTCATTATCTGAATGGAACTCTATTGTTTGACGTTCTCTGACCTTTTTATCCTCTATTATCTTTCCGTCATGAACTGTTATCTTTCGGGTGACGAATTTTTCAACCTGCTCGTAGTTGTGAGTTACGATAACTACAAGCTTGTCCTTAGATATCCTGTAAAGTGTTTCAATAACCTTTGCAGCTGAAGCCGTATCGAGATTACCTGTTGGCTCATCCGCAACTATGATAGGTGCATCCTTGGCAAGCGCACGCGCAATCGCTACTCTCTGCTTCTGCCCGCCGGAAAGTTTCGATGCTTTAGTCCTTCTGTATTCACCGAGGTCTACGAGTTCGATAAGTTCATTTACATGGTCCTTGCACTCGCTGTGCTTCATACCGCACATCAGCATCGACAGCTCGATATTCTGATACACGCTGTAGCTGTTCACAAGATTAAAATCCTGGAAAATATTTCCGATAAATGTCTTCCTATATCTCTCGTAATCCTCCGTCTTGAAGGCGCTTGTGTCCTGTCCGCCAACGAACATTTCACCTTCTTCGTAAGTGTCGAGTCCAGAGATTACGTTAAGCAAGGTAGATTTACCGCTCCCACTTTCCCCTGTAATAGCAACGAACTCGCCCATGTCTAGGTTGAGATCTATTCTAGATAGTCCTGTACTGACGGTATCCTTGTTGGTGTAATACTTGGACACCTTATGCAGTTCAATCATGTGTGACATATGTTCCTCCTGCTCATAATTTAATAAAGAACACCCTCTGTTAATCCGATTGTAATGGGGGAAATAATTGTTTTCAACAAGATTCATATTCATTAATATATTGCTAATAGATTATTAATAATTGCATGTGATTCTTAATTATATGCACAGTGTTAATATTACGATTCATTCATTTGACCAACTCTGCCATTCGCAGTATAATTACATATGTAAACTCAATATCTATCTGCAGGTGTAGTTTAATGGTAAAATTCGAGCTTCCCAAGCTTGCGTCGAGGGTTCGATTCCCTTCACCTGCTCCATGCAAAAAAGCAGACGGCTGAGCCGTCTTTTTTTTTACATATAATGAGGTGGGAATTGAACCCGAGACGCAAGCCATATAATCGGAGAGGGGGCGAATCTGGATGTATCCTATCATAAGCAAACACCCAGAAAACCGCTGTCAAGGTGCGTAGCCCGCAGCGCGGCGCCGAAGTCGGCCTTGATAGTGGGATATTCCCTTCACCTGCTTTCTGTTATTACAACACCCTCCCCACTGAACCATTCAGTAGGGAGGGTGTTTCAGTCTGTATTCTTATGTGCTAGCGAATTATTTGCTTCGATAATCTCTACGCAGATCCCCGTGTACTCTCTTTATCATATCTCCATACGGATTAAGAATATCGTCGATATCAAATTCATCGTATGGAAGCAGGCAGTAGTAATCATTTACACTAGTAGGTTCAGTCACACCCTTACGAGTTTCGGAAGACACTTCACCTTTTCCGATTATGTGCAGAACCTGAAACTCATCATCATAAATCATTTCCTCAATATCATCATCAGCGATGAAGAAGGTGTATACCGTAAGCTTCTCTTGATAGATGTAATAAATCCCCTCATCGCTCATCTCATATCTAACATTAAGTAATCCCTTAAATGGTGGATTGCTGATTAAGTTGCGCTGTCTTCCTGCCATGAAAATTATAAGTGCTGCTACCCAAATCGATACATGCAGATACCACTGCGGAGCATTCGCATGCTTAATTGTGTAATAAAGCATACCCAAAATTATTGCAGCTCCTAGTATGAGAGTCGCGCCTACAACGCCATTCTGCTTACTTCGGGTAGGATGTGCTTCCGCCCATCTATTGCATAGCATCTTTACCATTGGCAGCTGACAATAATATATATCACGTTCGTTGTTCTCCATTTTGACCTTTCTATTCATGTAAGTCGCATAGCTTTTGCTAAGCGTCCTTCATTGCTTTCAAATACTTTTACCTTTTAAGCACGCATAAAAACTTACTTTTCAGCACCTGTCATCGCCATGAGATCTATCCACTCGCCGTATTCCTCGGCAGTGAATAGTCCAAGTGAAGTTCCAGCCTCGCACAGCGTCGAATTGTCTGCATGAGCTTTCTTTGCAACTTTTGCAGCATTCTCATATCCGATATGCAGATTGAGTGCAGCCGCCACCATAAGCGAGCGGTGTGCGTTTTCATCCATCTTGTCACTATTCACCATGATGCCTCTAACGCACTTCTCTTCGAGCGAAATTAGCGAATCAGCTAGTAGGTTAGCAGATTCTATAAATGCATCTATGAGCACTGGCATGAACACATTGAGCTCGAAGTTACCCTGCGAAGCTGCCAGTCCGACTACAGTGTCGTTGCCCATGACCCTTACAGCCACCATCGTCGCAGATTCAGTCTGAGTTGGATTTACCTTGCCCGGCATGATTGAACTTCCTGGTTCATTCTCGGGAATTAGAATTTCCCCGAGTCCACATCTAGGTCCGCTTGAGAGCCATCTGATATCATTAGCTATCTTCATCATATCCGCAGCAAGGGCCTTCAGTGCCCCGTGCGCAAATACATACGCATCCTTGGAGCTCAAGGAATGAAACTTATTAGATGCTGTGATAAATTCTTTCTTAGTTAAGCTCGTCAGCGCTTCGGCAGCTCGCTCAGCAAATCCATTTGGTGCATTTAGCCCAGTACCCACTGCCGTTCCACCGAGAGCGATTTCTCTTAGTCCATCGAGCGACTTCTCAATGTTATCATAGTCATGCTCAAGCATCGACCGCCATCCACTTATTTCCTGCCCAAAGGTCATCGGAACAGCATCCTGCAGATGAGTTCTTCCAGTCTTGATGACTTTCATGTATTTCTCTTCAAGTGATTTGAGCGTCTCTATCATAGTAGTTAACGCTGGTAATACTCTATCTTCGAGTACAAACACCGATGCAATGTTCATAGCTGTTGGGAATGTATCATTAGAGCTCTGTGACATATTGACATCATCATTTGGATGAAGTACCGCTCCGCCAGCCATCTCCTTTGCACGTCCAGCAATGACCTCGTTTACATTCATATTGGTCTGCGTACCGCTGCCAGTCTGGTATACGACGAGCGGGAAGTTATCATCTAACTCGCCATTCAGAATCTGATCGCAAACTATCATTATGTAAGAAGCCTTCTCAGGCGCAAGCCTGCCGAGATCCATATTGGCGCAAGCAGCAGCATTTTTAAGGTATGCAAATGCACGGATAACCTCAATTGGCATGCGCTTTCCAACCTTGAAGTTCATTGAACTGCGTTGTGTCTGTGCGCCCCACAGTTTATCTGATGGCACCTTTACTTCGCCCATCGTATCGTGTTCTATCCTGTATTCCATTTAGGCCTCTTTTCAAATTACTGGTAGAAAAATAGAGGATAGGCAATGCCACTCGACCTGGTCTTTGACCCCACACTTGCCTTGACCCGAGTTTCCCGGAGGACTTACTTCTAAGCTACGCCATGATCACTGCCATCTCCGCAGCAGCTTACGTGGATCCCTTTGCCCGTAGCTGGCTTGGACTTTCAACCACGAACATGACCTTGCCATATCCTACTTGCTAGAATACCATTTTAAACACAGGTTTACAAACAGCATTTATACTGTCTCCTTTACCATGTCCGCTCCCGCCGCAAACGTCATGACGTCAACACGACTAACCCCTACCGCCTTGAGCAGCCTTGCGATTGAATCAACAGTTGCTCCAGTCGTGTAAATGTCATCGACTATAAATATATTTTTCCCGAAAATTTTCCGCCTCATCCCGTCATACACCTCAAATGCCGACCTCACATTGTTGAGTCGCTCCTCGGGTGAAAGCCTCTTCATCACCCCAGTGCTCTTGCACCGCATCACAATATCTGCTCTATACTCTATCCCCATTAGCCTCGCCAGTTCCTTGGCTATAAGTGCCGCTTGATTAAACCCTCGCTTTCGCTCCTTTGTCACATGCATGGGAACCGGGATTATGATATCTGGATATTCCTCAAGACCAGTCGCTTCAATCCTGTCATACATAATCTCTGCTATTATCGGTGCGATATACGTCTTGCGCTTATACTTTAGGTTAAATATAATCTCCTTCTCGTACATTCCGTACTCGGTGCATGTATGCCCTCTGTCAAAGGAGTGTCCGTGCTCCCTACAGTTATAGCAAATTGAGAGAGGATTGTGGTCCCCGAGTAGCTTGCCACACTTGTCACAGGTCCGTACGTTCGCCCAGCTTATATTATCTGAACAAGACTTGCAGAGGCTGTATGGGACTGATGCGTCGATTAGCCTCCCACAGCAAACACAATATAATGAGTGCGGATATATAAGATTTAATAAAGTATTTATCAATTAAAAAACCTCCTACGATATCACTTTCGATTCTATGATATCGCAGGAGGAATTCCCTTCAGTACAGATTTATATATGTGGCAATCAGAGTTTTACTTTCCAAGTGCTTGTACAACCTCTTCAATAGGTACATCATTGCTACAAAATACAACAGCCTTATCAGTCGTTATAATATAGAATTCTTCAAACTGATAAATATCATGTCCCCTTTTCAAAAAATGAAGGCCACTAACTGTTAAAACATCTTCAGTCACCCAACTTTTTTTGAGGTAGTCTTTGACATCAATTTTTTTGGCATCGAGGAAAGTCTGATAGCTGATATCGCCAAGTCCGTATTTATATACGTTCTTTCCATCAATCTTTCCAATTAGCTCAAGAGATGCGCTCTTCTCATAATCGAGATTCGGAAAATTACTAACACCGTGCCAATTCCATTGTGCAGAATAAACTTCCACTGCAAATCCCATCAGTATCAATATCAATATTGTTCCCAAAATAATTGGAAGTTTTAGATTCATTTTCTTTTCAACTTTTCTTACGCTATTCATATCGAAACACCTCTTATAAGTAGCTCAGTCGCAATAACAAATCTAGTAAAAATATACACCTATAACATATATGCATAGTATAAAATACCATTTTTTATACTTACTTAATATTAATATTAAGTAATATTAAATTTTTACAAAAGACCGCCCATATCGACTTCCCTGAGCCTCGCCTCAAGCCCAGTATATCGCTCATCTATTCTGTTATTGTCAATCATCCTTTGCATGCGTTCCTCTGAACCGACTAGTATTACCAGCTTCTTCCCTCTAGTGATTGCTGTATATAGTAGGTTTCTCGTCGCTAGCATCGGCGGAAATCCTGATATCGGCATAATTACAACTGGGAATTCACAGCCCTGACTCTTGTGCACAGTTACCGCATATGCAAGCTCAAGCTCATCGAATTCCTCGCTATCGTAGGTCACAAATCTACCGTCAAAATCCACAACCATCTTAGCGTTGTCATTGTCTATAGTATTGATTACGCCCATGTCACCGTTGAATATACCTCGACCACTCTGCCTACCGAGTTGCTGCCACTCCATCTGGTAGTTATTCCTAATCTGCATGACCTTATCGCCCTCGCGGAAAACCTTAGAACCAAACTTCCTTTCATTTATTTCTTCCGAAGCAGGATTAATTATGCTCTGAAGCATTTCGTTAAGGCTAGCAGTTCCAAGCCCACCTTTTCTAGTCGGTGTAAGCACCTGAATATCACCATTACCCCTAACGAAGTCGTAGTAACTTTCAAGCCTTCCAGTGACAAGTTCTTCAATCGTCTCTCTGATCTCTTCTTCGCCTCTTCTATGCATGAAAAAGAAATCGCTATCTCTACCGCCTGATTCAGGATATTCGCCATTGTTAATCGAGTGCGCATTCACAACGATGCGGCTCTCACTCGCCTGTCTAAATATCTCTTCGAGTCTAATAGTTGGAACATAATCACTGTTAATCATATCTAGGAGCACGTTGCCAGCTCCAACAGATGGTAACTGGTCAGCATCGCCAACTATTATCAGTCTGCTATCATCTTGTAGAGCGTTCAGAAAGCCGTCCATCAGCATAAGGTCAATCATCGAGGCCTCATCCACTATGAAGGAATCCTCTTCGAGTGGATTATCCGCATTTCTGCCAAATTCCATCTCGTTCTCATCCTCCGAGTACACGTACTCCAGAAGCCTGTGTATCGTCATCGCCTCAACCCCAGAGGTCTCCGTTATACGCTTAGCCGCACGTCCAGTAGGAGCAGCGAGTGCTACCGAGATGCCCATTTGTTTGAAAATCCTTACGATAAGATTGATAATCGTTGTCTTACCTGTTCCAGGACCACCCGTAATAATCGTAATCTTGTTGGTCAGAGCAGCACGAATTGCCCTTCTCTGATCACCAGATAGCTGAATCCTCTCTTCCGCTTCTGCGGCATTGATTAGGTTGTCAGGGTCAGCAGCAAGCGGCGGCATATAGCCATTCATAATCCTCTTGATATGATACGTCACGCTCTGCTCAGCCTGAAAGTAGAAATGCTGATACACGACAGGAACACCGTCAAGTGAATCAAGCTCTATCTCTCCACTAAAGGCAAGCGTCGTAAGGTTTTCCTCGATTAACTCACTCGAGATGTCGAGTAGCTTTATTGCACTTTCAAGCAAAATATCCTTAGGTACATAAGTGCTTCCGCTATTCGAAAATACCGACAGTGCATACTTGATGCCGCTCTGGATTCTGAACTCGCTCTCTGCCTCTATTCCAATTCTGCCCGCAATCTCATCCGCTTTATTAAAACTGATACCGTATATGTCTTCGACTAGTGTGTAGGGATTCTCCTCTACGACCTCGAGAGACTTATCTCCATATAGCTTGTATATCTTAACGGCCTGTGCCGGCTGAATTCCATACTCTCCGAGTCCGAGTGAAATCTTCGTAAATTCCCTTGACTCCTTGTAGGACTTTGCGATTTTCTCGACTGTCTTAGTCCCTAGACCATTTATGGATAGCAGCGCCTCTGGATTTTCCTCGATTACATCAAGCGCGTCTTTACCAAACTTATCGACAATTCTCTTGGCCATATTAGGACCTATTCCTCTGATGGCTCCCGATGCAAGAAATACCCTTATACCTTCCGTATCATCAGGAAGCTGTTCCACGTACGCGGACACGTTAAACTGCTCACCATAACGCGGGTGAATCTTGAAACTCCCCTCCAGCTTGTACGTTATCTCGGGATTTATCGCATGAAACATCCCAGAGATTTTAAACTGCTCATCTTCCGTCTCGAAAAGGCATATCGCAAAACCGTTGGATTCATTATTGTATATTACTTGCGTTATCTTACCGATTTTGGTTTCTGTCATTGCCATTAGTTGTTACTATGCCCCAATTTGTGTAAGCTATGGTTTCAGCAGCATGCATCATTTATCTTGGTTCTCCACTAGAAAGTACGCTTATACAGCCTTCTATTATCTAGCGGCCACACACGGTCACCGAACTCACCGTCTGAAACTCCCTTGAGCCCTTCCTCCATATCGAACATCCTCGCATCGACGATGTCCAGGTAATGCAGCATTTCTGCCTCCGGGAACAGTGGCTTCTTAGGGCTTCCAAACTCGGGCTCGTAGTGATGAGATAGTATCATGTGTTCGAGCAGTACCGCCTTTTCCTCGCTGATACCGAGTTCCTTGCAAAGGTCATTTACAAGAGTAATTCCCTGTACGATATGTCCGAGCATCTGTCCCTTGAACGAATAGCCTGGCGATATGCCGTTCTTGTCCGACAGAATCTCATTAAGCTTCTCAATATCGTGAATCGCAACGCCAGCAACCAGAAGATCTCTGGATAGATTCGCATATACCTCGCACAGCTTGTTAGCACTCATCATCATGCGCTTGATGTGATAGAGCAGACCGCCGTACTCAGCATGATGGTTGGACATCGCCGCAGGATAGTACATGAGTTTCTCTTTATTGCCCTCGTATAGATGCAGACATAGCTTCTTGAAATCTTCATCCTGCATGGCGTTGATCTCGCCGATAATGTATTCATACATATCTATCGGCTTTTCAGGCGCTGACTTCACAAAATCACTCATATCTAGCTTATCCTCTTCAGTTGCAAGCCTAATCTGATTGATGCGCAGCTGAGTCTGCCCCTTCCAATCAGTCACAGACCCCCTCACCTTAACAAGATCGCCGACCTTAAGCGATTTCAGAAACTCGACGTTGTTTTCGTCCACGTCCCATTTTTTGGCAGATAGGTCTCCTGTCGCATCGGTCAGCATCACATCTTGATACTCCTTACCGTTCGAGCCGACCTTAATCGAAGTAGCTTTAATCATAAAGAAGTCGGTGATGTTGGTGTTCGGTTTTATATCTATTACGTTCACATTTTTCATGTGTATACCTCCTAAATTTCCTTTTGATTATACAACACTTTTCTAGGTGTCGCCACACCACATACCCTCCATTGAGGGCAGTTTGGACATGTGGTAAAATTATAGAAGTCATGAAGAGAGGGCTTAAAAATGGGATTAAATGATACTCCTTTGGGAAATAGATATACAATCGGATTATTCGGACCACGAAATGTCGGTAAATCTTCGCTCGTAAATAAGCTTCTCGGGCAAGATTTAGTGCTTACCTCGGACGTTGCGGGGACTACGACAGACCCCGTATCTAAGAGCATGGAGCTGCTACCTATCGGACCAGTCTTGTTCGTAGATACAGCTGGACTCGACGATGAGGGCGAGCTCGGCCTAAAGCGTGTAGATAAATCATATGAGGCTCTCAGAAAGTGCGACCTTGCGCTGTTCGTGCTCGATGCGAGCAGACGAAGCGGTGAATTTTCAGAGATGGCACAACAATTCCTCAGAGAGTCACGCAAGAGAAATATGCCTACTGTAGTCGCAATCAACAAATGCGAGAGTGTAGAAGGTCCTGTTTCATACAGAGAGTGCTTTGATATTCCTGCCGATGTTCCTGTCGTCTGTACGGATGCACTCAGCGGTTCAGGCATCGAAGATCTCAAGCAGGCGATTATACAATACGCAAAGCAGGATGATAAACCTATAGGTTTGACGGACGGTATTGTTAGTGCTGGTGATATCGTACTGCTCGTTACCCCGATTGATTCAGCTGCACCTAAGGGTAGGCTGATTCTGCCACAGCAGCAGGTAATTAGAGACATATTGGATATGAGGGCGATGGCTCTCGTGGTCAAGGAGACTGAGGTGAAGGATGCTATTACTGCTCTCGGCAAAGCTCCAGATATCGTAATTACCGACTCACAGGCATTCAAGTCGGTAGCAAACGACATCCCTTCTGATATACCTCTTACGTCTTTCTCGATTATATTTGCAAGGCAGAAAGGCGACCTAGCGCAGCAGCTTCGAGGTGCATGTGCACTCGCTACTCTAGAGGCAGGTGATAGAGTTCTCATCAGCGAAGGCTGCACACATCACCGACAGTGCAACGATATCGGCACTGTCAAGATCCCTAAGCTAGTTCGCAAGATCCAGCCCGATGCACAATTCGACTGGACTTCAGGCGGTGAATATCCGCGTGACCTCAATGGCTATAAGCTCATAATTCACTGCGGTGCATGCATGCTTAATAGGCGCGAGATGCAGTACAGACTCGGCGAGGCGGACACGCAGGGCGTTCCAATCGCTAACTACGGAATGGTAATCGCATACTGCAACGGAATACTTGAGAGGGCAATTCTCCCATTTGGAATATAGGAGGATACTATGGGTTTTGATGCAAAAAAAGCTGTCGATGCAACCGTAAAATGGATTGGCGATTGGTTTCAGGTGAACGGTCCCGGCTGTAACGCAATAATCGGTATCAGTGGAGGTAAGGACAGTTCGATAACTGCTGCCCTTCTGGTTCAGGCACTCGGCAAAGAGCGAGTAATCGGAATCATGATGCCTAACGGAGAGCAGAGCGATATGGACATGGCGCTGCTCCTGATTAATCATCTCGGTATAGGAAGCCATGTCATCAATATAGAAGCGGCCTACAATGGTGCTGTTAAGGACATCGAGTGCGCAATTGGCGAACTAAGCAAGGATTCTCTTATCAATCTAGCTCCCCGCCTCAGAATGGCGACTCTATACGCTGTCGGTCAGTCGAGAAATGGTCGGGTTGCTAACACCTGCAACCTTTCCGAAGACTGGGTCGGCTACTCAACTAGATACGGAGATGCGGCAGGTGACTTTAGTCCGATTTCATCTTTTACAACTGCCGAAATCCGCGCAATGGGACGCGTGCTTGGAGTACCCGAAGTCCTGATTGAGAAGGTTCCTTCCGATGGTCTTAGCGGAATGACAGATGAGGATAAGCTCGGCTTCACTTACGAAGTCCTCGATTGCTATATTAGAACTGGCGAAATTGAAGATCCTAAGACTAAGGAGCGAATCGACATGCTTCACGAGCGCAATCTATTCAAGCTACGCTATATGGATAGTTTTAAGTATGAGGGGTAGTTATGGTGCCCATTTAGATATAGTAACTAAGGTCAAATTCAAGAGCTAGGTCACCAGACCTAGCTCTTTCTTATCTTATAATTTGTTATTAATCGGAATCCCTCGTTCTATCTATCCGCCAATACCACCTTTATAACTTCGACAAGCCCATCCATCTGCTCCTTTGTTCCTATTGTTACTCTTATATAGTCATCTATCCTAGGTTTAGCAAAGTGGCGCACAAGTACACCTCTTTCCTTAAGCTTCTCATATAGCTCTCGGCCACCGAAGCCGTCCATCTTCATATAAAGAAAATTTGCTTGAGACGGTAGTACATCGAAGCCTATATTGTTCAACTTCTCCGCCGCATAGACCCTAGCCTCAATTATGTGCTGCATATTCTCCTGATAGTAGTCCTCCTCATCAACTGCAGCTTCTGCCAGAATAAGTGACATAGCATTGACTGCATAAGGATTTGTCGAATACTGCATCTTGGTCAGATCTTCGATTAGAGCAGCATCTCCTATCGCAAAACCAAGCCTTCCTCCTGCAAAGCTCCTCGACTTCGAGAAAGTCTGCACAACAAGCAGGTTATCGTATTTAAGGGTTAGTGGAATCGCCGATTCAGCACCGAAGCCTGCATACGCCTCGTCTATAATCACTACATTATCGGGATTCGACCTAACGAGCTCCTCAATCTGGGCACGGCTGAGTGCGATTCCAGTCGGAGCATTTGGATTAGGTAAAACTATATTCTTATCTATTCCTATGTATCCTTCCAGATCAAGAGTCAAGTCATCACGAAGCGGTTTAATCTCGTATTTTATCTCGTGAAGGCGCGCTACAATCTCGTAGAAACTATAGGTAACATCGGGTATAACAATACTGTCGTTCGTGTCGTTCCAAGCCATGAAAGCGAAGTTCAGAATGTCATCTGAGCCATTTGACAGGAACACATTCTCTGGCTGCACCCCATAGAGCTCAGCCATCTTGACCTTGAGCTTTCTCCCTGTCGGGTCTGGATAGAGGCGCATCTGCTCCATGTCAGCATCACGCATCGCTTGATATACAGCAGGTGCTGGCGGAAACGGGGACTCGTTAGTGTTAAGCTTGAGATACTTCCTATCCTTGGGCTGTTCACCCGGTGTATATGATTTAAAGTCCTTGTATAAATCTCTGATAAATCTGCTCATGACTATTTCTGTTCTTCTGCATCTTCATTTTCTACAAAATTATTATTTTTATCCAGTACAGTCTTATACCCTCCCTCTCCGTACATGAGGCATTTATTGACCCTCGTAATCGTAGCGGAGCTTGCACCGGTAAGTTTGCTGATTTCATTAAAGACTTTGCCATCTGTAAGAAGTCTCGCTACCTCAAGCCTGTGTGCTAAGTCTTGAAATTCTTTAATCGTACAAATGTCCTCGAAGAACTTTATGCATTCCTCCTCAGTCTCTAGCGATAGAATCGCGTCAACAAAGTTCTGTAGCCATCTTGATTCAACTTTATTCATGTTCGATACCTCGATTTAATTCAGTATAAGATATGAATCTATACTATCACTTTAGCACGCTAAATTCAAACAGCAAGTTCGACTGAAGATTTTGAAAAAATGTATTATTCAAAATCTTCATAGATGATATATCGGAAAACTACACATATATTTTATGTTGCAAATTCTTACATGAAAAGCAAAATTATCATTTTTAACATATGTCATAATTGTTGACTTTATTTGGCCATTGCTGTATTATAATGATGACATATGTCAGTAATAACAGATGGAGAGTACCATGCCCGGAAGAAAGACAAAACTAAGAAATGTTGAAACTGTACCTGAATACACGCATTTCGAGCCGCAAGGTATTACTTACGGCGAACAAATTATCCTCTCTGTAGATGAGTTTGAAGTGATAAGACTTATTGATCTTGAACACCTAAACCACGAAGAGACAGCGAAAAAGATGAATGTAGCACGAACTACAGTTACGGCTATATATGAACGCGCAAGAACAAAGCTAGCTGACGTGATTGTAAACGGCAAATTTCTTGTAATAGAAGGAGGGCACGTACATCTGCAGTCCGACATTATTGATTACAACATAGGAACAAAAACTTATAAAGGAGACAGAATCATGAGAATTGCAGTAACATATGATAACGGAGACATCTTCCAACACTTTGGTAAGACTTCACAGTTCAAGCTTTATGATGTAGAAGATGGGAAAATTATCGCTTCACAGGTTGTCGATACTAACGGTGCCGGTCACGGCGCACTTGCAGGATTCTTAACGACTAATAATGTTGACACTCTTATCTGCGGCGGAATCGGCGGAGGTGCACAACAAGCACTAGCAGATGCTGATATCAAGCTATTTGGTGGCGTTTCCGGAAATGCAGATGAAGCTATTGATTTGCTACTCAAGGATGAACTTAAATTCAATCCTGAGGTTAAGTGCAATCATCATGGCGAGCATCATCACCACGAGGGTGGATGCGGAAATCATGGTTGCCATAATTAATTGTTTAGATTATAAAAAGTGGGATATCGTGTTACGCGATATCCCACTTTGTTGTATAACCTATTTTATTAATTATTCGTCTGTCTCAGAAAACATATCCTTGCTAACGTCGCAAAGAGGGCAAGCCCAATCATCTGGTAGATCCTCAAATGCAGTTCCTGGCTCGATTCCGTTATCTGGATCACCAACTGCTGGGTCATAAACGTATCCACAAACGTCACATACATACTTCTGCATATCAATATCCTCCTCTAAAATTAAATCTAATTTTGTAATCAATTGTTTATAAATCGATTGTATCACATTTAATTTAATTGTAAAGCAATTTTGTGTTTTATATATAAAACATTTTATATTAAACATCCTCACTTCTATGACTATGTCTCATCTCACTTGTGGAATTCCCCCTGTAATGATAGATTTAATTCTATAGAAAGGAGCCTCTGAATTGAAGATTAAAATCATAGCAATTATATGCACGCTGGGTTTCATGGTATCTGCACTTCTAACGGCAGCTGATATGACTATGTATCACATTCCAGGATATTATCGATATCAGTTTGAAGGTCACGAAGTTCTAGGCGACTTAAATCGAGATATGGATATGAAAAATGCCCTATATGCATTTGACGAAATGATGGAGTACCTGCGCGGCAATCGAGAAAATCTAAATATAGAGGTAACTGCCGATGGAACTCGGCAGGAGTTTTATAATGCGCGTGAAAAGGCTCATCTTAAGGATGTGCGAAACATCGTTCTTAAAGCTTACCGCTTGAGGTTTATAACCGCTTTAATATGTTTGATATCTCTTATCTATATTATTATCCACTGTAAACGTCATCAATCTGCACGGTTTTCTATCCGTAAAACATTTGTAGCAACATGCATAATTACAAATGCCGCTTTCCTGCTGATAGTCGGAATAGCGGCGGTAAATTTCGATAAAGCATTTACGATATTTCATAGGGTTCTATTTGCCAATAATTACTGGAGGCTTAACCCGGACGAAAGCGACCTCATCAACTTGCTGCCACAGTCGTTCTTCGAGCATACGGCACTCGTGATATGCGGAATCTACTTTGTCATGGTTGCGGCTTCCGTAATTGCGACGTTGAAGTTGCGCTATACATCTAATTGAATCGCTTATAGTACTTCTTTTTGAACTCTTTCTGCAGGTTGATTCGTGGTTTGCGATTTACATTGGTTTCGACAATGAAGCCGAAGTTTTTATAAACTTCCTTATATAATTCTTCTTCATCGATATCACTCTTCTCTGGATCCAGATTTGCTGAATCGTGATTGTAAACAATTTTTAGAGTAAAATCAGCATTAAAAATATAACTATTATTATCGTGGCTTACGTAAAGATATTCTGTATTTTTCTGAGCATAATAAACAGAGTATCTCTTGAGATTTTGAGCTGTGTATAAATTTGTATATGCGAACCAGGAAGCGTTTTGTCAAGTACCTTTTTTAATATATTGACTTTTTCTTATATCCTCATTTTTATTTTAGGCAAAGAAAAACAGTAAACCTTATTTGGTTTACTGTTTCTAAACGAATATCTCATGAGGTTTTTGGTAAATTTTATAACATCTCCCTTAAATCAAGATTCCTTGTTATATCTGTGGTTCAAAAAATATTCCCGAATCAACAAAAATCAATTTCGATATTTTAATTTCATATTTAAATATTTGTGTAATGAAATGTCTTTAAAGATAGCCCCAGCATTCCTAAAAGGAAAAGCAAAAGAAGCCCCATACTTATTAGATAAGACGATATATTCAAATTAAGAGTAGCATGTATTGCGTTCAAAAACCATTGAACAGGATTGAGACGTTGGATCATACGGAAAACAAACGGTACATTCTCCAATGAATAAAAGGCATTGCTACAAAGTAATAACGGAAATATTATTAAATTTGTAATCATACTCATATGAGCTTCATTTTTGGCTATACTTGAAATGAAAAAAGCAAAAAATATATATCCGGCTGCTCCAATAATCAAAATCGGAAGCAATCCGACAAAAGCGATGAACGAAGTCTTAATATCAAAAAAGACAGCACAAACAGAAAAAATGAATACTCCGCAAAATACAGATATTAGTATCCATGCACTTGATAAACTGCATACATATTCCCACAACTTCATGGAAGTGATTTTCAACAAACTGTAAACTCCACGTTTTCGTTGTGCCATAATAGTATAAGCTATTGTTGAAAACGCATAAAAAACAATACTTGCAACAACTATTCCAACAGAAATATGTTGCTTATATACCGATTCTTTGATAAAAATTCCGATAAAAATAATACTTACTACAGGAATCAGTAATGACCATACCAATAAATACAAATCTCTAATGGCAGATCGTATCGTTAAAAGAAATATTGTTTTCATTCTTTTTCTCCTCCTTTTGTTATAGTTAATGACAAATACAATTCCTCTAAATCTTTCACATTGTGTTTTTTAATTAAGCCTTGCGGTGAACCGTTGGCTAAAATACCTCCTCTATCCATTATGATAATGCGAGTAGCGGTTTTAGATACTTCTTCCATATCGTGAGAAGAAAACAGAACAGTACAATTTTCATCCGACAACTGTTTTATCAATTCCCGAATTTTATAACGGGCTCGCGGATCAAGCCCGGAAGTCGGTTCATCAAAGACAACAAATTCCGGCTGATGAACAGTAGCAACAGCAATAGCCAATGCTTTTTGCTGTCCGATCGAAAGTCGATTTGCCAATGTATTCTCCACTTGCTCCAGTCCCCATCTTTTAAGCTTTTTTTGTGCGGATTGTTTATCCAAATGCTTTTTATGAAGTGCAGCAAAAATCATCATATTTTCTAACACAGTAAATCCTTCAAAAAAAGGAGTAGACTGAAGCTGTATGCCTATATGAGATTTATAATCATCTCTCCAATAGTAAACATTACCGGAGTCAGGCTTAATAATTCCAGTCAACATAGAAATGGTGGTCGTTTTTCCTGCTCCGTTGGTTCCAATCAAAGCAAGAATTTCGCCTCGTTTTATCTCTATATCTATGTTTCGAACGACCTCTCGCCCATTATATTTTTTTAATAATCCAATTCCATTAATCAATGTATCCATAATTATGGTCTCCTTTCTTCCAAATTGTTTATTCAATGTTGAATAATGCTTTATTTTTTTTCTCCCTCAAACAGTGAGGGAGAAATTTAACTTGTGAGTAATATTAAGAGTTTGTCAATAAAATTTTGTCGCAACCGAATAATAGAAAGCGTATCCTCAAAGACAAGTTGCATAATCGGAGAAAAATCACTGCTCATAGCTTCCTTTTTTTCCAACAGAGCTTTTTCTGTCCGTATATATTCATCTTCAAGCACCTTTTTCTGTGATTCCAAAGAAGAACATAGTTCCTCTTTGGAGAGAGTATCCATAAATGTCAACCCAGAATAAAGAGCTTTAGGATAAACTACCGATGAAACTGAAATAGATTCTTTTATCAGGTTGGATAAATACTTTTTTCCTTTCTCCGTAATTTGATAGATTACTCTTTGTCGATGACCGGTATTTTCAATACTGCTAATGCTTATGTATTCTTTTTGCTCCAGCTTTTTCAGAGCGTGGTATATTGACCCGACTAATACCTCGCTCCAAATTGAAACATTCCACTCTAAAAGTTTTTGTTGAATATCATAACCTGACATAGCTTGAATATTCAGAATCCCTAATACAAATAATTCTGTCATAAAACTAACTCCATATGCTCAACGTTGAGTATACCGCATTATATATAAAAAATCAAGTGAAATTTTAATATTTTATATAAGATACGTCTATTTTCAACAATTTATGATCTCCACTTTTGTTTTTTGTAAATTACCCTCTTAAAAAGTTTTCATTAACGTATTTTTAATTCTCAAAACGGAGTTAGTTCTTCTCAACATTTTATAGATTTAACTCACGCTTCTTAACATGTGTTAGTTCTCTGTTTTCTTGTTGCAACTTCTCTATACAGCTTCTTACACTTTCAGCTTGTTCGACTTCTTTTCGTAAGTCTATGATTTGAGAATACAGACTATCTTTTTCTTTCTTCAAGGCTGTTACTTCCGATTTCCATTTAGATATAGTTAAGGACTTACTTTCTCCTAAATGATCTTTCAAATATTTCTTCACACTTTCAAATAAAATAATCTCTGCGGTATGCTCGTTATAAAAATCTTCCTGTTTACTTTTCTTTAACTTGGTATAGGCTTTGTAGGTATCTTTATGTTTCAAATATTTCTCTGCTTGGTCAATAAGTTTGGTTTTATCATCAATGCTCTTCTCGGTGTTTTTGATAGTTCTTGTAGTCGTATAGTTCTTATCTCGTAATGTCGATATGCTTTCTTTCAGTTCCGATAGGGAGGTAATATTTTTCTCTTTTAAGTACTCATAGCTTTCAATATATTTCTCTAAGTCTGCGTTATTCTTATCTGCATTATTACGGATAAGATTTTCAAAAATTGATAACAGATTTTCTTTGGGTGGGAGGGTGGACTTTGTATTTTCGTTTTCTGCTTTTTCTGTTTCTTGATTTCTTCGGTCTGTTCTTTAGCAAGGCTATTTTTTATCAAGGCTTCAAATTCTTCTTTATTTTCTAATGAAAATTTAGCTATCTTTCGCAAAACTTCTGTGATATTTTCCATAACATCATCAACATCAATACGATGTGGGGAATTACATTGGGGGTGTTTGGCTTTGCCTTTGGCATATTCACTGCAATAGGTTACATGCTGTACTTTTCCGTTTTTGTGTATGGTGCGTATGTGCATTTTTGTACCGCAATCTTTGCAATACATCAGTCCCGATAATGCGTGAATTTCTCCGTCTCCGTTCGGTCTTTTTACAGGTGCGTTTTTTAATATCCGCTGTACATTTTCATAGGTGTTTCTATTTATGATTGGCTCATGCACATTATCTATAATCTGCCATTTGCTTTTATCTACATAGTGGTTTCTCTTATCCCTATAATGCTTTTCGGTTTTGAAATTGACTACATCGCCACAATACTCCTGCCTTTTCAGTATGCGTGTCAAGGTTGCTTTGTTCCAGTTATAGCGGTTTTCTTCATTCAGCTTTCTGTTTTTCGCCGTTCCTCTACCTTGCCGTTTCATATAAAAGGTTGGGGTTAGTATTTCTTTCTCTTTCAAGTAAACGGCTATCTGATTGCGGTTTTTGCCCTCCATAAAGAGCGTAAAAATGAGTTTTACGACTTCGGCAGCTTCTTTATCGACTATCCAATAATCTTTGTTCTCAGGGTCTTTTATATAGCCGTATGGGGCTTCTGTTGCAACAGGCTTTCCGCTTGCTCCTTTGGTCTTAATACCTGTTGTTACTTTCTTGCTGATGTCCCTTGCGTACCACTCGGACATGATATTGATAAAGGGTGCAAATTCCAATGTGTTTTGGTCTTGGCTGTCGATACCGTTGTTGATGGCAATAAAGCGTACATTATTTCGTCTGAATATCTCCATAGCATTTCCTACTTGAAGATAATCTCGTCCCCACCTTGTCATAT